>Ga0207648_10000059_pt1 | contig 103580 bp, 90 predicted proteins | sample KBSMisM32_FD_184310 | JGI IMG/M metagenome (GOLD analysis project Ga0207648, IMG submission 184310) | Miscanthus rhizosphere microbial communities from Kellogg Biological Station, Michigan, USA - KBS Miscanthus M3-2 (SPAdes) (version 2) | ecosystem: Host-associated > Plants > Roots >...
ATCGAGCCGTCGCGCATCGGTCAGCAAGAGGCGGCGTGCTTCGCCGACGAAACCAATGCGCTGCGGAATGCGCGCAAACAATGGGACCAGGGCCGACTTAAAGGAATTCGGCAGTACGTAGGCGCGATCGTAGTGCCGCGTGCGCAGGGCACGGCCGATCTGCAGGCGCTTGCCCAACGCGAGTTCGCCATGGGCGAATGGACTTTCGATCGCGTCCGCGACCTCCGGCATGCGCCGGAAAATCGGCAACGCCCAGGCGGGCGCGAGCACGTCGATTGCCGCTCCCGGATCCTGTTGCTTGAGAAGTGCGAGCAGCGGCTGCGATAACAGTGCATCGCCTACCCACGACGGCGCCACCACCAGGATTCTAGTCACGGCTGCAAAAACAGATCTTCGCTGCAGAGTCGCAGAGGCGCGGAGGAAACCCAGAGAAAAACCGGGGGAGGGTAAAAGCGGACTGGGAGTAGAGACGATTCACGATGCGATCGATACAGTGGACATGGAGTGACCGCGAACGGACTGGCCACTGGTCTGCTTCTCCACTCCAAGCCATAGCTCTCCTCCGCGTCGATTTTCTCCGCGCCTCTGAGCCTCTGCGGTGAAAAGTCTAGTGCGCAGATTTCACGGCGCCGCGGAGCACGTAGCGGGTGCCGCAATAGGGACACAAGGCTTCACCATCGGCGCCGATCGGCAGAAACACGCGCGGGTGGGAGTTCCACAGCGCCTGCGACGGCAGCGGGCAGTGCAGCGGCAAATCGGCAGCCGAAATCTCGACCTGCTTGAGTCTGTTGCTGTTCCTCGCGGCCGGCTCCATGGCGGCCTTAGACGTAGTGCAGCCAGTGGCGGTACTTTTCGGACCGGCCGTTGACCACATCGAAAAACATCGCCTGCAGTTTTTCGGTAATAGGACCACGCCGTCCAGCCCCGATCGTGCGGCCGTCCAATTCGCGCACCGGTGTAACTTCGGCGGCGGTTCCGGTGAAAAAGACTTCGTCGGCGATGTACAGGTCGTCCCTTGTGATGCGCTTGGCATCGACCGTGTAACCCAGGTCGGCGGCCAGCTGGATGACCGAATCGCGGGTAATGCCGATCAGAGCGGAATTGAGCTCAGGTTCAACGATCCGGTTGTTCTTGATCATGAACAGGTTCTCCCCTGCGCCCTCGGCGACAAAACCGTCCACGTCCAGCAGAAGGCCTTCGTCATACCCATGCTCGGTGGCCTCCATGTTGGCGAGTATGGAATTGGCATAGGTGCCCGAATACTTGGCGCGGCACATAGAGACGTTGACATGGTGGCGGGCATACGAGGACGTCTTCACGCGAATGCCTTTTTCCAGGCCGTCGGCGCCTAGATATGCGCCCCACGGCCATGCCGCGATAGCCACATGCACCTTGGCGCCTTTGGGAGAAACGCCCATTTTCTCGGAACCGTAGAAAGCGATGGGGCGCACGTAACAGGAGTCGAGCTTGTTGGCGCGCACCACTTCCTTCTGCGCATCCATCAGCGTCTGCCTGTCGAAGGGGATCTTCATCATGTAGATATGCGCCGAATTGAACATGCGTTCCGTATGTTCCTTGAGCCGGAAGATCGCGGTGCCGCCGCCGGTCTGGTATGCGCGCAGGCCTTCGAATACCGCAAGCCCGTAGTGCAGCGAATGGGTCAGCACGTGTGTGTTGGCTTCTCGCCACGGCACCAGTTTGCCGTCATACCAGATCACGCCGTCCCGGTCCGCCATCGACATGTTGCTGCACTCCCTCGAAAAAGCCGTAATTCTAGCGCAGGCAGGGCGTTTGATGAGAAATCAGGCAGACGGAACACGACGCCTTGCCGGAAAGCGACCGCATGCATTACTCTTGACGCCTTGCGTGCCGATAGGGTGCGCGGAAAACAACAACGCTCTGCCCCCTCCAAGTCCCTGACATTCAGCATTCATGGCGCAAACTCAAACACGCGCAGTCATGCCTGGACGCAGTCTGATCGCCCGTCTCGGCGCAGCGGCGATCGACGAAAAAGACAGCGACGAACTCAAGCTTCGCAAGACGCTGCTGATGTTCGCCAGCGGCCTGATGAACATAGCAGCCATCCTTTGGCTGCTGATTTACTGGTGGATGGGTCTTAAGCTGCCGACCTCGATTCCGCTCGGTTTCCAGGTCATATCTGCGGTAATCCTGGCCATTTACCTGCGCACCCGCAATTTCGATTTTTTCCGGGTGGCGCAACTCAGCCTGTTCCTGTTTTTTCCATTCATCATCCAATGGTCGATCGGCAGTTTCGTGAGCTCCTCCGGGATTGCCCTGCTGGCGCTGCTGGCACCGGTGGGCGCCATCGTCGTTTATGGCCCGCGCGAATCGGTTCCCTGGTTCGTCGCCTACGTCGTATTCACCGTGTTGTCCGGCGTGTTCGATTTTTTTCTTGCCAGGGGTGACGAATTCGGAATTCCGATGAAAACGGTGGCGGTGTTCTTCGTGATGAATTTCACCATCATCTCGACCATGGTTTATTTGTTGCTCAGGCACTTCATACAGGAGCGCGACCGCTTCGAGGGCCGGCTTGCCGAACAACACCAGTTGGTGCGCGTCGAGCGCGAGAAATCCGAGAAGCTGCTGCTCAGCATACTGCCCGGCCACGTGGCGGAACGGTTGAAACATCAGCCTGGCAACATCGCCGACGGATTTCCCGACGTCTGCGTGATGTTTGCCGACATGGTGAACTTCACCAGGCTGGCCGAGGAACTGACGCCGAATCAGGTCGTCTCCTTCCTCGACGAAGTATTCACGCGCTTTGACCTTTTGACGCAAAATCACGGCCTGGACAAGATCAAGACCATCGGCGACGCTTACATGGTGGTCGGCGGCCTGGCAGACAACCGGCTGAACTATTCCGATCACGTCGCCGACATGGCGCTGGAAATCATCGAACTGACCAGGTCCGATCCGCAGATGCGCCGTCTCGGCGTCCAGGTCCACATCGGCATCGCGACCGGTCCCGCCGTTGCCGGCGTAATCGGCGCGACGCGCTTCATCTACGACCTCTGGGGCGATACCGTCAATCTGGCCAGCCGGCTTACGGCGGAAGCGGAAGCAGGTTCCATTCTGGTGGACAAGACGACTTTCCGCCGCCTTGGACATCGTTATGCTTGCGAAGCGCCGAGGGACATCGCCATCAAGGGCAAGGGCAATACCACCACCTATCGCCTGTCCGGCAAGCTCTCTTCCGGCTGAGCCGGCGGCGGAATGCCGCCGAACACCGATTCCCAAAGCCGCAGCACTGCCCGGATGTATTGCGCAACCATCGCGCGTTCCACGCGTGCGTAACGTTCGCCCTGCAGCCGCATGGCGTGCTGGAGCCGCCGGAATTCGCGGTAAGCGGCATGCGCAGCGTCCGCGATCTCTTCGGGAAGCAGGCTGAGCCGCGCAGCGAGTTTCAGCAGCGCCAGATTGCCGATATTTCCCGCCATTTCCGGATGCCGGTGCGCATGACCCAGCACCAGGAATTGCACCGCGAATTCGACGTCGACGATGCCGCCGCGATCGTGCTTGAGATCGAACAGCCCTCCGGAGTTCGGGTGCGCATCGCGCATCTTGTCCCGCATCGCAATGATCTCGCGACCCAGAGCCGGGAGTTCGCGCGCACGGCACAGCACTTCGCTGCGAATGCGTTCGAAGCGCCCGCCGACTTCGGCGTCGCCGGCCACGAAGCGCGCGCGCGTGAGTGCCTGGTGTTCCCACACCCAGGCCTTTTCAAATTCGTATTCGCCGAAAGCGTCGACGCGGCTTACCAGCAGCCCTGCCACGCCGTTGGGCCGCAGTCTGAGATCGGTTTCATAGAGCACGCCGGCCGAGGTTGCGCTGGCAAGCCAGGTATTGATGCGCTGGGCCAGGCGCGCGTAGATTTCCGGCGCGGCGGCATGTTCGTCGTCGTAGAGAAATATGATATCGAGATCGGAGGCGTAGCCGAGTTCCTTGCCGCCGAGTTTGCCGAAACCAATTATCGCAAACCGCGGGTGCTCGCGGTGACGCGTGCGCAATGCCTGCCACGCCAGTCTCAGCACTTCTTCCAGTACCGTCCCGGCAAGGTCGCTCAGGTGATCGGACAGTGTCTCCAGCGGCAAAGCTCCGGTCAGATCGAGAGCGAGCAGGCGCAGCGTCTGAGCCTGTTTGAAATGGCGCAGAGTGTCCATCTGCCGTTCCGTGTTCCCATCATGTTCGTCCAGATTTGCGCGTAGCGCTTCGCGCAGGCGAGGCCAGTCCGGCGCGCCGCTGCCGCCTTGCGGATTGATTAGTTCGTCGAGCAGAATCGGGTGCTGTGCGAGGAAGTCAGCGGCCCACGGGCTGGCAGAGGCGAGGCGCGCGAGGCCGGCGGTTGCGTTTGGATATTCGAGCAGCAGTGCCAGATAGGATTCGCGCCGGCCAATGCTGTCCACGACGTTGAGCATGCGTTCAAATGTCGCATCGGGATTCGATAGCATTCGCGCCGTGTCGAGCAATTGCGGCAGCAACCTGTCCAGCAAAGTCTGGCTCGATGCAGCCATGCGCCTGTAGCGCGCGCTGCTTTTGATGTCCGCGAGCCGCGCGTGAATGCGTTGCGGGTCGGTGAAGCCCATCGCGGCCAGTCGGGCGTGGGCTTGCTCCTTCGTTAGCGATTGCAGCCACGGATCGGACGGGTCCTGCGATGCGCCGTTTTCTTTGACGGCGGCGAATATCGCCTCGAAATGGCGCGACACGATGCTTCGGTGCGCGTCCAGCTCCTGGCGCAGGACCGAGTAGCTGGCGCAACCCATCATCTGGGCGATCAAGCCACGATCCTCGTCCGTGCGCGGCAGCATCTGCGTCTGCTGATCGTCAAGGTATTGCAAACGGTGTTCGAGATTGCGCAAGTACACGTAGGCGCCACGCAGTTCCTCGACCGCCGCAGCGGTCAAAATCTGCTTTTCCCCGAGCAGCGCCAGCGCCTTCAGCGTGGGACGCAGCCGAAAAGCCGGCTCACGCCCGCCGCGGATGATCTGGAACACTTGCACCAGGAATTCGATTTCGCGGATACCGCCAGGCCCGAGCTTGATGTTGTCCGCGATTTCGCGCTTCTGCACCTCCTGACGGATCTGTGCATGCAGGCTGCGCAAGCTGGCAATGACGCTGTAGTCGAGGTGGCGCCGGTACACGAAGGGAGTCACGACGGCTTCCAGTTCCCGTGCGGCATTGCCAGTGAGCGCCCGCGCTTTTACCCAGGCATAGCGTTCCCATTCGCGACCCTGCGTGGTGAAATACTCCTCGAGCATGTCGAAACTTACGGCAAGCGGACCGCTGTCGCCGTAGGGCCTGAGACGGGTATCCACCCGGAATACGAACCCGTCTGCGGTGACTTCTGCGATCGCGCTGATGATCCTGCGCGCGAGACGCGCAAAGAACTCATGGTTGGAAATCGGCCTCGGTCCGTCGGTTTGCCCGTCTTCGGGGTAGGCGAACACGATGTCAATGTCAGAAGACACGTTGAGTTCACTGCCGCCGAGTTTGCCCATGGCAATGACCTGCAGCTGCTGCGCGGCGCCTGAGGCAGCTCCCAGCGGATTGCCGAATTCCCTTGCCATCCAGACAGCGTGATTCGCGACCGCCGCACCCAGGCTTTCCTCCGCAAGTGCGCTGACCGTGGCGACTACCTCTGCCAGATCGGCGCGCCCTTCGAGATCGCGCGTGATCACGCTCAGCAGCACGGACTTGCGCAATCGGCGCAGCGCCATTTTCAGAGACTGGTCGTCTTGGTCGCGGCCTTCGAACTGCGCACGCATCCAGGCGCGATCAAGCGGGACTTCCAGCGGGATGCCGGCCGGCAGGCCTGGTTCGGCTGACAGAATGTCGCGGACGTAGCGCGATAACTGCGCGGCGCGAACTAACGCCGGGGAAAGATCTTTCGGTGCAGCGGAGGGCATGCGTCCTTGGGTTAGAATAACATCGGCTTCGATCGGCGGCGTCGCCTCGCATCACGCGACACGTCAACGCTTCGTTGGTCGGCGCGTTACTGCGGGCCGCCAGGCGGCCTTGAGCGGATAAGGGTGGATGCCGGGAGAATTTTATTTGCGTCCGCGTATCTTAACCGAATAGCGTCTGTATCAGCCGCCCCCGAAGAGCGTCCCGCCGAGCCGTGTTTCTCAATTATTGTTTCGCCTTCCTCAAGCACGGTTCGCTCTGGACCTACCGGATAGCCACCTACGCGATCCTCCTTCTTGGCCTGGGTTTCGTGGCCACGGTCGTCGTTCTGCGCTATCTGGTTCTGCCGTACATAGATGATTACCGCGGGACGATCGCGCAGGCGATTTCTCATGCCGTGGGACAACGCGTGACCATCGGTTCGATCACTGGCAGTTGGGACGGCTACCGGCCGGAAATGAGCCTGACGGACGTCAAGGTGTTTGGCGCCGGCGGAGAACCGGCGCTCGCGCTCGACCGGGTCACGACAGCGCTGTCGTGGCTGTCGTTGCTGTCCGCGGAGTGGCGCTTCGATTCGCTAGCCGTCTATGGGCCAGCCCTGGACGTCAAACGGGACGCCTCCGGTGTGCTCTGGATCGCCGGCATTGCAATCAGGCCGCGAAATGGCGACAGCGGATTCGCTGACTGGCTGTTGGCACAGCGCCAGGTGATTGTGCGCGACGCGACCATAACGTGGCTGGACGAAATGCGCGGCACGCCCCCGCTGCAGCTCGACAACGTCAACTTTCGACTCGACCGCGACGGCGTGATTCATCGTTTTGGGCTGACTGCGGTGCCGCCCGGGCAGGTTGCTTTGCCGCTCGTTGTGCGCGGTGAAGTCCACGGTCGCGACGTCCGTGAACTGCAGTCGTGGACCACGAAGCTCTATGTGGAGATTGACAGCGCCAACCTCGCTCTTGCTCAGGAGTGGATACCGGTGCCCCTGGACCTGTCGGGTGGTTTCGGATCGTTGCGTCTCTGGCTCGAACTAAACGGAACACATGTAGGTGCGGCCACGGCCGACCTGAAGTTGACAGACTTTTACGCGAAACTGGCTCCCGATCTTCCGGAGCTTGCCTTGTCGGAAGCGCAGGGGCGGCTGGAATGGAGTCAGCACGGCGATCGCACAGGAATATCCGCGACTTCCTTCGGCTTCACGATCGCCAACGGGCAGCGGCTTGCGCCCTTGCAATTCAGCTATATGTATTCCGATCCGGCGCCCGGCGTGCGCCATTCCGAATTGACTCTGAGCGGGCTCCCCCTGGGTCCCATGGCCCAACTCGCGGAGTTCCTGCCGCTCGACGCCGCGTTGCGGGCTCGCCTGGATCGCTCTGCGCCTGGCGGCACTCTGGAGGAGGCCGCGATTTCATGGGACGGTGAATGGGCCAAGGGGCAGCCTTTTGTGGCAAAGGCGCGATTCAGGGATTTGTCGATGCTGCCGGATGGCGCGCTCCCCGGATTTCACGGCCTCAGCGGCCAGGTAGACGCAAATGAACGCGGCGGAACGGTCTTGCTGACGGTAGCCAGCGGCGGCCTTGAATTGCCAAGGATATTCGCGGAGCCACTGCCGCTGGATTTTTTTACGGGCAACGCTGCCTGGACATTTCGTGAAGGTGTGCTGGACGTCGTCGTCAAGAACGCCAGCTTCACCAACGAGCACGTCGCCGGCAGCGTATCCGGCACCTACCGCGGTGCAGTTGAAGGGCGAGGCAGTGTGGACCTGAGCGGTGCGCTGGTGCGCGCGGATGCGCGGAGCGTGTGGCGCTACGTGCCCGCCTCGCTGACCGTTACGCAGTCATGGCTCAAGCGTGCGCTGCTCGCGGGCGAATCGAAGGACACGCGCTTTCGGCTGAAAGGTCCACTGAAGGACTTTCCGTTTGCCGACGACAAGAACGGTCTGTTCGAGGTGAAAACCAAGGTCACCGGGGGGACCATCGATTTCGCTGAGGGCTGGCCGCCCATCGGCGGTATCGACGGCGAAGTCGTGTTTCGTGGAAACCGCATGGATGTGCATGCACAGGCCGGCGTTATCCTGGGGGTGCAGTTGTCCGATGTGAAAGCCTCGATAGCGGAGTTAGGCAAGCAGCAGGAGCATCTGCTGATCAAAGGCACGGCGCAAGGCGCAACCGCGAAGTTTTTGCAGTTTGCAGCGGTTACTCCGCTGGCGGCGCGCATGAACCGATTCACGCAAGAAATGAGAGCCGTCGGCGATACCAGACTCGATTTGGAACTCGATCTGCCCCTGCACCAGATCAAGGACTCCGCGGTCAAGGGCGAACTCCTGGTGCAGGACAACCAGATTACGCTTGATCCGCGCCTGCCGCCTTTCGAACATTTCGGCGCACGCATCGACTTTGCCGAGCGCAGCTTCAAAGTTCGCGAGGGACGCGCGCTGATGCTCGGCGCGCCGATATCGTTCGAAGCGTCCAACCAGGCGGATGGCGGAATCACTGCGACCATCGCAGGCACCCTGGATGTGGATCAGGTAAGGGCGGTGTGGAAACATCCAGTACTGGCTTTCCTCGACGGCCAGACTTCCTGGAAGGGGTCAATCGGCGTGCGCAACAAGATTGCGACTATCCGCGTCGACTCGGATTTGGCAGGCCTCAAGTCGACTTTGCCGCCGCCGTTCGCCAAAGCCGCCGGCGGCAGTCTGCCGTTGCGAGTTGAACTGCGCGAACAGCGGGGACGCCAGGGCGTTCTCTCCGTCGATCTCGACAAGGTCGTTTCCGCCGCACTTGTGCTCGATAGCGCCGCCGCTGCTGGAATAAGCCGCGGCATGCTCAGTCTGGGCAGTCCGGCCACGCTGCCGGCCGAGGAGGGACTGTGGCTGCGGGGCAGACTTGAAGTGGTGGATGCCGATGCATGGCGCAGCTTGCTGTCTGGCGGCCCGGAGCAATCGCAGCAGTCGATTGCCGGCGTTGACCTTCAGATCGGCACGCTCGACATCAGTCGCCGGAGTTTCCACGATCTCAATGTGAAAGCGGTCCGCGAAGATTCCCAATGGCGGGCCACGCTGGCCGGCAGGGAAATCGTAGGGCGTGTGTCGTGGACTTCCGGGGGCGATGGAAAACTGGATGCGCGCCTGTCCAGACTCGTGGTGCCGCCACTGAACTCGCAGCCCAGCAAAGCGGCCAATGCCGCCCTTGCGGACGCACGCCTGCCCTTCATGGACCTGATTGCCGACAGCTTTACCTACGAAGGCATGGACCTCGGACGCCTTGCGGTTTTGGGCCAACCGGACGCCTCCGGGTGGCAACTGCGGCACCTGGAAATCGTCAATCCGGAAAGCAGATTCGTTATGAACGGCCACTGGGCGTCGGGAGATCCGTCCCGCTCTGACGTAAAGACAAAGCTCGACGTCTCCGATATCGGCAAGTTTTTCGCGCGCCTGGGCTGGCCCAATGCCGTCAAGGGTGGACGCGCCACGCTGGAAGGACCGCTCAACTGGAAAGGCAGTCCCGCGCGGTTCGACATTCCGACCCTGATGGGCCAGCTGAAACTCGAAGCAAAGGACGGTCGTTTCCAGGAGATCGAGCCGGGCGTGGCCAAGTTACTCGGGATATTGAGCCTGCAGGCCCTGCCCAAGCGCGCAACGCTGGATTTCCGCGACGTATTCAGCAAGGGGTTCAGCTTCGATCGGATCTCCGCAAACGTAAATATCAACACGGGCATCGCCGATACGCAGAATTTTCTGATGCAGGGTTCGGCGGCGCGCGTGGCCATGCACGGACAGGTCGATCTAGCCGGGGAAACGCAGAATCTAATCGTGAAGGTCACGCCGTCTCTGTCGGAGGGCATTGCGATTGCCGGTGCCATAGTCAACCCTGCCATCGGCGTTGCCGCGCTGATTGCCCAGAAAGCGCTCAAGGATCCTTTCAGCAAGATCGCCTCCTTCGACTATTCTGTCACCGGAAGCTGGGCAGACCCGATCATCAAGCGAATATCCAAGGCTCCCCTCGATACCGAGAAAAAAGGCCGGGAATAATTCTAGCGGCCGCGGTTACAATCCATTCTCTTCGACTCGGAACTACGTTTTTCCTACAAGCGGCATGGTTGCCATCACCAAATCAGGGTTCGGCCGCGCAAAGCAGCGCGGCGACCGCGCGCACTCCGCGGCGGTAACTGCGGTCGTGAAAGGCCAGGCCAAAGCGCAGGCGTTTCGCGTTGCCGGAGTACAGATGGCTTCCGGCCCCAATGTGGCCGCGAATCTGAATGAGGCCGGTCGCCTTATCGAGATCGCGGCTAGGCAGGGCGCGCGTCTGGTTGCGTTGCCGGAGTATTTCGCGATCATGGGCATGCGGCCCGCCGACAAGGTCAAAGTCCGGGAAAAGGACGGCGACGGACCAATTCAGCGCTTTCTCGCGCAGACGGCGCGACAACACAAGATTTGGCTGGTCGGCTGCTCGGTGCCGATTGCGGCGCCGTCTGAAGCCAAGGTCTACAACTCCTGCCAGCTCTACGACGACGAGGGCAGGATGGTTGCGCGTTACGACAAGATTCATTTGTTCAACCTCGATCTGGGCAAGGAAAGATTTGCCGAGGAGGGCACGCTCGAAGCGGGCAAGCAGGTCAAAGTCGTGGATTCCCCGTTCGGACGCATCGGTTTGTCGGTTTGCTATGACCTGCGTTTCCCGGAGTTGTACCGGGCCATGAAAGACGTCGATATCATCGTCGTGCCGTCCGCCTTCACCGAAACCACCGGGCGCGCCCACTGGGAATCGCTGGTGCGCGCACGCGCGATTGAAAATCTGGCGTATGTCCTGGCGCCCGCGCAGGGCGGTTATCACCTGAGCGGGCGCGAAACGCACGGCGACTCGATGGTGGTAGATCCCTGGGGAACGGTCCTCGATCGCCTGCCACGTGGGTCGGGCGTCGTGGTCGCCTCAGTCAATCCGGCTTATCAGGCCAGCCTGCGCAAGAGCCTGCCTGCGCTGACTCACCGGGTAATACGGAGAATCTGACCAAGGGTGAGGCGTGAGGGGTAAGGGACTCAACAGGCAAAAACAAAATTGAATTCCAATGCGAGAGCCCCGACATAAACAAGCTAAGCTTGAACCCATCGCAAATCCAGACTTCCAAGCCCCAGCCCCTAGCCCCCTATGCCCAACGATCCATCCAATAGCCACGAACTTCTTTTCGCCACCGCGGACCGCACGTTGCTGGCGCCGTATGGCCTCGACGCTGGCGGGCTTGAACGCGTGTTCGGCCAGATCATGACCCACAGCGTCGACTATGCGGACCTGTACTTCCAATACTCGCGTTCCGAAGGGTGGAGCCTGGAAGAGGGCATGGTGAAATCCGGCAGCTTCAACATCGACCAGGGGGTCGGCGTGCGGGCAGTGAGCGGGGAGAAGACCGCTTTTGCTTACTCCGACGATATCAGCCTGCCCGCGCTCGAATCGGCTGCGCAGGCAACCCGCGCGATCGCGCGACGCGGCGAACAGGGCGCGACGCAGATTGTGACGCGCACCCGCGGTCGCGAGTTGTATCTGCCGCAGGACCCGCTGGCAAGCCTGGCAGATGCCGATAAAGTGAAACTGCTTGAAAAGCTCGAGCGCTATGCGCGCGAGATCGATACGCGTGTGGCGCAGGTAATGGCCTCGCTCGCGGGAGAATATGAGGTCGTGCTGATCGCGCGCTCGGACGGCATGCTGGCCGCGGACGTGCGTCCCCTGGTCAGGCTGTCGCTTCAGGTCATCGTCGAGCACGACGGCCGCCGTGAACAGGGCAGCGCGGGTGGCGGAGGGCGGTTCGACTACGCGTATTTCACCGACGAGGTGTTGCGCGACTACGCAGCCAAGGCAGTGCATCAGGCGGTGACCAATCTGGCGGCGCGACCCGCGCCCGCCGGTACGATGACCGTGGTGCTGGGGCCAGGATGGCCGGGCATTCTGCTGCACGAAGCCATCGGCCATGGACTCGAAGGTGATTTCAACCGCAAGGGCAGTTCCGCTTTTTCCGGCCGCATCGGCCAGCGGGTTGCCGCCCCGGGCGTGACGGTCGTCGATGACGGCACGCTTTCCAAGCGTCGCGGATCGCTCAACATCGATGACGAAGGCAATCCAACGCAGCGCAGCGTGCTCATCGAGGATGGCATTCTGCGGGGTTATATCCAGGACACACTGAATGCGCGGCTCATGGGCATGGCGCCCACCGGCAACGGCCGGCGCGAGTCGTATGCGCATGTGCCGATGCCGCGCATGACCAACACCTACATGCTCAACGGCGCCGAGGATCCGGCCCAGATCATCGGCTCGGTAAAAAATGGCCTGTACGCGGCGAACTTCGGCGGGGGCCAGGTCGATATCGTAAGCGGCAAGTTTGTGTTCTCCGCAGCCGAAGCCTATATGATCGAGAACGGCAAGATCACCTACCCAGTCAAGGGTGCGACCCTCATTGGCAACGGGCCGGATGCGTTGACCCATGTGTCCATGATCGGCAACGACATGAGCCTCGATTCGGGCGTCGGCACTTGCGGAAAGGAAGGTCAGAGCGTCCCGGTCGGCGTCGGCCAGCCGACTTTGCGGATTGATGGGCTCACGGTCGGGGGCACGGCGTGACCGACAGGCAAGGGGCGCCCGACTTCGCTGGATACCCGGCGTCGCCCCTCGCCCCTCCACCATGATCCTCATCCTCTCCGACAACATCGACCCGGACAGCCCGGACTATCGCCAGCTGATGGAAACGCTGGAGCGTCTGCCGAACATCAAGCCGCGGGTGCACCGCATCCAGGGAACGGAGCGCTCGGTGACCGAGGTTTACCTGCTCGGCGACACCAAGGCGCTCGCCATCGACGACATGAAGAGCCTGCCGTGCGTCGAGCGCGTGATCCGCGTGTCGGAGGAATTCCGCGTGCTGGGCCGCCACAAGGATGACGATCGGCCGACGCATTTCGACTATAGGGGCCTGCGCTTTGGCCAGGACACGCTGCACATCTTTGCCGGATTGTGCGCGGTAGACACCCGCGAGCACGTGGACGCCATGATGCACGCCCTCAAGGACAACGGCCAGCAGTGCACCCGGATGGGTGCGTACAAGCCGCGCACCAGCCCCTACGCTTTTCAGGGACACGGCAAGAATTGCCTTCCCTACGTGTTCGAACTGGCCGGCAAGCACGGCATTCGCGTGATCGCCATGGAAGTGACCCACGAGTCGCACGTCGAGGAAATCCGCCATGCGTTGCGCGACACGGGCGACCCCACCGGTGTCATGTTGCAGATCGGTACGCGCAACACGCAAAACTTCGAGCTGCTGAAGATCGTCGGCCGGCAGAAGCAATTCCCGGTACTGATCAAACGCGGCTTCGGCATCACGCTCGACGAATCCCTCAATGCTGCGGAATACCTCGCCAGCGAAGGCAACCACCAGGTGGTTTTCGGGTTGCGCGGCATGAAGACCAATCTGGGAGATCCGCACCGCAATTTCGTGGATTTCGCCCAGGTTCCGGTGGTCAGGCGACTCACACGTATGCCCGTCTGCATTGATCCGAGCCACTCGGTCGGATCGAGGGCGACTGGCCCGGACGGAATTCTGGATGTGATGCACGCCACGGCGCAGGGCGTGCTGGCCGGCGCCAACATGGTTCTGGTGGACTTCCACCCCAACCCGGCCAAGGCGCTGGTCGACGGACCGCAGGCATTGCGATTGGACGAACTGCCGCACTTTATCGCTGACGTCACGATCGCCCGCAACGCCTATCTCGAGCGCGCCAAACTGGCCCGCCGACACATGCGTGTCACGGTAACCAGCTGATCCGCTGCCGACAGCGCTTTACCGGCTGCTAGCGCTCCAGCATAATGACCAGCCACATCCAATCCAACGGACTCCCGGGTCGTTCCGGAGCGGTGCCTGGCTCCCAACCCAGAGACTAATGCCGTGCAAATGGCCAATTCCGAGCTGCAGGCGCCGCAGAACGCGCTGCTGAATACGCTGGAACATCTGGGCGAGGGCACGGCGCTCGCGCAACAGATATTCGACATGATCGGCCATTCCAAATTTTTTGCCGATTTCACCCGCGACGACATACAGCGTCTGACCGCCTTCATGCAGATCTACCGCGCCGAGGCGACGCAGATGATGATCCGCGAGGGCGACGTCGACGATTACATGCTGCTCATCATCCAGGGCACGGTGGAGATCGTGAAAATCGATTCGCATGGCCATCTGCAACCGATGACCACGGTCGCCGCGGGCGCCACACTGGGCGAAATGTCGATGATCGATGGCGAGCCGCGCTTCGCGACCTGCATGGCGCTCGAGCCGACCACGTTCGCCGTGCTGTCGCGGGACAGCATGGTTCAGATCATCCTCGAAGAGCCGGGCCTGGGCGGTAAGGTGTTGGTGAAGCTGGTCACTCTGCTATCGCAGCGTTTGCGCCAGACCAGTTCCAGTCTGCTCCAGTACATGGAGCGCTGATCGCGCGCATGTCCTGGCGTGCCTTCCCGGTACGCAACGTCATTCTTGTTTTTTCTGCCCTTGTCTGCCTGGACCGGCCGGCGTCGGCGCTCACCGTAACCGACGACTTCGGCTCAGAGATGCGGCTCGATCAGCCGGCAAAGAGCGTGATATCCCTGTCGCCTCACCTGACCGAGTTGATGTATTCGATCGGCGCGGGCGATCGCCTCACGGGTGCCGCGCGAGGCAGCGACTACCCAGCCGCGGCCGCGCGACTCCCCGAAATCGGAGATTCGTCAGGGCTCGATTTCGAGCGAATACTTTCCGCGCATCCGGACCTGGTGCTGGCCTGGGGCAGCGGCAACCGGACCGTGGACATCGCGAGATTGCGCTTGCTCGGTTTGCGCGTGCTGGTACTGGAAGCGCGCCGTCTGGAAGACATACCTCGCCATCTGCGCCTGCTGGGCGATCTGACCGGACTCGAAGAGCATGCGCACGCGGTTGCCCGGGAGTTCGAAGGGCGGGTCGATACGTTGGGCAGGCGCTATGCCTCACGGGCGGGGATACGGGTGCTGTTCGAGATATGGCACAGGCCGTTGTTCACAGTGAACGGCGATCACATCCTGAGCAAAGTGCTCGGCCTGTGCGCGGCACAGAACATTTTTGCCGGACTTCCGCGGCTGGCCGGGGAAGTTTCTCTCGAGCAAGCGCTGCTTCTCGACCCGGATGCCATCGTCGTCGGCTCCGAGGCCGACGATGCGGCCGTTAACAACTGGCTGGTATTTTCCTCTCTGAGGGCGGTCCGCAACGGCAACGTTTTCGCCGTCTCAGCAGATCAGATTGCACGGCCGACACCTCGTCTCATCGACGCAGCCGAGCGTATGTGCCATGACCTGGACAAGGCGAGGCCCTGACGCCCCTCTGAAGGGTGAAGGGTAGAGGGCTATTTCCATTCCCCATTCCTCATACGCGGGCGTTGAGCACGACGAGCAGCAAACGAGGGTGGCCAGGCTAGGTCTTGATGCTTTCTCCGGCGTAGAGCACGGGGCCAGTCGGTAGTCCGGTTGGCGATCCGTTTGCCGGTTCGACGCTCATCGCCAGTCCTTGCGCAGCGTCGAGTTGCGAACCCAGCGCGGCCGGAATCTTCACGATCTGGGTTTCGTGCGTAGTGATGAGTCCGAGCGACACCGGTTTTTGTTCGCCGCCTGGCAGCATCCACAGTTCCCACGACGTATTCGGCGCCATTTCGGCATGACCAATCACGCGAATGCGCAAAGTTCGGCCGCCGCGTTGGCCGGCCTCCCAGCTTGCGGTCATAGCTGGTCTTTTGGTCGCCAGGTCGTTCATTACCACGACCATCCTGCCGGCTTCGACCGGCGTTTCCGGTTTGGGCAGTGCCACGAAGACAAGGAGTGCGAGCGCCAGCAGGCCCGATGCGAAGGACGATACGCGCCAGAACGACAGGTTTTCCCAGAATCCCGTCTTGGCTTTGCGCCCGATTTGCAAGCGCGTCTGGATCGCCTGCCAGACCCGGGCCGGAGGCTCGGTTGACGGCAGAACACCGGTGAGCGGCCCGAGTCGCGTTTCCCATTCGGACACGGCCCGGCGCAGTTGCGGATTCCCGCGCAGATAGATTTCGAAGCGCCGGCGCGCGCGCGGGGAAAGAGTGCCGAGCACGTACTCGGCAGCCAGCTTGTCCCGCAGCGTTTCGTCGGCAAATCTCATTTCGGTGTTTCGCTCATCGCGTCTTGCACATTGTCATTCATTTGACCAGTTGATCCAGGCAGCCCTTCAGCCGGTCTAGCCCACGGCGGATCCAGGTTTTCACCGAACCGAGCGGCTTGCGCATCTGTTGCGCCAGTTCGGCATGGGACAATCCATAAAAGAAGGCGAGCGTAATGCTGCGCCGCTGCTCTTCGGTCAGCGCCTTCATGCATTCGGCAAGTTCGCCCGCTTCCAGCGAGCGGCGCAGCAATTCCTCGGGTCCGGGCGATTCGTCGGCAAGCGAGGCCATCAGTTCTTCGTGCTCTTCGTCTATCTCGACTTCGCGTGGCCGCCGCAGCCAGTCCAGCGCCCGATTGCGCACAATTGCGCTCATCCAGGTCATCGGCGCGCTCTTCGCCGAGCTGTAGCCTGCAGCGTGATTCCAGATGTTGACGAAGGCTTCCTGCAACACTTCTTCCGCCCAGTCCTTGCGACGTGTTATACGCACGGCGACCGCAAACAGTTTCGCGGAACTGAACTGATACAAGGTTGCAAAAGCGCGTTGGTCGCGCAGCGCGCAGCGCGCAAGCAGGTCGGAAAGCTGTTCGGGAGTGGGCGCTTCAGGCAGATTCACTGCGATTCTTGCCCTTTTGCCAGTAGACGTCGGGGACGCCGGCTGCACGGTTCAAGACCCGGCAAAGCACGAAAAGCAGGTCCGAGAGGCGGTTCAGATAGCGTTGCAGCGACGGCGACAATGTTTCGGCACCGGCGAGGCTGATCACCCGGCGCTCAGCTCTTCGACATACGGTGCGCGCGATATGGCACAACGCCGCACTGCGCGATCCTCCGGGCAGGATGAATTCCTTGAGCGGCGTCAGGTCGGCGTTGTAGCGGTCTAGTTCATTCTCGAGTCGCGTCACGTGTTGTGGTCCGACGCTGGTATATCCGGGGATACTCAGTTCTCCACCCACATCGAACAGGTCGTGCTGGATGTTGTGCAGGTCCGCTCGTACCTCCGGAGGCAGGGCGTCGGCCAAGAGCACACCAAGAGCACTGTTCAGTTCGTCGACGGCACCGATGGCTTCGATGCGCAGGCTGTCCTTGGGCACGCGCGAACCGTCGCCCAGGCCTGTGGTGCCTTCGTCACCTGTTCGTGTGTAAATCTTGCTCAGGCGGTTTGCCATTCACCTACCCCTGGGTCTGGACGGACGGGACATTCTATAGCAAGTGAAATTCACGCCAGCGCGAGCGAGCTTCACGGGGGTAATGCGACGGAACGCGGATCGCCGCCGAGTTCGTGCAACTCGAGTTGAAGATAGCGATGCAAGGTGTTTTGCCGATGGATGGTCGCGTACATCGTCCAGTCCTCGTAGGCCGGCAGCGCCGCTTTTTCCACGGCATCCATCAGGCTTGAGCTTTCGGCGTAAAGGGATTTGACGATCGCGTCGAGCGCATCGAGGTAGCCTGCCGTCAAGGGAATTGCTTCCGGACCCGATACCATGCCGTGGCCGGGAACGACTCGGGCCGGCTTGATCTCTGCGAGCTGTCGCAGAGCACGCAGCCAGCCCTCGAAGTCGCTGTCGCGTATTTCGGGAATACGGCCGATGGAGATCAGTCCGCCCGCAAACAGCACACCGCTATCGCGGTCCAGAACGGCCAGATCGCCCGGGGTGCTGGCCCACCCCAGGTAAATCAGTTCCAGACGGCGTCCGCCGGCGTCCATGATCGCACTGGCTTCGACCTCGCGCCGCGGCAGCACGAGGCGGGTTCCGTCCAGTTCTGCGCCGAGCACCGGCTTGAGATTTTGCAGGCAATGCTCGCAACGGGCTTTCATCAACTTCGTGGTCTCCCGATGGGCGAGGATCGGGATGCCAAGCTCGTCGAATGCCGCATTGCCAAACAGGAACTCCTGCACGGCATGGGTGATGATCACCAGTTCGACCGGTTTGCCGGTCGTCCGCGAGATCGCCTCCAACATACGGCGGCCATGACGATAAGAGGTGCCCGTATCGATGACCACCACGCCTGTCTTGCCGACGATGAAGCCGCTGTTGCCGACGAAGCCGCGATTTGCCGTGGAGATCTCGCCGTTCTCGCCGATGAAGGCATACACTCCATCGGCGATTCTTTGCGGCTGGAGCAACTCCTGGGCGAACAGCGCCGTCGGAGCCATCACTATCGCTGGTAGGGCAACAATCAGGACCCGCTGCAAGAAAGCATTCATCGCGCTCACCCTAAACGACGCTGACCCAGGCGGCAAGCCGGCTGCGCGTTTCTGCTCTAACATGAGGTCAATGAAGCTCTCGTACGCAATTCTGAGCGCCCTTTGTTTGGCGGCGGCGTCGGGTGTGCATGCGCGCGAACCGTTGCCGGCGCTGGCGTTTGACATCAGCGAAGTCGCGCCGGGCAACTATGTCCATTACGGCAGTTTCGACGAGCGCTCGCCTGACAATCTTGGCGACAACGCCAACATCGGGTTCATTGTCGGCGAAAAGTGCGTGCTGGCGGTTGATACCGGCGGTTCCCTGCCGGTGGGCCTCGCGCTGCGCGAGGCGATTCGCCGCATCACCGTGCTGCCGGTCTGCTACGTCGTGCTGACGCACGTGCATCCCGATCATTTCTTTGGTGCCAGCGCGTTCCTGGAAGATCATCCGCAGTTCATCGCGCATCAAAACTATCCTGCGCAATTGGCCGCGCGTTCGCGCTCGTACCTCAATGCCCTGAAGCGCGATCTTGGTGAGGCGGCGACCGGATCGGATATTGTGCGTCCGACGCTGTTGGTCGCGGGGCAACTGGAACTCGATCTGGGCGCAAGGAAGGTTCTCGTGCAAGCCTGGCCCCCGGCGCATACCGACAACGATTTGACGGTACTCGACGAATCGACCCGCACCTTGTGGTTGTCGGATCTGCTGTTCGTCGGCCATACGCCGGTAATCGACGGCACCATCACCGGGTTTCTTGCCGTGATGAACGACCTTCGCGCACTTGCGGTCGAGCATTTTGTCCCCGGTCACGGCCGCAGCGACCTGGCATGGCCGCTGCCGCTCGATGCGCAGCGGCGCTATTTCAGCGTCATACTGAACGAAACGCGCGCCGCAATCCGCAATCGCAAGACCATCCAGCAGGCAACCGACGAAGTCGGGATGTCGGAAGCGGACAAGTGGGTGGCCTTCGACCTGTTCCACCGCCGCAACGTGACAGCGGCGTATGCCGAACTGGAATGGGAATAGAAGCAAACGGGTGCAGGCCCCACGGCGTATACTTCGCGCACATCCCGCAAACGGGAGGAGATCGCAATGGGAGAATTCAGAGTGTCGTTACGCCAGGCATCGATCGCTGTACTCGTCCTGCTCGCGGCCATGCCGGCGCTGGCCAATGAAAAAGCCGAACCGAATCCCGCGCTGAGCCAGTACTGGGAGCCGATCAAGCAGCTTATGTTCGGCGATCGCATCATCAATCCCGATGCGCGCGACGTCATACGCGTTTACCTGAACGTGCGCGCCGACGATGCCTCCACGGTGCCGGTGGTCGTCAAGGCGCAGATGGATCAGACCGAAAAAGAATACATCAAGTCGATTTACGTGATCGTCGAGCGCAATCCGTCTCCGGCGGCGGGCGTGTTTCATTTCACGCCGCAAAGCGGCCGCGCACAAGTCGAAACGCGGCTGCGCTTCGAGGACTACAGCTTCGTCAGGGCGGTGGCCGAGATGAACGACGGCAGGTTGTACATGGCGCAGCGCTGGGTCAAGGCGGCAGGCGGTTGCTCCGCCCCGAATGGCAAGAAGCTTTCGGAATCGCTGCTGGGCAAGATGAAGCTGCGTTTCGACGATGACGCGATCAGTTACCACAAGCCGAACCTGGTGCAGCTGATGATTCGCCATCCGAACGAATCCCCGCTGGCCGCCGATTTCGAGGCTGGCCAGGTTCCGCAGTTCGTGCGCAGCGTGAAAGTGACTTTCGATGGCAAGCCGGTAATGGATGCGCAGGTGGATTTCTCGATATCCGACAATCCGAATTTCCGGTTCTTTTTTACCCCGGAGGAAAAAGGGGAGCTGAAAATCGAGGTCGAAGATACCCATGACCGCAAATTCAGCCATTCGGTCAACATTTCCGAAGGCGTGCCGTTGCCCGGCGGCTGATACGTTGCCAACGCCCGAGCGTTGACCGGCCCACGCGCTTGGGCTAAAGTTGCGCGGTTTTTTGGTCCTGATCGATTGTCCCGAACAGAGGTTCACCGCGTATGGTTCAAGCCCTGAATATTCGCAGCTTCACGATTGCAGGCCTGTCCGTCTTCCTGTCGGTTCTGGCGGCGCCGTTGCACGCGGAGGGCGACGCCGCAGCCGGAAAGAACAAGACGGCCATGTGCGCCGGATGTCACGGCATAGCCGGGTTTCGCACCGCCTACCCGGAGACCTATCGTGTTCCCAAACTCGGCGGACAAAATGCAGGCTACATCGTGAATGCGTTGAAGGCTTACAAGGCGGGTGATCGCCAGCATCCGACCATGAAGGCGATCGCAGCCAGCCTGACCGAACAGGATATGGCCGACTTGGCTGCCTACTATTCGGGCAAATGAATTCTGCGCTGAATTTGAAAAGGGAAGCCATGAACAAGTTGTGGATCGCAATGATTGGACTCTTCGCGATGGTTGCCGCGGGCAATGCCCTTGCTGGCGGGGATGCGGCGAAGGGCAAGGAAAAAGCGGCCATCTGCGGTACTTGTCATGGTCCGGACGGAAATACCCCGATCATGCCGGAATATCCACGATTGGCCGGCCAGCCGGACGACTATCTGGAAAAGGCGTTGCGCGACTACAAGTCCGGAAAGCGCAAGAACCCGTTGATGGGACCGCTGGCGCAGAATCTTTCCAAACAGGACATGAAAGATCTGGCTGCCTATTTCTCCCGGCTGAGCGGTGATTTGAAGGTCAAGTACTAAGGGCCGAAACCGCGTGCGTGAATAAAGTCAAAGAGGAGCCGTCGGCTCCTTTTTCTTTTGTCGGTAAGGAAGGAAGCATGCTTTGTCCAGTTCGCATGGCGGCTGTGGTGCTACTGATGGTTGCCGCGCTGGCCCATGCCGCGGAGGGGGACCCCGCTGCCGGCAAGCGCAAGACCGTGACCTGCAACGCCTGTCACGGCCAATCCGGCTTCAAGAACATGCCCAAACTCGGCGGGCAAAGCGCGGCGTACCTGACAGCCGCGTTGCAAGCTTACAAAGAAGACAGGCGTTTGCATGCGACGATGCGGGACGTGGCGCACGCGTTGAGTCAGAAAGACATCGTCGACCTCGCCGCCCATTATGCGGCCGCGCCGAAAATCGTGGGGGAGAGCGTTGCGACGGCGCCGATCGGAGTCGAACGCTGCGCAACTTGCCACGGTGCAGACGGCGCTCAACCGGTTGCTCCCGAGATCGCGCTGCTCGCCGGTCAGAGCGTGGGTTATCTCGATCAGACCCTGAGGGAATACAAGTCCGGGGTTCGGCCGCATGCGGTGATGCAGGAGCAAGTGCGCGACCTTGGCGAGGCGCAGATCGCCGAACTTGCCGCCTGGTATGCGGCGCAGAAAGCTCTGTCCGTCAAATAGGGGGTGGCCTGGTGAAATATCCGGGCTAGCCCAGTTTGCGGCGGATGCAGTCCAGATAGGCCTCTTCATTCGGCGCGGCGCGATCGCGCTGCGCTTGCCACACCGTTTCGCCCAGACATTCAAGCAGCACATGCAACGCGTCGTGTTCCGAAGCGGTGCTGGCCAGGTCGCGATAGGCAGCGCTGATGCCGCGCGGCTGGTCGATCGATAGCTGCTCTGCAATCGCGAGATGCAGGGACAGATGCAGGAAAGGATTGACGGCGCCGCCCTCCGGGGCGAAGTGGCGATCGAGATTGCGTTGCGGGTCGTCGAGCAAGGCTTGGTGCTCGGGATGCAGCAGGATGATTTCCACCGCGGTGCGTTCCAGGCCCTCCAGCGCCGCCTGAGAGCGGTACTTGCCCCACGCTTCGAAGAAGAAACGGCGAACGTCAGCACGCGACGGGGCGAACATGGGTTGGTTTGCAGATCGAAAGCAGTCGAGTGCCGATACTAGCATCGCGGCCGCCTGTCTATTCCAGCCGAATGCAAGGAAACCTCCAACGACGCGATCCGCCTGCATGCGCGACCGCGCTGATCAGGCCTTCGGCGCGGGTGTCTTGGCCTTGTATTCGCACAGATCACGGATCAGGCATGTCGGGCAATCCGGCCGTCGGGCCGTGCACACGTAGCGCCCGTGAAGGATGAGCCAGTGATGCGCGTCGCGGTGGAATTCCTCGGGAACGAACTTCAACAGACGATTCTCCACCTCGACCGCGTTCTTGCCCGGTGCCAGGCCGGTGCGATTCGCCACGCGGAAAATATGGGTGTCCACTGCAATCGTCGCCTGGCCGAAAGCGGTATTCAGGATGACATTCGCGGTCTTGCGTCCCACCCCCGGCAGGCTTTCGAGGTCCTCCCGATTCGAAGGCACCTCGCCGCCAAATTTTTCCACCAGCAGCGCGCACGCCGCGATGACGTTCTTCGCCTTGGTCCGGTACAGGCCGATGCGCTGAATGTAAGGTGTCAGTCCGGATTCGCCCAGTGCAAGAATTTTTCGCGGCGTGTCCGCCCGCGGATACAGTTGCGCAGTTGCCAGATTGACGCTCTTGTCTGTGGCCTGAGCAGACAATATGACCGAGATCAGCAGTTCAAATGGCGTGCGGTAGACGAGCTCGGTCGTCGGGTGTGGATTCGCCTTTCGCAGCCTGCGGAAGATTTCCAGTCGTTTAGCGGGATTCATCCTAAACTCGAAATCCAATGTGTTACCACGAAGGCACCAAGACACGAAGAAAAGCGGATGTATTTTCTGAGTTCATGTGCGGATGTGGGCCGGTTGGAATGGTCCGCATTCCATTGATGCAATCAAACTCGAATATAAATTGTGTTCCCGATTTTCTTCGTGTCTTCGAGCCTTCGTGGTGACAATTGAGTGGTTTCGTACTGAATAGCTCAACTGATCTTCTGTCCACCGCGACGCGCACGTGCTCGCTGGAGCGCGGCCTGAACGGCGGTTTTCTTGCGCTCGAGGTCGTGGCTGCCGGGCAGCCGTTCCAGATCGGCGAGTTTGTCGCGCGCCTTCTTTGTCAGTCGTTCGCCACGCGTTCGCTGCTCACGTGCGGCGCGAAACTCATGAAAGCCGAAGCGCCGCCGTGCAATCGACGCCATGTCTTTCACGGATTCGGTCGCCAGCGCCGCGGCATGCCTGTTGCCGCGTTGCGCCAGCTTGACCAGATCAACCATGTCGATGCAGTCCACAGGACAGGGTGCAAGACACAATTCGCAGCCCGTGCAGTATTGCGTAAGCACTGTATGCATGCGCTTCGCGGCGCCGACTATGGCATCAACCGGACAAGCCTTTATGCACAGCATGCAACCAATGCAGCGCGACTCGTCAATCAGCGCGGCGGCGCGCGGAATTTCCGCGCCGTTCGCGGGATTGAGTGGTTTTTCCAGCCGGCCGAGCAGGGCGGCCAGCTGGCGAATGCCCTCTGAACCGCCCGGAGGACATTGATTGATGTCGGCTTCGTCGTGCGCGATGGCCTGCGCATAAGGCCGGCAGCCCGCATAGCCGCACTTGGCGCACTGGGTCTGCGGCAGCAGCGCATCGATCGCTTCGACGAGTTCCTCGTTCACTGTGGCAGCTTGGAGGAAGGCCGGTGGCCGGTATGGACCAGGCAGCGGTTGATCCATTGCGCCGTCAGCTTTTCCTGGACCGAGTTTTGCGTGAGCCGCGCCGCGAGGCCGCCAAAATCGACCCGATCCAGAGGCTGATCCTGGTTGAAGCAGGAAAACACGTAAGAGCGCGCCCCGGTTGCGGGGTCGATTTGTGGCTGCAAGCATTGCGCGCAGATCTCTTTCATCATGCACTGCATCGGCGAGTTGATCGAGCCGATCGCAAAATGATGCGGCTTGAGGTGAGCCTCGAGAATGCCATGGCGCGCCACGGCTACGGCGGCCATCATGCGGTCCGAACCGATCGCGATAATACGATCCGTGTCGGCGAATGCTATCGACTGCTCGCCGAGCCTGCCGGTGGCGTAGGCCGCCATCGCTTGCACGATGTTGCCAACGAAACTGCGGTCGCCGGGCCGATCCGGCGCAAATCCGGGCGCCTCGTCGCAGCACCAGATGACGACGTCGGCGGCAGCTTCGATTTCCGCAATTTTGTAGCGGTCGATGATCTTCTTGTAGCCGGCGAAATACAGCACCCGCGAGCCTGCGGCGCGCAATGCCTGTCCGATGGAAAACAGCACCGCATTGCCCAGACCACCGCCCACCAGCATGACGGTCTCATCGCCGCGGATCTCGGTGGGTGAGCCCGTGGGGCCCATTAGAACAACCGGTTCGCCCGGCTTGAGCAATACACACAGATCCGAGGACCCTCCCATTTCCAGCACGATCGTGGAGACCAACCCCTTGTCCCGGTCAACCCAGGCGCCGGTCAGAGCCAGTCCTTCCATCGCCAGGCTGGTCGCATCGGTCGTTCTGGCGAGGGTTTCGAAGTTCTGTAAACGATAGAACTGTCCAGGCCGGAATTTCTTCGCAGCCTGTGGCGCCCGCACGACGACTTCGACGATGGTCGGCGTGAGCCGGATGACTTCGTGCACCGTGGCGCGCAACTCGGTATCAAGGCGTGCAAAGAATTCGGCATCGCCCATCGGGGAGGCGGGCAGGACGTTCGCAAGGACGCGGCTGATAACCGGATACCCCTGCTTGGCACCGCCCATGGCCTTGACGACATTGCCGAAGAAGGACGGGTGCAGATCGCCCAGGAAGCTGACGAAGCGCCCGTCGGGCCGGCGTGACAACAGGATTTGCGGAATGGCGGGCTTGGCGCTCTTTTCCGGTTTCACCGGGCTGCCCGACTCGTCACAGGCCTGGAAGTAGCGCCCGTCCAGCACGAAGTTGCGTGCATCTTCGCGCGCCAAAACGGTGTTGGGCTGCGTACCGGCCGCAACGAGCACCGTGCGCGCAGGGAGTGTGACAGCAAAAATTTCGGCGCTGCCGTCTTCACGTCCGCGGGTCGCATTCACGGACAGTCCGCTTGCGTACCCGAACTCGTCGACGACGACGGCGGCGGGGGCAACGTTTTCGGCAAAGCGGATGCCTTCTTCCAGCGCTTTCTCGATTTCCTCGTGATTCAGCGTGTACGACGGGCTGTCGATCAGCCGTTTGCGGTAGGCGACGGTGACCCCGCCCCAGGATTTCAACAATTCGAGGACGTGCGGCTCGCGGCCAGCATCGGCCGCATCCGCCCGCTCCTTGCGAATCGCCCGCGCATGCGAAAGAAATTCGTCCGCGATCTGGCGCTCCGGCAGTGTCCAGCTCGCGCGTACATTCTGCTCGCTTCCTTCCGCACAGAGAATTTCGTAACGGCGCAGGAATTTTTCGACCTGCAACGGATAGTAGGCCAGCGATTCGGTAGCGGTGTCGATGGCGGTCAGTCCGCCGCCGATGACGACGACGGGCAGGCGCAACTGCATGTTGGCGATCGAGTCGTTCTTGGCCGCGCCGGTGAGTTGCAGCGCCATCAGGAAATCCGACGCGGTGCGCACGCCGGGCGCCAGGCCATTGGGAATATCGAGCACGGTCGGCCGGCCGGCTCCGGCAGCCAGCACGACGTGGTCGAAGCCCATCGCAAAAGCGTCGTCGACCTCGAGTGTGCCGCCGAAGCGCACACCCCCGAACAGCGCGAACTCCTCGCGACGCTGCAGCAGCAGGCGGATGAGTTTGAGGAAGTTCTTGTCCCAGCGCACCGTAATGCCGTACTCGGCCACGCCACCAAATCCGGCCATCACGCGGTCGTCGAGAGAGTCGTACAAATTCTCCACATCATGGATGGGCTCGAACGCCATCCGGACACCGGCGGCATCTACTCCGCTCAGCGCGGCGGGCAACGGTTCGATCTTGAGCCCGTCCACGCCAACTACGGCATGGCCGTCGTTCATCAAGTGGTGGGCTACCGTGAAACCGGCCGGGCCGAGCCCGGCGATCAGTACACGCCGTCCGCTCGCTGCTTGCGGGAACGGTCGCTTGAGGTCGAGCGGATTCCAGCGCGTGAGCAGCGAGTAGATCTCGAAGCCCCAGGGCAGATCGAGCACATCCTTCAGCGTGCGCGTCTCGGCCTGGGGAATATTGACCGGTTCCTGTTTCTGATAGATGCAGGACTTCATGCAGTCGTTGCAAATACGGTGGCCGGTCGCAGCAACCATGGGATTGTCCAGCGCGATCATCGCCAGAGCCCCGACGGCCACACCTTCGGTCTTGAGCTTCTGGAATTCGGAGATGCGTTCTTCCAGCGGGCAACCTGCAAGCGGCACACCGAATACAGTTTTCCTGAACGCCGGCCTGGCTTCCGGTGCCGCGGGCTTGTCCTTTAATCCGTGGGAACACGAATCCTTTTCCTGTTCATGGCACCAGATACAGTAGTTGGTCTCGTTCAAGGCGCCAACCAGGTCGGTGCCCGAATCCGTCAGCGCAAAACCATGGCGTCGGCGAACGTGGGAGAGCGTGTGGACCGCGACGCCGTTCTCGAGATGAGTTTGCACCGGCACCAGGCGCTGAAAGTCGAGTTTCCGGGGTATCTTGAACAGCACGCCCGCTCGATGCTTGTGCTGTCCCTGCGGTGTATGCACGGCCCAGGCCGCGTAGCGCAAAGCCACATCGAGTTTGTCCGCGTGGGCGCCTTCATCCTTGAGCCATGCCATGACTTGACGGGCGAACTCCAGTTCGCTGAAGCCGGCGTCAAACCAGGAGACGAGGTGCGCTTCGAGCCGCGCGCCGTCGAACTCGGCGGCAGCCGGGGCTTTATAGGTGTTGACCGCCTTGCGTTGCACGAACAGCCGCTTGCAGGAATACAGCGGCGCAAGTTCGTAGTGACGCGCCGACAGTTCGCGCACCTCGGTCTCGATGCCGAACAGGCGCGCGATGAAGTCGTCGAGGTGGACTGCGAGCGCAATCAGGAATTCGGATTCCTGCTTGGCCTGCAATCCGGATCTTCCGTCCCTGACGTACACGCGACGCACGGATTCCAGGCGTTCGCGCAACGCCCCGTCTGCCTCGCCCAGAAAGTCCAAAAAGGCGGCGTCCAACCTCGTCAGTCCATGACGGCGATAGAGATCCTCGAAGCGCAAACTGAATCGAAGATTCAGTTGCGGTGCGCTGGGCAGGTCTGTGCTGGCGTTCATGCAGCGGTGTTCACTAAAAGGCCCGGACAAAACAAATGATTATAACGCCGCGCATGCGCCGCCTTCAGCCAACCGGCGCTAAGCAAATAACCATTGGGTCTTGCCGCCGTTTCACGTCAATGCGCTCGCGACTTCTCCCACCAGAGCAGGGCCTTCATAGACGAGGCCGCTGTACAACTGCACCAGGCTTGCGCCCGCGGCCATTTTTTCCTGCGCATCCGTCCCTGAAAGAATACCGCCGGCGGCGATGATCGGAAGCCGGCCGGCCAGGGTGGCAGCAAGTTGGCGAACAGTCTCGGTTGCGCGCACCTTCAGCGGTGCCCCACTGAGTCCGCCGTTCTGTTGCGCATCGCGCAGACCCTCGACGCCCTCCCGCGCGACGGTGGTATTGGTTGCGATTACTGCATCGATGCCGTGCGCGACGAAAAGTGCAGCCATCCGCGCGATATCGGCCGCCGTCAGATCGGGCGCGATTTTCACGGCAAGAGGAACGCGTTTGCCGTGCCGGTCGACAAGTTTGGCGCGCTCCACGGTGAGCGCGCCAAGCAGCCGGTCGAGTTCCCCGGCCTGCTGCAGTTGGCGCAGATCGGCGGTATTGGGCGATGAAATGTTGACCGCTATGTAGCTCGCCGACAAATAGACCTGGCGCATGCAAAACACGTAGTCTTCCGCGGCGCGTTCGAGCGGCGTGTCGAAATTCTTGCCGATGTTGATGCCGAGTATGCCGCGATAGTGTGCGCGCGAGACGTTTAGCAGCAGCCGTTCGACCCCGCCGTTGTTGAAGCCCATGCGGTTGATGATGGCGCGCGCCTTTGCCAGACGAAACATGCGCGGCGGCGGATTGCCCGGCTGAGGACGCGGCGTGACGGTGCCGATTTCGATGAAACCAAAGCCCAGTTCGGAAAGTGCATCGACGTGTTCGCCATTCTTGTCCAGGCCGGCGGCAAGCCCCACGGGATTGGGAAATTCCAGCCCCATGACGGTGCGCGGCGAGGCAGGCGTCCGGTGCCCGATCAGACGCGTCAGACCAATGCGGTGCGCGAGTTCGAGGGCATGCATCGTCTGGCGGTGCGCACGCTCCGGGTCGAGCCTGAACAGCAAAGGCCGGACAAGCTCGTAGAGCATCAGGTTTGCAAGCGAAGGTTCGCGCTTGCCGCGATGAAGCGGCAGGAGGTCAAACGGCCTCGGGAGGCGTCGCGTCGCGGGGCAATTGCCGCCACTGGCCGTCGATCAGACCTTCCAGCGGCTGAAAATTGATCTTGTAGGCCATCTTGCGGCTCTGCGCGATCCAGTATCCGAGGTAGAGATAGGGCAGTCCAAGCCGCCGGCACAGGTCGATCTGCCAAACTACGTTGAAGGTTCCCAGGCTGGCACCCGCGACTTCCGGCTCGAAAAAAGTGTAGACCGACGACAGCCCGTCTTCGAGGCGGTCGACGATGCTGACCATGCGCAAGCGGCCTTCCTCGCGGAACTCGACCAGGCTCGAGCGCACGTTGCTTTGCAGGAGAAAATGGCGATACTGCTCGCGACTGTCGTGATCCATGCCGCCGCCGCTGTGCCGGTGCGATTGGTAACGCAAGTAAAGCGCATAGTGTTCGGGATGGTATTTGAGTTCGAGCATGCGCGCGTCCAGCTGGGCATGCCGCGCGTGCGCACGGCGTTGCGAACGATTGGCGACGAAACCCGAAGCAACAATGCGCACGGGCACGCAAGCCCGGCAATGATCGCAATAGGGACGGTAGGTGAAGGCGCCGCTGCGGCGAAAGCCGACCTTTACGAGTTCGCTATAGACCTGGCTGTCGATGGCATGGCTCGGCGTGGCAACCTGCGAGCGTGCCAGCTTGTCAGGCAGATAGCTGCACGGGTAGGGTGCGGTTGCATAAAACTGCAATACCGAAAAGGGCAGGTCGTTGAGCTGTGTCATCGCCGGTTGTCTATCAGTGGCGCCAGCCGCCACGGTGTCGGGGCCGGTGGATAGTGTATCAATTCCCGGACCCGCCGCGTGAAATCGCCTCGTGGAATTTCGCGCGCCCCGAAAGACGCCAGGTGGGCCGTATTCATCTGACAGTCGACAAGTCCAAAGCCCCAGAGTTCGAGCTGCCGGACCAGCGTGACTAGAGCGACCTTGGAGGCATCGGTGGCTCGCATGAACATGGATTCGCCGAAAAATGCGCGGCCCAGCGCAACGCCATATAGTCCGCCGGCGAGTTTTCCGTCCAGCCAGGTCTCGACACTGTGCGCGATGCCGCTGCGGTGCAATTCGCAGTAGGCTTCGACCATTGGCGCCGTAATCCAGGTGCCGCTCTGGCCTTGCCGGGGCATGCGGCAGTGATGGATAACATCGCGAAACGCGGTATCGGCGCGCACTTCAAAACGCGTGTTGCGCAAAGTCTTGGCGAGCGAGCGGGAAACCTTCAGCTCAGTCGGGAACAGCACCATGCGCGGATCCGGACTCCACCATAGGATCGGCTGTTCTTCATTGAACCACGGAAAAATGCCGTTGCTATAGGCCTCGACCAGACGTTGCGGTGACAGATCGCCCCCCGCGGCCAGCAATCCATTCGGCTCGGCTGTTGCCTGTTCGACTGGCGGAAAAGGATCGTCCGGACCGAGCCAGGGAATCAACTGAGCGGGATCGGTGGCTGCCGGGAGCGAGACAAAACTCAGAAGAACTTGTCCGGATTCTTGCTGATCAAGCCGCACGCCACGCGCGCGCCTGAATTGCCCGAAGGCTGTGTCTTGAGATCGTCCGCGCCCGCGTGAACGATTACGGACCGCCCGGAAATGCTGTTGGCCTCTGTTCCCAGCGAAATGCCGCTGACTTCGATTGACACCTGCGCGAAGCCGTTCGCATCCGCCTTCAGATTCCCCAGATCGCCCCCGTGGCGTGTTGCCCCCGTGGGGCCTCCGTGCTGGGAAGAAGAGGGATTGAAGTGGCCGCCGGCGCTGGAGGCGTCCGCAGCGCTGCAATTGCCCTTTTCGTGGATATGGATGCCGTTGGTGGCATTAGCCTTGAGACCGTTGATCTTCGCCTCGACGAGAACGACCTCCCCTTTCTGCGTAAAGTTGACCGTCCCGCTGACCGAATTGCCTTTCGTGGGCGCCAGAACCGCGGTGGCGGATTGTTTCTTGCTGAAGAAGTTGCTCGTGCCGCTGCAACTTGCCAGCAGTACCGACCCACAGATCAGAATCCAGACGGATTTCATTGCGGCCTCCCAAGAATTGCATTGATCCCGATTTGCATCGTCCGGCTCGCACGGCGAGGACAGGGGGCGGTTTTAGCACTCGTCTCGCGAGGTGTCAAATGCGGTCCTGCCGCAGGATTGCGAGTCGTGCCGGCGCGCTGCCGTAGAATTGGCCAACATGCGTGACGAAGCGAGACAGCCAGATTGACGGCAATACCGGAGCATCATCATGAGCAGGGGTCGGATCCGCCATCCGAATGGGTTGCCCGTTGGGCCCCCAGCATCGCACCGAACGGCGACGTGCTGGATCTTGCCTGCGGCATGGGTCGCCACAGCCGATTTCTGGCTGCGCGCGGTTTTCGCGTGTGCGCGGTCGACCGCGATAGTCACTCGCTCGACTCTCTGCGCGGAATTTCTGGCGTCACGGTCGTGCACGCCGACCTGGAAAACGCGCCCTGGCCGTTCGCAGCGCGAAAATTCGACGGCGTGGTCGTCACCAACTATTTGCATCGGCCTATACTCCCCCGAATTCTCGAAGCTCTCGCGCCTGCTGGCGTGCTCATCTACGAGACCTTTGCCGTAGGAAACGAGCGCTTCGGCAAGCCTTCGAATCCACGTTTCCTGTTACGGCCCGGAGAATTGCTGGAACTCGCCCGGGATCGCTTGCACGTAATAGCTTACGAAGATCTCGAGGTCGCGAGGCCCAAAGCAGCGAGGGTGCAGCGCATCTGCGCCTCCGGCAAGATGCTTGATGCGCCCGCCTCGAAGGGAATCGGTTAAAATCCGGCTTTCATTGTTGAGGAACGCCGCCATGCTAAAGGGCAGCCTCGTCGCCATTGTCAGCCCGATGTTCGAGGACGGCAGTCTGGATCTGCAAAGACTGCGCGCTCTGATCGATTTCCATATCGATGAAGGCACAAACGGCATCGTCGTCGTCGGCACCACGGGCGAGTCGCCAACCGTGGATTTCGAAGAGCACTGTCTGCTGATTCGCCACGCGATCGAACATGCCGCGGGCCGCGTACCCGTCGTGGCCGGCACCGGTGCCAATTCGACCCGCGAAGCAATCGAGCTGTCGACTTTTGCCAAACAGGCGGGGGCCGACATGAGCCTGTCGGTCGTGCCGTACTACAACAAGCCCACGCAGGAAGGCCTGTACCGCCATTTCCGCGCAATTGCCGAAGCCGTCGATTTGCCGCAAATTCTTTATAACGTTCCGGGCCGCACGGTTGCGGATATGCAAAACGATACTGCGTTGCGGCTGGCGCAAATCCCGAACATCGTCGGCATCAAGGACGCCACCGGAAACATGGAGAGGGGCGCGGAACTGTTGCGCCGCGCGCCCAAGAATTTCGCGGTCTACAGCGGCGACGACGGCACCGCGCTGGCGCTGCTGATGTTAGGTGCGCAGGGCGTGATCTCGGTGACGGCCAATGTTGCGCCTCGGCTTATGCAAGAGTTGTGCGCCGCGGTTTTTGCAGGAGATTTTGCCAGGGCAAGGGCGCACAACAACAAGTTGCTGGGATTGCACCGCCATCTTTTCGTCGAGGCCAATCCAATTCCCGTCAAGTGGGTGTTGCATCAGATGGGACTCATGGAAGCCGGCATCCGGCTGCCCCTTACGCCGCTTTCGTCTTCCCTGCACGATCTGCTGCGCGGGGCAATGGAGCAGGCTGATATCAAAACGGCCGTTGCGACGCCCGTAATGGCCAAGTAAACCGGCAGAACCGGCAAAGTAAACCCTGGCGACCCGTCCGCAGTCGCGTCATCGAATTGGAAGATCGTAGCGCATGAATTCATCGCAGTTGATCGCCGCCGCAATAGCTGCTTCGCTTGCTGTTGCCGGGTGCTCTGGGTCGCTGGTCGAGGGCAAGAAAATCGATTACAAATCGGCGGGCAACGTCAAACCGCTTGACGTTCCGGCAGACCTGTCGACCCCGCCGACCAGTGACCGCTACAACATCCCCGACTCGGGTGCAGGAACTGCTACCGCGTCTGAATATACCGAGGGACAGAGTAGCCGCCCTGCCGGCGCAGGCCCTGCACCCGTGCTGCCGACGCAGGAAAAGGTCCGGCTCGATCGCGGCGGCAGCCAGCGCTGGCTTGTGGTCGATGCGGAACCGGAAGCCTTATGGCCGGTGATCAAAGAGTTCTGGCAGGACAATGGCTTCCTGATCGACACCGAATCGCAACAAACCGGAATCATGGAAACAGACTGGGCCGAGAATCGCGCCAAAATTCCGGACAGCGTGATACGCAAGGCATTAGGCAAGGTGCTCGACAGCGCTTATTCCTTACCTGAACGCGACAAGTTCCGCACGCGGCTGGAACGCAGCGAAGATCCGGGCGCGACCGAGGTCTATATCAGCCATCGCGGCATGGCGCAAATCAATACCTCAAAAGACCGTTACCGGGAAACGCTCACGTGGCAGGTAAGGCCCGTCGACCCGGAGCTGGAGGCGGAGATGCTGTCTCGCCTGGCGGTCCGCCTGGGAGCGCGCGACGCACAAATCACAGACCAGGCGAAGGCTCCCGCGCCGCCGAAAGCAACCATTACCAAGAAGGGCGAATTGCCGGATTCGCTCTTGATGGTGGACGGTTTTGACCGCGCCTGGCGACGAGTGGGGCTTGCTCTGGATCGGGTCGGATTTACGGTCGAAGATCGCGACCGCTCCAAAGGGACGTACTACGTGCGCTACGTAGACGTCGACGCGCCGGACAAGGAGAAGTCGGAGGGATTCTGGTCGAAGCTCGCGTTCTGGCGAGATAGCGCAAAGAAAGAGGAACAGTATCGCATCAGCGTGGCTGGCGCGACGGAAGGCAGCGAGGTAAAGGTGCTTGATGCGCAGGGCGTGAAATCGAATTCACAGACGGCGGGCCGCATTCTGGCCTTGCTGCAACAGGAACTCAAATAACACACGACTTGCCAATCAAGATGCCGGGATCCTGAATGCGGTTTGCGTCTCTCGGCAGCGGCAGCCAGGGCAATTCACTTGTGGTGGAGGCGCAGGGCACGCGGTTGCTGCTGGATTGCGGCTTTAGCCTGGCGACCACCATAGCCAGACTTGGCCGCCTCGGACTCGTTCCCGAAGATATTTCTGCGATCGTGGTTACGCACGAGCACGAGGATCACATCGGCGGGGTCGCCCGGCTTGCGCGCCATCATGGCATCCCGGTGTGGCTGACTCCCGGAACGCTGGTCGGATTCGAAGCCGTCTTCGCCGAGGTAGCCGAAATAAGGTATATCCACAACTACCAGGTATTCGAGGTGGATGGCCTGCAGGTTCACCCTTTCCCGGTGCCGCACGATGCACGCGAACCGGCTCAATTTGTTTTCAGCGACGGTGCAAGGCGGCTGGGCGTCCTCACGGACGTCGGCTGCTCAACGCGGCATATCGAGACGATGTTGAGCGGTTGCCATGCGCTGGTCCTGGAATGCAATCACGATGCCGGGATGCTTCGCGCCAGCAGCTATCCGCAAAAATTGCGCGAGCGCATTGCGGGCCGGTTTGGGCACCTCGACAATGCGGCTGCCGCTGATCTGTTGCGAAGTCTGGACAACGGCAAACTCGAGCATCTGGTGGCAGCTCATCTCAGTCAGCAAAACAATCGTCCCGATCTTGCGCGTGCCGCGCTGGCGGCGGCGATCAATTGCACGCCGGAATGGATCTCGATCGCGGACCAGGATGATGGGCTCGCCTGGCGCCAGATAAACTAAAACACCGCCGACCCGGTAAATTCACGCGGTGAATTCAAGTGGTGGTGCGTGGTATCACAGCCCCAGCGTTGTGGCAGAGACCGATGGCGAAGAGGCTTCCCATATTTCCGCGAAACGCTCCATGAACGGATGGGTGCCAATTGGATCGTCGATGCCGGACAAGCCTCGCATTTCGTCGAAGTGAAAGCGGTGCACGAAGCACCGGTCATCGACGATGACGAAAGGATCGTACACCGCCTTGGCCGCGGGGTGGGTCTCATGAATGCTGATCGCATGTGCGTACGTGCGCAGAAGTTGCAGTATGCGCGGACAATTCCGATCGATGGTCCGGCTGTCGTGAACCACTATCTGCAGACTGTTGCGCCGGCTGGCAAGCAGAAAGCGGCGCAGGAGATCGGATCGGCGCAGGGAATTGTAGCCGCTTCCCAGGGCATGATCGAAAATGCGGATCCTGCTCGATGCTTTCTCCAGGATCGCGTCGACTGCCGCCTCGTATTGGCCATTGCCGAAGATCTGCGAATGTTGCGGCTTGGGTTCTTCTTCTGCCATCGGAGTCAGCCTGCCGGGGCGGATGCGGACAAATTAATATAACCGGCGCGATACCAGCGGTAAAGCAGGTCCCTTATATGGCCTCTTATTGGAATCTGCCGGCCCGGCAGCCGGCGCGCATCGGCCAGCTTCTTCAGCGCAGGTTGTACAGTCTTGTCCATCTTGTGCGGTTCCCCGTTGATGAAAATCATTGCGCTGCCATAGAGCATCGATGAGGCCAGCGCGAGTTCCACTCCGGTGCGTCTGGCGCTCTGCGTGAATCCGACGTCAGAAAGCGGGCTGCGCGGCGGCACGAACAGGACGTGCGCCTTGGGTTCCGTCAGATAGGTACCGAGAAACTCGGCAACGTCGCGCCGGGTCCAGCTGATCGTCCCCAACACGCGCTCGATTTTTGCGATCATGGGGGCACTGATCTGTGCCGGGCGCCTCTGCGCCGACAGATCAGGGTCGGTGTAGTGCCCGTCTCCGGCCAGCCTTTCCTCCAGGAAAATCAGGAATTGGGAAATCAGTTCGCGGTGGGACGGCGCGCGAAATCCGATCGAATAGGTGTAGCAGGGGTCGACCGCGACGCCGTCGTGGGCGACTGCTGGCGGCAGATAGAGCAGATCGCCCGCGGACAACAGGCATTGTCCATCGGGTATGAAGCGCTTGAGAATTTTCAACGGCGCATCTTCCAACAGGGCCAGGTTTCGTTGGCGCCCAACCTGCCATCGCCGCTGGCCCGGACCTTGCAACAGGAAAACGTCATAGGAATCGAAATGCGGGCCAACACCGCCCCCGGCAGGAGCGTAACTCACCATGAGATCATCGAAGCGGCTATAGGGAATGAAATCGAACTGCGACAACAGCCTTCGTGCGGCGGGCATTACCTTGTCGACCCCCTGCAACAGCAGCGTCCAGTTGCTCGCCGGCAACCCCGAAAACCGTTTGCGTTCGAAGGGCCCGTGTTCGACCACCCACCGGTCCTTTCGGCGCACGACCAGACGCGATTCGCAATCGTCGCGGCGGGCCAGCTCGATCATTGCGCCGAAATCGAGCAATCCTGCAAACCCGGGTATCGCGCCGCGCACGAGCAACGGTTGTTTCTGCCAATGGCGGCGAAGAAATGCGGACGCTGAAAGGCCGCCGAGAATTCGATTGTTCACGTCCGGCATTTTATCGCCGGGGTGTGCGCGGTGGATCGGATATTCGTGCGTTTGAAATCGGTTAGAATCCACACGGAATGTGATCGGAGTTGTCCATGCTGAAAGTAGGTCAGTCCGCGCCCACCTTCGATCTGCCGGATGGCGATATGAATGTCGTGAGTTTGCGCGAATATCGCGGCGTCAACAATGTAGTGCTGTATTTCTATCCCAAAGACGATACGCCGGGGTGCACGCTGGAAGCCATCGATTTCAGCGATCTGCAGGATCATTTCCTCGATCTGGATACCGTCGTCCTCGGCGTAAGCATGGATGACTGCATGAGCCACGGTGCGTTTCGCGACAAACATGGGCTCGCCGTGCAGTTGCTGGCAGATGCAGAAGGCGAGGTCTGCGCCCAGTACGGCGTTCTGCAGGAAAAGGAGGTGGACGGAAATCGGAAGAAGCGCTGCATAGTCCGCTCGACTTTTCTGATCGACAAGAACGGCGTGTTGCGGCATGTCCTGTACGGGGTAAATGCGCGCGGACACGCTTCCGATGTTTTAAACCTGGTCAAGGAGTTGAAGTAAGCATGCAGATTGGCAAAAATACGGTTGTATCACTGAATTACGAACTGACCGACAGCAGCGGTAAAGTGATCGAGAAAACCAAGGCCCCCATTACCTATCTTCACGGCGGATACGACGGCATATTTCCGCTGGTGGAAACGGCCCTGCAGGGAAAAAATGTCGGCGATCGTTGCAAGGTGACGCTCGCGCCCGATGACGCTTTTGGCGAATATGAAGCGGACATGGTGCGCAGCGAGCCGAAAAATCTGTTCCCGGAGAACATATCGGTCGGGATGCAATTCGAGGGCGCCATCGAGGGTTCCGAGGACTACACCATTTACACGGTCAAGGAAGTCGCGGGCGACAAGGTCGTCGTTGACGGCAATCATCCGCTTGCCGGGCAGACACTGGTGTTTTCGGGAATCGTGACTGAAGTGCGCGCTGCCACCGGCGAGGAACTCCATCACGGCCACGTGCATGGTCCGGACGGGCACCACCACTGACAGCTATCGCGCGGACGCGCTGCGCCCGCGGCGTCGTCCGGCTTAGCCGTCGCGTTTGCCGGTGAGGATGCGGATCATCGGTTCGTAGGCGCTCTCGCGCGAGAATCGCCAACTCGCAACCAGAAGCGCTGCAGTAGTAAACCCGGCCAATACGGCAAGGTCGGTCGACGCCGCGAAATCCGCTCCCAGTCCGGAAGGCAGCACGCCCAGGACGGCATGCTTGAGCAAATCCACCCCATAGGTGTAAGGATTGGCGAGAGCCACGGCCTTCAGCGCCATGGGAAGCCGGATCACCGGATACAGCGAGCCGGAGAGAAAGAACACCGGGAAGATCACGAAGTTCATGATCGCCGCGAAATTGTCCAGCGTTCGGGTGAACGCAGCCACCAGCATGCCTATACCCGCGCATGCCGCCGAAGTGGCCAGCAACGCAACCACGAGCAGGCCGAAACGCATCTGCGTATCCAGATACCCCAGTGCGGCGAGCAGGATTAGCAGCAACAGGGCTTGCAACAGCGCGGCCAGCGCGGCTGCAAGCATCTTGGCGACGACGATCCAGTAGTGCGGAAAGGGAGCCATGATCAGCATGCGCATGACACCGGACTCCTTGTCGTACACCATAGTCAGGGCCGCGAGCATCGCGCCGAACAGCATGGTCATGCCGAGCACGCCGGGCACGAGAAATTGTTGGTAGCTGACGCCGCCGGCTTGCTGCAGGACCGCGCCGAACCCGGCACCGATTACGAACAGCCAGATCAGCGGGCGCACCATCGCGGAAACCAGACGGGTGCGCTGGCGAAACATGCGCACCACCTCGCGTTCCAGCACCGCGTAGACCGGCCGCCAGTGCGCCATCAGAGTTTCCCCTCTGCGACCCACAAGAATACGTCGTTCAGGTTCGGCTGCCGCCAGCGCAGGGCGCGAACCTGAATGCCGGCTTCGGATTGCAGGCTGGCCAGGCGGGTGACGTCATCGGCGGCGTAACGGAAGTAGGCGACATTACCCTCGCGCAGGCAAGGTCCGAGAATAGGCGCCAGACGCCTGGCCAGCGTTTCGATATCCTGGCTTTCGATTTCGACGATGTAGCGGCCGAGACTGGCGATCATCTCTGCCGGCGAGCCGCTCTGAACCAGTTTTCCGCTCTTGATGAAGGCAACGTGGTCGCAAGTGTCTGCCTCCTCCAGATAATGCGTGGTAAGCAGGACGGTCATTCCCGTTTGCGCGCGCAGATTTTCGATGAAGCGCCAGATTTTGCGGCGGTTGGGCAGATCGAGACCTATCGTGGGTTCGTCCAGGAAAAGAATCTTCGGGTGATGAATGACCCCGCGCACGATGTCCAGTGCGCGCCGCATTCCGCCCGAGAGCGACCCAACCGGCCGGTTGCGCTTGTCCGCCAGGCCGAACAGCTCCAGCAGACCGGCCGCGCGTTCTTCGATGACTTTCGCCGGCAGGTTGTAGAGCAAACCGGCGAAGCGCAGGTTTTCGGCTATGGACAGGGTGCGATCGAGCGCCGACTCTTGAAAAACCAGGCCGATCGACGCTCGCGTTTGGACGGACTCGCGCAGGACATCGTGTCCATGCACGCTGGCGCTGCCGCTGGTTGGCCGAATCAACGTGGCCAGCATGTGAATCGTGGAGGTTTTGCCGGAGCCATTCGGACCGAGGAGGCCGAAGAATTGCCCTGCCGGAATTTCGAGATCGAGCCCGTCGACGGCGAGGACGTCACCGTAACGCTTGACGAGTCCGCTGGCCTTCACGGCCAGCGGACTGACGGGCGCAGGATTCATGGGCCCTGAAGTGTCGCCTAGGCGGGCGTCTTGCTCAAGGCTCGGGAGTTCTTGTCGTCCCGGAACAGGATCGGCTTGACCTCTACCTTCGGCGCTACCGGCAACTGGGCTTTGTCCACGACGTCGGTGACCAGATGATGCAGGGGCGACAATCCACAGACGGGATCGGCGTTGGTCGCGTCTCCAGTCAGCATGTAAGCCTGACAGCGGCAGCCGCCGAAGTCCTTGACCTTTTCCGGACAAGAACGGCACGGCTCTTTCATCCAGGAGTCGCCCCGATACGCATTGAAGCCGGGCGAGTCGTACCAGATCCAGCCCAGGTCGTGGTCGCGCACGTTTGGAAAGGTCAGCCCCGGCAACATGCGCGCCTCGTGGCAGGGCAGCGCCAGACCGTCGGCCGTTATTGTGAGGAACAATGCACCCCAACCGTTCATGCATGCTTTCGGGCGCTCTTCGTAATAGTCCGGTACCACGAAAAAGATGCGCATCTTGTTGCCGACGCGTTCCCGGAACTTGTTGGTGACTTCTTCGGCGCGCTTGAGTTGCTCGCGCGTGGGCAGCAACTGGTCCCGGTTGACGTAGGCCCAGCCGTAGTACTGGGTATTGGCCAGTTCCACGTACTCCGCATCCATTGCTTCGGCCATTTCAAGTATTTGCTGCACATGATCGATGTTGTGCCGGTGCAGAACGCAGTTGAGCACCATCGGGTAATCGTATTGCTTGATCAGCTTCGCGACTTTGCGTTTCAGCTCGAAGGTCTTCGTGCTCGACAGAAAGTCGTTCATTTCCCGGGTCGAATCCTGGAATGACAGCTGGATGTGGTCGAGTCCCCCTTCCTTGAAGGCGGCAATGCGCTTCTCGTTGAGCCCGATCCCCGAGGTAATCAGGTTCGAGTAGTAGCCAAGTTTGCGCGCCTCGGCGACCATGATCTCGAGGTCATCGCGCATCAGGGGTTCGCCGCCGGAAAATCCCAATTGAGTTGCGCCGAGTTCACGTCCCTGGCGCAAGACGCGCAGCCAGTCGTCGGTCGAGAGCTCCTCGCCATAACGCGTGTAATCAATCGGGTTGTAACAGAACACGCAGTGCAGCGGGCACTTGTATGTGACTTCAGCCAGCAGCCAGAGCGGGTTACCCGCCTTGCTTGGTTCGGATCCAGCCTTTTCCATGTACATGCTCCAGGAAACCCATGACGTCCCCTCTCAGGTCCGTACCGGGAAATGCGGTTTGCAAGTCTTCGACAATGCCGCGCACGGTCAGTTTGCCGTCGATGCGCTTCATGATTTCGCCGGAACTGCCTGGCAGCTTCACCATGCCCTCCGGATAGAGCAGGACGAATCCCTGTTGCGCCGGCTCCCATTGAAAGCGGAAGTGGCGTTGCAGCTCGAACACGGTATCGTCGGAGAAAGGAAGGGCTTCAGCCATGCTTGGTGTCGCCGATGCCGTAGTTGATTTGCATTGAATCGAGCATGCTCCACAACACGTCGAGCTTGAATTGCAGGATGCCCAGGGCACGTTCCTGCTCGGAGCGGGTCTTGAAGTAATCGAGCGTAATCTGCAACCCGTGTTCGACGTCGCGGCGGGCTTCGGACAGGCGTTTGCGGAAATACGCATAACCGTCCGCATCGATCCACGGATAGTGCACGGGCCAGCCCTCCAGACGTTTCTTGTGGATTTCCGGCGCGAACAATTCGGTCAGGGAAGAGCAGGCCGCTTCCTGCCAGGGGGCGCGCCGCGCGAAGTTGACATAGGCATCGACGGCAAAGCGTACGCCTGGCAGAACGAATTTGAGCGAAGTCACATCGTCGCGCTTCAGGCCGCAGGCTTCCGCGAGCCTCAGCCAGGCTTCGATTCCGCCCTCCTGGCCTTCGATACCGTCGTGATCGATGATGCGCTGAATCCATTTGCGGCGCTGTTCGCGATCAGGCATGTTGGAGAGCACCGCCGCGTCCTTGATCGGAATGCTGATCTGATAGTAAAAGCGGTTATAGACCCAGCCCTGCACCTGCTCCCTGGTGCACTTGCCGCTGTTCATCGCGATATGGAACGGATGATAGATGTGATAGCGCTTGCCCTTGGCACGTAGTTGGTCTTCGAACTCCTGCTTGCTCCACGGCAGATTGTCGGCGGCACCCATATTGTCTCCGTTCAGAGGCTCACATCCATGCCGTCATACGCGACTTCGATGCCCGCACCGGTCAGCTGCCTGCGCTCATCGGAATCTTCGTCGAGGATGGGATTGGTGTTGTTGATGTGGATGAGAATCTTGCGCGAGGCCTTCAACGGCTTCAGGACTTCGATCATGCCGCCGATTCCCGACTGGGGCAGATGGCCGATGTCGCGGGCGTGTTTTTTCGACAGGCCAAGCCTGATCATCTCGTCGTCGGTCCAGAATGTGCCATCCACCATCAGGACATCCGCCTCTTCCAGGAATGGCCTGAGGTGCGGTTCGATCTCGCCCAGGCCGGGTGCATAGAACAGCACTCGTCCGGAACGCGGGTCGGCGATGCGCATGCCGATGTTGTCGCCCTGGCGCGGCTTGTCGCGGTGCGGCGAATACGGCGGTGCGTTGCTCTTCAGGGCTACCGCCGTGAACGACAACTCCTCCGCGCCGATCACGGGAAACCTGCTGCCGTGTTCCGTCGGAACTGCATGCCAGTTTACGCCACAATAGTGGCCAAGAATCTTGAACAGCGGATTGCCGGTGCTCAGGTCCTCGCGCGCCATATCCGTACAATAGATTTCCAGCGGGCGTCCTTCGCGCAGCATCAACAGACCGGTCGTATGGTCGATCTGCGCATCCATCAAGACGATGGAACGGATTGCCGTGTCGCGAATAGCGCGTGCAGGCTGCAGCGGGGCGAAACTTTTGTATTGCGCGAGCAGGTCCGGCGAAGCATTGAACAGAATCCAGTTGACCCCATCGGCGCTGATTGCGATTGAAGATTGTGTGCGGGGCGTGGCGCGCACCTTACCCTTGCGCACGCCGTCGCAATTGCGGCAGTTGCAGTTCCACTGCGGGAAGCCCCCGCCGGCCGCTGCCCCCAGGACCCTAATTTTCATCGCATCGCTTGATTGAAATGCTCGCCAAGAAAGACAAAAGCCCCGTTATGGGGCCTTTGTCCAAGCCCAACGCTGATGACTTAGCGGTTGGCGATGTACATCGTGACTTCGAAGCCGAAACGCATTTCGGTGTACTCAGGCTTGGTCCACATAATTTTTCTCCAAAAGTTTAGGTTGTAGAATCAGCGGGATGTTCTCCGAAGCTGCAGAAACACGAGCGGGGCACAAAACCAATACCTCGTCCCGTGAGTCCATGTCATTCTGCGCAATGCCAGGCTCTCTGGCCCCTACGAAAATCACCAAACCGGCATCATGATTATCATTAGTCTGTCGAGCCAACTTTACTTACGCCAACGGGTTGAAATACCCTTCAGTAATGACTGACGCCGCTCTCGACAGCCGAGGCTACTTTCCCTCGACAATGACCGATTGGTACCGCGAGCGCCCCTTCAAGGTGGCGTTCGCGCTATCCGTGGTGGTACATGCGGCCTTGATTGCGCTCATACCCGGTTTCCGATCGGTATCGGTCGAGCCACCGCCCGTATTGGAAGTGCAGATTGTCCCTGACGAATCCGCGCCGATCCCTCGCATTCAGGAAAAACCCGTCCCCGCTCCGAGGATCATTCAGCCGAGGATCGAACCCGCTCCCGAAGCTGTCACACGCCAACCCGAACCAGAGCAGAAAACGGAACCAACGCCTGAACCCGTAGTGCGGCAGCCGCAACCGGCGCCTTTGCCCGAGCCCGAGTTGCGGCAAGTACTTCCCGAACCGCCTCCGCCTCCGCGTATGGAGATCACCCGGACGCCACGCGTTGAGCCCACGCCTGAGTTCGTGGCGCCAAAACCGGAACTGCGCCCCGAACTCAAAGCCGAGCCCACCCAGCGAACCGCGCCCGAGCCGAAAGTCGAACGCCAGCCAGAGCCGCCACCTCTTGCGCGAGTTGAGCCACGACCGGAGCCTCGCCCAAAATCGACGGTTGAACCGCGACCCGAGCCGCGAATAGAGCCACGAACCAGCGAAGCCAAGCCGGCTCCACTGGAAATTCCGCCACCGGTTGTCCAACCGCGTGCCGAGCCCTCCGCGGTTGCGCCGCCCGTAGTCGCGCCGCCACCGGCCGTGCGTCCCGCGCCCCCCCAGCAAGCGGCCGTGCAGCCACCGGTCGTTGTTGCGCCGCAGCCATCCACTCCAAAGGTAGATGAAGCAAGCCAAAATCGATTGCTGCTGACCTACGGCCAGTCAATATCGAAGGAAATCAAGCGGTATCAAAAATATCCACCGACGGCACAGCGCAGAGGCTGGGAGGGCACAGCGGAAGTCTTGCTGCAAATTGCAGCTGATGGGAAGGTTACGGGTATCACCCTCGGAAAAAGCAGCGGACACTCAATGCTCGATGACGAGGCCTTGGACATGGTGCGCCGGGCATCGCCGCTACCTCAGGCGCCCCCCGATCTCCGCGGACGCGCGCTGGTAGTAACCGTTCCGATCGTTTTCAAGCTCCAGAACTCCTGATCGCGCCCAGATTTATTCCGGCATGGTTGTAGACAATAGCCAAGCCGCTAGCGAATCGCTTTATCCTCCTCTTGAGCCTTTCCGCCGCGACTTTCTCGATGTCGGCGGCGGTCATCGAATCTATTTCGAGGAAAGCGGCAACCCCCACGGCTTCCCGGTAGTTTTTGTGCATGGGGGACCGGGCAGCCAATCGCGTCCCGCGCATCGCCGATTCTTCGACCCCGATTTCTATCGCATCATCTTGTTCGATCAGCGCGGTTGCGGCCAAAGCACGCCGCTTGGTTGGCTTTCCGATAACACAACGTCGCACCTGGTAGGCGACATGGAGAAGTTGCGAGAGTTTTTGCACCTCGGGCGCTGGTTGTTGTTTGGCGGGTCATGGGGCAGCACGCTCAGTCTTGCATATGCGGTGTCGCACGCCGAACATGTCGCTGCAATGATTTTGCGCGGTGTATTCCTCGGCGGCCGTGCGGAGGTCGACTGGTTTCTGACCGGGGTCCGCGGCTTTATCCCGGAGGCCTGGACGGAATTCGCCCAAGGCGCGGTCGGATCTCTAGTGAAACATTACCGATGCCAGATAGAAAATCCGGAGCGGGCGATCGCGCTGGCTGCGGCAAAGCGCTGGTGCGACTATGAAGCGAGAGTCATGGAACCCTCGAATCCGTGCGCCACGGCAGGCGCTGCATCGGAGCACGAAATTCTCGCCAGGGTAAGGGTCCAATTGCATTTTCTCGCCCACGACTTTTTCCTGCGGCCGAATGAGTTGGCTGATAATCTTTGGCGAATAGGATCCAAGTCCGTGATCATTGTCCAGGGAAGAATGGATATGGTATGCCCGCCCGCGGCCGCGGCCGCGGTGGCGCAGGCACTCCCGGACTCGGAACTGCGCGTTGTCGCCCGAGGCGGCCATTCAGCGTTGCAACCGGAGATTGCGGCAGAACTGTGCGCAGCGACCCGCAGCATGCGTGCACAAGTGCAGCGGTGAATCGATGAGCAGTTTGAGTTTGCGCGTTCGAATCAATTTGGTCATTACCATGGTGATCGTCGCGTTCACCATTGCCACCGGGAACCTGTTGATCGAAGAAACGCGCCGCTCCATACGTGAGGAAGTGGAAGCGGGGACGCGGATTACCGCGCAGTTGCTGGAGACAGTGATAGCCAATACGCGTTCCAGCGTTCAGGATGCTTCCCACAATCAGGCTCTGTTGTCCTTCCTGCAACGCGTGGGCAGGGTCAGAGCCAACGAGATCAGGCTGTACGATGGCAGTGACAATCTTCTTTATACTTCGCCGCCGCCGGTTTATAAACGCGGCAGGTGGGCACCGCAATGGTTCACGGAACTCGTAAAGCCCAAAATCAGCGATTTCCGGTTGAACCTGCTGAATGGAAGCGTGGTGGTTACGCCGGACCCCTCTCGCTCCGTCCTCGACGCATGGGATGATCTCAAGCAGTTTTTCTGGCTCATGCTCGGATTCTTCGTGCTGGTCAACGTCGTCGTCTTCTGGCTGCTCGGGCGTTCGCTGCGGCCCGTCGGGAAAATCCTCGGCGGCTTGTCCCTGATGGAGAGGGGCCGCTTCGAAACACGTCTGCCGCAGTTTGGTTCCCCAGAGTTCGATTCCATTGGACAGCTCTTTAACCGCATGGCGCAGACTCTCGAGGAAAGTCTCGCCGAAAACCGGCGTCTTGCGCTGGTGGCGAAGCAATCCAGCGATGCGATCATCATTCACGATCTGGCGGGACGGATTTCCTTCTGGAACCCGGCAGCCGAACGCATGTTCGGTTATCGGGTGGAAGATATCGTCGGACGTTCCGCGACGCTGTTGACGACCCCCGACCGGCGCAACGAGGTGCAGGACAATCTCGATACCGTGAAGCGGCGCGCGCTGATCGAGATGCTTGAAACCCAGCGGATGACCAAGGACGGACGAGTGGTCGATGTTGCACTCTCTGCAGCGCCGCTGGTCGATCCAGCGAGTGATGAAGTTATCGGTGAAATCTGCAGCATGCGCGACATAACCGAGCACAAACTGATCCAGTTGGCTGAGCGCGAACTGGAGCAGAATCGGCAGTTGACACACGCAATACAGAGCAGGTTGGAGGAAGAGCGCCGCAGCATCGCGCGCGAACTGCACGACGAACTCGGGCAATGCGTGACCGCGATCAAGACCATTGGCACAGCGATAGCCAATCGCACGCAAGCGAGCGCTCCGGATACTCACGCCAATGCATTGACCATCGTCTCGGTCGCCTCGCACATTTACGACGTGGTGCACGGCATCATCCGCCAGCTTCGGCCTACGGCCCTCGATCACCTGGGACTGAGCGAAACGCTCAGGGATACAATCTCGGCATGGCGTGAAAGACACCCCGGAATCGCGTGCGATTTGCGTCTTGAAGGCGCGCTCGAAGGGTTGGGTGAGACGATCAACATCACGGTGTATCGCATCGTCCAGGAATGCCTGACCAACGTAGCCCGGCATGCCGCTGCAACCCGTTCGGAGATCACGGTCGCAAGATTTCACGATCGCAACCAGGCGGATGTGGTAACGGTCAAAGTGCGCGACAACGGCATAGGATTTACCAAGCAAGCCGAACGCGAGGGTACGCGTTTCGGTCTGATAGGCATGCGTGAACGCGTTCAGGCCCTCGGTGGCGAATTCACGATAGACAGCAGTACGGGGGAAGGCGCGACGGTAACGGTGGTTATACCGCTCGATTCCGCGGTTGGTTCTCGCGGGGTCGCCGCCACGCACTCGAGCAATCACGGTGGAGAGTAAATTGGCGATCGGGAACATCAGCGTGATGCTGGTTGACGACCATGCGGTTGTACGAATGGGTTTTCGCTTGCTCCTCGAGGGTTCCGCGGACATAAGGGTCGTCGCCGAATCGGACAGCGGCGAAGATGCCTGCCGCAAATATTCCGAAGTGAAGCCCGACGTCGTGGTCATGGATATATCCATGCCGGGCATTGGCGGTCTCGAAGCGATTGATCGCATTCTCGCGCGAGAGCCAGGCGCGCGTATTCTGGTTCTTTCCGCGCACGAAGACGCGATGCACGCGCGACGGGTCCTGAAGGCGGGTGCCGCCGGATACCTGACCAAGCGCAGTGCTGCCGAGGCCTTGATGCAGGCGATCCGGCAAGTGCACCAGGGCAAGACATTTTTGGAGCCGGAGATTGCACAGCAACTGGCCATGCAGCAACTCAATGGCGAGCGCAACCCCCTCGATATGCTCAGCGAAAAAGAGTTCAAGGTCTTTCTTGCGCTCGCCAAGGGCCAATCGGTGGCCGATATTGCGGACGTCATGTCGCTTAGCCCGCGCACCATTGGTACACATCTGTACAACATCAAACAGAAGCTGGGCGCCTCCAATTCAGCCGAGTTGGCTATCATTGCCATCCGGGCAGGCCTGATAAACCCTTGATTAAAAACATAAAAATATGGCGGCGACGCCGTCTTGAATCTCATGAAAATCATGAGTCTGCTTTCAGTGTTTTGCGCTGGGGAGCGGGACGGACTTCAAACACAATGCATCCATGGTCGTGATGAACGGCCTCGATGCGCGATGAACCGAGTTAACTCTCTCTCATAAGGAGCTATGCCATGTGGACGAAACCCGAATACACCGAAATGCGTTTTGGCTTTGAAGTTACGATGTACGTGTTCAACCGCTAATAGCATAGCGTCGTAACCTGAAGGGCTGCCGTTGGCAGCCCTTTTCATTTTTGAGCGGGGCTGCCTTTCGGGCAGCCCTTTGCATTTGTGGGCTGCACTTGCAGACCTTCTCTTTTCGAGATTGTGTTTTTTAGGCGGGCCTATATCGACGCTCGGCAAACAAAAGCTAGAATCGAGATCGAGCCAAAAAAAAACAACGGGGAGGCCCCAGAATGCACCGCCGTTTCGTCCGAATTTCCGCTCTGATTTTCCAGCCTGCCGTCATGGCAGCATTGACTTTGAACGCAGCTTCTTCGAGGGCGCAGGACGAGCCGGTAAGGCTGGCGCCAATCGTTGTTACACCGACTCGTGTCGAACAGTCCAGTTTTGATTTGCCGGTTTCGATAGACTCTTTCAGCCAGGAACAGATCCAGCAGGCACAGCCCCAGGTCAATTTGTCAGAGACACTGATGCGTGCGCCTGGCGTCGTGGCCAACACGCGCCAGAACTACGCGCAGGACCTGCAGATCTCGATTCGCGGTTTCGGTGCGCGCTCCACTTTCGGCATCCGCGGCATTCGGCTTTACGCAGACGGAATTCCGCTGACGATGCCGGATGGCCAGGGTCAGGCTGCCAATATCGATCTGAGTTCAGCCCGGCAGATCGAGGTGATGCGCGGACCTTTCTCCGCCCTGTACGGCAATTCTTCCGGCGGTGTCATCAACGTGTTTACCGAGGACGGACCCGAGGACTTCACGGTCATGGGCTCTGTGTGGGCCGGAAGCTTTGATTCCAGCCGCATCGGCCTCAAACTTGGCGGACAACAAGGCTTGGCGAACTACATTTTCGATGTATCCCGCTTCGATACGAACGGATTTCGCGACCATAGCGCTGCAACCCGAGACACTGTCAACGGCAAGGTGCGTCTGGACATAGGCGAGGATACGCGGGTGACTTTCATCGCCAACTATCTGAACCAGCCGGAAACGCAGGATCCGCTGGGACTGACGCGGGCACAGATGGAACAAAATCGCGAACAGGCAGGCACTGGTGCAATAGCGCAGGATACGCGCAAGAGCATCGAGAATTCGCAGGTCGGCGCGGTCCTGGACAAGAAACTGTCGGCAGAAGATTCGATCAGAATTCTGGGTTACGGCGGGAAGCGCACGGTTCAGCAGTTTCTTGCGTTGACGTTTGCCGGCCGCGGGGTGGTCGATTTGAATCGCGACTTTGAGGGCGTGGACCTGCGCTGGACCCGGCAAACCGAGTTGGCAGCGAGGCCTTTTACCATCACGGCCGGCCTCAACTATGACGTCATGAACGAAGTCAGGAAGGGTTTTACCAATGTCGCCGGTCAGCAAGGCGCACTGGGGCGCAACGAAAACGATACGGTGTTCGATTTCGACCAGTACGTGCAGGCCCAATTGGATTTGACCGAGCGCTGGAGCGTGAGCGGCGGTCTACGACACAGTGAGGTCAAATTCAAGAGCGAAGACCATTTCATTACCCCCACGAACGGCGATGATAGTGGCAGCATTGAATTCAGCGAAACGACACCCGTTGTGGGCGTCGTTTTCAAGGTTAATCCGGTATTCAATCTCTACGCCAACGCCGGCAAGGGTTTCGAGACGCCCACCTTTGCCGAGCTGGCATATCGGTCCGTTTCGGCAACCAGCACGGGTCTCAACTTCGCGCTTAAACCGGCCGAGAGCAATAACTATGAAATTGGCGCGAAAACCTACATCGGAGCGCATACCCGGTTGAACGCAGCCATCTTCAAGACGGATACCAAGAACGAGATCGTGGTACTCATAAACAATGCAGGAAGATCCGTTTTCCAGAACGTCGACAGCACCAGCCGGAAAGGATTCGAACTGGCGATGGATACCCAATTCCACGGCGGATTCACCGGCACGCTGGCCTATACCTATCTCGATGCCCGATTCGAGAATGATTACCTGACCTGCGGTACCAGCGCTGCTTGTGTGACGCCGAACTTGCTGGTTCCGGCGGGCAACAAGATTCCGGGCGTACCCGCGAACTCCGTTTACGGCGAGATCGCATGGGCCTACGAGCCGCTGGGATTCTCAAGCGCTGTGGAAGCACACTGGGTCGACAAGGTATTCACCAACGATTTGAACGACGAAGCGGCGGAAGCATACACGTTGGTCAACCTGCGGTTCGGTTTCCAGCAAAAGGCTGGCGCCTGGAAGGTCAATGAATTCGCACGTGTCGACAACCTCTTCAACGAAGAGTACGTCGGTTCCGTCATCGTGAACGCGTCGAACGGGCAGTATTACGAGCCAGCGCCGGGGACGAACTACACCATCGGCATGACGGTTAGTTATCAATTCTGATGATTTCTTGTGCATCGCTTAAGCGTAAGACAATGAACGGTCGATAGAACTTTTATCTGCTCGCCGACTCACAAATAGAGACGACGGTGGCAATGGCCGGTCGTTTGCTGCGAATTTCCATTTATCAGAGAGATCAAAATGAAAAGAATTTGTTTGCTCGCGGGTGTGGCGTCGGCGGTGCTTGCCTTTTCGGCCGCAGCGGCGCCTTTTGCCTACGTTCCGAATGAGGAGAGCGGCACGATCTCCGTGATCGATACCGCTACGGACGAGGTTGTCAAAGAGATTCGAGCCGGAGACAAGCCACGCGGTCTGGCTGTTTCCAGGGATGGCAAGAAACTGTACGTCAGCGATCAGCCACACAATTCATTAGTGGTCATCGACCTCGAAAAACTCGAACCGGTCGACAGCATTTTTCTGGGAGAATCTCCGGAAGGGGTTGGTATTTCTCCCGATGGAAAGTGGGTGGTGGCGGCAGTCGAAGTCAGCAATGCCATCGCTTTCATCAATACGGAAACCAATAAGAAGGAATTTCTCGTCAAGGTAAAAGGCGAGAATCCGGAGCATGCGGTGTTCAGCCCTGATGGAAAGTGGGTCTACTCGAGCGCCGAAGAAGCACATCAGATCGACGTGATCGATGTGAAACAGCGTAAACAGGTTAGCCAGATCGAAGTCGGCAAACGGCCGCGGGGAATCGCATTTACCCCGGACGGGAAAACTGCGTACACCGCTGCCGAGTTCGTCAGCACCATCTACGCGCTCGATGTCGCCAAACAAACCGTTTCGGCGGTGATTCCGGGAGGACAGTTTTCCAACGGAGTCGCCGTGCATCCAGACGGCTCGCGGGTGTTCGTTTCGAACGGCAAGGACGGGACGGTGTCGGTCATCGACATTGCAACCAATAAAATTACCACTACGATTGCAGTCGGCAAGCGGCCCTGGAACATGGCAATGACTCCGGACGGGGGAAAGCTCTACGTAGCCAACGGACGGTCCGACTCCGTTTCGGTGATCGACACCGCGACCAATACCAAAATCAAGGATATCGCCGTTGGCAAACGACCCTGGGGGGTTGTGATCCGTTAGCGATTGCGTAAGATGACGCCATAATTCGATAGCAAACCTTGGGGGAGAGGCTTTGAATATCAATCGCACTGGCGGATCGCGCTACACCACGGCGGCCATCGTTTTTCATTGGATCGTGGCCATACTTGTCTTCACGATGATCGGCCTGGGACTATTCATGACCGATATTCCCAAGGGAACTCCCGACCGCGCATTCTATTTCAATCTGCATAAATCGATCGGTATTACGACGGCGCTTTTGGTGATAGTGCGTTTATGGTGGCGCGCCAGGAATCCGCCACCGCCCCTGCCGGCATCGATGCCAGGCTGGGAAATTCAAGCGGCGAAGATCAATCATGCGTTGCTGTACACCTGCCTGATCGTGATGCCTCTATCGGGGTTTTCCGCCAGCCAATTTACGAAATATGGCGTGACTTATTTCGGCTGGAAGATTCCCCCAATGGGATCCGAGAACAAGGTTGTGTATGACTTGTTGCAAGGCATCCATGGGGTGACCGCCGCAATCTTGATCGCAGTAGTCGTAATCCATGTTTTGGCTGCGCTAAAGCACTTGTTGATTGACCGCGATAGCGTATTCCAGCGCATGTTGCCTGGAAGATAGTGGTGAAGTCTCCAGAAGGTTGTGCAAAGGAAAGGACTCATCCGAACGATTCCATCAACAAAATGCCACCCAATGGGTGGCATTTTTTGTGTGGCAGGGCGGTACGCTATCTTGAGTGCTGAGGATCGAGGATCCGGATAGCCTTTGTGTTTCTTCGTACCTCGTTTCAGCCTATTTTTTTGGCGATTGTTTCTTGCTCATAGCAGTTCCGTCCAAGACGTTATCGTTGAGCTGCTTGAGCAGGGTGGGGGCGTTCAGAGAGCGCTCTGCGTCGTTCTTTGTGCCCCCGGCATCCTTTGAGTCAAGGAAAGGTAATAGATCCAGGGGGCCTTTGAATGTATCTGCCAGCTTTTTTTGCTGGATTGATGTGTCCTGGAACAGGGCACTATCGAATATTTGTGGCGACGCTTTCTCACTGCCTTTGAGCCTCAGCGATTCATTGCCGTCATTGCCGTCATAGCTCTCTTTGAGCGACTGAAGACCGTCATCGTTGTTCCATTGACCGGCATTCCCCGATTTGGACGATGAGGCGTTGCCCCCACTGATTGTTGCGCGGTCTTTGTCCGAAGCCTCGGGATCGGTAGTTTCCGTCCGGGCGATTTTTTTCTGGTCGACCTTCGCTGGTTGTGGCGGAGACAGGAACGCCGCTTTGCTGATGTAGACGGGTTTCGTTTGAATGTTTGCAACGAAATACGACTGTCCCCTGGCCACGTCGATGCAACCGCCGGCATTGCACACAGCGATTGCTCCAGCTGATACCGTGCCCGATACGCCTTCGCCATAAACAACGGTGTACTCGGTGCCACGAATGCCCATCGTTGCTACCGACGTCTTCAATTCGTAGGCCGCTTGCACCGCTTTGCCAATGAGGCCGTCTATTGTGCGAAGCCCGCCCTTCAGCAATTCCATGCTGATATGCTCCGTGCCGTCCGGTTTGCCGCTGTAGGAATAGGCATTCACGCGAAATTCGGAATGAGGCGCCAGAGATACGAATCCGCCATCTGTAAAGCGCAACTGCAAGCGGGCGTCTTCGCTCACTACGGTGTCGCCGACTTGAATGCTTGAGCCTTTGGTCAGTTCGTTCCTGTCACCGGATGCCGAAAGTGCAAAAGCGGTTCCCCAGACGAACTCCACTTTTGCAGCCTCTGCCGCGAATAGTGGCGACGAGATCGGGAACAACGCGATCAGCAGAAGATTGCGAACATCGCCGTATGTGATCCGAAACATGGAACCTCCAGTGATTACGGGAAAGATACGGCGCTCTATGCTGGATGCGCCTCGATACCTGACCCGTCAGATCGACCGGCGTCGAAGGCCGGTTGATCACCACTGAATAGCGCAAGGGCCATGCCATTTGAGAACCATGAAATCCTCACGGCAGGGAATTCCATAAGGTCATGATTGTGAATTGATATTATTGGATCTCCACGGCCGCCTTAGGCGTTTCAGAAGGAAAAACCCCGTAACTTGCGAATTTGTTGGCTTTTTGTGCGCCTACACGTGACGCGAAGTGTTCGCTGTGACACAAGGCCTGAGACGCAATCTCGGCAAGCGATCGTTCAGTAATAGTGTTGCCGATCACCGCACCGGATCGCGTGAGCACACGTGCGTGGCGCTTAGAACGTTGCACGTTCCTGCCTGCGTGCCGGGTGCATTCACATGTCGTGATGGTGTTCCTGCGCAAAATTAATCGTGTGCTGACAATAGCGATTCTTCGGTCGGCCAAGGAAACACTGGTCGTTTCCCGAATTGAGGAACTTGAACTAGGGGAACTGTCTCAGTGGTATCGACACGGCCGGTCGAGGGTAGCTGCCACTGGTCGGAGGGTCTTGCAAAATGCCGGCGAAAATTCGAAAGCCTGAAAGCGGATTTCCGATCAGGAACGCCATCCTTGGCGCCTTGATCCGTACGGAATACAGACGCCTTGTAGCCAAAATGGAGCACGTCGAATTGGAACGTGCCGCGCCCCTCTATGAGGCCAATCAGAAAATCGAGTATGTGTACTTTCCTGAAGATGCGCTCATCGCCATGGTTGACACTATGGACGATGGCCGGACGGTCGAAGTCGGCATGATCGGTGACGAGGGAATGGTCGGCATCAACATTTTCCTGGGCGGCGTAACTACGCCGGACAAAGCCCTGGTACAGATTCCGGGCGGAGCATTGCGAATGAAATCCGCAGCGCTGCGGTCCGAAATTCGTTTCGGCAGTCCGCTCCAGGCGCTCCTGCTTCACTATACTCAAGTGCTTCTGACAGTGATCAGCCAATCGGTTGCGTGCTGTCAGCATCATTCTGTGGAGCAGCGTCTTGCGCGCCTGATATTGACCACACATGACGCTGCATCCTTGCGCGAATTCATAATGACACAAGAATTTATCGGGAGCATGCTCGGCACCCGCCGTGCGGGTATCTCGACCGCGGCCGCGCATCTCCAGGACCTCGGCCTGTTGAGCTATGGGCGTGGTCGCATAACCGTCATTGACAAGCGAGGCCTGGAAAAAATGGCGTGCGAATGCTACCGGTTCATCAAAAATCAGTACCGGGGATTGCGCGTTCAGGTGCCGCGGTTGCTATCCCCCAGCGAGAGATCGCCTCAGCAACGCCGTTGATTGGATAGACACCTGCTGCAAGTTACAAGAAGGTTGGGCGGGGCGCATCGTGGAGTTCAGAAGACGCCACTATGCGCGGTATCGCACATACGCCCTGGCAGTCGAAGCATATAGTTCTGACATGCTTCACGAGTTTGTAACCTCGAATCGCAATGAACTGATCGCCCGTTGCAGGAGCAAGGTGGCGAAAAGGTCCACGCCTGCCGGCGCCCCTGCCAACAATGGTGTGCCTTTGTTCCTGGAACAGCTTGTCGATACGCTTCGTCAAGATCAATCGACACGGGACGCGCCCGAGCCAGAACCAACGCCGGCTCCGACGGTGATAGGTCGCGCTGCAGCCTTACACGGCGCCACATTGCTCCGCAGCGGCTACACGGTGGACCAGGTCGTCCACGAATACGGCGATGTCTGTCAATCCGTCACCCAATTGGCCATCGAACAAAACACGATAGTTACCGTAGACGAATTTCGCACCATGAATCGTTGTCTCGACAACGCGATCGCGGACGCCGTCACGGCTTTTTCGGACGGCGGCGATTCCGACAAGACGGGCGAACAGCGACGCTTGATCGACCTCGCTATTCATACGTTTTCGGCAATCCAGACCGGCAAGGTAGGTTTGGGTGGTTCGACCGCCGCGGCGCACGCCACGACTTTGCTGACCCTGGGCAAGCTTTTAGGGGCGGCGCAGTCAGATACTTTAAAACTTCCCAAAGGCAAAACAGGCCTGGTTGATCGGTCTCCCCACAATTTGTGAGTCAGGGGGGTTAATTTGCGGCAACGGACACCGCAACTCGCACCGGCGCTTGAATTTTTCCTTCAAGCATCTGCTGGCAACTTGCAGGAATAACCTTCGCATTCCAGAGCGCACGGCCCGCGTGCGATCGCCTCTCATCCGAATGCATGGAATGGGTTCATGTCGCGCCTTGCATCCCGTTCACCAGGAAGACCGATTGCTCGCCAAGTTTTGCCCATGTATCGGTTATCTCTACTACCGTGCCCAATGGCAAGGAATGAGCATAGTCTTCTGCAAGCAGAAGTTCCGAAAATCCCATTTCGTCGTATAGCATCACTCCGAGGCTCTTGGTCTTGCATATGAATTGCGCCATTCCAACCTCCTGTCAGACAACACATAAGGGTATTCTTCGTTTCTGCTTTCCCATCACGAAACTTCACGGAAGCAAGCGGTCGGATTCGCGCTTGACCACGGCGTAGCATTCGCAAACCCGCTGTTCCAGTTTGGTTCGATCCAGAACGGTGATGTGACCGCGGCTGTATCCAATCAATCCTGCCGCCTGCAAGTGTCCCGCTGCCTCAGTAACACCTTCGCGGCGCACCCCCAACATGTTTGCGATCAACTCCTGAGTCATTACAAGTTCATTGGAGGGCAACCGGTCCAGGCTGAGGAGCAACCAGCGGCAAAGTTGCTGGTCCACTGAATGGTGGCGATTGCATACCGCTGTCTGTGTCATTTGCGTGATAAGTGCCTGGGTGAAGCGCAGCAACAGATGCTGCAACTCGCCCCCTCGCTCGAATTCCGCCTTCAGAAAGTCGGCGCGCAGACGGTAGGCATGGCCGGCACTCTGCACGACCGCCCGGCTCGTCGTACTTTTGCCGCCCATGAACAATGAAATGCCGACAAGACCTTCGTTGCCGGTAACGGCGATTTCGGCCGAGGCACCGTTCTCCATCACGTTGAGCAAGGAAATGATGCCCTGCGTAGGAAAAAAAACGTGTGCCAGTTGATGATCGGCTTCGTAGACTGACCAGCCGAGCGGTAGGGCAAGAGACTCAAGGTTTGGCAGTAGTCGCCGAAAGACTTCTGCAGGTAGCGCCGAAAGCAAACGGTTTTCCTCGGCCCGATGCTTCTTTTCCGTGGAGAGATGCGTAATCATGGAGCGCCTTTCGAATCCAGGGCGCGGTACGGATTCCCTCAGCCGGGGCGCAGTGGTGACGCAGTATACACACAAGCAACCCGCTATGTACGCTAAAGAACATACACGATTTTTTGTTGTGGTTTGACCGTGGATGCGAATTCCAATAATCGCCGCTGCCCGCAGGAGATCGCTTAGCTGACCAAATATGCGTTACGACTGCTACGGTCAGCACCCCGGTTTGTCGCTAACGACACCGATATTACAAGCGCCGCGACATTGTCGCCCTTACCGAGACGGAACCTACAATTGAACTGGTGCGTGATGAGAGCCGGTTCATATTTGGAATCGGCGATCGTCTCCAATCCGTTTGGACGTAATATGAATCGATTCAGGACGCGACGTGGGCGGCGCAATCGCAAGTGGGCCCAAATTTGCGATTGACATGATCGAGGGTCAGTACCGTTTTCGAGTTGGTCGCGAAGCGTGGTCCAGCGGGCTTACGTTCGATCAGGCGGTAGTTCGTTTTGCTCGGACGGACGCCGACTCCTAGTTCTGTTAGGAAGTGTCGTTGCATTACGCTGGGTGCGCCAATAGCTTTCTACATTGGAAGGTGCTCCCGAATATCTTGGGGAACCCTTTATCGACCACTGCAGCATTAGGAACGACCCTGTTGAGGGCTATCAATGTTTCGTTCGCGTATTGGGAAGCGGAGTGCGATGGCCGTGGATGGTGTTAGCTCAATTTGAGCCAACGTTGCTGAATGTCGTGGTACCGCTCTACAAGCGCTGAGTCGTGTTCCAGTCCATGAGCCCTTGATTTCCAGTACTTCGGTGAGAAAACGATTCCGCTCTGCGAGAATTTTTTCGGTATAGCGACCGTTTCGCGGGGTGAGGTTGATGTAGTGCTGAAGAATAAGTTTTGTGCGGATGGCTTTATAAGACCGCAGGAACGGCGCGATTTGTTCGAGTAATTGCAATGCCTGGCGATTTGCAATCGAATACGTGAAGCTGGGTGAGTGGAGTGGGCTGGAAATGCGCTTTCCGGTGATCTTGCCGGCACCCGCCGCGCCCAGTGCCCATTCAAGAAGCCCGCGTTCGGTATTGGCAATGCTCACGACCAATTGGCGTTGGTCGTCGCGATGGCGTCGGCTGAGGGTGACCGTCCCTTCTCCGTCGATCAGTCCGGCCATGTAGGCCGCGTCCACAGGGGAAAGGGTTTTGACGGTACGATAGGGCATAGTCACCCCGTATTCAGAAAAGAGAAATGATAAAGAAAAAGCCCCCGGCTTGCGACCGGGGGCTTTTACGCCAAATTGGTGGAGGCGGCGGGACAGTTGTTCCACTCCTTTCGGAGCGGGCTGGACTATTCCTTCATCCCGGTTGCCCGGGATGCGGGGCGTGTTATCCGATATTCTGGATCCTAGTGCCCGCCCGCCGGCGGAGCCGGTCGGCGAGTCTATGAGTCTCTAGAGGGCAGGCCTGAAGTTGGCCTTCTTCCTACCCCTCGGCGTTGCCACTCCGTCCTTGGCAAGACGGTTGAGGTTTCACCGATGTGAGCCCCGTTCCGGCAGGCAATGATTCGTCCGCCGCGACGGATGCTTCCTGGGACATCCGTCGTCACTTTACCCTTGCGGGTAAAGGCAACCTTCGATCGAACCCGCGTCCGCAAGCCCTCTACAGACAGTACTACATGCTTAGTCAGGTCATTTGATCTAACCGCTTCCACGCCGGCCGACAGGCTGGGAAGCGGCGAGTTACCTTGGTTTTAATACCGCAGCAAGTAACCCGCTACGGCACGATCTCACGTATATGGCTCCACTGCTGGTTGCCCAGCCCGGCCCATGAGAGAACCGGTGCGGAGTCCAGCCGGTATTAAGCGGCTAGAGCGTAACGTTCGTCGTTTGCGACTATACGTTTTCCAGCTGTATTAACAAGGTAACTGGGCCTTGGCATGCACTGCACTGCTTTGCAACCCACGTCGAAACCAGGTCGCCCCCATATCAAACCAACATGCTGCTATTCCTTCGAAAATTCAATAAGGAACAGGCAAATTCTAACAGATCAGGGGCTCAATCCATTAAATAGTATCGGGTAGAGTTCCGCGGGAGAATCTACCAGCAGGTCGGCGCCCCATTCTTCAGGTGGCCGGCCTGTCCCCAGATAGCCGTAGCGCACGACGAAAACACTCATTCCGGCCGCATGGCCCGCCTGCACGTCGCGCTCATCGTCTCCGACATACGGGCAATGGGCAGCCGTGGTGCCGATCTGCGACATTGCTTCGATCAAAGGCGCGGGATGCGGTTTCGAGTAGGGGGTCGTGTCACCGCAAACGACACAGGCGGCACGGCCCAGCAATCGAAACGCGCGCAGCAAAGGCAGTGTGAAGCGCTCCGACTTGTTTGTGACTATTCCCCAGGGCAGCCCGCGCGCCTCTATCTCATCCAGCAAAGCTGGCACACCGGGAAACAGCGTACTGCCGCGCGTAATATTTTTCTCGTATAAATCCAGGAATTCGTCGCGCAGCTCACGGTATCCGGAATCCGCCGGCTGTATTCCGAAACCTTTTTGCAACAGGCCGCGAGCGCCAGACGAAGCATAGGCTCTCAGTTCGGCGATGGAAAGTTCGGGCATGCCGCGCGCCAGGCGCTGCTGGTTTACTGCATAACCGAGATCGGGAGCCGTATCGGCGAGCGTACCATCGAGGTCAAACAGTACGCTGCGCACAACTGCTCCATCGGAGCGCAGAGATGCCAAACCTAGCGTGCCAACATGGCAATCAATTCCTCGTCCGCGAGCAAGTCTTCCAGGGCCTGCGACAGGGCGGTATTGACGAGGGCCGTACTGTCTTTTTGATACGGGGGCGCCGCGCCGTCCTTGTGCGTTCTGACGTTGAACTGACGATCGTAATACGAGCTTGCATTGACTGCATGCGCTGCAACTTCCGCGCGAAGTTCCGTCTCGAAAGTCAGCGGCTTCTTGACCGACTGCAATTCGAGCTTGCGGATATTGATGTCCAGCGTGCGATCCATCATGTCGTTGTAAGGTTCGACCGAGAAACCACGCTGGGCCAATGCCTGTTTCACCCGTTCGTAGATGACGGGGGCCGGATCTTCTTCCACGACGACATCGACCATTTTTCGATCCGGGTCACCCACTTCGCCCAATTTTTTGACTGTGCGTTCATCCGCTACCCGCAAGCCAATCACTTTGTCATCGCCAATGCGATCCGCCTTCACCTTGATTTCCGGGTCGATGTGAAGATTCTGCTGCTTCAGAGTGCAACCTTGCGCAATGAGACTCAAGGCGATAACCGCGCTTGCCAGCAAGATTCGAGATTTCATGGGATTCCTCCTTGGATGGGTCGAGATACGATCCTGCATACGGGTGAAAAGTTTCCCCTTCAGGGTTCAGGCCGCTTTCGTACCCAGAATGTAGTTGACCGACGCATCCGACGCCAGCGCATAGATCCCTGTAAAAGGATTGTAGGTCATGCCGGTCAGATGGTCCGGCAGGATTCCGGCTTTGCGGCATATGCGCGCGAGTTCCGCGGGCTTGATGAATCTGGAATAGTCATGCGTGCCTTTTGGCAGCAGATTCAGCAAGTACTCCGCCCCGAGTACAGCAAACAGGTACGACTTGGGATTGCGATTGATGGTCGAAAAAAAGCATCGGCCGCCGGAGCCAACAAGCCGTGCACACGCCTGGACGATACTGGATGGATCGGGAACATGCTCCAGCAATTCCATGCAAGTCACGATGTCATATTGACCGGGTTGCTCATCGGCTAGGTCTTCGACTGCGATTTTCCGATATTCAATTTCCAGCCCGCTCTCAAGAAGATGCATTTGCGCAACCTTCAGCGCCCTTTCGCCCAGATCGATGCCAGTCACGTTGGCGCCGGCACGCGCCATGGCCTCGGAAAGTATCCCGCCGCCACAACCAACGTCCAGCACACGCTTGCCTCTGAGTCCGGCAATACGATCCACGTATCCGAGCCGCAACGGATTGATTTGGTGCAACGGCTTGAATTCGCTTTGCGGATCCCACCAGCGGTGGGCCAGCTCACTGAATTTCTGGAGTTCGACAGGATCGACATTGATCATTTCCAGGCGGCCTTCCGTTCTACGTTGCGCCGAGGATACGCGCTTGCCACTCTGCGGCCTTGCGCCGGATTTCCTGCGGGTCCAGGTGCAAGAGCTTGCCAGATCCGACCAGTTGCCGCCCCGCAACCCACACATCGCTGACGTGTTCCCGGCCGGCGGCGTAAACCAGATGCGAGGCGGGATCATAGCAGGGAGCCAGATCGAGTGAGTCCAGGTTCACGGCGCACAGGTCGGCGGATTTTCCAGGCTCTATCGAACCTATCGTTTGTTCGAGTCCCAGTGCTTGTGCGGCGTTCAGAGTGGCCATGCGCAATGCAGTATGGGCTGGGACGGTTTCCGCGTCATCGCTGGTCGCCTTGGCCAGCAGCGCCGCCAGTCTCATTTCGCAAAAGACATCCAGACGATTATTGCTGGCCGCCCCGTCCGTTCCCATGCCGACGTTAATTCCTGCAGCGAGCATCTTGTCGATCGGCGAAATGCCGCTGGCGAGCTTGAGATTGGAGGAGGGGCAGTGTGCGACGGAACAGCCCAGTTGCGCGAGAAGCGCTATTTCCGGCGCGTCCAGATGAACAGCATGGACCGCAATGAAACTGGCTCCCAACACCCCCAGTTTTTCCAGTCTCGCGATCGGTCGCACGCCGAATTTGGAAAGGCTTTCCCTGATTTCATCGCGAGTTTCATGGAGGTGAGTATTGATCGGGATTTGCAGTTGCTCGGCCAGCGTAAGTATGTTTTCAAAACTCTTGTCGCTGACGGTGTAGGGTGCATGCGGTGCCATGCAGAAACTCAGCAACGGCTCGTGTTTCAGTTCGTCCCGCATTGCCAGACCCTTGCGCAAGTAATCCTGGGCGTCACTGGCATAAGTCGTGGGAAATTCTATTACCACGATTCCCAACGTGGCGCGCATTCCCGCGTCCAGCGCTGCCCGCCCGGTCATTTCGGGATAGAAGTACATGTCGTTGAAGCAAGTGACGCCGCCGCGAAGCATTTCCGCGCACGCGAGCAGTGCACCATCGTGGACGAATTGTCCGGACACATGCTTGCTTTCGACTGGCCAGATATGATTGGACAGCCAGTCCATGAGCTTGAGGTCATCTGCAAGGCCGCGCATCAACGTCATGGCAGCATGGGTGTGAAGATTGATCAGCCCCGGAATTAACACGTGCGAATCCAGATGGCAGACTTGTGCCGCCGAGCAGCGCAGCTTCATCTCTTCCCGCGGCAACAAGGCCGTCACCCGGCCGGCAGTAACGGCGACCGCATGGTTCTCCAACACAACGCCATGGGGTTGAATCGGAATCGTCCACGCAGCTTCGATTACCAGGTCGGCGGAAAATCGGGCGCTTTGCTCCTGCATGACTGGTCCTCAAAAAAAAGCCCTGCAGCGGCAGGGCTTCGTGTTGTGGAATGGCGGCTGCTGTTCAGTTCGAACGCTTGGATCCACTGACGCTGACATCGACCCTTCGGTCCGGTTGCAAGCACGATATCAATTTCTTGCCGCGCGTCTTGTTGCAGGCGTCACCGGACACCGGCTCCGATTTCCCGCGGCCTTCCATGTGGATCCTGTCGGCCGGTATGCCTTTGTTGACCAGATAATTTTTCACCGATGCGGCACGGCGCTCCGACAATCTTTGGTTGTAAGCCGTAGTGCCGATGCGATCCGTGTGGCCAATGACAGTAATGGATTCGATTTCGGCGCCGCCAAGGCTGGCGATCAGTTCATCAAGCTTGGTCTTCTGATCTGCGCGGATCGCGTATTTGTCGAAACTGAAAAGGGGCTCCGTCTCGAAATTGACGCTGACTGATCTGGGCGCGGCAGGCTGGGGTTTCGGCGGGACCGGCGCGGCTTGTTGCACGGGCTCATCTGCATAAATTTTTGGCTCGCCGACCAGACTCTCCGCTGATGCACGCTTTTCCTCCGGATAGCTGACGGTCCCGGAATCGTCGGGTTGCGTGCCAAGATCCTCGACTTCCTCGGATTCCTCTTCCTCGGCAAAAGCTGTCGTCTCGCCGACCGAGGATTCTCCTTCGGGTGCGGCCTCCTGCGCAGACGCAACAGACTCGTCTTCCTGCGGTCCTAACTCTTCGATTTCTTCGTCCGCTTCTTCTTCGGCGTATTCCGTTGTTTCCCCGACGGAGCTTTCTTGCTCGGCGGCGGCCTCCTGCTCCTCTGACACTGATTCGTCGTCCAACGATCCAAGCTCTTCGATTTCTTCGTCCGCTTCTTCTTCGGCGTATTCCGTCGTTTCCCCGACGGAGCTTTCTTGCTCGGCGACGGCCTCTTGCTCCTCCGAAGCTGATTCGTCGTCCAGTGGACCGAGGTCCTCTACTTCCTCGTCCTCGGGCAGCTCGTATTTCGTGACTGGAAACTCGGGAACCGGCTCGTTCTTGGGAGCGACAGCCACAGCGGCAGGTTTTGGCGGCGGAGCGTCCTCCAACGGACGATCAACATACTGGACCGGTTCTTTTTCCGGCTCGTAAGGCGGCGGTGGAGGCGGCGGGGGCGGCGCAGCTGTCTTCTCGGATTCGACTTGGGCCTGTGCTGCGCCCGCGCCCGAGCTGCTGCGATCGGTCTGACTGGCACACCCCGCAATGGCGGCCCCAACAAGCAACATCAGCAGTCGATTGGTCTTTGCTCCCATAACCTTTTCTCCTGATCGTGCTGGTCAATGAAGAATTCGATTATTGCCCATTCCCCGGCGGGTTAAAAGCGAATCGCATCATAAATTGAAAACGACATGTCAGGCGGCGAGCCCGACAAACCCTAGCGGAGTTTCCCCGCAATTCAGCTGCCGGTAGCGAGAATTTCCTTGCTGAACAATGCCTCGGGAAAGGTCGTCATGATAAAATGCCGCGCTTGTGCCGGTCGGTTCCGTCAGGAACTGCGTCCGTCCGATCGCGCGTCCCAGGAAGTTATTTTACGAGATGAGGCGGCGAATTTTCACGACAATTTGCATTAAAAAATTTGACTTGCCCTGATGGATCAATTCGCCAAAGAAACCCTTCCAATCAGTCTTGAAGAGGAGATGCGCCGCTCCTATCTGGACTACGCAATGAGCGTCATCGTAGGCCGCGCGCTCCCCGACGTGCGCGATGGCCTCAAGCCGGTGCACAGGCGCATTCTGTATGCGATGCATGAAGCCAATAACGTTTGGAACCGGCCTTACGTCAAATGCGCGCGCGTCGTCGGCGACGTCCTGGGCAAATATCATCCGCATGGCGATTCGGCCACCTACGAAGCACTGGTGCGCATGGCGCAGGATTTCTCCATGCGTTACGTCCTTATCGACGGTCAGGGCAATTTTGGCTCGGTCGATGGAGACTCCGCTGCGGCGTATCGTTATACGGAGTGCCGGCTCGAAAAAATAGCGGCAGAGTTGCTGGCGGATATCGACAAGGAAACGGTCGATTTCGTCCCCAACTATGACGGCAAGGAGCAAGAACCCAGCGTCCTCCCGACACGCATCCCGAATCTGCTGATAAACGGTTCTTCCGGTATCGCAGTCGGCATGGCTACAAACGTGCCGCCGCACAACCTGGGCGAGATCATAAGTGCCTGCCTGGCGATCCTCGAACGCCCCGATATCAGCCTGGATGAACTGATCGAGCTGGTGCCCGGCCCGGATTTCCCGACCAAAGGAATCATCTACGGCACGGCTGGCGTCAAGGAGGGATACCGGACAGGGCGCGGGCGCATTGTCATCCGCGCCCGGACTCATGTGGAAGAACTGGAGAAGGGCAACCGTCAAGCCATCGTGATCGATGAGCTGCCTTACCAGGTCAACAAATCGTCGTTGCTGATGAAGATCGGCGAATTGGTGCGTGAAAAGCGCCTGGACGGTTTGTCCGAGATTCGGGATGAATCCGACAAGTCCGGCATGCGCGTGGTGCTTGAACTGCGGCGAGGCGAAGTGCCTGAAGTGATCCTGAACAATTTGTACAAAGAAACACAGATGCAGGACACGTTCGGCATGAACATGGTCGCCCTGGTAGAGAATCAGCCGCGGCTGCTCAATCTCAAGGAAATACTGGACGCGTTCCTGCGTCATCGCCGGGAGGTGATTACCCGCCGGACGGTATTCGAGCTGCGTAAAGCCCGCGACCGCGGCCATGTTCTCGAAGGTCTCGCGGTAGCGTTGTCGAACGTGGACGAAATTATCGCGCTGATCAAGGCGGCAGCCGCGCCAGTGGAGGCCAAGCGGGAACTGATGTCGCGGACGTGGCACTCGGCTCTCGTCGAATCGATGTTGGCACGCGCCGACGTCGCGAGCGCGAAGCCGGATGGGATGGCTCCCGAGTTCGGACTGCAGCCCGACGGATACCGATTGTCCGAAGTGCAGGCGCAGCGCATTCTGGAGATGCAGCTTCAGCGTCTTACGGGTCTGGAGCAGGAAAAGATCGTCAATGAATACCGTGAGGTGATGGATACCATCGCCGACTTGCTGGACATTCTTGCCAAACCCGAGCGCATCACCAAGATCATCGCGCAGGAACTGAGCGCGACCAGGGACGAGTTCGGCGACGAGCGCCGCAGCGAGATCGTCACGAATGCGCAGGACCTCAGCATGGAGGATCTGATCGCGCCCGAAGACGTCGTGGTAACCCTTTCACACAGCGGGTACGTCAAGGCGCAACCGCTGGCCGATTACCGCGCGCAAAAACGCGGCGGACGGGGCAAGCAGGCAACGGCGACCAAGGAAGACGATTTCATCGACAATCTCTTCATCGCCAATACTCACGACTTCGTTCTGTGCTTCTCCAGTCGCGGGCAGTTGTACTGGATCAAGGTCTATAACGTCCCGCAAGGCGGCAGGGCCAGCCGCGGCAAGCCCATTGTCAATCTGCTGCCCCTGACGGAAGGGGAAAAGATCACCGCAATTCTCCCGGTGCGCGATTTCGACGAGAACAAATACATCTTCATGGCCACTGCCAATGGCACGGTGAAGAAGACACGGCTGTCCGATTTTTCGCGGCCACGCCCCTCCGGCATCATCGCCGTGGATCTCGACGAAGGAGACTACCTGATTGGTGTTGCGTTGACCGAAGGCCGTCACGACATCATGCTGTTCTCGGATGAAGGCAAGGCCGTTCGTTTCGACGAACAGGATGTTCGCCCGATGGGGCGGGTCTCGCGCGGAGTACGGGGAATGCGGCTCCCTGGCGGGCAAAAAGTGATTTCGCTGCTGGTCGCAGAAAACGAATCCGTATCAGTGTTGACCGCCACGGAGAATGGCTTCGGCAAACGTACTCCGATCGGCGAATACACCCGGCACGGCCGCGGCTCCCAAGGCATGATCGCCATCCAGACCAGCGCGCGCAACGGCAACGTAGTCGCAGCGACGTTGGTGGAAACCAAGGACGAAATCATGCTGATTACCACTGGCGGCGTGCTCATTCGCACGCGCGTGTCCGAGATCCGGGAGATGAGCCGCGCGACCCAGGGAGTCACGCTGATTAATCTGGGCCCCGACGAAAAGCTGGCGGGACTGCAGAAAATCGTCGATAGCGAAGTTCCTGGCGAGGGCCCGATCGGCGACGAGGACGGTGAGGGTGCCGAGGTGGGCGCGGACGAGAATGGCGACCTGCCTGATCGGCAAACACCCGACGACAAAGACGAACCCGAAGCAGATACCTGACCATCGGGAATTATTCAAGAAAGCGGAGCGGTAAAAGTGGGGAGAGTATTCAATTTCAGCGCGGGGCCAGCGGTTCTGCCGCAACCGGTTCTGGAAAAAGCACGCGACGAGATGCTGGATTGGCACGGATCGGGCATGTCGGTCATGGAAATGAGTCATCGCGGCAAGGAATTCATCGCGATTCACGCCCAGGCGGAAGCCAGCTTGCGCGAGCTTCTGGCCATTCCGAAAAACTACAAAGTCCTTTTCCTGCAGGGCGGAGCGATTGCCGAGAACGCGATCGTGCCCATGAATCTGCTCCGTGGACGTACTGCCGCCGACTACATAAACACCGGCGAATGGTCGAAGAAGTCCATCAAGGAGGCGAAGAAGTATTGCAGCGTAAACGTGGCGGCGTCGAGCGAGGATCGCAATTTTTCCTATATTCCGCCGGCCGAGTCGTGGCGGCTCAACAAGGATGCCGCCTACGTCCATATCTGCTCCAACGAGACCATCGGTGGCGTGGAATATCACTGGGTTCCCGATACCGGCGAAATTCCGCTGGTAGCGGACATGTCCTCGCACATATTGTCCCGCCCCGTCGACGTCTCCAGGTATGGATTGATCTATGCCGGAGCCCAGAAAAATATCGGCCCCGCGGGCCTGACGATCGTCATCGTGCGTGACGACCTGCTAGGTCAGGCGCTCCCCATCACGCCGTCCGCTTTCGATTACAAGCAGCAGGCAGATACCGACTCCATGCTCAATACGCCGCCAACCTATGCCGTCTATATCGCGGGGTTGGTGTTCGAATGGCTCAAGCAGTTGGGAGGGCTGCCGGAGATCGAGAAACGCAACGTCGCAAAGGCCGGCTTGTTGTACGACTATCTGGACCAAAGCCGTTTTTTCATCAGCCCCATAGAGAAACGGGATCGTTCGCGCATGAACGTGCCGTTCAAGCTTCGCGACGAATCGCTCGACGAAGCGTTTCTGAAAGGTGCCCAGCAGCGCGGCATGCTGCAATTGAAAGGCCATCGATCCGTCGGTGGCATGCGCGCATCGATCTACAACGCCATGCCGATCGAAGGTGTCCAGGCCCTGGTCGGCTATCTGCAGGAATTCGAAAAAAGCCATGGCTGAGCCGGTGCGCATTCTCACCTTGAACGCCATTTCCTCGAGTGGACTGCGGCGCTTGCCGCCTGAACGCTATTCGGTCGGTGCCCAGGTCGATTCGCCGGTTGCGATTCTGGTACGGTCCCAGGACATGAAAGCAATGCCAATCGCTGCTTCGGTGCGCGCAATCGGCAGGGCTGGCGCGGGAACCAACAATATCCCGGTCGCGGAAATGAGCAAGCGCGGCATTCCCGTATTCAATGCCCCCGGAGCGAATGCCAACGCGGTCAAGGAGCTGGTGCTGGCGGGCATGCTCATCGCAGCTCGCAATCTCGTTCCCGCCATCCGTTTTACGGATGCCCTGTCCGGCGCGGACGAACAGATCGAACGCAGCGTGGAGCAAGGCAAGAAAAATTTTGCCGGGGTCGAGCTTCCCCAACACGTGCTTGGCGTCGTCGGCCTTGGCAAAGTCGGCAGCCTGGTCGCCGATGCGGCAATCAAACTCGGCATGGAAGTATTCGGGTATGACCCGGAAATTACGGTGGACGCGGCCTGGAGCCTGCCTTCGCAGGTACGCAAGGCGCACAGCATCGAGGAAGTCCTGCGCAACAGCGACTTCGTGACCTTGCACGTGCCCTTGATCGAGGCCACTCGCAATCTGATCGACGCGAAGCGCATCGGGCTAATGAAACCTGGAACGGTGTTGCTCAATTTTTCGCGCGACGGAATCGTGGACAATGCCGCAGTGCTCGATGCGCTGGATGCAAAAAAACTTAAGGCCTATGTCTGCGATTTTCCCAGCGCCCGCTTCAAGGGACATCCAGCGGTAGTGGCGACGCCGCACCTGGGCGCCTCTACCCAGGAGGCGGAGGAGAATTGCGCCATCATGGTAGTCGACCAGGTGCGCGACTACCTGGAGAACGGAAATATCCGCAATGCGGTGAATTTTCCCGATGTTGTCATGCCGAGAGAATCCCCGTACCGGCTCGGTATCGCCAACGCCAATGTGCCGAACATGGTCGGGCAGATGTCGACCACCGTGGCGCAGGCCGGGCTGAATATCCACAACATGTTGAACAAGTCCAGGAAAGACATGGCTTACACGCTGGTCGACGTCGACAGTGCGGTGCCCGCAAACGTGCTCAAGGAGATCGCGGCTATCGCAGGGGTGCTGGCGGTCCACTACCTCCCCGCGTTCTCGTAAGCCATGGCTGACAACCTCAAACAGCTTCGCGCGCGTATCGATGCCCTGGATCTGGAGATCCTCAAGTTGATAAGCGAGCGCGCCACGGCAGCGCATGCCATCGGCAAACTCAAGGATGACGGCACGGTATACCGTCCCGAACGCGAAGCACAGGTACTGCGGCGATTGTCCGAGGCCAACCCTGGACCTGTTCCCGACAAAGTGATAATGCACCTGTTCACGGAAGTCATCTCCGCCTGCCGTGCTCTCGAGGACGCCTTTTCGGTTGCGAGCCTTGGCCCGAGGGGAACGTTCAGCGAGGAAGCCGTGATCAAGCACTTCGGCGGACAGGTACCGGTCATGATGTACACGTCCATCGATGAAGTTTTCCGCTCCGTCGAATCCGGCAATGCAGGTTACGGCGTAGTGCCCATGGAGAATTCGACAGAAGGCGCCATTGGCCGCACGCTCGATCTGCTGCTGTCGACGCCATTGCGGATTTGCGGCGAAATATTGCTGCCCGTACACCAGAATCTGCTGTCCAACGGCATCGACATTGCTGAGATCAAGATCATCTATTCGCATGCGCAAAGCCTGGCGCAGTGCAATCGTTGGCTGGCGCAGAATTGCCCGGCCGCAGAACGAGTGCCGGTGGCCAGCAACGCGGAAGCAGCCAGGATGGCGCAGGCCCATGCAGGTTGCGCTGCCATCGCCGGCCGCGCCGCCGCAGGCCACTATGGGCTGTCGATTGTCGCGGACAATATCGAAGACGAACCCAACAATACGACCCGCTTCGTCGTTATCTCGGGGCAGGACGTGCCGCCATCGGGCCAGGACAAGACTTCGCTGGTGATGTCCACCCGAAACGTGCCCGGCGCCATCCATGAGCTGCTGACTCCCCTGGCGGCCAATCGCGTGAGCATGACGCGGCTGGAATCGCGTCCGTCGCGTACCGGATTGTGGGAATACGTATTCTTTCTGGATATGGAGGGCCACCAGAGTGACGCGCACGTAGCGCGAGCTCTCGAAGAAATGCGCGGTTTGGCGGCGTTTCTGAAGATCCTGGGCTCCTACCCGGCCGCCGTGCAATGAAAGTCCTCACACCGCTGCAGGAAACCATCGACGTCTGCGACCGCGCTCCCGGGTATGTTCGCGCAATAGCGCCGTATCAGCCGGGCAAGCCGATTTCCGAACTGGCGCGCGAGATGGGTCTGCCGGAAGGCAGCATCGTCAAGCTTGCATCGAATGAAAATCCGCGCGGCGCCAGCCCCAAGGCGATCGCGGCTATGCATCTTGCTATCGGCGAAGCCGGGCGCTATCCCGATGGCAATGGTTTTGCGCTGAAGGAGGCGCTCGCGAAGCGATACGGATTGTCAGCCAGCCGAATTGTGTTGGGCAACGGTTCAAACGACGTGCTGGAAATGGCAGCGCGAGCATTTCTGGCGCCCGGTACTTCCGCCGTGTATTCGGAGCACGCATTCGCGGTATATCCGCTTGCAACGCAAGCCACCGGCGCGACGGGCATTGTCGTGCCGGCGCGCGATCATGGTCATGACCTCGACGGCATGGCGAAGGCTATCCGCGGCGATACGCGAGTGGTCTTTGTCGCCAACCCGAACAATCCGACCGGCACCTGGCTGCCGCCGCAGGCGATCCGTGAATTCCTGGAGAAAATTCCAGCGGACGTTCTGGTCGTTCTGGACGAGGCGTACAACGAGTACCTGGACGCCGATCTTCGCAGCGACGCGGCGAGTTGGAGCGGTGAATTTCCCAACCTGGTCGTGTCCCGCACGTTTTCGAAAGCCTATGGACTGGCCGGACTACGAGTGGGATATGGATTCGCCCATGCGCAGGTCGCCGATCTGATGAACCGGGTGCGCCAACCTTTCAATGTCAGCGATATCGCCCAGACCGCCGCCGCCGCGGCGCTGTTCGACGACGAATTCGTGGAGCAAAGCTACCTGCTCAACAAACGCGGCATGCAAACGCTGACCGATGGGTTCCTGCGGCTCGGGCTTTCATGGATTCCTTCGCATGCCAATTTCGTCTGCGTGAAGGTCGGCAAGGGCGCGGAAGTTTTCAACCGCCTGCTCAAGCATGGGATCATCGTGCGGCCGATTGCTTCCTATGGCCTGCCGGAATACCTTCGGGTGACCATCGGTACCGAATCCGAGAATGAGCGCTTCCTGGCGGCGCTCGCAATCGTACTGAAGTGAGTACGATGAGAGCTTCCTGCTGCAGTGCGCATCTTTCTTGAGCGAATTCAACTGCGACAAACTGGTTGTAATCGGGGTCGGCTTGATCGGCGGCTCGGTTGCGGCCGCGCTCAGGCGGGCAGGACGGGCACGGCACATCGTGGGGGTCGGACGGGGGCGCGCCAACATCGAGCGCGCCCTCGAATTACGGGTCATCGACGAAGCCAGTGATGATGTCGCCGCTGCATGCCGCAATGCCGACATCGTATTGCTGGCGGTGCCGGTCCAGCAGAACGAGAGTGTGCTGTCCACATTGGCTGGCTCCGTGAAAGGCCCGACGTTGGTGACCGATGCCGGCAGCACCAAGATGGACTACGTTGCAGCTGTTCGGAGATATTTGCCTTCGCATCTGGCGCGGGCGGTACCGGCCCATCCCATCGCAGGTGCCGAACTGACCGGCGTGGATGCGGCCAACGCCAGGCTGTTCGTGGACAAAAATGTAGTCCTGACCCCATTGCCGGAAAACCATGCCGCAGCCATCGATCGGATCGAGTCCATGTGGAAAGTATGCGGCGCACGGGTCAGCCGCATGTCACCCGCCCATCACGACCAGGTCTTTGCGGCCGTCAGCCATTTGCCTCACATGCTCGCCTATACGCTGGTGCACATGATCGCGACGCGTCCAGATGCGCAAGAGTTGTTCAGTTTTGCGGCTGGCGGTTTTCGCGATTTCACCCGCATCGCCAGCAGTTCCCCCGAGATGTGGCGGGACATCGCGACCGCGAATCGCGATGCGTTGCTCGCGGATATAAGCCGTTACCAGGAGCAATTGACGCACCTTGCGCTGCTGATCCGCAACGCAGATACGGAGCAGCTCGGCAAGATATTCCAAAGCGCGCGCGATGCTCGCAATGCGTGGCTGCGGCAGGATTCGTGAAGCCGGAAACCTTCTGACAATGCATGCCTATCCCGAGCATATCACTCTTGGTCCGCTCGACCACGCCGGGGGCACGGTGCGTCTGCCCGGGTCCAAAAGCATTTCCAACCGCATTCTGCTTCTGGCGGCGCTCGCCAAAGGGCGCACGCGAATTCACGATCTGCTGGCATCCGACGACGTCGAGCGCATGCTCGAAGCATTGGGCCTGCTGGGCATAAAAGTAATACGAACCGGCGGGGAATTGGTGGAGGTCGAGGGATGCGGGGGCACGTTGCCCGTCAAGGAGGCAGACTTGTTCCTGGGCAACGCCGGTACCGCGTTCCGGCCACTGACGGCAGCATTGGCGATATGCGGCGGCCACTACAAGCTCTCCGGCGTGGCGAGGATGCATGAGCGTCCGATCGGCGATTTGGTGGATGCGTTGCGCAGTCTGGGTGCCGACATCCGCTATCTCGGAAATGACGGATACCCGCCGCTGGAAATCCGGCCCGCCGTGCTCGGCAGCGCCTCCGAAGTCAAGGTGCGCGGTGATGTTTCCAGCCAGTTTTTGACGGCACTGCTGATGGCGCTCCCGCTCGCCGGACGGTGCATCACCATAAAGGTGAGCGGTGAATTGATCTCCAAGCCGTATATCGACATCACCCTCAATCTGCTGGCGCGTTTTGGCGTGGCGATCGAACGGGACGGCTGGTCGGCGTTCACGATTCCGGCACAGAGCAAACTGGTCAGTCCGGGCGAGATTTTTGTCGAAGGGGATGCGTCTGGCGCATCCTATTTTCTCGCCGCCGGCGCCATCGGCGGCGGGCCGGTCCGCGTTGCCGGTGTGGGCCGCGCAAGCATTCAGGGCGATGTTGGCTTCGCCAATGCTCTGGCCAGAATGGGCGCGCGCATTGAAATGAGCGACAACTGGATTGAAGCTGCGGGACCCTCCACTGGACGACTCCGCGCTTTCGACCTGGACTTGAACGCCATGCCCGACGCTGCCATGACGCTGGCCGTCACGGCGCTGTTCGCCGATGGCACCAGCCGGCTGCGCAACATCGGCAGTTGGCGCGTGAAGGAGACTGACCGCATAGCCGCAATGGCCACAGAACTGCGCAAACTCGGCGCGCGCGTGGAAGAAGGGCAGGATTTCCTCGCGGTAACACCGCCACCGGGTTCGCGGCTTGCCAACGGCGTCGCGTTCGATACTTATGACGACCACCGCATCGCGATGTGTTTTTCCCTCGCGGCACTCGGTGGCGTAGCAGTGCGAGTCAACGACCCGAAGTGCGTGGCAAAAACTTTCCCCGACTTCTTCGAGAGGTTTGCCGAAGTCACCTGGAATTCCAGAGCCCCGGTCGTTGCCATCGACGGGCCTTCGGCTTCGGGAAAGGGCGCGGTAGCCCAGCGCGTTGCTGAACGCCTTGGCTTCCACTATCTCGATAGCGGATCGCTTTACAGGCTTGTCGCGTTGACCGCGCTGCGCGACAAGACCGACCTGAAAGACGCAGATTCGCTGGGAGAAATCGCCGCCAAACTTCCTGCTCACTTTACCCAGGACAGGATCCTGTTGAGCGGGATGGATGTGACTGAAATGATCCGTGCGGAAGCGGTATCCGCCGCTGCGTCGGAAGTCGCGTCCATTCCGTCGGTGCGTCAGGGGCTTATGCGACGCCAGCAAGCTTTTCGGCGCTCTCCGGGACTGGTCGCGGAGGGACGCGATATGGCATCGGTCGTGTTCCCGGATGCGCAGCTAAAAGTGTTCCTGACCGCCTCCGCCGAGGAGCGCGCTCGGCGCCGCCATAAACAGTTGATAGAAAAAGGTTTCGATGCTAACCTGTCGACCCTTTTGCAGGACATTCGCCTACGCGATGCGCGCGACAGTGAGCGTAGCGTGGCGCCCCTGCAAAAGAGCGTTGACGCACAAATTATTGATACCACTGGGCTTTCCATACAAGAAGTCGTTGCCCAGATACTCCAGTGGTTCGAATCGGCGTCGCGCAAGGCCCCAACCCGCTGAACGAATTGCCCGCTTCTGCCGGCTTCACCTGCAGCCTGAGGGAATTTTTTCCGCTGTGGTTGGGCAGACTAACCAACCCGTTAGATGTAACGGTTTTTCCGCGAGTCCCACCCCTTGCTCATGAAAACTGAATCCCAGACCCCCGCTTCTCCCATCAACGAAAATAGTTTTGCCGCGCTCTTCGAGGAAAGCCTTTCGCGGCAGGAGATGCGCGCCGGTGAAGTCATCACAGCTGAAGTTGTGCGCATAGATCAGAACTTCGTCGTGGTCAATGCCGGTTTGAAGTCCGAGAGTTTCATCTCGGCGGACGAATTCAAAAACGATCGTGGCGAAGTAGAGGTGAAGGTCGGAGATTACGTTACCGTCGCGATCGAAGCGCTGGAAGACGGTTACGGCGAAACCCGTCTGTCGCGCGAGAAAGCCAAGCGCCTGGCGGCGTGGCATGACCTCGAGAAAGCCATGGAAGAGGGCACGCTGGTGCAAGGTCTGGTGAACGGCAAGGTCAAAGGCGGGCTGACTGTCATGGTCAACGGTATCCGCGCCTTCCTGCCGGGGTCGCTGGTCGACATCCGGCCGGTGAAAGACACCAATCCGTACGAAGGCAAGCAGCTCGATTTCAAAGTCATCAAGCTCGATCGCAAGCGCAACAACGTGGTTGTTTCCCGTCGCGCGGTGCTGGAGCAAACGCAAGGTGCCGAACGCGAAGCGCTGCTGGCCAGCCTGCAAGAAGGCGCAGTGGTAAAAGGTATCGTCAAGAACATCACCGACTATGGTGCGTTCGTGGACCTCGGGGGCATCGACGGGCTGCTGCACATCACGGACCTGGCATGGCGCCGGGTCAAGCACCCTTCCGAAGTGCTCAATGTCGGCGACGAAGTCACTGCCAAGATTCTCAAGTTCGACCAGGAAAAGAATCGCGTTTCGCTGGGACTCAAACAACTTGGCGAAGATCCCTGGGTGGGTTTGTCCCGCCGCTATCCGACCGGGACCCGCCTGTTCGGCAAGGTCTCCAACCTGACCGACTACGGCGCCTTTGTCGAGATCGAGCAGGGCATCGAAGGGCTGGTGCACGTGTCGGAAATGGATTGGACCAACAAGAACGTCCATCCCTCGCGTGTTGTGCAGCTCGGCGACGAAGTCGAAGTCATGATCCTGGAGATCGACGAAGACCGCCGCCGCATTTCTCTGGGCATGAAACAATGCAAACCCAATCCATGGGACGAATTCGCGTCCAATGCCAAGAAGGGCGACAAGGTTCGCGGGCAGATCAAGTCGATCACCGACTTCGGCATTTTCATCGGCCTGCAGGGCGGCATCGACGGATTGGTGCATTTGTCGGACCTGTCCTGGAGCGTTCCCGGCGAGGAGGCCGTGCGCAACTACAAGAAGGGCGACGAGGTCGAGGCGATGGTGGTGTCGATCGACGTCGAGCGCGAACGTATTTCGCTGGGCATCAAGCAACTGGAAGGGGACCCCTTCACCAACTTTGTTGCCGGCCACGACAAGGGCAGCATGGTTGAGGGCGTCGTGAAGTCGATCGATGCGAAGGGGGCTGTAATCCAGCTGGATGTGGACATCGAGGGTTATCTGCGCGCGTCCGAGCTGGCCCGGGACCGCGTCGAGGACATCCGCACCCACCTGAAGGAAGGCGACAAGGTGAATGCGATGATCATCAATGTCGATCGCAAGAACCGCAACATCAACCTTTCGATCAAGGCCAAGGATGCGGCCGACGAGTCCGAGGCAATGCAGAAGCACGCCGCGGACACTTCGTCAAGCGCCGGCACGACCAACCTGGGCGCCTTGCTCAAAGCCAAGCTGGATAACAAGAACTCTGCGCAATAGGACGCGCCATGACCAAGTCGGAGCTGATAGCCAAGCTGGCGGCGCACTTTCCGCAGCTGGTCGCGAGTGATGCCGAACTCGCGGTGAAAATGATCCTGGACGCCATGGCGAAAAGCCTCGCCCAGGGGCATCGAATCGAAATTCGCGGCTTCGGGAGCTTCGGCCTGAACTACCGGCCGCCTCGCGTGGGACGCAATCCGAAATCCGGCGACAAAGTTCACGTTCCGGCGAAGTATGTGCCGCATTTCAAAGCGGGCAAGGAACTGCGGGAACGCGTGGACTTCAAGAGCCAGTAGGCAGGCGGCATTGCTTCAGTGGCCCATGATGGAAAGGCGGCATATCGCGAGATCGTGCCGCCTTTTTTTGCCTGACTTTCCGGCTCCGCCGCCACACCAATCCAGGTGATCCTGCCGATGCGCTACTTGTCCTGGGCTTTTCGTCTGTTGCTGTTCGTTCTGTTGTTCGGCTTCGCGCTCAAGAATTCGGACCCGGTAACCGTGCGCTTCTATCTTGGCAGCCAGTGGGAAGCGTCGCTCGCTCTGGTGGTGCTGGTTTTTTTTGGAGCGGGCGTGGCAGCCGGTGCGATGGGTTGCTTCGCTTATATTTACCGCGAGCGCCGCGAGATCCTGCAACTGCGCAAGGAATTGCGCGCGAAACCCGGCCCGTCCGTGGATGCGCTCTGACCAACGCCGGTGGGACCACTGAACTGGAGTCTGGTCTGAATCATGGAATTTGAGTTCTGGTGGCTTCTCGGATTTCCCCTGTTCTTCGCCTTCGGCTGGCTTGCTGCACGCATCGACATCAAACAATTGTTGTCGGAATCGCGCGCGCTGCCGCTATCCTATTTCAAGGGACTCAACTTTCTTTTGAACGAGCAGCCCGACAAGGCTATCGAGGCTTTTATCGAAGTCGTAAAGGTCGATCCCCAGACGGTCGAACTGCACTTCGCGCTCGGCAGTCTGTTCCGTCGCCGCGGCGAAGTGGAACGTGCGATCCGGATGCACGAGAATCTGCTCGAGCGGGCGGATCTGGTGCCCGAGCAGAAAATGACGGCGCTGTACGAACTTGCGCAGGATTATCTGAAAGCCGGGCTGCTGGATCGGGCGGAGGAGTTGTTCGCCAAGCTGGAGGGCACACTGTACGAACAGCAGGGATTGAAATTCCTGCTGGAAATCTTCGAACAGGAAAAGGACTGGAAGAAGGCGATCGAGACTTCGCGAAAAATGGATTCGGTTTCCGGCCAGTCGAGCGCGAAGGACATTGCCCATTTCTACTGTGAACTCGCGGCAGTCGAGATCACTCATTCGAGATGGGATCAGGCTCGCGACTATCTGAGCGAATCGCTGAGCGTCAACCGCCGCTGCGCGCGCGCGAATATTCTGCTGGGCGACACGGAGATGGGGGAGGGACGGGCCCAGGCTGCAATCGAATACTGGAAAGGCCTCGAGAGCCAGAACCCGGCCTATATTTCCCTGGTTGCGGAGAAATTCCTGGCCGCGCACCGCAGCATCGGACGCGAGGATGAAGGATTGCAGCTGCTGCGCGGCTATCTCGCCAACTATCCTTCCTTGGATTTGCTGAACGTGATTTTCCAGGGCGAACTCGATCATCGCGGCGCGGATCACGCCTACCGTCTGGTGCGAGACGAACTGGCGCGCAATCCAACCCTGCTGGGATTGGACAAACTACTCGAGGCACAATTGCTGGAAGCACCGGCCGAGCGTCGCCACGAACTCCAGCTGATCAAGAATCTGGTGCATCAGCATACCCGCAGCCTGGCGTTGTACCGCTGTGAAAGCTGCGGATTCAAGGCGCGCCAATTCTATTGGCACTGTCCTGCGTGCAACGGCTGGGAAACCTATCCGCCGAGGCGCACCGAAGAAAGGGAATTTGCCGGATGAATTCCCGCGTGATTGTTGCATTGGATTACGCGGACGCAAGATCCGCAACGGCTCTTGCCGACAGGCTGGAACCCGCCGCATGCAAATTGAAAGTCGGCAAGGAATTGTTCACCGCCGCCGGACCGGCGTTCGTTACTGCCCTGACGCAACGCGGCTTCGATGTCTTCCTCGATCTGAAATTCCACGATATCCCGAATACCGTGGCACAGGCCTGCAAGGTTTGCGCACAAATGGGCGTATGGATGATCAATGTCCACGCGCTTGGCGGGCGTGCAATGTTGTCCGCGGCGCGTGAGGCGATCGAGTCTTCGGCAATCAAGCCAAAACTGATGGCTGTTACCGTGCTGACCAGCATGGCCGAACCCGATCTGCGCGAGGTCGGGATCGACGCAAGTCCGTTCGCCGAAGTCATGAAGCTCGCCGGATTGGCGGCGGACTGCGGGCTGGAGGGTGTGGTGTGCTCGGCCCACGAAGCATCGGCGATTCGCGACAAGTTTGGGCCGGGTTTTTTGCGCGTGACGCCAGGCATCCGCTTGCCAGAGGATGCCGCCGGCGATCAGAAGCGCGTAGTGACGCCGCAGATTGCCATTGAATCCGGGGCGAGTTATCTGGTGGTAGGCAGGCCGGTCACCCGCGCCGCCGATCCATTGGCCGTGCTGGCGCGGATCAACCGCGAGATTTCAATCCCGGAGACGCAGAAGTGAAAATCACGATCATCGGCAGTGGTTACGTCGGTCTGGTGTCTGGGGCCTGTTTCGCAGATCTTGGCAATGACGTGGTTTGCGTCGACGTGGACGAAAAGAAGATAGCCCAGCTGCGTGGCGGCACCATACCCATCTATGAGCCTGGACTGCAGCAGCTTGTCAGCCATAACGTCGCTGCGGGTCGATTGAGATTCACCACCGATGTCGATGAAAGCGTGACCCATGGTGCTGTCCAGTTCATCGCGGTCGGGACTCCGTCCGATCAGGACGGCTCGGCGGACATGCGCTACGTCATAGCGGCAGCCCGCAGCATAGGGCGCAGCATGCCGGAGTATCGCGTGGTCGTGAACAAATCGACGGTGCCGGTCGGTACCTCGGAACGGGTACGCGCGGCGATTGCAGAGGAACTCAAGAAACGCGGTGTCGATCTGGAATTCAGCGTGGTGTCGAATCCGGAATTCTTGAAGGAAGGTGCTGCAGTCGACGACTTCATGCGGCCAGACCGCATTGTGGTAGGGAGTTCGGATGAACGTGCTACACAGATCATGCGCCAGCTCTACGCGCCCCTGTCGCGCAACCACGATCGCATATTCGTGATGGATCCGCGTTCTGCGGAATTGACGAAATACGCCGCCAACGCGATGCTGGCGACCCGCATCTCATTCATGAATGAACTTGCCAATCTGGCGGAGAAGCTGGGCGCCAATATCGAATCGGTTCGCCAGGGTATCGGCTCGGACCAGCGCATCGGTTACCACTTTCTGTACGCCGGCGTGGGTTATGGCGGCTCCTGTTTTCCCAAGGACATCCAGGCTTTGCAGCACACCGCCGGCGAGTATGGCGTGCAAATGACCATCGTGGATTCCGTGGAAAAAGCCAATCGGACGCAAAAGCAGCGTCTTCTGGAGAAGGTGCGCGGACGCTTCGGCGAGCAGCTCGACGGCCGGCATTTTGCGGTGTGGGGACTTTCGTTCAAACCCAATACCGACGACATGCGGGAAGCGCCGAGCCGCGTCGTGATCAACGGGTTGCTTGCCCGGGGGGCCAGCATTACCGCCTACGACCCCGTTGCGATGGACGAAGGCAAACGTGTATTTGCCAAGGAACCCGGCGTCCGCTTCGCGTCATCAACGGTAGGTGCGCTCGATGGCGCCGATGCGCTCATCATCGTTACAGAATGGAAAGAATTCCGCAGCCCGGATTTCGCAGACATGAAAAAGCGCTTGAAGGCGCCGATAATTTTCGACGGGCGCAACCTTTACGATCCAGCCATGATGCGCGAGGCCGGCATTGAATATTTTTCCATGGGCCGCCCGCAGTGATCGGACCCGGCGCGCTCAAAAATGCCAGGCTGCTGGTGGTTGGCGATGTCATGCTCGACCGTTATTGGTTCGGAGACGTCAGCCGAATCTCGCCGGAAGCCCCGGTGCCGGTGGTCAGGGTCGGGCGCACCGAGGAACGGCTTGGCGGCGCAGCAAACGTGGCGCGCAACATCGCAGCCATCGGGGCAGACACCAGCCTGTTATCGGTGGTCGGGGAAGATGAAGCCGGCCGGCGCATTGAGCAATTGCTGATGGCCGATGGAATCGACGCGCAATTGCACCGGGATTCTGCGCTCGCCACGACGATCAAGCTGCGCGTGATCGGACGCCAGCAACAGCTTCTTCGCATCGATTTCGAAACCGAACCAGGCCAGGAAGTACTGATGTCCAAACTGGCGGACTTCGAGGCCCGGCTGGAGAAGACCGATGTGGTGGTCCTCTCCGATTATGGCAAGGGCGGACTCAAGCACATCGAGCGCATGATCGAAGCGGCCCGGGCGGCCGGAAAACCGGTGCTAGTAGACCCGAAGGGGGATGACTACTCGCGCTACAAGGGGGCCACCCTTCTCACGCCAAACCGCGCGGAGTTCCGTGAAGTCGCGGGACGCTGGAAGAGCGAGGAGGACTTGACCGCGCGCGCACAGAAGTTGCGCGGCGACCTTGGACTGAGCGCGCTGCTGATCACCCGCAGCGAAGAGGGGATGACCTTGTACCGCGAAGGCGAGCGCCTTCACGTTCCCGCCGTTGCGCGGGAAGTGTACGATGTAAGCGGTGCGGGCGACACGGTAATTGCAGTGCTGGGCGTGATGCTCGCAGGGGGCGCGAGTTTTGCAGAAGCAGTCGAGCTTGCCAACAAGGCCGCCGGCATCGTCGTGGGAAAACTCGGTACCGCGGTGGTTCATTCCGAAGAACTCTTTTCCTGAACCTAAAATGCATGTAGTCGTTGTCCGCACAGGCGGCTCTCGTTCCGGCCTGTTCGCGCGCAATTGCCGGCGCTGAGTCCGGCTGCGGAGCCCAAAAATGTATATCGTCGTCACTGGTGCAGCGGGTTTCATCGGTTCCAACCTGGTCAGAGCGCTGAATTCGCGCGGTGAGACCAATATTCTCGCTGTCGACAACCTGACCAATGCCGACAAATTCCGCAATCTGGCGGACTGTGAAATTGCCGACTACCTGGACAAAGAGCACTTCCGCGCAGCGCTGGACGCGGGCTCGTTCGACGGAGAAATCGCCGCCATCCTGCACCAGGGCGCCTGCTCGGATACGATGCAAAGCGACGGACGGTACATGATGGACAACAATTTTCATTACTCGTCGGACCTGCTTGCATATTGCCAGTCCGAATCCGTGCCGTTGATCTACGCTTCTTCCGCGTCGGTGTATGGAGCCGGACCCGTATTCAAGGAAGGCCGGGTCAACGAAAAGCCGCTCAATGTCTACGGATACTCAAAATTCCTGTTCGATCAGATTGTGCGCAGGCGCTGGGAGGACAACAGCGCCCAGGTAGTCGGGTTGCGATATTTCAACGTTTATGGCCCGCGCGAAAGACACAAAGGCAGGATGGCGTCGGTCGCAATGCATTGTTTCGACCAGTTCCGCGAGAACGGCAGGGTGAAACTGTTCGAAGGCAGTGGCGGATATGCAGCAGGCGAGCAGCGTCGCGATTTCATATCGGTCGACGATGTTGTGAGGGTCAATCTCCACTTCCTGGACCATCCCGCAAAATCCGGAATCTACAATTGCGGCACCGGGGCGTCGCAAACTTTCAATGACGTTGCCGCCGCCGCCATCAACGCCTTGCGCGTGGCGGAAGGCAAGAGCGTCATGACGCTTTCCGATCTGAGGGCGCAGGGACTGATCGAGTACGGGCCATTTCCTGCCGGCCTCAAGGACAAGTATCAGAGTTTTACCGAAGCCGATCTGGGCGATCTGCGCGGCGCCGGATTTTCGGCAGCGTTCTCCGATGTGGAGGCCGGTGTCGGACGATATGTCGGATGGTTGCTTGCCAACCGCTGAGCGACTTCTTTTCCTCGCGTACGAGTAAACTCTCGGCATGGATCGCAACCCTGTCGGTATCGGCAAGACCCTCGATGATTTCGTCGGCAACACCCCGCTGGTGCGCTTGAAGCGCATTCCCGGCACAACCAGCAATCTCATCCTGGCCAAGCTCGAAGGCAACAATCCGGCTGGATCGGTGAAGGACAGGCCCGCGCTTTCGATGATCCGCAAGGCAGAGGAACGCGGGCAGATCATGCCTGGCGACACGCTGATCGAGGCGACCAGCGGCAATACCGGCATTGCTCTGGCGATGGTCGCCGCCATGCGGGGCTACCGCATGATCCTGGTCATGCCGGAGCATCTCTCGGTCGAACGTCGACAGAGCATGGCGGCATTCGGCGCGAAGTTCGTGCTGACGCCAAAGAATGGCGGAATGGAAAAAGCGCGCGACGTTGCGGAACAGATGCAGGCCGACGGAAAAGGCGTGATCCTGGATCAGTTCGCCAATCCGGACAATCCGCTGGCACACTACGAAGGGACGGGACCGGAAATCTGGCGGGACAGCCATGGACAGATCACGCATTTTGTCAGCAGCATGGGAACCACCGGAACCATCATGGGATGCTCGCGGTATTTCAAGGAAAAGAATCCGCGGATCACGATCGTTGGCTGCCAGCCCACGGAAGGTTCGCAAATTCCCGGCATCCGCAAATGGCCGGAGGCCTATCTTCCGCGCATCTTCGATCGCAAGCGCGTCGATCGCATAATCGAGATCTCGCAATATGATGCCGAGGAAATGACGCGCAGGCTGGCGCGCGAAGAGGGGATCTTTGCCGGTATCTCCTCAGGAGGAGCGCTCTGGGCAGCGCTTCAGATTTCCGCGGAAACGGAAAATTCGACGATTGTCACGATCATCTGCGACCGCGGCGACCGGTATCTATCGACCGGCATTTTCCCGTCGGAATAACCGGACGATCTTGCTGTTTGAGTCTTTAGCGCTAACCCCATTGCTCCGGCGCCCGCTGCAGGCTGCTTAGGAGCGATTCGCGCTTGCGCGGAAATTCTTCCGGCAACCGGTCCCCGAGTTTTGCAAAGAGCTCCTGATGCAGACCCAGTTCACGTGACCATGCGTCGCGATTCAGGCTCATCAATTCGTCAAACCGTTCGGCGGGAATGTCCAGCCCGTTCCAGTCCAGGTCGTCACGCCGGGGCATCCATCCCAGGGGGCTTTCCAGCGCCCCTGCGCTTTCCTGGCATCGCTCCACAATCCACTTCAGCACGCGCATGTTTTCGCCATACCCGGGCCACAGAAACTTGCCCCTGGAATCCTTGCGGAACCAGTTCACGCAGAAAATCCGCGGCGGGCGATCGAGGCTGCGTCCCGTTGCCAGCCAGTGTCCGAAATAGTCGCCCATGTGATATCCGCAGAACGGGAGCATCGCCATCGGATCGCGGCGCACTTCGCCTACTTTCGCCGTCGCGGCGGCCGTGGTTTCTGAGCCCAGCGTGGCTGCCATATAGACGCCATCGTCCCAGTCGAAGCTCTCCACCACGAGCGGAACCGTTGTGCTGCGCCGGCCGCCGAAGACGAACGCTGAAATCGGCACGCCAAGCGGATTCTCCCAGTCAGGATCGATCGATGGACACTGCACCGCCGGGACGGTAAAGCGAGCGTTCGGATGCGCGGCTGGGCGACCGCAGTCCGGCGTCCATGCCCGGCCCTGCCAGTCGGTAAGCTGGGCGGGAGGCTGCTCCGTCATGCCTTCCCACCAAACGTCGCCATCCGGTGTTACTGCGACGTTGGTGAATATGCAATTGGTGCGCATGGTGGCCATTGCGTTCCGGTTGGACTGCTCGGACGTGCCGGGAGCAACGCCGAAGAAGCCGTATTCCGGATTGATGGCGCGCAGACGGCCTTGTGCATCGCGCTTTATCCAGGCGATGTCATCCCCGATGGTCGTGACTTTCCAGCCTTTGAATGCAACGGGCGGAATCATCATCGCGAAGTTGGTCTTGCCGCATGCGCTGGGAAAAGCCGCCGCCACGTAGGCCTTGTTGCCTTGTGGCGACTGCACACCCAGGATGAGCATGTGCTCTGCCAGCCAGCCCTGCCGGCGTCCCATGCTGGAAGCAATGCGCAAGGCAAGACATTTCTTGCCCAGCAAGGCATTGCCGCCGTAGCCACTGCCGAACGACCAGATGGCATTTTCCTCGGGAAAATGGACGATGTACTTGTGTTCCCTGTTGCAGGGCCATGGCACATCCGTCTGCCCCGGCGCGAGCGGCATGCCAACGGAATGAAGGCAGGGAACGAACTTTCCATCGCGGCCCAGCGCATCGATGACGGCCCGGCCCATGCGCGTCATGATGCGCATGCTGACGGCGACATAGGCAGAGTCGGTGATCTCGATGCCCGTAAGCGATAGAGTCGAGCCGATGGGACCCATGGAAAAAGGCACGACATACATCGTCCGGCCCCGCATGCAGCCATCGAAGAGCGGCAGCAGCTTGCGCTTCATTTCTGCGGGGTCGAGCCAATTGTTGGTCGGACCGGCATCCTGCTTGTGCTCGCTGCAAATGAAGGTGCGGTCCTCGACCCGGGCTACGTCGGACGGATCCGAAAGTGCCACGTAACTGGCGGGCCGCTTTACCGGATCGAGTTTGCGGAACGTTCCGGCCGCGACCAACCGGGAGCACAGGGTGTCATATTCGCTTTGCGAACCGTCGCACCAGTGTATATGTGCCGGCTGGGTCAGCCTGGCAATGTCCGCTACCCAATCCAGCAATCCGGCATTTTTCACGAATGCAGGATTGGACAGGGCGGTTTGCATAGCTGGAGTTGCACTTGCGGGCGATCTCACGAGCCACTCCTCATAGTGACGCCTGGTTTTCTGTAGAGTCTACCATCGGACATCAGGCCGATGGCCGCGTTCAAACGCCGCCCATGGCATGCTGCGCCGCATGATCGCTGCAGCCACGCGGCAAGAACTCCCGAATCAAAGGGGCCAGTTGGAGGCTACGCTGCAATTTCCGGTATTCTCACGTGGCTGCTTTTCGCGCAGACGACCTGAAGCACATTGTATTCATGATTTATGACACCGATACTCGCATTTGATATTGAAACCGTGCCGGATGTAGCAGGGTTACGCATACTTTACGGGCACGCAGCGCAAATCGCCGACGCAGACGTGGCGAAGCTCGCATTCGAGCGCAGACGCGAAGTAACCGGAAGTGACTTCCTGCAGCTTCACCTGCATCGTGTGATCGCCATTTCCTGCGCCCTGCGCGACCGCGACAGTTTTCGCGTCTGGTCGCTGGGCGAACCGGACGAACCCGAGCAGGACCTGATCCGCCGTTTCTTCGAGGGAATCGAAAAATACACGCCGCAACTTGTCTCCTGGAACGGGAGCGGCTTCGATCTGCCAGTGCTTAACTACAGGGCGCTCGTCCACGGCGTCCATGCGGCGCGTTTCTGGGACATGGGCGAGGACGACCGCGATTTCAAATGGAATAACTACATCAGCCGCTACCATAGCCGGCACCTCGATCTGATGGATGTGCTGGCGATGTATCAGGGCCGAGGCAATGCGCCGCTCGATGAGCTGGCGCAATTGGCGGGGCTTCCTGGCAAGCTCGGCATGGACGGATCGAAGGTATGGGAGGCCTTCCAGCAGGGGCACATTGCGGCGATCCGCAATTATTGCGAAACCGATGTAGCCAATACTTATCTGCTCTATCAGCGTTTTCAGCTGGTCCGCGGTGCGCTCGACGATGCGCGGTATCGACGCGAGTGCGAGCTGGTGCGGGCGACGCTGTCGGAATCGGGGGAGAGTCACTGGCGGCAATTTCTTGCCGGCTGGAAGTCTGCAGATGCGGGCTGAGACGGCCGCGCGCCTTGCGCAGATAGAGTCGCTTGATCAGGAAGGTCGTGGGGTAGCGCGTGTCGATGGCAAGGCCATTTTCATTGCCGGCGCGCTTCCGGGCGAACTCGTCGAATACTCCCCCTACCAGCGCAAGCCGAACTACGAACTGGCGGAGGCAACCTGCATTCTTCGCGCGTCGCCTTCGCGCGTCGCGCCACGTTGCATGCATTTTGGTGTCTGCGGCGGATGCAGTCTGCAGCACATGGACGTACGCGCGCAGGTGGCCGCGAAGCAACGCGTCCTCGAGGACAACCTGGCCCGCATAGGCAAGGTTCGCGCCGAAGTCATGCTTGCGCCGATCTACGGACCGGATTGGCGATATCGCTATCGCGCGCGGCTGTCGGCACGCTATGTGGTCAAGAAGGCCAAGCAGCTGGTTGGTTTTCATGAACGCCGCAGCAGTTTTGTCGCCGATATGTGGACTTGCGAAGTCCTGCCGGAGCGAATTTCCGCCCTGCTGGAGCCGCTTCGGGGGCTGATCGATTCACTCGCCATCCGGGAACGGGTGCCGCAGGTGGAACTGGCCATCGGTGATGCGGTGGATGTGCTCGTGCTGCGCATCCTCGATCCCCCCGGAGCAGACGATGAGGATAAGCTGCGCGATTTTGCCGAGCGGCACCGCATCCAGTTTTTCCTGCAGCCCAAAGGCCCCGAAACCGCCTATCCATTCCATCCCCGAGCGGCGCCAGCTCTTCAATACCGGATTCCTGACTTCGGACTGACCATTCCATTCAGCCCCACTGACTTCACCCAGGTCAATCACGAAATCAATCGGGTATTGGTGCGGCGGGCGATTGCGTTGCTCGATCCGCAGCCGGAGGAGCGAGTCGGTGATTTTTTCTGCGGTCTGGGAAATTTCTCGCTGGCCATCGCCAGGCGCGGTGCACGGGTGCTTGGTATCGAAGGCAATGCCAGATTGGTGCGCCAGGCGGCTGCAAACGCCGATCTTAACGGCCTGGCCGCGCAGTGCCGCTTCATTGACCGGGATCTGTTCAAGGTCTCGACAGACGACTGGAAGCAATTCGCGCCTTTCGATCGAATACTTGTCGATCCGCCGCGCGATGGCGCGATGGCGCTCGTGAAGGCGCTCGGGGAAATGGCGCCATCGCGGGTTGTGTATGTCTCCTGCAGTCCGGCGACGCTCGCGCGGGATGCGGGGATGCTGGTGCATGTGCACGGCTACCGGCTTACGGCAGCCGGCGTGATCAACATGTTTCCGCACACCTCACATGTCGAATCGATCGCCGTGTTCGACCGGTGAAAAAAAGGGCGGCCCAGGGCCGCCCTTTTTGACTTTCGCCTGCCAGTTCAATCTCGTTGGCCGGTGAACGCCATGAGCAACGACAGAAGGTTTACGAAGACGTTGTAAAGGCTGATATAGACTCCGGTCGCCGCCATGATGTAGTTGGTCTCGCCGCCGGTCACGATGCGGCTGACATCGTGCAACAAGAACAGCGAGAAGACTACGACAACCAAGGCGGAAATCGTCAGGGCCAGCGCGGGAATCTGGAAGAACATGTTTGCCAGCATGGCCAACAGCAGAACGATCATGCCGACGAACAGGAACTTGCCCATGAAGCTGAAGTCCTTTTTCGTCGTGGTCGCGATCAGACTCATTGCCACCAGGATGCCGCCGGTACCGATTGCCGCGATGCCGATCAGTTGGGGGCCATTTTGTAATCTGAGAGCGAAATTGAGCAGGGGTCCGAGCCACCAGCCCAAAATGAACGTCATTCCGAGCAAGAGCACGACGCCAAGGCCGCTGTTGCGGTTGGCGGCAATGGCGAATTGAAGTCCGATGATTGCGCCGATCATCAACAGCGAGGCCATGATCGGATGCTGCATGATGATGCCGCTGGTCGACAGGCCGACGAACGCGCCGACAACTGTCGGTACCATGGTCAGCGCGAGCAGAAGATAAGTATTCCGCAGTACTTTGTTCTGTGCGACCGACAGCGACGCTGTGGAACCGTACTGGAGTTCGGGTTGCATATTGTTACAGCCTCCTCAAGGGAAAGTGCGATTGCTAAGAGTACTCAAGTGCAATCAAAGTTTCAATGGCTTGCATGACTCGTTCCGCGAAGGCGGGGTATCATTCGAAGGTTTTGTGCGGCGGGTGGCTTGTCACCGGGCAAGGTGCGCAAGGGAATGCACAGGATGACAGAATGGTTAACTGCGAATCGGAAGGGTGGCAGAGCGGTTAAATGCACCGGTCTTGAAAACCGGCAGAGGCGCAAGTCTCTCGTGGGTTCGAATCCCACCCCTTCCGCCAAATAAAGTTCAAGCCAGTTCAGCGTTCGACAAAGCGCTTTGCCCTTAGTACTTTACGGAAGCGCGCCGGGACATGCCGTAACATAGCCGAGCGGCGTACAGATCAGGTACTTCGAAAGCTTGCGGTGCCGAACCCGATTGAGGGCGCCGCTATCCGACGAGACGCGAAACAAAGCGCAAAATGCAAATGGATGACCAGCCACTCGACGATGTCCTTCGGCGCCTGGAGGTCACTCTCTTCCAACAAATTGGGTCGGCGTCTGATCGGGCAATCTCAACGCGCGACAAGCAGACGCAGCCTCCAGTTACTAACTCTTACATTTTCCGAACGAGCTGATCAATTCGGAGTGGTCCGAGTTCCGCTGAGGAGCGTTCCTGTTGTTCCATTATTTGCTGAAGCCTGTGGAGATTCTCAAGGGCCCAAAGGCATGATGACGAGATGGGCGAATCATTCAGATGGGTTGCGCAAGGAAACACTAGGGGGCTGGATCGCGCATACCCAATGGCGATCCAGCCTCACACAATGCAACTCATAAGGATGCACTGTGCAGTACCAAATTATGCTTGAGGGAAAGCCAACACAATGGCCCGTCGGGGCTACAGCTGGCGATGGAAGGTTGAAGCGGGGAATTTGGACAGTGAAAGCGCGGGGGTTCCGATGAACAAGCAAAAAATGCTGGATGAACTCGTAAAACTTCGAAACGGGCTGAACAACAAGAGCATTCCTGCGAACGAGAAATCACGAGCGGTCGTGAGCGCGCTTGGCGTGATGCTGGAGACTTTGAAAATAGAAGAAGCCTATCAGCGAATGGCGGACAAGCACGGAGGACACGCCAAAGAGAAAGAGATGGACTCCGACGACGCGCCGTTACTTCGACAAGCCGAGGAGATCTATCGCGAGGTCAAGGAAGTCGTCGGCGAGGACGACTCAGAAGGGGAGCTTTAACAAGTCGCGGCCGCACCAGTAGCCCTCCCGGCGATCGTCAAGATGGCCTACGCAGCTTCATTAGTTTCGCTTCCGTTTTTTCGGGAACCGTAGTAGGTCGTCAAGCCGCAGTTAACTTACTGGAAAACCGCCCTGCCCGTTCATACCAGGGAGATGCGCGAGGACAGGTGAGTCCAACCGGTGTCGCTGTAGCAATTTATCTACACAAAAATGAACGAGCACCGACTGAAGTTTCTGGGGCGTAGAGTTTTAATGAACACATGAGCCGTTGCAGTCCCCCCTGACTGTACGGCGCTATCGATCCCCTTGGTTCCTTCCCTCCCTTTGGAACCAGGGGGCTTTTTTTGTCCGCGATATTTTCTTTGCAGCCGATCTGCCCGATCAAGGGCCGCCGGACCCGGTATTTCGAGCTCGGTCTGTTCCATGGCCAGGCGACCACAAAAAACCCGATGCTACCTAGACCCTGGGCTTGCGATTCCGGACTTGGTCGTCCGACTTGTCCGTCGAGCGTTTGTTGGGTTCGCTCTCCATATTTCGGGGCGCTGAACGCGCCGCTCCCACGATCTGCGTCATGCGGGATAGATTCGTCGGATCGGAAACCCCGAAGCCGTTCCAGAGTTCTATTAGCGCTGCAAGTTTTTCGGCGGCGGCGGGAGAGAAGTAATAAGAATAGCTGCCGTTGGTATGGTAGTCGCGGAATACCCGGCATTCTTTCGGCTCGTCAAAAGCCCGGTATTCTGCGATGAGCATGTTGCGAAACGTGACATTAATCGCTTCGCAGAGACGCTCGTGTTCGATATGTACGCAATACCAGCTCACCAAAGACCTGAACCTTTCCGATTGCGCACCGCAAAAAAGAAACCGCCGGAGAGCATTCTCCTGCAGAGATGCGCAATTCTACCCGCGATTTTGGCGATCGGTCTGTGCGTTGAATCACAGAAGCCGGAAAGGACGACTTCGGATCTGGCCAGCGTGGTGCTGACCTTGACCGACCGGGACAGCCTGACCAGACTGTCATCTTGCCTCGACCAATGTCGGAAGAAGCCATCGCGACTTGGTGGCAACAATGGTCGAACCTTATTTACACTTGGCGCGCTTCATCCCGGCGAGGCGGGGCTCCGGGAGGCTGAGTAAGACTGTCACCCCTCGCCAAACATTGGCATTATCTTGATATAGAACAATAATACATGCTACCGATGGGTTTGAAGCGTGCCTTTGCAGTTCCGGGATCTCCGGTTCGACGTGGCGATGACGAGCCACCGACGAGCGGCTCAGTGGTTGGTCTCGCTAATTTCTGCCCGCGCCATGGATCGATCCGGGTACGGCTGCGTCAGGCGCGGGATACCCAGACCACAACCAGACTATGTTGCCGCGACGGTCCTCGGCGCGAGGGGCAAGTGTTCGGGCTTTCAGGGTACAATCGCGCTGGCAAATTAACGCCGACCTTTCGCTGCCAAGGTGAGTGTGCGGCGGCATGGTGGTTGTGTTTCGGCCCCGGCATGCCGGGGGGCTGGGGCTGGTTTCTGCCGCGCGCCCCTGCCAAGCACAACTATGAGAATAGGACGAGAGATTCTCGGCTAGTGCCATGATACGAATCCTCATCGCTGACGACCACGCCGTAGTACGTGCCGGAATCAGACAGTTCATTGCAGGCCACGATGATTTGACCGTGGTGGGAGAGGCTGCCAATGGCACGGAAGTCATCGAGTACATCCGAAAAATGGAAGTGGACGTTGTTGTGCTCGACATATCCATGCCGGGACGCAGCGGCATAGATACGCTGAAAAGCCTGAAGCACGTCCGCCCGGAACTTCCTGTTCTCATACTCTCGGGATTCGCAGAAGAGCAGTACGCGATCAATTTGCTGCGTGCCGGTGCAGCCGGATACATCAATAAGGAAGCGGCACCCTCACAACTGGTGGCCGCGATCCGCACGGTTGCGCAAGGGCGCAAGTACGTAAGCCCGGCGTTGGCCCAGATGCTGGCGGACCGCTTGTCCGTCAAAGATGACGAACAGCCCGTCCATAGCGAGCTTTCGCAAAGGGAATTTCAGATATTTTGCAAACTTGTCAAAGGCGAGGGAGTCACGCAGATCGCGGATGAGCTGTTCCTGTCGGTAAAAACCGTCAGTACCTACCGCTCCCGTATCCTCGAAAAGATGGGCATGAAGAGCAATGCCGACTTGACGTACTACGCCATAAAAAACAAGCTGATCACGTAAGTCCGCGTCCGCTTCACCTCCTGGCCGCGGCGCCAATGTTCGTCCCTATCCCGCGCCCGTTGCCAGCCATAGCCCGGTCGATGACATCCCCGTAGTCCTTTGTCCTACGTTGGAAGGGGTGGTTGACTGATATATCCCCGAACGGCACTCCGCCATCATTCAATGCGTAACGTTTTCCATGTATGCGTTTTGAGCGAGGGCAAAGATGAATCAAACAAGAAACGGGCTGTGCAAGCGCTTCGCTCCTGGGCTGGATAGCCGTCGGCTGGAGGTGGATCATGCGTGAACTCGACAATATTCGCGGGAACAACATTCTTGCTGCGTTGATCGCGGCAGGGTGCGACGATTTGGACTCCCACCTGGAACTGGTGCCGATGCCTGTCGGAAAAGTCGTGTATGAATCCGGTGGCCCCATGCGCTACGCGTACTTCCCGACAACCGCCATCATGTCGATGCTTTACATTATGAATGATGGAACTTCGGACGAAATCGCGACGGTTGGCGGTGAAGGGTTCATCGGCGTGCAGCTTTTCCTCGGATGCGAAACGATACCGAGCCGTGCACTTGTGCGCAGCGCGGGCCATGCCTTCCGCGTGGATGCGGGCTACCTGCAGAGAGAGTTCAATCGTTCTGCACCGGTTCAACACCTGCTGCTGCGTTACATGCAGTCCCTGCTGGCACAGATATCGCAGACTGCGGCCTGCAATAGACACCATTCGATTCATCAACGGCTATGCCGCTGGCTCTTGTCGAGCCTCGACCGGCTTCCCTCGAGCGAATTGCAGACGACGCACGAATCCATCGGCGAAATGCTCAACGTAAGGCGCGAAAGCATTACGCAGGAACTCGGTGAGTTGAAGACGGCGGGCTTGATTCGCTGCCAGCGCGGCAGGATTACGGTGATCGATCGACCGAATCTGGAAGCGCGCGCTTGTGAGTGCTACAAGGGAATCAAGCGGGAATTCACGCGACTCATGGCACCGGCCGTCGTACCGCAGGTTTCCAGTGGCCTGGAGCAAATCTGGAATGCTCGTCCGACTAATTCAACGCCCCAGCCCCACTTTGGAGTGCCCACCTATTCGGCGCCAGCGGCTAGCCGCACCGTCCGCCAGGAAGAAGAACTCTTCGCCCGTCGTTACTCGCGGGTGCTGGCGGTAAGCTAGCGCTTTGAGGCGGGTCGCAGGGAATGCCTACGCGGGTCGTGCCACTGCGTAGGTATTTTCTTGAGCAGCGTAGCAGAGAAAAACTGCGCCTGCCCCCATCCAGTCACTTGTCATGCACTGGGACTCTGCAGTTCGAATGCCTATTGAATAAGATTGTGGCGAATCGCGTATTGCGTCAGTTCGGCGTTGGTCGTTAACTTCATCTTGTCGAGCGCGCGGGTCCGGTAGGTACTGACGGTTTTTACCGACAGGCCGAGCTTCTCGGCAATTTTTGACACCCCCATGGCTCCTGCGAGGTGGCAGAAAACCTGGAATTCGCGTTCGGACAACAAGCTGTGTGGCGGGCGCTCGTCAGGCCGGCTCGACAGGTCGCTAACCAGAATATCGGTCAGCGCCGGGGTCACGTACTTGCGTCCCTGCGCGACGGCGCGTATCGCCGCGAGCAAATCGCGGGCGGCCCCGTCTTTGGTGAGGTAACCGCTTGCCCCGGCCCGCATCAGATTGACCGCATATTGATTCTCGGGAAACCCGGAGAGAATTAATACCGGAAGCTCGGGCCGGAGATGCTTGATGCTCCGGAGCGTGTCGACGCCATTCTGGTCCGGCATCGAAATATCGAGAATCACGACATCCCAGTTCGCACCCGCGATCATTCCGATCGCCTGTGCGCCGCTTTCCGCTTCGCCGGTTACGCGCATGTCTGATTCGTTCGCGATGAACTGTTTCAGGCCCGCACGGACGATTGCGTGGTCATCGACGATGAGTATTCTGATCGTTGGACGCTGGGCCTGGACACCACCACTGGCACCCTGAGCCTCTGCGACACCTGTCGCGGTATTTTGACTAGCATCGATGGAATTCATGTTGGCACCTGCAAGATAACTTCGAACGGGGCCCGGGAATTGCCGGCATCAGGCATACGAACGCTGACCCGCCCGTTGATGACGCGAATAGACGAAGGTTGCCAGAGCGGCAAAGCTTTTGTAATCCGATTGTTTTGCAAAGTTTTGTCGGAAAAGTCCTACATAAATCCTTGCAGGGCACTGATATCATCTGTCGCGTTTTGCGCGAAATGTCGCGCAGCGGCTGAGCCGTCAGCGTTTTAATGGAGGGGCCGCGAAAGGAGAACCGCGTGCCCGCCGACACGGGGGAGAAAGCATGCCCTTGGTCCCATTCCACAGACAAAAAAAATATGGCAGAAAGTACTGTTGAAGCTGCGCGCTATGCCCTGCTGCGGCGACTGGCGCCTGCGATCCGCCATCGCGTCGTGGGCAAGCTGCATCCTATTGGACTGATTGCGGAGACGATGGAATGGCAGATACAGGAGGCGGGCCCGAATCTCGAAAAAGTCCAGGATAGTATCGCGAAGATAAACAGCCTCTCGCGCACGGCGATGCTGACGTTTACGAGTCAGATCAGCTGGCTGGCTCGCGAAGGCCGTGCGATAACGACAGTTGCCGACGGTGTTGAGGATTGCCTCGCTTTGCTTCATACCGATTTTGAATTGCGGGGATTTTCGATCGAAAACAATGTGCGCGCAGGTGACGTTTACATATCCCTGAATGCGGTGCGCAATGTTCTTGCGTCAGCGCTCATTGCCGTAGCGGATGCGGCCCCGGGACCAGCCAAACTGGCGCTCTCGGCGGATGTGGAAAAAAAGCAACTCTTGCTTTCGATACTGATCAGTCCGACCGCGGACGTGCCCAGCATTTCAAGTGCGACCATATACCGCCGGCTCGAATGGCATGACGTGCAGGCGCTGGCGCGGGCCGAGTCGGTGAATCTTTCCCGCCATGGCGAACGCATAGAGATGCGCTACACCATTGAAGACAAGGGTGTGTCCAGTCCGCCCTCCACTGCGGGCTAAAGAAGTGTTCTCGTTTTCGTTTGGGGGTGCACATGAAGGTTGTTGAGCGAGAAAGCATTTCCGGCAGCGAAGTCACCGTGCTGCTATCCGCACTCACCGCGTTGAAAAAAGGCGATGCTTCCGCACGCTTGCCGCTCGAATGGGTCGGCCTGCCCGGGAAACTGTCCGAGGCATTCAACAGTGTGGTCGATCTGAATGAAGGCATGGCACAGGAATTGGCGCGTCTGCGTCAGGCGGTCGGAAAACAGGGCAAGTTGAAAGAGCGTGCCGCATTGGGTGAGTTCAGGGGGTTCTGGAAGGACTCAATCGGCTCGGTCAATGCGCTCATCGACGATCTGGTTCACCCGACCAGCGAAACCGCCCGCGTCATCGGCGCCGTTGCTCAGGGCGACCTTTCCCAAACCATGGCGCTGGAAGTCAACGACCGGCCGCTCGAGGGCGAATTCCTGCGCAGCGCGCGGACCATCAACAAGATGGTCGATCAGCTTGGCTCATTCGCTTCGGAAGTCACGCGCGTAGCGCGCGAGGTTGGCACCGAGGGAAAGCTGGGCGGACAGGCCAAAGTCAAAGGCGTTGCCGGCACGTGGAAAGATTTAACCGATAGCGTCAATTCAATGGCGGGCAACTTGACGGCCCAGGTTCGCAACATCGCCGATGTCACGACTGCCGTTGCCAAAGGCGACTTGTCCAAGAAGATCACGGTCGACGTAAAGGGGGAATTTCTCGAGCTGAAAGTGACGATCAACACCATGGTTGATCAGTTGCGCTCCTTTGGCTCGGAGGTAACGCGTGTAGCGCGCGAGGTGGGAACCGAGGGCAAACTCGGCGGACAAGCAGTGGTGGAAGGCGTATCGGGTACTTGGAAAGATCTGACCGACAGCGTCAATTCGATGGCCAGCAACCTGACTGCCCAGGTCCGCAATATCGCGCACGTCACTACCGCGGTGGCGCGCGGCGACCTGTCCCGCAAGATCACGGTCAATGTGAAAGGCGAGATTCTCGAACTGAAGAACACCGTCAACACCATGGTCGACCAGCTCAGTTCCTTTGCCGCAGAAGTGACGCGTGTTGCGCGCGAGGTGGGCACGGAGGGGCGCCTTGGCGGGCAGGCTGATGTGCGAGGAGTGGCCGGAACCTGGAAGGATTTGACCGACAGCGTCAATTTCATGGCCAGCAATCTGACATCCCAGGTGCGCAACATCGCAGATGTGACTACTGCGGTGGCGGGCGGCGATCTCTCGAAGAAGATCACCGTCGACGTTAAGGGCGAGATTTCGGAACTGAAGAACACCATCAACACCATGGTCGACCAACTGCGTTCCTTTGCCGCCGAGGTTACGCGGGTAGCGCGGGAAGTGGGCACGGAAGGACGGCTCGGGGGACAAGCTGACGTGCAGGGGGTGGCCGGCACCTGGAAGGATCTGACGGAGAGCGTCAATTCGATGGCGAGCAACCTGACTGCCCAGGTGAGGAACATCGCGGACGTAACGACGGCGGTGGCGAAGGGAGACCTTTCCAAGAAAATTACCGTCGACGTAAAAGGCGAAATTCTCGAACTCAAAAACACCGTGAATACGATGGTGGACCAATTGAGTTCGTTTGCGGCTGAGGTGACCCGCGTCGCGCGTGAGGTGGGAACCGAAGGCAGACTCGGTGGACAAGCCGACGTGCGAGGCGTCGCGGGCACCTGGAAGGATTTGACCGACAGCGTCAACTTCATGGCCGGCAACCTGACCGCGCAGGTGCGCAATATTGCCGAGGTCACCACTGCGGTTGCGACCGGCGACCTCTCCAAGAAAATCACCGTCGACGTCAAAGGCGAGATTCAGGAACTCAAGAACACCATCAACACGATGGTTGACCAGCTCCGGTCTTTCGCTGCGGAAGTCACCCGTGTCGCGCGTGAAGTAGGCACGGAAGGCGAGCTGGGCGGGCAGGCTGACGTGAAGGGCGTCGCCGGAACCTGGAAGGACCTCACGGACAGCGTCAATTCGATGGCCAGCAATCTGACCGCGCAGGTGCGCAATATCGCGAATGTGACAACTGCGGTTGCAACGGGTGACCTCTCCAAGAAAATCACCGTCGACGTCAAGGGCGAAATCCAGGAGCTGAAAGACACCATCAATACGATGGTCGACCAGCTCAGCTCCTTCGCCGCGGAAGTCACGCGCGTGGCGCGCGAGGTAGGCACGGATGGCAGGCTCGGCGGTCAAGCCCAGGTGCAGGGCGTATCGGGAACCTGGAAGGATCTCACGGACAGCGTGAATTTCATGGCCGGCAACCTGACCGGCCAGGTGCGAGGCATTGCCAAGGTGGTCACTGCCGTCGCCAATGGCGACCTCAAACAGAAACTGACAGTGGAAGCCAAGGGCGAAATCGCAGCGCTGGCGGACACGATCAACGGCATGATCGACACTCTGGCGCTCTTTGCCGAACAAGTTACCAGCGTGGCGAGAGAAGTCGGAGTCGAAGGCAAGCTCGGTGGACAGGCCAAGGTGCCAGGCGCATCGGGAACCTGGAAAGGCCTCACGGAAAACGTGAATCAGCTTGCGGAGAATCTGACGACTCAGGTGCGTGCCATTGCGGAAGTCGCCACGGCGGTAACGCAGGGCGACCTGACGCGCTCCATTACCGTGCAGGCACAAGGCGAGGTCGCGGCGCTGAAGGACACGATCAACGAAATGATCCGTAACCTGAAGGATACGACGCAAAAGAATACCGAACAGGACTGGCTCAAGACCAATCTGGCCAAATTCAGCCGCATGCTTCAAGGGCAGAAGGCGCTCGAGGCAGTCGGCGGGTTGATTCTGTCCGAACTGGCGCCCGTCGTGTCAGCCAAGCACGCCGAATTCTACGTACTCGACACAGTGGACGCCACCCCCAGCCTTGTGCTGGTCGCGAGCTATGCATCGGGAGGCCGGGCTTCGCATGGCAAACGCATGGATATCGGCCAGGGGCTGATCGGCCAGTGCGCAATAGAAAAACAAAAAATACTGCTCACCAACGTGCCGGAGGGTTACATGCACATTTCCTCCGGCCTGGGCCGGGCGCTGCCGCGCAATATCCTGGTATTGCCCATCATTTTCGAGACGCAGATCAAGGGAGTCCTGGAACTGGCGTCGTTCGAGGGATTCAGCGATACCCATCAAGCATTCCTAGGTCAACTAACGGAAAGTATCGGCATCGTCCTCAACACCATCGAGGCGAATTCCCGGACGGAGAATCTGCTCAAGCAGTCGCAATCGCTCGCGCATGAGCTGCAGAACCGGCAGGAAGAGCTGCAGCAGACCAACGAAGAGCTGCAGGAAAAGGCAAGACTGCTGGCGCACCAGAACGAAGAGGTAGAGCGCAAGAATCAGGAAGTCGAGCAGGCGCGCCAGGCGCTGGAGGACAAGGCGCGGCAGCTGGCCCTGACCTCGAAATACAAGTCCGAGTTCCTCGCCAATATGTCCCACGAATTGCGCACGCCGCTGAACAGCCTGCTCATTCTGTCGGACCAGCTATGCATCAACCCCGAGCGCAACCTGTCGGCGAGGCAGGTGGACTTCGCCAGGATCATCCACTCGTCGGGCAACGAGCTGCTCGGACTGATCAACGACATCCTGGACTTGTCCAAGATCGAATCGGGCACCGTCGCTGTTGACGTGGGCGAACTGCGCTTCGACGAGTTGCAAAGATATGTCGAGCGCACGTTCCGGCATGTCGCCGAATCCAAAAACGTCCGGTTTTCGATTCGACTCGATCCGAGCCTGCCCAAGTCGATGTTCACCGACGTAAAGCGTCTGCAGCAAATCATCAAGAACCTCTTGTCCAACGCTTTCAAATTCACCCATCAAGGCGAAGTCACGCTCGCGATCCAGCCGACTGGCGCGGGATGGAGCGCCGACAACGACGATCTGAACCGGACCTCGGAGGTTCTCGCATTTTCGGTTTCCGATACCGGCATCGGCATCCCGCTGGACAAGCAACAAATCGTATTTGAAGCATTTCAGCAGGTCGACGGCAGCACCAGCCGTAAATACGGTGGAACAGGACTGGGCCTGGCGATCAGCCGGGAGTTGTCGCGGCTGCTGCGCGGTGAGATCGGGCTAACCAGCAAGCCAGGCAAGGGCAGCGTTTTCACTCTTTATCTGCCGAAAACCTACAACGTCCCGCGCGCTTCCAGAAAGCCCGCGGAATCGGCCGCTGCCACTGCCAATGCGGCAATCCAGGCGGCAATGCAAGGTGCGCAACGCAGTGAAACCCTGCTCGCCGACATCGTGGACCTTGTGCCCGAAGCCAGCGCGGCAGCGCCGGTCAATGAAGCGGGCGACGATAGAGACATTATTCAGCCGGGCGACCGCGTGCTTCTTATCGTCGAAAATGACCTGGCGTTCGCTCGTTTTCTGCTCGAAACCGCGCGCGAAAAAGGGTTCAGAGGGCTGGTCACGTCGCTCGGTGTGGGCGCTTGTACGCTGATCCAGGAGTATCAGCCGTCCGCCATAACGCTGGATATATTCCTTGGCGATATCGACGGCTGGCGGGTTCTGGGACGCCTGAAGAACGACCTTGCGACCCGGCATATTCCGGTTTACGTGATTTCAACCGAGGACGCGCGCGACCGCGCAATCCGTTCCGGTGCAAAGGAGTTTGTCGCGAAACCGATTCAGAACAAGCAGGTATTGGACGTTATGCTGGATGAAATGAAAGCCTACCTCGACAGGACGACGAAGCGGGTTTTGGTGATGGATCCAGCACCTGCCGCGCTCCAGACAATAAAAGACTATATTGGCGGGATTCCGGATGTTGAGTTCGTTGCAGCGACAGATCTGGAGACCGCGAGCGAAGCCATCAACGGCCACGCGTGCGATTGCGTCGTTCTGGGCGAAAATGCCGCGGACATGGTGTTTTCGGCGATCGGAGAGGGGATTCCGCGATCTGCAATCAACGAGAGCACCCCATTCATCGTTTTGCACGATCCTGCGACCAGGCTTGGCGTATCGTGCGCGGACGTTATTGCGAGGCATCCCACCGCCAAGCAGGTGCATTCCCTCGAGCGCCTTCTCGATCAGACGACCATGGCGCTTCATCAGGGCGTGACCGGTTTGCCAGATCGTCATCGCGAGGTGCTGAGCGGCATCTACCAGTCGAACAAGTCCCTCGCGGGGAAAAAAGCATTGATTGTCGACGACGATGTGCGCAACATCTTCGCCCTGACGTCGGTTCTGGAGGAATACGACATGAAGATAATGTCGGCCGAAAATGGACGTGCGGCGATCAATATCATCAAGGATCAACCCGACATCGATATCGTGCTGATGGATATCATGATGCCCGATCTCGACGGCATCGATACCATGAAGGAAATACGCAAGATAAAGGCACGCAGGCACCTGCCCATCGTCGCCGTGACGGCCAAGGCGATGAAGGGTGACCGCGAGCGTTGCATGGCCGCGGGGGCCTGGGACTACTTGTCAAAACCGGTCGACCGCGAACAGTTGTTTGGTGTACTTCGCGCATGGCTGCAGCAATAAATCCGCAGACGCCGGGATTCGATTCGGAACGAGATCGTTTTTTGCAGGGTGCCTCGATGGATACGAACGGCTTGAGCGACCACAGGGCGAATATCCTGATCGTTGACGATCGGGCGGACAAGCTATTGGTGTTCAAAACGGTTCTGGATGACCTGGACCAACACGTCGTCATGATGCGCTCGGGCGAGAACGCGCTGCGCTGGCTGCTCGAAAACGACTGTGCGGTCATATTGCTGGACATCAACATGCCGGGAATGGACGGGTTCGAGACTGCCGAGCTGATTCGCTCGCGTTCCAGGTCGGCGCACATCCCGATAATCTTCATTACGGCGCATGCCGAGGAAATCCATGAGATGAGGGGATATTCCCTCGGCGCGGTGGATTACATTCTGTCGCCGGTTCTGCCCGTTGTCTTGCGCAGCAAGGTCGGTGTTTTCGTCCAACTCTTCAAGCTTGCCCAACACAGCCAGAGGAAGGCCGAAGAGCGCATCGCCCTGGCGCGCGAACAAGTGGCGCGCGCGGCCGCAGAGGAGTCGATGCGCGGCGCCAGCTTTCTCGCGGAAGCGAGCAAGGTCCTGGGCAGCTCGCTCGATGTGAATTCATTGATGTCCAGCGCGACGGGATTGGTCATTCCCATGTTGGGAGACTTGAGCGCCATCACGTTGGCGCCGGGCACTGGCATCTCGCCGAGCGTTGTATTTGCGCCCGAAGGGGGCGAAGCGGGAAAGGCAAACGCGTTGGCTGGCAATGCGGCATGGCTTGCCGCTGTAGAGGATGTCATGGCAACCGGCCAGGTCAGGCTCGTCGATGACTTCCTGCGCCTGAGTCAGGAAGTGGCTGGACGGCCCGCGGCGCCAGACGAGCGGCAGCAGCGCTACAGCATAGAGCAGGTTGTCATGCTGCCATTGGCGGCAAGGGGCAAAGTGCACGGCGTGCTTTCCATCGCGATAGGGCCTTCCCGAAAACGATTTTCGGCAACGGAAATCGCCCTCGCCACCGACATTGCGGGCCACGTGGCGATGGCATTGGAAAATTGCCTGCTGTTCAAGGAAATTCAGGACGCCAATCAGCGCAACAATGAATTCCTGGCAACGTTGTCGCATGAATTGCGCAATCCTTTGGCGCCAATACGCAATGCCATCTATACCATGCATCTCGGCGGACTCTGGTCAAACGAGGGTCGCAAGTACAAGGAGATCATCGAGAGACAACTCGAGCACATGACGCATCTGGTTGACGACCTTCTCGATGCCGCACGCATAACGCGGGGCAAAATACAGCTTCGGACCGAACAGGTGGACCTGGTCGAAAAGATCTATCGCGTGCTCGACACGGTCCGGCCCGCGCTTGAAAAGGCCGGCCACCAATTGCAACTTGCCCTGCCATTGGAAGCCGTGTGGCTGAAGGCAGACCGGGTGCGCTTGCAGCAGATCATTGAAAATTTGCTGGTGAATGCCATCAAATATACGGAGGCGCATGGACGCATCGACATCGGCGTGAAAGTCGAACACGGGCAGGCACTTCTCACCATACGTGACAATGGCGTCGGCATCGCGCCCGATATGATTCCGCGGATTTGGGACATGTTCGTTCAGGTCGACGCATCTCTGGATCGGACGAGGAACGGCTTGGGCATCGGGCTGCCTCTTGCCAGAAAACTGGTGCACCTGCACGGAGGCTCGATAGATTGCGCCAGTGAAGGCCTGGGAAAAGGCTGCGAATTCACTGTCCGGTTGCCGACAATTGTGCCGGCAAGTATCGACAAATCGGTTCGGGATGCCGGTGGGACACCGAAGGCCTTTGAATCGTCGATCGCGGGGCGAATTCTCGTCGTCGACGACAATCAGGACTCGGCGCAGTCGTTGGGCGTGCTGCTGGGCAAATGGGGGCATGAGGTCGAGCTCGCTTTCGATGGCGCATCCGCGCTCGAGATTGCACGCACGTTCAGGCCTGAACTGGTGTTTCTCGATATCGGCATGCCGAAAATGAATGGCTACGAAGTGGCGCGCCGCCTGCGCGAAGACGTCAGGATGGCGAAGACGAGATTCATCGTGCTGAGTGGATACGGAGCCGAAGTCGACCACATCCGCTCGAAAGAGGCCGGCTTTGACCTTCATCTCGTGAAGCCGGTAGATCCCAAGAAGTTGCCGGGAGTCATTGCAACGGTCTTGACTGCCCGGCAGCAACAGCCGGCGCATGAAGCCTCGGAAGGAACCTAGTCCTGGAAGCCTCCAGGATTTTTGCCGCCCAATCCGCCCGCAGTAACGCCTCAATTCCTTCTTTTCTGCCGGAGCATTCCGCCGCATATTTCACGCTCGCGGAGTTGCGAGGGCAGACGACCCGTTGAACGGCAGATTCCGCATGGCCGGCGCCACACGTGGCCAGGCGGGTAGGGGAAGCTGCGCGCAAATGTTAATCTGATGATTAACAGCAATTTTGGATGGATTGCAGATGTCTGAAGCGTTGCGCAACGCCTTGACGGTGACCGATCACAGCCGTGCGAGCGCTGGAATGCGCTACATCTACCCAGTGGTATCGCGCCGCGCCGGCGGCGTGTCGATCGGTATTAATCTCAATACCAACAATGCCTGCAACTGGCGTTGTATTTACTGCCAGGTGCCGGACTTGACCCGTGGAGCGCCCCCACCGGTCGACCTGAAACTGTTGAGTCAGGAACTCGAGACGTTCCTGGATGAAGTGCTGAAGGGGGATTTTCTCGCTACGCGGGTTCCCCCGGATGCGCGGCGCCTGAATGATATTGCTCTCTCTGGAAACGGCGAACCGACCAGCGCAAGCGAATTCGAACAGGTTATCGATGTTATCGGCGAAATTCGCCAGCACTGCGACGTGCCTCAACATGTGAAGACCGTACTGATCACCAACGGTAGTCTGTTACGGCGTGTGGGGGTCCAGCGCGGGGTCGAAAAGCTCGCCGGCCTGAATGGCGAAGTCTGGTTCAAACTGGACCGCGGGAGCGATGCCGGCCTGCGCAAAATCAACAACAGCCGAACGACTCTGGCGCGAACACGTGCCAATCTCGCGATAGCCGCGCAACGCTGCCCCACCTGGATCCAGACATGCGTGTTCGCGCTTGCTGGCACAGGCCCCGATGCCTCCGAGCAGGAAGCCTATGTGGAGTTTCTGCGCGCGTGCCTGACTGCAGGCATCACCCTGCAAGGCGTACTGCTCTACGGCCTGGCAAGGCCCTCGTTGCAACCAGAGGCGCCACTGCTTACGCCGCTTTCCGCCGCGCAATTGGACGCCTTCGCCCAGCGCATTCGCGCGCTGGGTCTGCCTGTGAAGGTGACCCCTTGACGCCTAGCCCGGGATGTTTCACCCGGCCACCCCCATTCGCTTGCAGGTGCGTCTTTGCGGCCAATCCAGAGCCGTTTGGTTTGCGCCCCAGTTGAATTGGGGCTCGCGGATTCCGGCGGGTTCTGGCCGGCCATATCGGGCATACCCGTCTTGCCAATAGAATGACCTATTGGCTACGCCGGTCGAGCCCGATTTTTCCGCGTCCTGATGAAATATCCGGCTTAGCGCCGCGTACGACGGCGCGGCGAGCGCGTACTGGCCTCGGACTTGAGGCGGCGATAGAGCGTGGGTTGCGCCAATTTCAGGTAAGAAATCAAGGCGACGTCGCTTCTGTTGATTTTCTTGAGGTCGATCTGATCTACGTGCACCAGGCGCAGCAGTTCGCGCACCGGCTTGGGCATATTGCGGCCGCTTTCATAGCGCGAGCCGCCACTCTGGGTCACGCCGATTTGCCCCCAGAATTCCTGCTGGTTCAGGTTGAGGCGCAATCTAATCTCACGTGGATTCTGAATTTTCTCGAACATGCTCATCTCAGTCTTTGTGGTTTATCGTCATGGGATACGCCATGCCGTCCGCATCCTCGTTTAGGTTTGTCCCGATGCCGCACACAAAAGTTCCGCAAGCCAAACCATGACAAGCGCCTAGCGCGGCGCTGACCGGAAATAACAACGCCCCGCGTTGCGGGGCGTTGACTTGTTCCGGATAGTGGTATGCAAGGACCGGCGAGTCGACTTTACTTTGCGACCTGCCGCTCCCTCAATTCATCGAGTGTTTTGCAGTCTATGCAAAGTGTCGCGGTGGGACGCGCCTCCAGGCGTTTCAGGCCGATTTCGACGCCGCAACTGTCGCAATACCCGTATTCACCGGCATCGATCTTGCCGATGGTCTCATCGATTTTCTTGATGAGCTTGCGCTCGCGATCGCGGTTGCGCAGCTCAAGCGCCATGTCGGATTCCTGGCTGGCCCGGTCATTCGGATCGGCGAACACCGTCGCCTCGTCCTGCATCGTATGTACGGTGCGGTCAATGTCCTGCGACAACTCGATTTTCAGTTGGCTCAAGATTTTCCTGAAGTGCTCGAGTTGCTTGGGCCCCATGTATTGCTCGCCCTTTTTCGGCGCGTAGGGTTTGAAATTGGTACGGAATTCGGAAGCCATTTTTTAGGTTCTGAGTCCGGAAAAGTGCGCTTTAATATCAGAAATAATTGAGGGGTGCAAGAGTTGTTTCTCTGCCGCGCAATCGTGGTATTGACGCGGCCCCCAAATTGACCTTTAACCCCCTGATAGGTATAGTTCTGCCCCTCCGGGGTGTAACGCAGCCTGGTAGCGTGCCTGCTTTGGGAGCAGGATGTCGGGAGTTCGAATCTCTCCACCCCGACCAGAAAAAGCGATGGTCTGCCCGGTCAGAAACGTGCCCGTAGCTCAACCGGATAGAGCACCAGCCTTCTAAGCTGGGGGTTACAGGTTCGATTCCTGTCGGGCACGCCACGTGCACCCTCGATGAACTCTGGTCATTGAAAGCTTCAAATGGTGGCTGTAGCTCAGTTGGTAGAGTCCTGGATTGTGATTCCAGTTGTCGTGGGTTCGAGTCCCATCAGCCACCCCATCAAATTGCGCCCATTCTGAAGGCGCCATGCCCTGAGCCTCCTGCTCTGGACACTGGTGCGGTGCGTTTCGTGCATGAGCGCACACGCTTGATCGGCTTGCAAATCGGTTACGGCCAGATCGTGTTCTATCCTTAGGTGATTTTCCGCTGCGTTGCGCGTGTGCCGCATAGCGCTCGCGCCTGCGCTGCGACTGCTGATTCAGCGTCGACAACGCGCCAGTGAAAGCAGCGCGCGCGTTGGCTTCGCGCGCTGCATTGGCTCGTTGTCTTCGCGTCGCCACGGTGCGTGATCGCGGCGAGGTTGGCGCGCTTGCGCCGTGCGTCGTCTGCCCATGCCAGACGCTCCC
>Ga0207648_10000060_pt1 | contig 102225 bp, 99 predicted proteins | sample KBSMisM32_FD_184310 | JGI IMG/M metagenome (GOLD analysis project Ga0207648, IMG submission 184310) | Miscanthus rhizosphere microbial communities from Kellogg Biological Station, Michigan, USA - KBS Miscanthus M3-2 (SPAdes) (version 2) | ecosystem: Host-associated > Plants > Roots >...
TGCGCGTGCCGACCCCGCTGCTGCGCTGCTCGCCGCCACACACTGAGTGGGTGGCGGGTGCCGCCTGCCGCTCAAGGACCATGGGTGTGCTCGTCGCATTGCTCCCTCCCCCGCTGGGGGAGGGTTTGGGTGGGGGCGTGGGCCGCTGCGATCAGGCAGTCTGGGCGCAGGCGCCATTCACCCAGCCCGCGCTTGCCTCACCCGCACGTTCATACGCCTTCCTCCGGAACCTCGTCTTCCGGCCCGGGCCGATATTCGAGCAAGTCGCCGGGTTGGCACTGCAGCACGGCGCAGATGCGGGCCAGGGTGTCGAAGCGCACGCCGCGCACCTTGCCGGACTTGAGCAGCGAGATGTTCTGTTCAGTGATGCCGATGTGTTCGGACAGCTCGCGCGAACGCATCTTTCGCTTGGCGAGCATCACGTCGAGGTTGACGACGATGGGCATGGTGGCCGTCCGTGCGTTCAGATGAACTCGGCGTTCTCTTGCGCGAGGCGTGTCGCCTCCACCATCACCCAGGCAATGCCCAGCAGCAGCACGCCGAAGATGAGGAAGCTGTAGTCGTTGGAAGAGATGGACAGGATCAGCAGTTTCTTGCCCGGCGGGTTGTCCATCGTGAGCACGAGGCCGTGCAGCGTGCGGGCGATGATCTGTGTCGCCGCCGCCCCGATGAGCGACCACGCCAGGCGGCGCAGGCGCTTGGAGGCGATGCCTGTGAAGATGCGGCCTTGTGCGTACTCGCCGAACAGGAACCACACCTGCACCATGCCGAAGACGCCGATGGCAACCGGCACCAGCGAGACCAGTGCACCGTAGAACTGCATGGCGGGGGTGATGGTCACGCTGCCGGGTTCGATGCCCATCTCCTTTCCCACCCCGAGCCGGACCCACTCCGGCGTGGCCCACGTCGCAAGCGTCGTGAGGGTGAAGATGGAGCCGCCCACGAGCACCATGCCGCGCATCAGCGAGGCGATGCGGCGCACGCGATCCATCGGCGTGGGCGCAGGACGAGGCAGGGAGGTCGAGGCGGCTGTCTTGAACATGGCTTGCATCTCGCAGTGGATTCATTGTTTAATATAAAACAATAAAAACTCACTGTAAAGGATGAAGATTCCCCACCGTATTCAAACCCGCCTTCTGCGGGCCGCGGCGATCCTCCTGCTGGGGCTGGCTGCCGGCTGCACCCGCATTCCGCTCGGGTCGCTGTGGGCGCTCAAGCAGTTCAGCTTCGAGACCTTCGACCCCGCGGTGCTGCGCGTGGCGGTGCGGCTGCCGGTGGGCGTGGCCTTGAAGTCGGACGGCCTGGTGGTCGATGCCAAGGTCACCCGCGAAGGCGAGGCGCCGGTGGCCGAGCACTTCGTGATGCACGAATCGCGCGACAAGGCCGACCTCGCCGGGCTGGCGGAGGTGAGCCCGGCGCAAGGCCGCTGGGTGGTGCTGAGGTTCGATGCCGAGGAGGCCCGCCGCGTGCGCGCGTTGCGCGAGGGCCTGGTGGCGCGCAAGGCCGCCGCCGAGAAGGCCGGCGGGTCCAAGGGCAAGACCAAGATGGAGATCGGCGCCTCGCCGAAGTTCTGCCGCAACGGCGCTGCGGTGGCCGCGGACGCCTCGATGGCTGGCGCCATGTACTGGGCGGCGGACAAGGGTTACGTGATGGTCCTGCGCGAGACCGCCCTGGACGATCTGCTCAAGGACATGGACGACTCCAAGGACCCGGCGAGCCTGCCCGCCTGCTGAATGCGCGCATCGCATCCGGCTTCGGCCCACGGCTGCGTGGGTCAGGCCGGCTGAGGCAAACTTGGCCGCATGCAAACCCTTCTTCTCGGACGCAGCGACCTGCGCGTCACGCCCATCTGCCTGGGCACCATGACCTTCGGCCAACAGGTGGACGAGCCCGCCGCGCACGCGCTGCTGGACCACACGGTCGAGCGCGGCATCAACTTCATCGACACCGCGGAGATGTACTCGGTGCCCGCGCGGCGCGAGACCTACGGCGCCACCGAACGCATCATCGGCAGCTGGTTCGCCAACCGCCCCGGCATGCGTGACCGCGTGGTGCTCGCCACCAAGGTGGCCGGGCCGTCGCGCAACATGGACTGGATCAGAAACGGCAGCGCCAACCTCACGCGTGCCGACATCCTCAAGGCGTGCGACGACAGCCTCGCTCGCCTGCAGTCCGACCGCATCGACCTCTACCAGATCCACTGGCCCAACCGCAACGTGCCGATGTTCGGCAGCGTCTACTTCGACCCCAAGCAGGACCGCGAGTACACGAGCATCGAGGAGCAGCTCTCGGCCATGGCCGAACTCGTGAAGGCCGGCAAGGTGCGGTACATCGGGCTGTCCAACGAAACGCCGCACGGCGTGAGCGAGTTCGTGCGCATCGCCGAGCAGAAGGGCTTGCCTCGCATCGCGTCGGTGCAAAACCCCTACGCGCTGACCAACCGCGTGGTGGACAACGGCCTCGACGAAACCATGTACCGCCACGGCGTGGGGCTGCTTGCCTATTCGCCGCTCGCCTTCGGCGCGCTCAGCGGTAAGTACGACGGCACCGGCCTGGACACGCCAGAGCCCATCGGCCGCATGTCGATGTTCGACTCGATGAAGAAGCAGCGCTGGGCGCGGCCCGAGTCACTGGCCGCGGCGCGCGAGTACAACGCGCTGGCCCGCGCCAACGGACTCACGCCCACGCAGATGGCGCTGGCCTTCTGCTACACCAGCTGGCGCGTGGCGAGCACCATCATCGGCGTGACGACGAAGGCGCAGCTCGACGAAGACATCGACGCTTTCGGCACGCAGCTCTCGCCCGAACTGCTGGCGAAGATCGACGCCATCCGCTGGAGGCTGCGCGACCCGGCGCAGTGACGACGAGCATGGCGAAGAAGCCTTCCCACGTCAGCGAGACGCCGGCCACGCAGTTCCTGCGGCGGCACGGCGTGAGCTTCACCGAGCACGTGTACGAGTACGTCGAGCATGGCGGCACCGCGGAATCGTCGCGCCAGCTCGGCGTGCTCGAGCACCAGGTGATCAAGACGCTCGTGATGCAGGACGAGCGGGCCCAGCCGCTCATCGTGCTCATGCATGGCGACAAGCAGGTGAGCACCAAGAACCTCGCGCGGCAGATCGGCGCCAAGTCGGTCGAGCCGTGCAAGCCCGACGTGGCCCAGCGCCACAGCGGCTACATGGTGGGCGGCACCTCGCCCTTCGGCACGAAGAAGGAGATGCCGGTGTACGTGGAAGAAACCGTGCTCGCGCTGCCGTCGATCTGCATCAACGGCGGGCGGCGCGGCTACCTGGTGGGCGTCGTGCCCTCGGTGCTGTCGGAGCTCCTGAAGGCGAAGTCGGTCAGCTGCGCGCTGTGATCCTCGTCCGCCGTGTTGCGGCGGAGCACGGATTCGAAGCTTTCGTGCGATTCGGGGGCGGCATCGATGGCGCGCGGCTCGGGCGTGACGTGCCGGTGCTCCAGACAGAGCACGCCCACGAGCAGCGCCGCGAATATCGCGACACCTGCCCAGCGCCTCGGGCGGCGCGAGCGCTGCACCAGAATGACCGTTGGCCTTTTCATGAGATCCCTGGACTGCACATGAGGCGAGTTCTTGCCTCATCCAAGGAACAGTGTCACGCGGCTTGCCATCTCGCGCATGGGGGTTAGCGAGAGGTACGGCGACTCCCCGATGCTGCGGCGGCGCACTCAGCCGCCAGGCCATGCACGGATCGCATGCCGTTGCCGCAGGAGGACCCACGGCAACGGGTGCACAATCGCCGGCACCTACCGCTGCCACGACAAAGATGGAGACTGCCTACGCCGCCGCGGCCACGATCGCCGCCTACCTGATCGGGTCCTTGTCCTTCGCGGTCATCGTCAGCCGCGTGATGGGCCTGAACGACCCGCGCACCTACGGCTCGGGCAACCCCGGCGCCACCAACGTGCTGCGCTCGGGCAACAAGAAGGCGGCCATCCTCACGCTCGTCTTCGATGCGCTCAAGGGCTTCGTGCCGGTGCTGCTGGTGCGCCTGTACGGCCCGCGCTGGGGCCTCGGCGACGGTGCCGTCGCGCTGGTGGGGCTCGCGGCCTTCCTCGGGCACCTGTGGCCGGTGTTCTTCCGCTTCCAGGGCGGCAAGGGCGTGGCGACGGCTGCGGGCGTGCTGCTGGGCATCGAGCCCTGGCTGGGCGCGGCGACGCTCGCCACCTGGCTCATCATCGCCTTCTTCTTTCGCTACTCGTCGCTTGCGGCCATCGTGGCCGCGGTGTTCGCGCCGTTCTACCAGTTGCTGATCTGGGGCGGCGGGCCGGTGGCGGTGAGCGTGACGATCATGGGCCTGCTGCTCATCTGGCGCCACAGCGCGAACATCCAGAAGCTGCTCAAGGGCACCGAAAGCAAGATCGGCCAGAAGGCCGCGGCGCCGGCGGTGCACGCCGACGCCAAGCATGGGCCCGCGCACGGGCACGGACAAGGGCACCACGGCCATCACGGCCATGGCCACGGAGCGAAACGATGATCCAGGGATTGCGGCGTTTTCATGTGGGAGACCGGCTGTCGGAGATGGCCATCTTCAACAACACGGTATACCTCGCGGGCCAGGTGCCCGACGACGCCACGCAAGACATCCGGGGCCAGACGCGGCAGGTGCTCGCGATGGTCGACCGGCTGCTCGCCGAGGCGGGCACTGACAACGCGCACATCCTGATGGCGCAGATCTTCCTGGCCGACCTGGCCGATTTCGACGGCATGAACGAGGTGTGGGACGACTGGGTGGCCCCTGGTGACGCACCGCCGCGCGCCACGGTGCAGGCCAGGCTGGCTCGGCCGGAATGGAAGATCGAGATCGTCGTCACCGCGGCCATTTCATCCGGCGCCTGAACTTCGGGCGTCTGAACGCACCGCCATGAGATTCGCCGCACGCCGACTCGCGCCGCTGGCCTTGCTGGCCGCGGCTGCCTGGACAGGCGTGGCGCTGATCGAGAACTTCGGCAGCGAACGTGTGGCGCGCGAGATGGCAGCGTCCGCCAAGGCCGGCGACATCATGATGCTGTCGTCGGTGACCTGCCCGTACTGCGAGCAGGCGCGCGCCTACTTCAACGAGCACCGCGTCGCCTTCGGCGAGTGCTTCATCGAGCGCGACGCCGCCTGCGCCGAGGCCTACCGAAAGCTGCAGGCGCCCGGCACGCCGATGCTGGTGGTGCGCGGCGAGCGGCAGGTCGGCTTCAGCGCCGAGCGTGTCGTGCAGCGGCTGCGGCAGGGCTGACGCGCCACCCTATTTTTTCTTCGGCGCCGCCGGCCGGTTCTTCCCGCCCAGCCGGTCCTTCAAGGCCTCGCGAAGCAGGTACTCCACCTGTGCATTCGCGCTGCGCAATTCGGCGGCGGCCAGCCGCTCGATCTCGGCCCACAGTTCCGGGTCGATGCGCAGCAGGAAGGACTTCTTGCCCGGGCTGGCCATCGTCGCGGCGGGGTTCTCAAGTGGTCAGTTGTAGAGCGTGCCGGTGTTGACCACCGGCGTCGCGTCGCGGTCGGCGCACAGCACGACGAGCAGGTTGCTCACCATCGCGGCCTTGCGCTCGTCGTCCAGGTCCACCAGCCCGCGCTCGGCCAGGCCCTTGAGGGCGAGTTCGACCATGCCCACCGCGCCCTGCACGATCTTGCTGCGTGCCGCGACCACGGCCTCCGCCTGCTGGCGGCGCAGCATGGTGCCGGCGATCTCCGGCGCGTAGGCCAGGTGCGTGAGCTTGGCGTCCACCACCACGATGCCGGCCTGCTCGAAGCGCGCCTGCAGTTCATGGCGCAAGGCCGCGCCCACTTCCTCCGTGCCCGAGCGCAGGGTGATTTCACGCTTGCCCACGGGCTCGGTCTCGTCGAGGTTGTCGTAGGCGTAGCTGGAGGCGAGATGGCGCACGGCGGCTTCGGCCTGCGTGAGCACATAGGCCTCGTAGTTCTCGACGTCGAAGCTTGCGCGGGCCGTGTCCTGCACGTTCCAGACGATGGCCGCCGCGATCTCTATCGGGTTGCCGCGCAGGTCGTTGACCTTCAGCTTCTCGCTGTTGAAGTTGCGTGCGCGCACCGACAGCCGCCCGACGGCATAGAAAGGGTTGGCCCATCGCAGGCCATCGCTGCGGTCGGTGCCGCGGTAGCTGCCGAAGAAAGTCATCACCGCGGCCTGGTTGGGCTGCAGCATGTACAGGCCCGTCCAGCTCCACAACGCGAACAGCGCGCACAGCGCCGCGATGAGCAAGGTGGAAGGCGCCAGCCGCACCCATAAGAGAAAGGCGCCGATCAACAGGGCGCCAAACCCGCCCAGCAGGTAGAGGAAACCATTGGCCGAGTGCGCGATGCGCTCTTGAGCCGCTTGCTTGTCCATGACGCGCTCCGGAAGGGATTGCAAAGTGATATCACTTTATGTCGGCTTCGGAGCTGATGTCAAGGGGATGGTGCGCCGAGTCTTTCACCACAGAGGACACAGAGAACACAGAGGCCCGCCTTCGCTCTGTGTTCTCTGTGTCCTCTGTGGTTGATCCACGTGACGAACGTGTGAGCCGCGCCTACGAAAGACCCAGGCGCGAAGCGTCGCCGCGGCCTTCGCGCACTAGCACCGGCTCGTCGCCCGTGAGGTCGACGACGGTCGTCGGCTCCATCGGGCAGGCGCCCGCATCCACCACGGCCTGGATCGTCTTCTGGAAGCGCTCGCGGATCTCGTGCGGGTCGTTCATCGGCTCGCTTTCGTCCGGTGGTATGAGCGTGGTGGCGATCAGCGGCTGGCCGAGGATGGCGAGCAGCTCCTGCGTGACGCGGTGGTCCGGTACGCGCAGGCCGATGGTGCGGCGCGATGGATGCGAGACGCGCCGCGGCACTTCCTTGGTGGCTTCGAGGATGAAAGTGAACGGCCCGGGCGTTGCCATCTTCAGCAGCCGGTACTGGCGGTTGTCCACCCGCGCATAGCTCGCCAGCTCCGACAGGTCGCGGCACAGCAGCGTGAGGTGGTGTTTCTCGTCGACGCCGCGAATGCGCCGCAGGTTCTCCGCCGCCGACCTGTCGTCGAGGCGGCAGACGAAGGCGTAGCTCGAATCGGTGGGCACGGCCGCGATGCCTCCGCCGTGCAGGATCTGCGCGGCCTGCTTGAGCAGGCGCGGCTGCGGGTTGTCGGGGTGGACCTCGAAGTATTGCGACATGGGCGCGCATCGTACGCGCGGGCCGGACTTTCGGCGACGTGAGGGTCAGTCGGCGAAGGTGTCCGACTCCACGGCCGAGACCAGCCGCCGCTGCGAGGCCTCGCGCACGTTGAGCCAGGCGCTCGCCGCGCCGCACACGCTCACCACCGCCATCCCCACGAAGGCGAAGCCGTCGGGCACGTGGCGGAAGACGAGCCAGCCCAGGAAGGCGGCCGATATCACCTGCACGTACACGAAGGGCATGAGCGTGGCCGTGGGGGCCAGGCCCAGCGCGAGGATGAGCAGCAAGTGTCCGACCGTGCCGAGCAGGCCGACGCCCAGCATCAGCGCGACGTGCGGCGCACTGGCGGCATGCAGCACGGCGGGGAGGTCGATGCCGCTGGCCAGCAGCAGCGGGGTGAGCACCAACGCGCCCACCGCGCCCGTGTAGAAGTGGGTGGTGTACGGGCTCTCCAGTGCCGAGAGCTTGCTCGTGAGCACCTGGAAGCTCGCGTAGCACAGCGTGCCGGTGATCGGGAACAGCACGGCCCAGCCGAAGAGCCCGCTGCCCGGCCGGATGATGACGAGCGCGCCGGCAAAGCCGCCCACCACCAGCATCCAGCGCAACGGCGACGCCGGCTCGTGCAGCACGAAGGCCGCCAGCAGCGTGACGATGACCGGCGTGAGCATGACGATGGCGGTGAACTCGGCCACCGGCATGTGCTGCACGCCGAAGAAGCTCATGGCGCTGGTGCCAAGAAGCAGCAGGCCGCGCACGAGCTGGAACTTCGGATGCGCCGCCCGGAAGCCCGAGGTCTTCGAGCGTGCGAGCCACACCGTCATCGCCAGCGCCTGGCTCGCGTAGCGCACCCACAACATCAGGAGCACGGGCAGGAACTGGCCGCCGTACTTCACGGTGGTGTCCATGCCGGCAAAGCACACGGACATCAGCACCACCAGCGCGATACCGAGGGTGGGTCGGTGGCGCGCCGCGCTCATCGGGTCAGGCACGCAGGATGCGGTCGGCCAGCGGCTCCCACACCGGCGTGAGCTTCGCGGGCAGCTCGGGCAGGGTGCCGAGGTCGGTGTGGCTTTCCTCGGGGCTGTGGAAGTCGGCGCCGCGCGAGGCGAAGAGACCGAACTCGATCGCCGTGTCGGCGTACTTCACGTAGTCGGCGGTGTTGTGGCTGCCGGTCACCACCTCCACGCCCAGGCCGCCGTGCGCCTTGAACTCGCTGAACAGCGCGAACTCCTCGTTGGGCGTGAACTTGTAGCGGCCCGGGTGTGCGATCACCGCCATGCCGCCGGCCCGGGTGATCCACGTCACCGCGTCTCGCAGCGTGGCCCAGCGGTGCGCGACGTAGCCGGGCTTGCCTTCGGTGAGGTAGCGGCGGAACACGTCCTGGTTGTCCATGCAGATGCCGCTCTCGACAAGGTAGCGGGCGAAGTGCGTGCGCGAGATCAGCTCGGGGTTGCCGACGTACTTGAGCGCGCCCTCGAAGGCATTCTTGATGCCCACCTGGGCCAGGCCCGCGGCCATCTCCTGCGCACGCTCGCGCCGTCCGCCGCGGGTGGCGGCCAGGCCTTGCACGAGGGCGGGGTCGTCGGCGTCGAAGCCGAGACCGACGATGTGAACGGTGGTGCCGGCAAAGGTGACGGAGATTTCCGCGCCGGTGAGGTAGGGCAGCCCCAGCTCGCGAGCGGCGGACATCGCACGCTGCTGGCCGCCGACCTCGTCATGGTCTGTCAGTGCCCAGAGCTCGACGCCGTTGGCCTTGGCACGCGCGGCCAGCGCTTCGGGTTCGAGGGTGCCGTCCGACACACTGGAGTGGCAGTGCAGATCGGCGTTGATCCAGGCGCTGGGGAGATTCACGCCTGCATTGTAGGAACGAGGCGGGGAGGGGGCGCGTGAGGGGGCTTCGACAGGGCTGTCCTGAGCCTTCCGATACCTCAGGGCGACCCTTCGACACCTCAGGGCGACCCTTCGATACCTCAGGGTGGGCGGAGACGGGCTTCGATACCTCAGGCGACCCTTCGATACCTCAGGGCGAGCGGAGAGGGGCTTCGATACCTCAGTCCGATTCCTGCTTGGTCGCCGAAAACAAAACCCGTTCAGGCTGAGGTATCGAAGCCCTCACCCGTCAAGCCGGCGCCGCCGCATCCAGCGACTTCAACGCCTCGCGCGCCGCATCGATCCATTCACGATTCATGTCGCGCGAATGATGGTGCCCGCGCTGCGCATCCTTCAGTGCATGCTCCAAGGCCGCGCGCCCTGCGGACCGCTCACCGCGGTCGAGAAGAAACAGCCCGTACTTCACCTGCGCCTCGATCGACGCATCGGACGCGATCACCGCTTCGAAAGCGGCACGCGCCTCCGGCCGCTTCGCACCCGCCAGCGCCTCCGCATGCATCAGCGCCGAGGGGCCAGCCTTCTGGTCCGGGTGAGCCTCGAACAGGCGCTCGAAGGTCTGTACCGAATCGGCGTACTTCTCGCCCACGAGCTGCGCTTCGCCCAGTCCGCGCAGGAAGGCCGAGTCCTTCGCATAGGGGCCGCTCGCGGCCACCTGGAAGTGCTCGATCGCCTGCTGCACATCGCCCTTGACCAGCAGCGCCTGCGCCAGCCGCGCTCGGTTGTAGGCCGTGGGCGTGCGGTCGAACTCGATCGTGGCTTCACGCAACTCGCGGTGCGGGTCGATGAGGTTGTTGACTGCGCGGATCGCCTTGCGGCCTTGGCGCGTGTGGCGCACGTCGCCCATGTACACCGCGAAGAAGTAGACGATGCTGCCGAGCATCGGCATGGACAGCAGCACGAAGAGCCACCAGTAAGGTTGGCCGGTGCGCACCGCATGCACGGCAAAGAAGATGGCGAATGCCAGATGGATGACAGCGATCAGCGGCATGAAGATTCCCCCCTCGGAAATGCCGACCCGCTCTGCGGCGGGACCGGCGAATTCTACAAAGCCGCCGGTCCCGGTTTTCACCGAATCGCCATCACCCCGCGCTCACTCCAGCTGCGGGCCGATCGTCACCGGAACGATGTTGTCCTTCGGCTTGCGATCGATCAGCTTGTTCAGCGGGTCGATGCCCGCCGACGCCGGCAGCTTGTCCACGACGAAGCTCACGCTGGATTGCTCATGGTCGATGCGGCGGCGCTCCAGCACGAGCGGCTCACCCTTCGCATCGAGAACGCCCACGTCGATCAGGTCGGCCAGCTTCACCTCGGTTTCCTTGCCCAGCTCGTCGGCCACGAACTTCTTCGTGCTCAGCGACACCGTCACTTCATAGCGCCCGTTCGCCAGCTTCTTGGCTGAGGCGCTCACCGCGCGGTTGTCGTAGATCACGATGCGCTCGAACATGTCGTCGATGAGGTACTGCATCTCGGGCGGCGTCACCTCGCGCACGGCAGCGAGGAACTGCGTGGTGTTGGGGTAGGGCGGGCCCTTGAAGGCGTTGGCATCGCGGAACTTGCGGATGGCCTGGTTGAGCTTGTCCTCGCCGATGTAGTCGGCCAGGGCATACATCACGAGGCTGCCCTTGCTGTAGTGGATGTAGGGCTGGTTCTCCACGCGCGCGAGCGGCAGCTCCTTCTTCTGCTCGAAGCCGCGGCCGGTGAGGTAGCGGTCGAGTTCATAGCGCAGGAACTTGCGCATCTTGGCCGGGCCGATGCGGTGCTTGAGCACCATCAGCGCCGAGTACTGCGCCATGCTCTCGATGAGCATCGTGCCGCCTTGCACGTCGGCGCCCACCACCTGGTGGCCCCACCACTGGTGCGCCATCTCGTGCGAGGTGACGTAGTACGGATAGTCGATGTCCTTGTCATCGTCCGGCCGCACGCGGGCGATGAAGCCGATGGCCTCCGAGTACGGAATCGTGTTCGGGAAGGACTGCGCGAAGACCTCGTAGCGCGGGAACTCGGTGATGCGGAATTGCCGGTACTGGTAGGGGCCGAAGTTGCGGCTGTCGTAGTCCAGCGAATCCTTGGTCGCCTGGATCATCGCCGGCAGGTTGTACTCGTGCCCCGGCTGGTAGTAGACATCGATGGCCACGCCGTTCCACTGGTCGTGCTTGACGGCATAGCGCGCCGACTGGAAGGCGTAGAAGTTCTGGATGGGCGCGTCCATCCGGTAGTGGAAATAGCGGCGGCCCTTGTCGGTCCACTCGCGCTGCAGGTAGCCCGGCGCGATCGCGATCTGGTCCGGCTCGGTGCTCAGCGTCGCGTCGAAGGTCACCCAGTCCGCATCGGGCGACAGCGGGCTGCGCTGCAGGCCTTTGGGGTCGTCGCGGTCGGGCAGGCGCTCCTTGGGTTTGAGGCCGAACTTGCGACGGTCCTGGTCACGCTCCAGCTCCGCGCGCTCCTGGTAGCCGAGCAGCGGCTCGATGAACTGCGCATTGAGGAAGCTGCCGTTGCCGACCACCCCGGTGTTCGATCCTTCGTTGGTGAAGCCGCGGGTGCGGCCTTCGATGTCGAAGCGCAGCGTGGTGGTGGCGCCCGGAGCCAGCGGTTGCGCGAGCTTGTAGCGACGCACGCCCAGTCGCTTGTCGTGCTCGACCAGCTCGTTGGGCACGCCGATGTCCAGCTGGTGCACGTCAAGCGCATCGCCCATGAACAGGTGCAGGTTGAGCGTGGTCACCGGCACCGTGTTCTTGTTCTGCAGCTCCAAGCTGCCCTTCACCCGCACGTTCTGCTCGCTGGGGTACAGCGCCACGTCCACCTTGACGCTCGTGATCTTGGGCTGCGGCTCGGCGCTCAGCAGCGCCTTGTACTTCTTCTCGTAGTCGGCCTGCGCCTGCAGCCGGTCGTTGGCCGACTGGTAGCGGTTGAGCACGTTGGTGTTGTAGAAGATGAAGCCGCCCAGCGCCACGAAGGCCGCGAGGCCGGCGGCGGCGATGGACATCGTGCGCACGTTGATGCGCTGCGCCGCCACGCGCCGGCGCTCACGCCAGCCGCTGGCCGTGCCGCGCGGCCAGAACAGGTAGGCCAGCACCAGCAGCACCACCGAGCAGGCCGTCCAGTAGGCCTGGAAGGCGAAGAATCGCGGCAGGAAGTGGCCCCATCCGTTCATGTCGGAGTAGACCGGCTGCGGGACGCTGCCGAACTTGTACAGGTTGTGCTCCAGCCCGAGCAGGCTCGCGAACACGATGACCACGTAGTACACGATCATCACGAAGTGGCCGAGGTACTTGTTGTTCACCAGGCTGTGGACCGTGATGGCCAGCGCGCACAGCAGCCAGTAGCCGAGCAGGTCCAGCCCCAGGCCTTCGAGGTACAGCGGCAACTCGAAGCGCGTGAAGCCCTGCGCGAGCTGGATGGCCATGCCGCACATCATCAGCACCGCCTGCAGCAGCAGCGGCACGAGCATGAGCGCGAACAGCTTCGCCAGCATCGGCAGCCAGGTGGGCATGGGCAGCGCATCGCTGATCTGGTCCAGCCGCGCCTCGCGCTCGCGCCACACCAGCTCGCCGCCGTAGAAGGCGATGATGACCAGCATGAAGAGCGAGAAGGAGCCGCTCAGCAGGCCCAGCATCTGGAAGGTGTGCGGCCAGGTGCTGGTGCCGAAGATGGCGCCGACGGTGGTGCTCGCGAAGACGAGGAAGAGGATGCCCGCGAGGACGATGACGCTGAAGTAGATGTTCTTGACGGTCTCGCGGAAGTAGAGCCAGGTGAGGGGGAGGAGGGTGCGTGACCCAACCCCCGTTCGGGCTGAGGTATCGAAGCCCTTTGTGGCGGCAACCGGTTGGCCCTTCGATGCGCCGATAGGCGCACCTTGCCCTGAGCTTGTCGAAGGGTCAGGGTGAGCGGAACCAGACTTCGCATCGACTCCCGGGTTGGAGTTGTGCTTCTCCTTCCCCACACCCTCACTCACAAACGCCGCAAACGAAAACCTCCACGCACACACCGCCGCCACACCCGCGCCGATCCCCATCCACAGCAGCCGGTTCCACAGCAGCACGCCTTCCAGCGGCACGGTGCGCGTGTTGCGCTCGGCCACCGTCCAGTACTCGGCCAGCACGCTCAACGCGCGGCTGCCGAAGGGGTCCACGAGCGCCGCGATGGTCTTGTTGTCGATGTCGCGCACCAGCTGGCTCGCGATCATCTGGCCGATGAGCATCAGCACGCTGCCGATGTACACCGGCAGCATCTTGCGCGTGAGCGCCGCGAGACTGAAGAAGATGCCGCCGATCAGGAGCGCATTGGGCAGCAGCATCACGCCATAGGGCGCAAGGTAGGTGGACCAATGGTTGGCACCCAGCCGTTCCGCGTCCATGCCCGGCAGCAGCGTGGCGAGGAAGGCGCCGAGCGCGATGCTCGTGAACACCACCAGGATGACGCTAAGCGCACCGGCGAAGCGCCCGCCCAGGTACTGCAGCTTCTGGATGGGGGAGGTGAAGAAGAAGTTGTGCGTGCGGTACTCGAAATCCTGCTGCACCGCGCGGCCCATGATGGCCGCCATGATCGTGATGCCGAACATGCCCAGCACCGACACCGTCTGCGTCACGGCATAGGGCGAGTTGACGAAGACCTTGCCGCTGCCGAAGGAGATGTTGGCGTCCTTGAACAGGCCGCCGGCCGCTGCGATCCACAGCATCGCGAGCGCGAAGAAGACGAGGAAGTAGACCCAGGTCGAGATGAGCTTCAGGCGCGACCTGAACTCGAAGGAGGCGATGGCGAACATGGTGCGTGCCGCCTCAGGCCGACGCGGCGCTTGTGCCGGTGTCCATGAACGCACCCTCGGTGACGAGGTGCCGCTTCATGCCGATATGCCCGGCGATGGCCGCGAAGTAGGCGTCTTCCAGCGTGGCCTCCGCCGGCTCGAAGCCCGGCCCGGGCCGAGCATCGGCGATCACGTGGATCTGCGTCTTGCCCGTGTAGAGCCGTGTGGAGATGACCGCATGCTGCGCGCGCACCGCCTCGACCTCGCTGCGCGGCACGGAGGTGACCCAGATGCGCCCGCTCAGCATGTTGATGAGCCCCTGCGGCGTGCCCGACAGCAGCACGCGGCCCTTGTTCATGATGGCGAGGTTGGGACACAGGTCGCTCACGTCCGACACGATGTGCGTGGACAGCAGCACGATCACCTCTTCGCCGATTTCCACCAGCAGGTTGTGGAAGCGCGAGCGCTCCTCCGGGTCCAGCCCGGCGGTGGGTTCGTCCACGATGATCAGCTTCGGGTTGCCCAGCAGCGCCTGCGCGATGCCGAAGCGCTGCCGCATGCCGCCGGAGAAGCCGCCCAGCGCCTTCTTGCGCACGTCGTAGAGGTTGGTCTGCTTCAGCAGGCCTTCGACCACCTCCTTGCGCTCGCCGCGGTTCGTGAGGCCCTTGAGCCTGGCGAGGTGGTCCAGCATGTCCTCGGCACTTACCTTGGGATAGACCCCGAAGTCCTGCGGCAGGTAGCCCAGCACGCGCCGCACCGCGTCCTTGTCGCGCAGCACGTTGATGTTGCCCGGCACGTCTGTGAGCTGCACGGAGCCGGAGTCGGCGTCCTGCAGGGTGGCCAGCGTGCGCATCAGGGTGGATTTGCCGGCGCCATTGGGGCCCAGCAGGCCGAACATGCCCCGCGGGATCGACAGCGTGACGTCGTCCAGCGCCTGGACGCCATTGGGGTAGGTCTTGGACAGGCCGGTGATGTGCAGTTGCATGGCGGCGGGCGCGAGTAGGGAGATGGGCAGGAGTATCTCCGGCCTGGGATTGCCGCCCAACGAGCGTGCGATGAAGTGCATCAATCCGGGGTCAGGCTGCCGGGTCGAGGCCGTCTCAGCCGAACTGATGACGCCCGTGCGCCCAGCGGGTTGTTTTCCCGCTCGGTGCACCTAGAGTTGAAAGGTGCTTCTCGGGGGAGCCCACATGCCTGCATCGCTGTCCATCGGGGCCTTCGTTCTCGGGGCCGTCCTGCTGCTCATCGCCTTGCTGAAAGGCGGCTTCAAGATCTTCGGCGCGGAAGTGTCCGGAACGGCTGGTTCCAGCGGGCGTGTCATTGCGTTCATCCTGGGCCTGGTCTTTGTCATCGTCGGGTTTTCCGTGAGCGACAGCGACAAGGCAGCCGTCGCCGCGCCTTCGCCCTCGGCGCCCGAGGTGGCGAGGTCCGATGCGCCGGTACAGTCGCCCGCCCAGATTCCCGCCCCCGCCGAGGCGAATGGGACGCTTCAGATGAGCCTGGACGCGAACGGCACGCGCCGCCTCAACTTGCGCTGGGATGTTGACGGGAACGCGATGCAATCGCTCCTCGCCCAGCTCCCGCTGACCGACGAGCACAAGACGGGGCTGTTCGTGAACGCGCTCGCCACCGGAATGGACGTCTATGCCGCGAGAGTCACCATCACCAACACCGGCAACTCGCCGGTCAGCTTCCTGCCCGGTCGCATCCGTGTGAGGGACGGCAGCGGCGGCGACCTCGTCGCCCAGTCGCTGGATCGGCCCGGCTTTCTCGGGCCTACGGTCATCGGACCGAACCAGTACGTGCAGGGCCTGATGCTGTTCCAGGCGCCCATCACCGATGTGGCACTCGGCAAGGTTCTGATGTCCTACGAGGACCCGGAGGTGCGCATGTCGTACGTGCGCTGAACGGCCGGCCGCTCAGCCCGCCGCCTCAACGATCATCTGCACCCGCTGCCGCCCGTTGTACTCATCCACCGACAGCCGATAAGCCAGCGTCACCTGCTCCCCCACCGGCTCGCTGTGCCCGAACCAGATTGCGTCGCGCAACGCTCCCTGGTGCTTCACCGTCAGCTTGAGATGTTTCTCGCCCACGAGCCGCTGCGATACCACCTCCACCACGTCGCTGAACAGCGGCGGCTCGAAGGCCTGGCCCCAGACCTGCGCGTCCAGCGACAGCACCGTCTCGGCGTTGAAGTACTCCACACCCAGCGGCCCGTCGCTCAGCAGCTTGCGTGACAGCGTGGCCGCGTCCAGCCATTCGTGCGCCACGCGCTGGAAGGCCTCGTCGAAGGTGTCGAAGTCTTCCTCCGCCAGCGTGCAGCCCGCGGCCATCGCGTGGCCGCCGAACTTCACGAGCACGCCGGGGTGGCGCTTGCTCACCAGGTCCAGCGCATCGCGCAGGTGAAAGCCCGGGATCGACCGCCCCGATCCCTTGAGCAGGCCGTCCTGCCCGAGCGCGAAGACGAAGGTGGGGCGGTGCACGCGGTCCTTCAGGCGGGACGCGACGATGCCGACCACGCCCTCGTGGAAGTCCGGGTCGAAGATGGCGAGTGCCGGTGGCGGGTCGCCTTCGGGCATGAGCATTTCCAGCAGCGCCTCGGCCTGCTCGCGCATGCCCGCTTCCACCTCGCGGCGCTCGCGGTTGATGCCGTCCAGCGTCTTGGCAAGCTCGGCCGCGCGGCCCGGGTCGTCCGTGAGCAGGCATTCGATGCCGAGCGTCATGTCCGACAGCCGCCCTGCGGCGTTGATGCGCGGGCCCAGTGCGAAGCCGAAATCGAAGCCACTCGCACGCCGCGCATCGCGCCCGGCGGCGGCGAAGAGCGCAGCCACGCCGGGTTGCATCTTCCCTTGGCGGATGCGCTTCAAGCCCTGCGCGACGAGGCGGCGGTTGTTGGCGTCCAGCTTCACCACGTCGGCCACGGTGCCCAGGGCGACGAGGTCGAGCAATGCATCGAGCCGCGGCTGGTTCTCGGGCGTGAACACGCCGCGCTGGCGCAGTTCGCTGCGCAGTGCGAGCAGCACGTAGAAGATGACGCCGACGCCCGCGAGGTTCTTGCTCTCGAAGCGGCAGTCGGGCTGGTTCGGGTTCACAATCACGTCCGCGTCCGGCAGCGTGATGTCTTCGCCGCTCAAGGCCGGCAAGTGGTGGTCGGTGACGAGCACGGCCAGGCCCTTCGCGCGGGCATGCGCCACGCCGGCGAGGCTGGCGATGCCGTTGTCCACGGTGAGCAGCAGGTCGGGCTTCTTGGCCAGCGCCAGGTCGACGATCGCCGGCGTGAGGCCGTAGCCGTGGATGGCCCGGTCGGGCACGACGTAGCCGAGCGTGTGTTGCGGCGCGCCCAGCAGCGCCAGGCCGCGCAGCGCCACGGCGCAGGCGGTGGCACCGTCGCAGTCGTAGTCGGCCACCACGCAGATGCGCTTGCCGGCGGCGATGGTGTCGGCCAGCAGCCGCGCCGCGCCATCGGCGCCGTGCAGGTCGGCCGGCGCCAGCAGCTTGCCCAGGCCGTCATCCAGCTCGTCGGGCGACTGCACCCCGCGCGCCGCGTACAGGCGCGCGAGCAGCGGGTGGATGCCCGCCTGCTCCAGCGCCCAGGAGACACGCGGCGGAACGTCGCGCAAGGTGATGGTGGGCGAGCTCATCGGGTGTCCTTCGTGTGGCGCTCGGCGCCCTTGTTCTTGATGCAATCCGGCGAACTCACAGCGACTCCAGGATGGTGTGCGGCTCGACGCTGCGAAAGCCCGCCGTGAGCCGCTGCCAGGCCGAGCGCGGCTGCGCCTCGAAGTGCTGCGCGAAGCGTTCGCCGCACAGGATGATGGAACTGCCGGGCTCGCTCGGCAAGCGCTCCAGCCATTGCGCGATGGGGCCGGCATCCAGCGCCCGCCAGGCATCCGCCCACGCGGCCCAGTCTTCGGCCAGCAAGGGCGCGCGCAGGCGGTCGTCCACCTGCACGTCATGGGCCTTCACGGGCTGGTGCCGGCCGCAGCCGCTCAGCCAGAAGGAGTTCAGCGGCAGCTCGCCGCGTGCCTCCCGCTCGTCGTTGAGCGGGTGGTTGTAGAGCAGCATCTGCACTTCGTTCTGAAGCCGGCGAACCAGCCGAGCCTTCGGGTGCGTTGGCAGCCACAAGTCGACGTTGCGGCCGATCACGCGGTCCAGCGATGCACAGGGCAGGCCGTCGAAGTCATCGTGCGCCGCATACCAGCGCGACGAAGTGGCATAGACCAGCTGGAAGCCTTCGCTCTCGAAGAGATCGCGCACTGCCTCGAACATGGTGCGCGAGGTGGCATCGTCCAGCTGCAAGGCCTGCGGGTCGGCCAGGGTGATGTGGTCGCGCCCCACGTGCCAGTGCACGGGCGTGAGCAGTCCCCAGGCACGGTCGCCCACCTGGACGCCATCGGCTGCTGCCGCCTGCGCGGCGAAGGGCAGGGCGCCGTCTTCCCCCTGCCAGCCGAAGGCCGCGGCCAGGGCTTGCTCGTGGGGCGCGCACAGGCTGTACTCGTCTTGCCCCAGGCGCGCCGCCGGCTGGGCGGCAGCCAGGGCGCGCGCCAGTCGGGGCAAGGCCAGGTCGCGTGCGGTATGCGTGCCGGCATCCGACAGCGCCGCGGCGAAAGGAATCAGCAACTGCATGGGGCGCGATTATCGGCACACAATCGACTCCGACCGACTGGACACCCGCCGATGAAGGTTCTCAACCCCATTCCGTCACGCGACGTCGACCCCGCCGAGGCGGCTCGCGCCTGATGCCACAATCGCCGCCTTCCCCGGAGTGCGCAGTGGTTCTCGACACGCCCGACCTCGATTCGACGCAGATGCGCCACGCAGGCCGTGACTTGCTGTCGCTGGGCCTGATGGACGCGCGCAACCACACGCTGCGCTGGCTGTCCGCCTTCGAGGACAGCATCGGCGGCCACGGTTTTCGCATCGCGCCGGCCGACGAGCTCGTGCCGCCGCTGTGGCTGCTGGGCCACGTGGCCTGGTTCCAGGAGCGCTGGATCGCACGCAACGTGCAGCGCAACCGCGGCAGCCGAGCCGAGCCCACGGGCCCGCGGCTCGCGTCCATCGTGGCCGATGCCGACCGCTGGTACGACCCGGCGCAGTCGCCCGCGATGCTGCGCTGGCACCTCGACCTGCCCGACATCGACGCGACCCGGCAGTTCCTGGCCGAGGCCATGGACATCACGCTCGAGCTGCTCGAAGGCGCGGGCGATTCCGACGAGGCGCTGTACTTCTTTCGGCTCGCGCTCTTCCACGAAGACATGCAGGGCGAGGCCTTCGCCGAGATGGCGCAGGCGCTGGGCATCGCCGCGCCCAAGGGCGTGATGCGCGACTGGGCCACCGCCGCGCCGCGCGAGCCGCTGCTGTTTCCGGCGACGCGCTGGGCGCTGGGCTCGACACCCGGCGGCTTCGTCTTCGACAACGAGACCTGGGCGCATGACGTGCAGGTGCCTGAGTTCGAGATCGATGCCCAGCCGGTCACCTGGGCGCAGTACGCCGAGTTCGTGCAGGACGGCGGCTACGACGATTCGCGCTGGTGGTCCGACGCGGGCTGGCAATGGTTGCAGGGCCAGGAGCGCCGCGTGCCACGACATGTGGACCAGATGCGCCAGGGCGTGATGCTGCAGCGTTTCGGCCGCCTCACGCGCGTGCCGCTGGCGCAGCCGGTGGTGCACGTGAGCTGGCACGAGGCGCAGGCCTGGTGTCAGTGGGCGGGCCGGCGCCTGCCGGCCGAAGTCGAATGGGAGGCGGCTGCGCAGGCGTATTCGCGCGGCTTCGCCTGGGGCTCGGTGTGGGAGTGGACGGCGACCACCTTCCGGCCCTACCCGGATTTCGAACCCGGTCCGTGGGCCGAGTATTCGCAGCCCTTCTTCGGCCAGCACAAGGTCTTGCGCGGCGCGTCGGTGGCCACCCGCCGGCGCATGGCGCACACGCGGTTTCGGCGCTTCGCCGCGCCCGGTCGCGATGACCTCTTCTGCGGCTTTCGCAGCTGCGCGCTATGAGATGGGCCCACTGAACGCATGAACGATTTCGCGCAGAGCGTGGGCACGGCGGTGCAGTTGGTGATCGGCGGCGATGCGGACCTGGTGCGCATCGTGTGGCTGTCGCTGGCGGTGAGTGCGATCGCCTCGGTCTTCGCGACGGTACTGGGGCTGCTCACGGGCGCGGCGCTGGCGGTGTGGCGCTTCCCGGGACGCTCGGTGTGGATCGTCATCCTCAACACGCTGCTCGCGCTGCCCTCGGTGGTCGTCGGGCTGGTGGTGTACCTGCTGCTGTCGCGCGCCGGGCCGCTCGGGTCGCTGGGCATCCTCTTCACGCCGCCGGCCATGGTCATTGCGCAGACGCTGCTCGTCACGCCCATTGTCGCCGCGCTCACGCGGCAGGCCATCGAAGACGCCTTGCGCGACCACGGCGAGCAGCTGCGCTCGCTGGGCGCGCGGCCGCTGCAATGCGCCTTCATCGTCGCGTGGGACGAGCGCATCGCGCTGCTCACGATCGCGCTCGTCGCCTTCGGCCGCGCGGTGTCGGAGGTGGGCGCGGTGATGATGGTGGGCGGCAACATCGCCGGCGTCACGCGGGTGATGACCACCGCCATCGCGCTGGAGACGAGCAAGGGAGACCTGCCGCTGGCACTCGCCCTCGGGCTGGTGCTGCTCTTCGTGGTGCTGTTGCTGAACGTCCTCATCGGTTCATTGCGCGGCTGGCGGATCGCCAGTGAACAACGCGCGGGCGCGGCCGGATGAGCGCGCCGCTGATCGAGCTGCAATCGGCCAGCGTGCGCTTCGGCGCCGTGACGGCGTTGCGCGATGTGAGCTTCTCGCTCACGCGCGGCGACCGCGTGGCGCTGGTGGGCGCCAACGGCTCGGGCAAGAGCACGCTGCTGCGCGCGATGCACGGCCTGGTGCCGCTCGCGCATGGCCGGCGGGTGCTGGGCGAGGTGCATCCGCTGCGCATCGCGATGGTGTTCCAGCGGCCCTTCATGCTGCGGCTGTCGGCCCTGTCGAACGTGACGCTCGGGCTGATGCTGCAGGGCATGCCGCGCGCCCAGCGCCGCGAACGGGCCATGCGCGCGCTGGACCACGTCGGCCTCGCGGCAGAGGCGACCCGCGCCGCACGAGCGCTCTCCGCCGGGCAGCAGCAGCGCCTCGCGCTCGCGCGGGCCTGGGCGGTGCAGCCCGACGTGCTGCTGCTGGACGAACCCACCGCCAGCCTGGACCCGAGCGCCAAGCGCGAGGTCGAATCGCTGATCGCGGAGTTTGCGGCGCAGGGCATCACGGTGATGATGAGCTCGCACAACCTCGGCCAGGTCAAGCGGCTGTCGCACCGGGTGCTGTACCTCGAACACGGGCGTGTGCTGGCCGACCTGCCGACCGAATCCTTCTTCAACGGGCCGCTGCCCGAGGAAGCCAACCTGTTTCTCAAGGGAGAACTGCCGTGGGGCTGATGTCCAGAATCCGTCGCGCGATGCTGCTCGCGTCCATTGCCTTGACGGCGCTCGGCGCGCAGGCGCAAGACAAGAGCATCGTCGTCGCCTCCACCACGTCCACCGAGCAGTCGGGCCTGTTCCCGCACCTGCTGCCGGCCTTCACCCAGGCCACGGGCATCACGGCGAAGGTGGTGGCGGTGGGCACCGGCCAGGCGCTGGACATCGGCCGGCGCGGCGATGCCGACGTCGTCTTCGTGCACGACCAGGCCGCCGAGGAGAAGTTCGTGGCCGAGGGCTTCGGCCTGAAGCGCCTGCCGGTCATGTACAACGATTTCGTCATCGTCGGCCCAGCCGGCGACCCGGCCGGCATCAAGGGCCGCGACGTGTCGCAGGCCTTGCGCAAGCTGGCCGCCGGCACCCAGCCCTTCATCTCGCGCGGCGACAAGAGCGGCACGCATGCGGCCGAGCTGCGCTACTGGAAGGCGGTGGGTATCGACGCGCCGGCCGCCAAGGTGGCGGGCTACAAGGAATGCGGCTGCGGCATGGGGCCGGCGCTGAACATTGCCTCGTCCACCGACGCCTACGTGCTCACCGACCGCGGCACCTGGCTCAGTTTCAAGAACCGCGGCCAGCTCGCGGTGCTGGTGGAAGGCGACCAGCGGCTCTTCAACCAGTACGGCGTGATCGTGGTGAACCCGGCCAAGCACCCGCACGTGAAGCACCAGCTCGCGCAGGCCTTCGCCGACTGGCTGGTGTCGCCGGCGGGGCAGGGCGCGATTGCCGCCTATCGCATCAACGGCGAGCAGTTGTTCTTTCCCAATGCTTCCACGCGGTGACAGGGCTTCGCGTTCGCGCTAGGCTAGGCCGTTCATTTCGACAGGAGCACGGCGCGTGGACAGCCTCGATCTGCAGGTGTTGAGCCAGGCCCGCGACTGGTTCGCGCAGGGCCACCGCGTGTGGCTGGTCACCGTCATCGAGACCTGGGGCTCGGCGCCGCGGCCGCCCGGCGCCTTGCTGTGCCTGCGTGATGACGGCCTGGTGGTGGGCTCGGTGTCCGGCGGTTGCGTGGAAGACGACCTCATCGACCGCGTGCGGCACGGCGAGCGTGTGGACATGCCGTCGCTCATCGCCTATGGCGTGAGCAAGGAAGAGGCGGCCCGTTTCGGCCTGCCTTGCGGCGGCAACTTGCGGCTCGTGCAGGAGCCGCTGAAGGACGTGGCCTGGATCGACGAGATCATCGCGCGCACCGGGCGGCACGAGCTCGTCGCGCGCACGCTGGACCTCGCCAACGCGGCGATCCGCATCGAGCCGGCGCACCGCGGCGATGTCTTCAGCTTCGACGGCCGGTGCTTGCGTGCGGTGTTCGGGCCCCGCTGGCGCATGCTCATCATCGGCGCGGGGCAACTGTCGCGCGTGCTGGCGCAGATGGCGCTCGCGCTCGACTTCGACGTCACCTGCTGCGATCCGCGCGAGGAATACCACCTCACCTGGGACGTGCCCGGCACGCACTTCAGCAAGTCCATGCCCGACGACGTCGTGCTCGAGATGCAGCTCGACCCGCACAGCGCGGTGGTGGCGCTCACGCACGACCCCAAGCTCGACGACATGGTGCTGCTGGAGGCCTTGAAGTCGCCGGCCTTCTACATCGGTGCGCTGGGCTCACGCGGCAATACCGCGAAGCGCCGCGAGCGCCTGGCGATGTTCGATCTCTCGCCCCAGGAGATCGACCGCCTGCATGGCCCCGTGGGCCTGGACCTCGGCGGCAAGACGCCGGCGGAGATCGCGGTGTCCATCGTCGCCGAAATCATCGCCGTGCGAAACGGCGTGAAGCTGGTGCAGAAAAAGCAGGGCTCCGCGGTGCCGATGCCCATGTCGCCTTGACGATGCGTTGACCTTCTTTGTGGGGGCTTGCCGACAAGACAGGTTCCAACAATCAACTCAGGGTGGAACACATGCACTTCAGGCAATGGATGGGGCTGGCCGTCATCGTCGCGGCATCGCAGGCCGCGATCGCGAAAGACAAGGCGTCGCAGCTCCCGCTCCTGGTCATCGGCGCCTCGTACTCGGAGGGCAAGACGCCGTTCAACAACGGTGTCGCGCCGCTGGGCGGCGTGTCGGTGGGGCTGGGCAGCTACCTGAGCCTCGGCCAGGCGCTCACGCTCACGCAGCCCTTGCCCGGCTACGTCATCAACGAGGCACAAGGCGGCGCGGGCACCTTCGCGCGGCTCGCGTGCGCCCCGGGATCCAGCACCTGCGGGCCGGCCGCCTGGGACAGCTACCAGACGCAGTTCCAGAAGGCGATCGCGCGTGTCGCGCAGCCACCGGGCTTCAGCACCTACAACGCGAAGTACGTGGTCATCACCATGTCCAACGATTGCCTGCATGCCGATGCCTTCGGCGTGCCGCAGACGCAGTCGCAGCCCTGCACGCCGGCGCAGATGAACCAGACGGTGGATCGATTGGTGGCGTTGGGCAACGATGCGCTGGCCCACGACATCACGCCCATCTTCGACGTGCACCCGAGCTACGGGCGGCTGGACCTGCCGCTGTTTCGCAGCCTCTTCGGTCTGGCGTGGGTGATCGGCGAGGCGGACTTCAACACCTTGCGTGAGCTCCAGCGCACGCGGCTGAAGGCGGAGCTGCCGCGCGCGATCGTGCTCGATGTGTGGAAGGATTTCGAGCACATGGGCGATGGGTTGCATCCGACGCCTGCGACGACGCGGCGTGCGGCGCGCATCGTCGCCGAGGCGTTGGCCAGGCGGGATTGAACGGGGGCAGGGGGCGGCAATCTGAGCCGAGCCAGTAGGGCATGCAGATCGGCCACAATTGGCCTGATCCACGCGCGACTCGCTGTCGAGCAAACGCACGTACGCCGAGCCGGACGTCACCGTCCCTGGCTGGTCGCCCAGCTACCTACTGGCTTCTTCGGAAGCGTCTTTCAATGACCCTCAGTTTCCGCACTTCCCCTCTGCTCCCCTCCATTCTTGCAACCGCGATCCTGGTCGGCCTGGCTGGGACGGCTTCCGGCGCGACGCATCCCAAGCAGCGCGCAGAGCGCGCAGCAGCTCACAAGCCAAAGCCGGCCACAGCCACCGAACCCGCGATGACCACCGACGCGAACGGGCTCTCGGTGCCGGTCCTCGCCAACAAGGCATGGGTCCTGATGGACTTCAACACGGGGCAGATCCTCGCCTCGTCCAATCCGGACGAACCGCTTCCGCCCGCATCCTTGACCAAGATGATGACCAGCTACCTGGTTGAGCAGGGCCTCAAGAGCGGCAAGCTGAAGCCCACCGATCCGGTCACCATGAGCCTGAGCGCCTGGTGCCGGGGCGGCAAGGACGGCGACAGTTGCATGTTCGTGCCGCTCAACGCGCAGGCGTCCTTGATCGACATGCTGCGTGGTGTCGTCATCGCCAGCGGCAACGACGCCTCGAAGGCGCTGGCCGAGCACATCGGCGGCTCGGAATCCGGGTTCGCCGCCATGATGAACGCGGAAGCGGCGAAGCTGGGCATGACGCACACCCACTTCGAGAATTCGGCCGGCCTGCCCAATCCCAACCACAAGGCCTCGGCGCGCGACCTGGCCGTGCTCGCGCAGGCGATCATCCGCAACAGCGCCGAGTACTACCCGATCTACGCGGAGCGCGAGTTCACCTACAACGGCATCAAGCAGGGCAACCGCAATGCCTTGCTGTACACCGATCCGACCGTCGACGGACTCAAGACGGGGCACACGGAAGAAGCCGGGTATTGCCTGACCGCATCGGCCAAGCGAAACGGGATGCGCCTGATCTCGGTCATCATGAACGCGAACAGCACCCAAGCTCGAGCTGACCAGACCCGGGTGCTGTTCAACTGGGGCTTCAGCAACTTCGAGGAGGCGACCCCCGTCCAGGCCGGCGCGACGCTGGCAACCGCCAAGGTGCTGTACGGCGTGGCGCCCGATGTGGCGGCCGGCCCTGCGCAGGCGTTGACGCTGGTGATCCCGAAGGGACAAGCCGCCGCGGTCAAGACCTCGGTCTCGCTGAACCCGGGCCTGGAGGCGCCGATCGCCAAGGGTGCCGTGATCGGCAAGCTCGTCGTCACCGCCAACGGCAAGCAACTCGGGGAAGCGCCGGTCGTGGCGCTTGCTGGCGTGGAGCGAGCGGGGTTCTTCTTGCGCCTGCGGCAACGCGTCTCGGGGTGGTTCTCGAAGTAGTGTGCGACGTAGGCGGGGTCACGGCTGGGTTTCTTCAGCAGCCTAGCGGCACGTGTCTTCAGATGATGGACAACGCACCGCTCGCAAAACCACCGAAGCAAGCTCGCGCCATTCACCGAGCGCCGTCGAGAACTACTTGAACTCCCGCATTGGGTTCGGCGCGTAAGCACCACTGGTACGCCGGCAGCCAGCGGACGGACGACTGGAACCTCATCCGCTCCGGCGCCGCCACTTGTCGCGCGCGTATCGGGCCATGGCGGAACCGGGCTCCGCGCCCTCGAGGCTACGGCCGTTCACGGTGAGGCCGAAGGCGGAAGCCCGCACCGCGGTTTCAGCGGCACTCAGTCCGACGACACGGCGGGCCACATCATCCCATCCCTTGAAACTGCCCTTCGCTCGCTCCACAACGATCTGTTGCGAGACGTCGGCGCTCAGTCCCTGCAAGCTCGCGAGCTGCGATTCGCTCGCGCTATTGATCTCGACGGCCTCGATGGGCAGCAGCTCGGCGGCGGCCCAGCGGCGTTCTCGCTCGGCGCTCGCTTCGGCTTCGGCTTTCTCTTGCGCCTCGAGGCGCACCTTGCCCTCCGCGGCGCGCTGGTCGAACTCCGCCTGTCTCGCGGCCTTCGCTTCGGGCGTGTTGGCGGCTTCCCACTGCGCTTTCTGCTCCGCCCGCGCCTTGGCCGAACTCTTCGTGGTGCAGTCGTAGCGACGATCGATCTCGTAGCCATCTTGCATCGCCTGTTCGCGCCGCTCCACCGTTCTCAGCGGCGGTCCCTCGCACACGGCAAGATAGTCGGCAGAAGGTTGGGAAGGCTTGCACGCCGCGGCCGCGACGGTAGCGAATAGCAGGGTGGCTCGGAGTATTGTTCTCACGTGTGTCGCTGAGCCTAGACAAGATGGCTCGACTTGAGGCGGCCCGCCTCCAGGACTACCGTGGATTGCGCACCGGGGGTGTGCCGAGCCACAAGGCGGACCGCCATGGCGGCCGCATGTTTGTCAAGGAGACGGGCCATGGATCAATCTCGCATTCTGTACGTCGGTCTGGACGTTCACAAGGACAGCATCGACATCGCGCTGGCTGAGGCGTCGCGCGACGCCGAAGTCCGGCAGCTGGCAACTGTAGCGGGCGGCAGCGCGAGCGTCACCCGTGCGCTGCGCCGCTTGATCAGCGCGGGCCATCAACTGCACATCGTCTACGAGGCAGGCCCGTGCGGCTTCGCGCTCGCGCGCCACGTCGCCTCGCTCGGCTGGCGTTGCGACGTGGTGGCACCATCGTCCATCCCGCGTCCCTCGGGCGAGCGCGTGAAGACCGATCGGCGCGATGCGATGAAGCTCGCGCGGCTGGCCCGTGTGCACCTACTCACCGCCGTGCGCGTGCCCGACAGCGTCGACGAGGCCACCCGCGATCCGGTGCGTGGTCGCGAGGACGCCGTGCGCGAGCAGCGCAATGCGCGCCACCGCCTGAAGGCGCTGCTGCTGCGCAACGGCATCGCCTACAGCGGACGCAGCTCCTGGACCGCCGCGCACCCCGTGATCCGCGGCATGCATCTGGCCCTGGCCGGTTAGCGTTAGCGAGGGCTGGCCTGCAGTGACGTCAACCCCGACAGTTGCCGCCGCCAATATTCGGGACATCGGTGGTTCAGTTCCCGCGGTCGCAGCACCGGCGTCATCACCGCAGTGCTTCACGCCAGAAGCGCAATGGCACTTGGTCGCTTTGATCACGTTCTTCCTTGATGATCTCTTCCACGACGGCAAGCAACGCCTCGGCATGCGCCCGGTAGTCAAGCAGGCACAGGGATTTCAGGATGCGTGTGATGCGCAGGTCATTGTGGTTCTGCCTGAAGGCCCAGTTTTGGCTGCGCTGATTCCACTCCTCCGACCTATTGATCACATCCGATGCCTCCTGGCGCAAGCCATAAAAGCGCAGCATGCGGTGCATCGCGCGCGCTACCCCGAGCCTGACACGCTCGTCGGCACAAAGCTCTTCGAACTCGGCGCGGCTCGCCACGGGCGCATGGATGTTGAAGGCACTGGGTTCTGTCAGGGGAAACCACCATTGAATATAGTCATGCGTGCTCTCCAGCATCTCATCATTCCAGGCCAGCGTCTGATTCAATGAGCGTTGCCGATGATCAATGCCGCCGTAGCCCAGATAGTTGCTGATCGAATCCTTCGCACTCGCCATACCTGCTCTCTGCTACGTTTTGTTGGCCACCAGTTCAAGTGCCTTGCGGATGGCGTCCGGTGCTACGTCTGGCGGATCATGCTTCGTCCGTTGGAAGACGACGATGGTGACCTTTTTGCGACGCTGCCGATCGGCACCATACCGGGCGGCTTCCGCAAGCGCCAGCACCAGTCCTGCGAGCGCTAGCGGCGGATCGATTCCACCATGCCCGGCGGCCAACACCGGCATCACCACTTCGTTGATTCGCTGGTCCGCCAATACTTCGAATAACTCCCGCACACCATCGAACACATAGGACATCCTGGCGGCCAGCCCTTGCCCAGCTCGCTGTGTCGTCGTGGAAATTAGTGCGATAGCGGCCGCATTATTTGATGAATCCGGAACAAGGATGGCCCGGCCTGGGCCATAGCTTTCGCCTGATTCATCCATGGTCTTCTGCCGCTGCTTCCCAGCTCCGAAGCGAGTCAGGCACTGCTGCCTGACTAGATGCGAGAAGGCCGATGCCGTTCCGGCGCAATGTCGGTTGATATACACGCCCAGCGCAGTGCGGGTGTCGCTAGTGCAACGGTCGTCAAAATATTCATTGCAAGGCAGAGCGACCGCCGTTTCTGGCCCCGCCGGATAGTCTTCGATGCGCCCTACGATGATGTTGATTTCGCTGGCACCAACACAGGCCCGGTAACCATCCGCGCATTCCCAGACATTGCTCGTGTTGCCCTTCTGAAGCGCGATACTTTTGATGAAATCGCACAGCATGCGGTGCTGGATGGCTTGGGAATCCACCGGCTTGGCGATTGAGAAGTGGTCTGACAATGGCACCTTAAAGGCTTCGCCGAAATATGCCGCTCCGCTGAACGGCGGAACGACCTGCTGAAGGATACGGAGGCGCTTGAGGACCACAAAACGGTCTTCCACCAGCTCTCGGCCATGGACCGCCAACTTACGGCGCGCGAGCACATTGCGGAAATCGCTGTTTAGATCGTTGAGCCAGACATTGTTCTGACAGAACGCCAGTGCCTGACCTTGAGCATGTCCCATCAATCTTGCGATGGGGCTGAGCCAGCTGGCATAGGACGAGCCTAGTGAAGGTGAAGCGATCAAGAACAGGCCCAGCTCCGCACCACGCTCCACCAATTCATCGAAGCGCTGCACGACGTAGCGCCGGGCCACGATGCCGCCCATGCTGTGAGCTACGAAGACGATCTTGCGCGCGCTGTTGACACCATCGAGGCGAAGGCATTCCTTCAGTGCATCAACGATGTTTCCCAGGTTGTAGGAGCCGCTGAAGAAATCGGTGTGGTACGTGAACTCGTAAATGCCCACGTCCCCGATGGCCTCTTGCCTCGAAAGAAGCTCTGGCCAATAGGTGCCATTTTGATGACGCCAGCAGGTTTCACCGGCGGATAGAACGCCATGCACGAACACCACGGCGATCGGCGATGCCGTTTCGCCTAGCTTCCTGATCCATCTCCCGTTCATGGCATCCCCCGTCGTTTCATGCACCGCAGTGGCATCAGAATGCGCGGCGCATCAATGTAGGCAACAGTTTCCCGGCATTTCCCCTCAGGTTCCATGTACAGACGCTGTCCAGTTCGCTTCTGGCTTGGTTGATCTGGATGATGTTGCGGCCTGAGCTACTTGCTACTTCGGGAAGCCGGGCGACTGGATAGACCGCCCCCGAGGTGCCTACCACGATCAACAAATCGCATGAACTGCATGCTTCAAGTGCCACATGGAAGATGTTTTCGGGTAGCTGTTCGTTGAACCAAACAACGCCTGGCCGGATTAGGCCTCCGCATTCCTCACATATTGGCGGCGAGAGGCGCCAGCCGTCATGGGGCTCGTCGGGAATGCCAGTCGGCAATGAGAACGGACGTCCGCAGTCGAAACAGCGCGGATGAAGAAGACTGCCGTGAAGGTGCTGCACGTCGGCGTTTCCGGCCCGCTCATGCAGGTCATCTACGTTCTGAGTAATCAACGACAACTGCGGCACGCGGCGGGCAAGCTCGAAGATGGCCATATGCGCGGCATTGGGCTGTGCCGCAAGCACCTGCATGCGTCGCCATTCATACCACCCCCATACCATGGCTGGATCGCGTTTGAATGCGTCGGCTGTAGCGAGCATCTCGGCATCGAAATGCTGCCAAAGGCCGGTCAATGCATCGCGGAATGTTGGGATGCCACTCTCGGCCGATACACCTGCGCCTGTCAGAACGGCAATCTTTTGCGCGTCTTGCAACGCAGTGACGATTGCGGGATCAAAACCAGCAGAGACCATGGCACCTCCCTGACGTTTCGCTGCACGCACTGGCGCGTGGATTTACCTCAAACAGTTTATAGCCATGATGTCTTGGACTCGCCGCTCCGACTTTGATAGTCGTGATCGACGCGATGACCAAGGTCAATTCCCAACGACTCCTGAGTGAACTAGCTTCGCAAGCTGTGTCGTATCGGAGCGACCGCTGGAGATTGAATGCCAACCCTTCGAGAACGCGCCTTGGCGAATTTCCGCACAGGACCTGGTCAATTTCAGCCGCCATGTCTCGATGTCCGTGTCTATCAGAAGCTGTCGCCTGAGATGGTTTGCGACTTACTGGAAGCGATGCGTGGCCCGTATCAATTCAAGGCCAGAGCACTGCTCACGCTGATGGGTTCAGTGGCTTGGCACATTGGTGCCACCGCGCACTCAGGCGGACGGGCTTCGAACGCCCCGCTGCACATCACGGTGTTTGCGCCCAGGGGACATCATCTGAACTGCAAGACATTTGCAGGCGAAGCGCTGTATCTCACCGACATCACCTTTCCCCGATGATCGGCATGAGCGATGCAGGCTGAACCAGTTGAAGTCCGTTTAGCGCAAAGTTCTCCGCAGGCCAAGTCTGCGGGACATGAACGGAGCCGGAATCACCGAAGGCGACAAGGCCAGCACATCACCGAATGCCACCGCCGGGAGCTGTTCTCGACGGCCGCTTCACCACCGACCTTGGAAGGCGGCCGGCGACCAGCTTTGCTCATAGACCGTGAGGTCTTGAAGTGGTCCGGCCAGAATGCGCTCACCCGCAGTCAACACCTTCTCCTCACCCCACCTCCGCGCGTTCCTTCACATTGAAATACCGCTTCAACATCAGGTCCGCCGACCGCAGCGCGCCGTTCACCCAACCCTGTTGATCCGAGAACGATTCGCCGCAGGTGTACACCTCGACCGACGGGATCGGCTTCGCCAGCGCGGGGATGACGACGCGGTCGTCCGCGTCTCGCGCCCACTGGTGGTACGCGAAACCGAAGTACGGGCCGTCGCCCCAGCGGCGATAGCTTGTCAGCACCGGGGTCGGGACGGCGTTGGTCGCGAACACGTCCTTCAACTGGCGCGTCATTTCGCCGACCACGGCCTGCGAGGCAGGGAACAGGACCTGCGGAACCTGCTCGTTGTGAAGCGTCTGCAGCGGTGAATCAAAGGCCGGTCCCAGGTCCTGCAATTCCTGCCAGAAATTCGCATTGCTGAAATCGCAGTAGAGCGTCAGCGGCGCGGGGCCTGTTATCGATTCGCCCTGGATCGGGTCGAACACATAGAACGAATCCGCCGGCAGATCGGTGAACGACGCGCCATCGGTGATCTTGGGGCGGCCCGTGGTGCCGTCGCGCCACCACGCGTTGTCGTAGTACAGATTCACCTTGGTCAGCACCATGCCGACCGACGTCTTCAGGTTGTCACGCATGCGGTGGTACGCCACCGCATCGGATTTCAGCAGCGGCGAGTTGTCGGCCAGCCGTTCGATGGCGTTCTTGGGCATCGCGAGAATCACGTGCTTGCATTCGACCGTGCCGCGCTTGACGGGGCCGGGATACACGCCCGGCGTGGATGCCCAGCTCACGCAGATGTCCTTGCCGCGCGGCGCTGCCTCCAGCGACTCGACGGTGAGGCCGATGCTGATGGTGGCCTTCATCTTCTGCAGCGCCGCCACCAGCGCATCGGTCAGCGTGCTGAAGCCCTGGTCGAACGCATGAAATTGCGGATCGCTCGGAAAGTCTTCCAGGATCTGGATGGCATCGCCCGCATTCGATTCGGACTGGAACGGCCCCGCGAAGCCGACCGTGTCCTTCAGCAGGTTGATGCACTCCTGCGAATACCCGAAGCTGCGCAGAAGGGACCACAGGCCCCACTCGTTCATCTTGATGCCGTTGTAGGTGAACTCGTTGCGAAAGCGCTGCCAGAACCCGGGCGTGGGATTCTCCGGCGCCGGGCACTGGTTCTGCGCGAGGATGGAGAGATACACCGCGCCGATGAGTTGGCCGGGACTGAGATTGCGCTCGCGCTCGTCGAGCGCGTACAACTCGCTCCAGATGGCGTTGTCGTTGGCTGCGGCATCGGCGCGTGTGAAGGCGCGGCCGCGAACGTAGAAGCGGTTGTTGTCGCCGCCGCTGCCGAAATCGACGATGCGCTTGTCCAGGCCGAGTTGCTTCGCAAGCCCGAGCAATTCGGTCATCGCGAGGTTGAAGCGCATGGCGCCTTCCTCGTCCTTGGCCTCCAACGCCTTGCCGTCCGCCTGCAACCAGATGCGGTCGGTGTCGAGCCGGCCGCCGGGCCGCCCGATCTTCTCGACGATCAACACCTTCAGCGACGGTTGATGCTGCAGCAGGCGCCATGCGCTGTACAGGCCGCTGACCCCTGCGCCGACGATGACGACGTCCGCCTTCTCAGGCATGCCTTGTCCCAGTTTGAGAATGCTCATGGTGTCCTCCGCTTCATTTCGCCGTTGCCGTTGACGAAGGCGGCCCCTGGTGCACGTCCAGCGCGATCGGCAGCTTCATGCCCAGCAGGAAGTTCACCACCGCCTGCTGATCGGGTTCGCTCAGTTTCTCGAACGCGGCGATCACGTTGTTCGCTTCGCTGCCGGGGCTGGCGTGGAACATGATTGCTTCCAGCAAGGTGCGGGCGCGTCCGTCGTGCAGCCATGGGCCGGTATCGGCGACGCCCCACAAGGGCCGCGTGAGGAACAGCGGCGGCGCAATCGCGATGCCTTCCACGTCCGCGCCCTGCGCGGTGACGTCCTGAAGGCCGCTGCCCATGTTGTGCGTGCGCAGGTCGCTGAACAGCGGCACATCGACGGTCGCGTCCGCATTGGTCGGCAGCCGCGGGAACACATAGGCGGGAATGTCGTCGCCCGGCTTGCTCAGGCTGATGACGAGGTCCGACTTGCCCGTGGGCGCCGGCACGCTGGCCAGCAGCGGCTTGATGCGCTCGTAGGCTTCGGCGGGCGAGGCAGCATGGGCGACGGCGGCATATTCATTCGTCGCCATGACGGCGGCGAGATGGGCGCGTACGCGCTGGGTGACGTCGTGACGCTCCGGCGGTTCTGGATTGATGAGCAGCGTTTCGGACGGACACTCGCTGGGCTTCTTCACGTTCGCGGGGCCGGGGTCGGCCACCACCAGCCTGGGGCGGTCGAGCCTCACCGCCGGTTCATGGCAGCTCGCACACATGCGTCCCGAAAGCTTGCCTTGAAGGTCGGGCGCGCTGCCGGTGAAGATGGCCTTGCCGCGCTCGTAGCTGGCCTTGCCGCGACTGTCGGTAGGAACCACCATGGCCGGCGGCCGCGTCATCGTGACGAAGGCGGTGAGGGCGGTCACGTTGCCCAGCGTCATCTCGTCGATCTTGCCGTCGCGGTCGCAATCGACGTGGCCGACTTTTTCCACGGCCTGCATGCTGAAGTGGAAGTCAAGTGCGTCGCGCACGAAATGGCGCACGCTGGAGGCGATGCCTTTCCACTGAAACGGACGCACGATGAGATCGCTCGCCACGCCGGTGACGGCGCTCGCATCGTCCACGCACTTGCCGGTTTCGTCGCAGCTGGTGCGCAAGCGGCCGAAGGCGAGTCCTTTCGCTTCGAGCGCGATCGCTTGCTCGATGACGGTGTGCTTGCCGGTCTTGCGATACGCCTCCTTCGCCAACGCGATGGCGATGGCCTGCGTGACGAGCCGTTGCGCGTGGAGATGCGTGGACATTTCCTCGCCCACCGCTTGCGAGTAGCCCGAACCGAACACGTGCGGCGGGTTGCGCACGAGCAAGGTCATCTGCCACGGGAAATTGGGATTGATGAACGCATTGCTCGCCAGGCCCGCGGAGCCGCCGATGGGACTCGGCTTGCGCATCTGCGCCGGGGTCTTGTTGTCGGACGGCACGTAGCTGCCGATGCTGTTGTGGCATTCGTAGCAGCTTTGCGAATCGAGCCCGTTCACGCGAAGGAACGGGAAGTTCGGAAACGCGCCGGGGTAGAGCGCCTGCCGCTGCCGCGCACGCGGGCCTTCCTTGCCTTCACCGTGCCCGTCAGCGGGCGTGAAGGGCGTGGTGTGAAAGTCGCCGCCCGATTCAAGGATGGTGCGCAGCGGGTAGCTGTGGATCTTGTCCTGGTCGATGGTGATCTCGGGCGTGATCGCCGGCTGTTGCGCGTAGAGCGGGGACGCGCCGGCCAGCAGCATCAATGAGCATGCAATGCGTCGTATCGAGCGGCGGGCGATGCGAGAAATGCGCTGCTTGAAGTCGACGTCCTTGGCGAGTTCCATGACTGATTTCCTGAATTGGTTGTGTCGCTAGACAGCAGCGGCTGATCTGGATGAAGGGCACTCGACGCGCTTGGCCGGTGGTTTCTGCCGCGCCGACCAGAACGGGCTGTTCGGCCATCGCGTCTCGGCCGCGTAGTGCTTGCGGCGCTGGTCGAGATAGCGCCGCCAACTGGTGTCTGCACGTTGAGCCCAGGCCCGCCCGGACGGCGCCATCGGCTTCCCGGCAAGCCAGCCGACGAGGGTGTCGGCGGCGGCGATGCCATCGGCCAGTGCGCCCGAAATGCCCGAGGACGTCAGCGGGTCGAAGGCCATCAGCGCATCGCCGACCGCAATCCACCCGGGGCCTGCGGCGCGATCGAGGCAGACGCTGTGGGCCGCAAAGCTCGCGATTCGCAGCGCGCCGGCAGGGGGTGGAAGGCGGCGGGCGAGCTCGGTGGTCTCGATCCAAGCTTGCTGAAAGCGATGGCCTTCGCGCAGCTCGACTTGGCGTGCCAGGTCCCGGTCCGTCATCAGGCACACGACCGCGCGTGCGCCGGGCAAGGGGGCCGCGTACCACCAGCCGAGAGCGAAAGGTTCGAGCAGCGAGAGGCCGGCCAGGCCGCCGGTCGCCGGCCGCGGCACGATGGTGCCCAGCGCGACGAGATCATCGATGCGCTGCCGCTTGGCACCCAGGCGCGTGGCCAGTTCGGCGCGCCGGCCCGTGGCATCGACGAGGATGCGTGCGCGCCATTCGCTGCCGTCGTTCAACTGCAGTGTCCAGGCGCAGGCTTCCCACGCCATGCGATCGATCTTTGCCGGCCGGATCAATCGCACACCGCGGGACAGTACGGCCTCGCGCAGCGTCGAGTCGAAGACCTCGCGGTCAAGGTGCCAGCCGTGGCCCTGCCCGCGGTGCAGAAAATCGTCGATCTGGCGCTGGTCGCCCCAGAGCGAGAGATTGCCCTGGTAGGGCGCATAGGCCCGCATCGCGTCAGGCAGGCCGAGGCGGGCCAGCATGGGCCCGACGTCGGGCGTCGCCGATTCGCCGACGGCCCAAGGGCGTTCCGTCGGCCAGTCGACCATGCCGACATGCCCGACGCCGGCATGGCGCAGGGCCAAGGCCGTGGCACAACCCGCCGGCCCGGCCCCGCAGATCAGCACCTCGAGCGGCGTCACTTCGCCGGCGGGAAGAATGGGCGCGGCAAGGTGCGCGCGACCTCCACGAAGCGCAATTTGCCGTGGACCGTCTTCTCCATCACGAAGCCCAGCCCCTGCCAGTACCGGACCATGTCGACGTCGTCCGCGAATGAGATGAAGTCGTTGCGCAGTTGGTCGAAGTCCGTGCCCACCCAGGCGACCTGCTGGCCGCTTCGGAGGTCCGGGGGCGGGGGCGCTTCCGCCGTCGTCACCGCGCGCGGCGCCGGTGGTTCGAGGTAGACGAACTCGGGGCGCTGCGCAGGCCACCACCAGATGACCCGGCCGTCCATCGGCTGCGACGAGCATTCGTTGAAGTCGGCCTGCCACGGCACGGCCATGTAGCGGCAGACGTCGCCCGGCTCCATCTGCCGCGGGTCGAAGCCGGCGCTCAGGGGGCCATCGACGACGAGGCGGGCATTGATGCGCAGGGGATCGTCGTCCTGGTAGATCGCCGTGTTGCGCGAGATCCAGCCCATCTCGATGCCGGGGGAGAACGCGCCACCGACGCAGTTCTCCAGCACGCCGCGCGTGAGCGCGGCGGCCTGGTCGCTGGTGGCGACCTCGTTGCGGAACCAGCCCGCGGCCCACTGCTGCATGAAGAAGAACTGGGTGTCCGTCAGGCGCAGGTATTTCGACGTCAGGGTGTCGAGGATCAGGCAGTTGTCGCCCGCGAGGAACGGCATCATCGTTCGGCCCTTGTCGCTCACGATGACGTTCTCGGAACTCGGTGGGCGCAAGACGTCGAGGATCCAGCTGCGCAGGCCCTTGTATTCGTCAGTGGCCGGCGATTTCGGCACCGTGCCCAACTGCTCGAAGTTGAAGGTGTGCGGCTTCGGCGGGATGGCGGCCACCCACGGGTACAGCGTCGCGCGCTCCAGCAGCGGCTGGATCTCGCTCTGAAAATTCGGCTTGTAGCCCGACGGCCCGGACTTCCACAAGCCTTGCTCGAAGATCGCCGGCACCTTGCCGTTGCGCACGCCGGCATCGAAGATGGTGTCCCACAGCGAGACGAGGTTGGCGATCTGCGGGGCGTACGACGGCGGGCCGACCAGCACCCATGAAGCAGCGGCCCGGATCTCGGTGCCATCCGTCAGCCGTATCACGGCAAAGACGGGGCCGTCCGAGGTGTCGTCCCACCAGCCATCGTTGTTGGCATATTCGTTGATCTTCGGGTCCGGCGCGGCCGTTCCTGAAATGCCGAATCCGCCAAGGACTAGCAGGCGCCCGGCATCGTCGGTGCGCAGCTCGCCAAGGCTCGAGATGCTCTCGCCGGTCGGGTTGAGCGGCCCTTGCGGGAAGTTCACTCCCTGGTAGTTCGGCGGCGCGCTCGTGGCGTCGAAGTGCACGCCGGACTGCAATGCGCCGGCAATCGAGCGCGGCCCGGCGTCGATCATCAGCTTGTTGCGATCCGGCTCGGTCGCGTTGCGCAACGGGTGGTTGGGCGCATAGCCGTTCTCGCCCTCGTTGGTCACGAAGGTGTACCAGCTCGCCTTCTTGTTCGCGATGTGCGCCGTCCAGGTGATGGAGGCGATGCCCGGCGTGTCGAGCGTGACTTCTTCCGACCCGTTCGGCCCTTCGCGGAAGACGCGAAAGCGCGCCGCCTGACGGCACAGGCGGCCTTCGTCGTCGCGGAAGTCGCGCTCGGTGAAGGGGGCGCCGTCCGGCAGGGTGGGCAGGCCGCGGTAGACCTCGGGGCCGACATAGAACTTCGCCGGCGCGTTGCCAACGCGTGCCACGCCGATGCTCGGGTAGATCTTGTAGCTTGTCATGGTGTGTCCTCCGGTTCAAAGAGCATGGCCCGAGGCCGGGATGACCAGCTTGGCGAGCCCGCGCATGGCGCGCGCCAGATGCGCGGCACGCGGACTGTCGACGGGGGTCTTGTCCAGCGCCTGCTGCAGGCCGCGAGCGAGCGTGTGCACGTCGGCGCTGTCGTCCCAGCTCCATGTGGGGGCGGCATTCGGTCCCACTTCGCTGTTGCCGTTGTCGTGTGCGGGTGTGGTCATCAAGGTGGCGGCCATGCTTGGCAGCACCTCGTGCATCAGGTTCAGCACGATGCCGAAGAAGGGGTCGAAGTCGCCGCGCACGAAGGTCCGCTCGAAGGCGCGCAGCATCACGCTGTAGTGTTGATTGAACAGCTTGGCCAGGCCGAGGGCGGCGGGGTTCGAGAAGTCGTCGAGGCGGGGGTTGGACGTGATGGGCAGGGTCGGCGGGAAGTTCGCCTGGTCGAGCGAGACCTCGCGGAATTTCATGAAGTGACTCAGCTCTTCAGGCGTGCCGAGGATCGGGCCGTAGGTGCCGTCGGTGCGCATGCCGTACTGGTTGTAGGCACCGAAGGGCTCGCGCGGAACCAGCGGTTTGTCGGCCGGCACCTTGCCTTCGCCTTGCCGGACGATCTGGTCGATGCCTGCCAGTGCGCTGTGCTTGTCATGGACCTTGATGACGGTGCCGCCGAACTTGCCGAGGTAGATGTCGGTGCGCTGCCGGAACTCGGGCGGATCGGCCTGGAACGGGTTGCCCGGAAAGGCCTCGATCGCCTGGGTCAGCGACTCGTACAGCTGCGCGATCGTGTCGTAGTGATCCCCTTGGGCTGGTGCGTCCCAGGGCGCAGGCGTCTCGATGGCGGCATAGACGTTCGAGAAGACGTCGATCGAGGCGCGGTACAGCCCGAGCAGCGGAGTCGTGTTCTCGTTCGCGTGCGGCAGGTAGCCAGGGTAGGTCGGTGCGAACTCGCGGGTGAAGCGCGGCAGGCCCCCCAGCGCCACGACGAGGTTGGCCACCTGGTTGACGTGGAACATTTCCTCCATCACGACGCTGCGCAGGATCTGGTAGGCCTTCGAGCCGGTGTCGGAGATGGAGTACAGGCCGCTCAGATAAACCGGAATGGTCGAGAACTCCACCTGCAGGGCCAGTTGCGCCGCGTTGCGCAGATCGCTGCGCTGGTCTTCCGTGGTTCGCGATTTGTGTCCCGGGGCCTGCTTGCTCCCCGAGAGGCGATCGAACAGGGCCCCGAATGGGCGCGGGCTTCGCAGGTTTCGGATCGGGTCAGGGCTTCGTACTTCGGAGGTCATGAGTGGCTCCTGTGAATTGCAACGCCGTGCCCGTCTTGACGGGGGCGGGCATCGTTGAAGAAGAGGCTTGTTCAGGTCCGGTGGCCGCTGGGCGCGGGTGCCGGGCATCAACGCGGTTCGAGGGTGACCTTTCCGTACTTCAGTGCCACGCTGGCTGCAGCCTTTCCATCGCTGCCCAGGGGAACGAGCGTGACGGTCACCTTGCCGTCCTTGCGGATCTGCGCGACGGCTTCGTCCGAGAGTTCGACGGCGAAGCCGAAGCGCTTGGCATGTTGGGCGTGCGCGCTCGCGCCGCGCGTGTGCGCCACCGCGCCGATGGTGCCCGCATAGTTCGCGCTGTCCAGCGGCGTGTCGGCCGTGGCATCGGGCCGGTTGATGAAGACCAGCACCTGCGCCGAACGGTGCATGGGGACTTCGATGTCGGTAATGCGCAGCGTGTAGTGGGGAAGCGCCGCGGCGGCGCTCGCCGGCTTGCCCATGAACAGCAGGTGGGGCGCGGGCAGCTTCAGCGTGTGTGACGCGGGGACGGTGCCCAGCGACTGGCCCTTGGGGTTGTTGAAGACCGTCAGCGCCGCGGGCTTGGTGGCTTGGGTTTTCATCGTCTTGGGCGCCGTGGTGCCTTGCGCCATCAATTCGGGCGCGCCGGCGACGGGCTGGTAGTCGTAGCCCAGTCTTTCTGTGGCCAGCACGTCGGCCACCGAGATCGAGACCAGGCGCTTGTTCTCGTCGAAGAAGGTCCAGCGCTGGTTCAGCCAGGCCTGCACGGCGGGGTTGCTCCGGCCGCCGCCCTGCGCCAGCCACATCGGCCACAGCCGGTCGATGTTGGCATGGTGGGCGAAGAAGATCGGATCCTGCGCGGCGGTGGCCAGCACGCCCATGTCGTCGCCGCAGTTGGGCATGGTGTCGCCATCGGTGCCGGTCCAGTTGTGGACGGCGCCGTGCGGGCCTGCTTCGAGTGCGCCGCCGTAGTAGTTCGGCTTTTGCGGCGCTCCGCCGAACAGGTCGAAGGTGGGCTGGCCCATCACGCGGGTCATCACCACCGGGCCCACGGTGTTCGCGGGCAGCACCGCCGTCGCCGTATCCCCCCGCAGCGCGTTCAGCAGCGGGTTGGTGCCCGTGGTGTCGGTGTAGGGCGGGGGCATGGTCTGGTGGCTGGGCGAGGCGGCCTGCGTGCTCCAGTCCCAGAACGACAGGCGGAACGTCGGGTCGCCGATCAAGCTGCCGAGGATGCGTTCATGAAAGTACAGGTAGCAGCGGTGCCAGGGCAGGAACCACCAGCCGTTGTGGATTTCCGTCCCCTCATTTCCGTCGGAGCCGCCGCCGCAATACCAGCAATGCACGTGGGCCTGCTGCAGCCAGCCACGCGGATCGCCCGGGTCGCTCTGGCTGAGGGCGCGCAGTGCGGCGTAGGCCTGGCGCAGGCGGGCGATCTCGGTCGCGTTCAGATCGAACGCGCTCTTGCGCGGCACGATGGCGCCGCCAGGCGGCGCGAACCGCACCTGCGGGCCGGTCGCGGCCGGAGGCTGGCAGGCCACGGGATAGTCGGGAGGCGCGTAGTTGGGGTCGCTGCATGTCTCCCCCGCGAAGGCGCCGGGGAAGGCCGCGGCTAGGCCGGTGGCACCGAGCCCCTGCATCAGGCGCCTGCGGCCATTGCCGCAGGGATCGTTCGTCTTGTTCTTCTGCACTTCTTGTCTCCTTGGTTGAGCGGGCCGGGACATCGAGCGCCGGCGAGTTCAGTGGTGATGCCCTTGGCTGATGCCGCCCACGCCATCAGGAAGCGACATGCGGATGAGCTGCATCATTCCCTGGTCTTCGTGGTCCAGGATGTGGCAGTGCAGGACGTAGTCGCCGATGTAGCGCTCGTAGCGCGTGCGCACGACCACGGTGTATTTGCCGCCCGGCGTGCCGGGCGGGTTGGCGTTGTTCTTGACCCAGAGCGAGTCTTTCCAGACGCCCTTCAGTCCGCGGTATTGCGTGTCCACGGCACCGTCTGCGTTGTCGATCGCGTCCGGCCCGCTCACGTCGCGGCCCTTGGGGTCGAGGATCTTCACCACCTGGAACGGGTTCACGTGAATGTGGAAGGGGTGGCTCACGAAGTCGGAGCCCAGCGTCCACTCGTCCACGCCGTGCAGCTTGAGCACGCGGTCCACGCGGCCCGGCTGGAAGGGCTTGCCGTCCACCTCGAACAGCGTGGGCGTGCTGCCGCTGCCGGGCACGATGTTGAAGGTGAGCGCCTGGGTGCCGGTGACTTCGCTTTGCTCGATGGTGGGGTGGGGCACGAAGCCGCCGAACTTCAGGCCGCGGCGCAAGTCGCTCACCACGGCATCGCGAACGCCTTTGGGCATGTTGACGGCCGCTGCGGCAGCCAGCTCTGCGGCGAGGTAGCCGGAGATGTCCGCAGGCACCGCGCGCCCCGGTGCCACTTCCACCACGCCCAGCAGCTGGCGCGATGGCGGCGCCGCGCGATCGACGTTGGCCGAGGCGGGGGCATCGGTGTCGATCACGCAGTAGCGACCGGGCTGCGGAAACACCATCAGGACGTCCCAGCGGTAGGCGGGCTGGAACACGGTCTCGGTGGTTTTCATCGCCGCGGCCAGCGTGAGGCCGTCGGCGGCGACCAGGTGCTGGGTCAGCGGTTCGCCGGTGCAGTTGTCGGCGATGAAGGCGCCGTTGTCGGCGGCGCGCAAGCCGTCCAGCGATCGTGCGCCGTCCTTGAGCTTGCGGAACTGCAGGTTGACCGAGTCGCGCACGCCGCCGTGGATGACGCGCCAGCGCTCGATCCGGCCGGTGCTGGCGTCCTTGAAGGTCGGCAGCACGCGGCCGTTGATGCTGGTGTAGCGCCCCGAGGCCGCCCAGTCGCCGGGACCGAACAGGTCGTAGCCGGTGCTGCCGCCGTTGGTACCCTCGATCCCGCCTACGTCGCCCGCATCGCAGCGGTAGGTGCCGTCGGTGTTGGTCTTGACCTTGCCGGTGGCATCGCGGCAGGCGTACTGGATCTGCTGCATCACCACCACGCGCTCCTTGAACGGTTGGGTGCGCGTGGGCTTGAGCAGGGTGTCGATGTCGCCGCCAGCGAGCTTGCCGTCAGGGCCTTTCACTGGCGGTCGATTGCCGCGGATGATGAGCGCGCCCGCCATGCCGCTGGACACCTGCAAGGCGGTGGAGCCGTGCAGGTGCGTGTGGTACCAGAAGGTGCCGGACGGGTGGTCGGACGGCACGTTGTACTCGTACTCGAAGCTCACGCCGGGGTTGATGGAGATCAGCACGTTGTCGCCGTTGCCGGCCGGGTTGACCCACAGGCCGTGCGTGTGCAGGTTGGTGCCGTTGAAGCAGTGCGGGACGTTCACGCTGCCGCTCGACTCGACGCAAGTGTGGTCGGCCGGCAGCTTGTTGTGCAGCGCGATGCGGATCGTGTCACCGGGCTTGATCTCCAGCATGGGCGACACGAAAGGCGTGTCGGGATCGATGCTCGCGCCCTGGTAGCTGCGCAGCTTTACGGCGTCGAGCCGGCGCTCGGCCGGGTTCCACAGGTGGCCGCTGGTGTAGACCACGTTCAAGTCGAGCAAAGCTTCGCGGGAATCCTGCGCCGCTGCAGCAGGCGCGGCGCGCAGCGTGGCCATCAGCGGCTTTCTCCTGAGCTGCAGCAGCGGCGGGTTGTCCGCCACGCGCTGGATGTCGGTCTGAACCTGAGTCTGGGTTTGGGCGAGGGCGGCGTTGCCACCCAAGAGGGCCAGCGCGCAAAGCGCGGCAGGCATGACGACACGCGCATCTGCGGATGCGATCTTCATGGAGTCCTTCTCCCTGCTGGAGCGTTGCCAGCGATTTGCGCGAGAGTCGCACGCCACTTGTCGAGTGGGTACCTGCCATCTCTTACAGGCTTCAACGCGGGCGCTGGAGTGCTAGGCGTTCCACGTCGTTGCGGCATGGCACCGCGGACGCTCTGCGTCGACGTCAAGGCGCGATGTCGCGCGGACGGTGTGACATGACCGACCTCGTTCCGGTGTGGGACCTCGGCGAGCCTCTTGCATCGAGATGCGCACCGGCAGGCGCCGTCTGCGACTTCAGTCGGAGACGGGGCCAGACGTTCGTCGGAGGCAAGAAGACCGTTGCGAACCTAGCCTTGCATTGACCTCAACCGGCAACGACCACGCCTGAAAGGCTTTCGCATGGAAATGAACCTGGACATGGCACTGCAGCATCTGCGCTGCGTCACCCCGACCGATCCATCTGGTGAGGACGAGCCCTACCTCTGGATATTCTTCATCGTCGCAGACGGCAGCACCATCCGTCAGCGCTTGGACGATCCGTTGCGACTGTCTGCCACCATTGCCGTCCACTCGGGGAGTGGGCGGCCCGGAAATTTGAATGGGGCCACTGCGACAAGCAGCGCTTCACCACAAGGCATCGTGATTCCTGAATCCATCGGACGGCACAGGAGCACCATCAAGCCCATCGTGCTCGACCTTCCCTTCGGGCCAACGCCAACCAGGGTCTTCATCCCCGGCAGGATGCTGGCGATCTGTGCGGCAATCGATGAGGACTCGGTGCCAAGGGATGCGATGGAGGCCGCGTTCAATGCCGTCAAGGTGCACATTCAGTATCGTCTGAATGACTTCTTCAATGGCCTGAGCATGATGGATTTCGCTGGCCCGTTGCACGATGCCGCCGACCCCATCGCGGCCGCCTCCACGATGTTCAACCAGAGGCTCGACGCCCTGATCTCCGAGATCAGCGATGAGGCCCAGAGCCTCGCGGAAAGCACGGCGCGAGATTGGGTGATCGACCACGAGGACTTCCTGACACAGTTGGTCGCGTTGGCGGACCGTGATGAGGCCATCGGAAGCCACACGTTCACCGCCGATGAATCCGTGATCATCGATCACGGCCTGCACGATGAATTGCGCGCCGATCTGCGGCAGTCGGCGGACGGCCTGGGTGGGGCCTGGTACGTCGTGAGCGGCTACAGCAACGCGTCCATCCGATTTGTTCCGGGAGACCATCAGCTGACCCAACTGCTGGAGCTGCCTGAACCGACAGGCAGCCCTGAGCAGCACGTGATCAATGTTCAGCGCAAGTGCGTCGATGCCGGCACAACAGTCTCAGTGCAGAGAACCTCGCACTTCCAGCAGTGGCAATTGATCGTGGGCTACCCGTTCATGCACTACCGATATGCGCTGGACGGGCACGAATTGACCGGCGACCAAGGCGTCGTCGAACTCAGCAAGACGACGAGCGTCCCAGAGTTCGATGAGACAAAGTTCTATTTCATCGGCGCGAGTACGCAGAACCGCCTCGTTCACGTCAATTACCGGTTCCTTCCAGTCGAAGGTGCGCCTCAGCTGCGCAGGCTGATCCTGAGCAATGATCCAGTGGATGGGAATTTCCATCTGCAGCTGACCGTCGACGGCGTGCTTTCGACGCACCCGCCCGTGCCGGTGGTGAGCACGAGCGTTCCAATCGTGGGTCAGTCCATCGACTTCGCCGATGGATTCCTTGATCGCTACATCGCCTGTGTCGCCAGGGGGTTGAAGGAGAAGTGGGCACGGGTGAAGGCCGTGATCCCGGACCGTTGGCGCACACCGGAAATCGCCTGGAATCGCTACAAGGAGATCGTCGGCCAGCTGGACGATATGCATTCGTACCAGATCTACGATGCGGCGACGCTCGCCAAAATCAAGCAGTCGATCGCCAGGAAGCTCAAGTTGGAGCTGCCCGGCCAGGAGGAATGACTTCAGCGGTTCGACGAGAACAATTTCCGTCGAACGCTGGGTGATGGCTTTCAACAGCGCGTTGGCGGGAGTCGGTCGCCCGGCGCGTGGGCGACCGACAACTCAACGGTTGGCGCAGTACCCGAACTGTGCGGTCGCTTGGGGTGCGAGCGTGGCGTTCCAGCTCACGCCGGACGCCGTCAGGGTCGTCCCCGACTGCTGCCAGACGGCGTTCCACAGCGTATAGATGGCGCCTTCAATCGTCACGTTGACGCGCCAGGTTTGTGCCGTGCTGGAACGGTTGGTCACATCGACGTTGGCGCAGTAACCGCCGCCCCAGTCGTTCGTCTTGACGACACTGGTTGAAACGCCGGGTGCGGGTGCGGGTGCGGGTGCGGGTGCGGGTGCCGGTGCCGGTGCCGGAGCCGGAGCCGGAGCCGGAGCCGGAGCCGCCCCCCAGAAGCTCTTCAGCATCGTCAGCTTGTCTTGCCGCAGCGTCACCCAATCGTCTTGCAGGATGCCGCCGGTATCGCCGCTGTTGGGGTTCCATGACCAGTAGAAGACATTGGTGATGCCTTTGGTCTTGAGCCACGCGAAGAGGGCGTCCTGGAAGGTCTTGTCCTTGGGGTTGCCGGTGCCGTACTTGCCGCCGGTTTCGCCGATCGCCATGGCATAGCCCTGGCTTGCGAACTGGCCGAAGTGCGCGTTCCAGATCGCCGGCATGTTGCTCGGGAAGTTGCTGGCGTTGAAGTAGCTCTGCACGTACACATCGGGCCCGTACACGTGGGGCGCGAGCACCAGGCGGTTCATCGGGATGTTCAGGCTCTTGCAGCTCATGGGCTCCAGGTTGCCGCCCCACCACCAGCCCGGCGTGGTGCTGCAGGCGCTCTGGTCGCCGATGCCTTCGACGAACACCAGCGCATTGGGTGCGACGGCCAGCACGGCTTGCGAGGCCCGCTCGGCCGCGAGGTTCCAGTCGGTGGCGGTGTTGCCGCTGCCCCAGGTGGCCTGCCCGTGCGGTTCGTTCTTCAGGTCCAGGCCCAGGAAGCGCGCGTAGCCCTTGTAGCGCTGCGCCACGAGGCGCAGGTCGGCGAGCCACTGCGCTTCTGTGTAGCCGTTGACGTACCACAGCTCGGAGATCGCGTTGCAGTCGGGCCGGTGGTGATCGATCAGGAAGTACATGCCGCGCCGGTCGAGCTCGGCCACCAGCTTGTCGAGGACCTGCAGGCTGTTGAGTCCTTGCAGATCGGCGTTGCGGCCGTAGTCGATGGAGTTGACCGCGTCGCCGCGCAGGGTGCCGCTGCACACCGGCAGGCGCACCGCATTGAAGCCGGCCGTTTGCATCTGGTCGAGCATCTCTTTCCAGTTGCGTGTCCACAAGCCGTGCACGACGCGCGTCTCGGTTTCGAAGCCGAACCAGTTCACCCCTTTGAGCGTGACGCGCGCGCCGGCGTTGTCGTAGATCTGGCCGCCCGACACGGACATGGCCTGGGCGGGGTTGGCGACGGCGGCGACGAGTCCGGCCAGCGCGGCAATGCGCGCCCAACGGGGTTTTGGAATCATGGGGTTGTCCTTCGATGGATGTTCTTCATCGTGCCAACGGCACGAGGGCGAGTCTGTGCGCGATCGCACGTGGAGCATGTAAGTCACTGTGTGAATTGCTGCGCGGCGTGCGTCAGCCCGAAGGCCATCCAAGGGGAGCAGTCCGAAGATGTTCTTGCACTGTCCACTAGGATGCATGCATGTCGTCCACCCTGCCTGTGCGCCACGTGTTGCTCGCCGTTGCAGTGGTCGCGGTCTGGGGCACCAATTTCGTCGTCATCAAGCTGGCACTCGCGCAATTGCCGCCCTTGCTGCTGGCCACGTTGCGGTTCAGCTTCGCGGCTGTCCCCGCGGTGTTTTTCCTGAAGCGCCCCGCGGTCCCGTGGCGCAATCTGGCCGCGTACGGGGTCTTGATCGGTGCGGGCCAATTCGGGTTGCTGTTCATCGCCATGAACGGCCACATCTCGCCGGGACTGGCCGCGCTCGTGATCCAGACCCAGGTCTTTTTCACCATCGGCATGGCGATGCGCTCGGCCGGTGAGCGTGTCCAGCCGGTGCAGTGGGCGGCGCTGCTTCTGTCCGCTGTCGGGCTGGTGACGATTGCCACCCACACCGATGGCAGCACCACGCCGCTCGGGCTGGCCATCGTCCTGGTCGCTGCCTTCTGCTGGGCGTCCGGCAACATGGCAAGCCGCCGCGCAGGCCGCGTGGACATGCTGGCGTATGTGGTGTGGGCCAGCTTGTTCTCCGTCCCGCCGCTGCTGGTGCTGTCGCTGGCGATCGAAGGGCCCGCACGAGTGGCGACATCCCTTGCTCACGCCGAAGCGGTGGCCTGGGGCGCGGTGCTCTGGCAGGCCGTGGGCAACACGCTGTTCGGCTTCGCGGCCTGGGGCTGGCTGCTGGCCCGCTACCCGGCCGCCACCATCACGCCGATGGCGCTGCTCGTGCCGGTGTTCGGCATGGCGTCGTCCTCGTGGTGGTTGGGCGAGCCGCTTCCCGGCTGGAAGTTGACCGCTGCGGCGCTGGTGCTCGGCGGCCTGGCGCTGAACCTGCTGTGGCCGCGCCTGCGCGCAGCCTGGGTCAGCCGACCACGTGCTTGATGGCCCGCAGGCGATGTGCTGTTCCCCCGCGCAATCGATCAATCAGCAGCCCGTCGACCCCGCCTTGATGTGCTGCCCGATCTCATCCGCCAGCCGCGTGACTGCCCGTCGATGCGCCTCGGCCAGTGCCGCGATGCTGGACTGCGACGCGGGCTCCTGCATGACGCTGCGGCACACCAGCGCTATCGCGCCGCGCTGGGTTGAAAGCACCGACCACGCCGCCTCGATGCGCGCCTCGCGGCCGGGCACGCTCTCGAAGCGCTGCACGTCCACCCGCACGCGCCACACCGAGGCTTGCGGCGGCGCCACCCCGCGCACATCCACCGCGCCCCAGCGCGACGTGAGCCGCGCGACGATGGCGCCGCGCAATTCGTCCTGCAGTGGCGCGGCCCATCGATCCTGCTCGAGCAGCAGCAGCGAGTCGTCCGGCTGGCGCACGGCCCACTGGGCGTGGTCGGCCTGCGGCGGGATGCTCACGGGCAGCACGTCCACGTAGATCGGGCTGGTCGTGGCGGCCGCACTCGCCGCCTGCGCCGCATCCGCCGGCACCAGGGTGTGGAAGCGCTCGGGCAGCTTGCTCGTGGAGCAGGCCGCGAGCAAGGCGCCGAGCACCGCGGCAAGGGCGATGCGCTTCATCGCTGGGTCTCCTGTGAACCGATGGACGGGTCGGCCTTCTTGCCGCGCAAGATGGATTCCGGGTGCCTCTGCAGATAGTCGCCCAGCGTGCGCAGCGCCTGCGCCGCGCGCTGCAGCTCGACCATGGTCTGCTCGACGTTGCGCTGCACCGGCGCGCTGTCGTCCAGCAGGTTGCGGTCCAGCCGTTGCAGCGATTCCTGCACCGACTGCAGCGTGCGCTGTACCTCGGCGAGCGACTTCTGCGCCTCGGGCGTGAGCGTGCGGATGCTGGCCTGCGCCTGCTTGAGCGTGCTGCTCAGGTCGCGGCCGATCTCGTCGAAGGGCACCTTGCTGACCTTGGCGACGATCTCGGCGATCTGCGGCTGCAGCTCGCTCAGAGTGCCCGGCACGGTGGGCACCAGCGGCGCGCCGTTGCTCATCGCGAGTTGCGCCGGCGCGGACTTGGGCATGAAGTCGAACGCGATGTACTGCGTGCCGGTGAGCAGGTTGGCCGTGCGCAACTGCGCGCGCAGGCCGTTGTCCACCAGCATGCGCAGAAAGCGCACGTCGGCATCTTCCGAAGCCACCGAGTCGCGCAGCATCGCCTGGCGGATGGCGCCCAGCCGCAAGGGGTAGATCTGCGCCGTCACCTCCATCGGGTAGCGCTTGCGCTTCGCGTCGTACTGCAGCGACATCGTCTGCACCGTGCCGATGTCGATGCCGAGGAAATCGATCGGCGCGCCCACCGCGAGGCCGCGCACCGACTGGTCGAACACCATGCGCACTTCCATCGGCGGGCCGTCCGGCGGCGCGACGGCCGCCCTGCGGTCGTGGAAGAGAGTGAAGGTGCTGCTGGCCGGCGCGGGCGGCATGCTCTCGCTGCCCGGCATGCGCTCGAAGGCGATGCCGCCGGCGATGACCGAGGCGAGTGTCTGCGTGTTCAGCGTGAGGCCGCTGGCACTCAGCGTCAGGTCCAGGCCGCTCGCGTTCCAGAAGCGCGCCTGCAGCGACACCAGCGAGTCGTAGGGTGACTCGACGAAGACCTGCACGGTGAGCAGGTCGTTCTTTGGGTCGAGCGTGTAGCCGACCACGCGGCCCACGCGCGTGCGGCGGTAGTAGACGGGCGAGCCGACGTCCAGCGAGCCGAGGTCGTCCGCGCGCAGCACGAAGCTCTTGCCCGCCTCGCCGCGCAGCACGAACGGCGGCGCCTCCAGGCCGACGAACTCCCGCGAGGACTTGGGCGAGGTGCCCGCATCCACGCCGATGTACGAGCCCGACAGCAGCGTGTTCAAGCCGCTGATGCCGGCGGTGCCGATGCGCGGGCGCACCACCCAGAAATGCGTGTCTTCCACCGCGAGGCCGGCGGCCGAGCGGTCCAGCCGCACGCCGGCCAGCACGCGCTTGCGGTCCTCGCTCAAGGTGACGGTTTCGACGCGGCCGACCGCGACTTCCTTGTAGCGGACTTCGGTCTTGCCCGGCTCCAGCCCCTCGGCCGTGCGGAACTCGATGATCAGGCGCGGGCCGGCCTGCAGCAGCGACGAGACGAGCAGCGACGCGCCGATGAAGACCGCGACGATCGGCACGATCCACACCAGCGACAGCCGCGCCGGGTTCTTGCGCTTGACCACCGGCTCGGCGATGGCCACGGGCACTTCCTGCGGCCGCTCGGGTGGCGGCTCCTGCGGCGGCGATTCGGTGGGATCGTCGTTGTGCTCAGCCACGCTCGTCTTTCTGTTTCTCGCGCGATCGCCAGATCAGCCGCGGGTCGAAGCTGCGCGCCGCCAGCATGGTGAGGATCACCACCGCCGAGAAGGCCAGCAGCCCCGGCTCCGGCTGCACGCTGGCCAGCCGGCCGAACCGCACCATGCCCACCAGCAGCACCACCACGTACACGTCCAGCATCGACCAGTGGCCCACCGTCTCGACCACGCGGTACAGCCGCGCGCGCTCCAGCCGCCGCCAGTCGGAGTGGCGGCGCGCCGTCCAGGCCAGCAGGGCGAGTGCGACGATCTTCAGCAAGGGCACTGCGATGCTCGCGATGAACACGATGACCGCGAGCCCATAGGCCTTGTCGCTCCACAGCTCGCCGATGCCGCCGGCGATGGTGTAGGTGTCGTTGCGAAAGAGGTTGGTGGTGGTCATGATCGGCAGCAGGTTGGCCGGCACGTACAGCAGCACCGAGGCGCCCAGGTAGGCCCAGGTGCGCTGCAGGCTCTGCGGCTTGCGCGCATGCAGCGTGTTGCCGCAACGCGGGCAACGCAGCTTGACGCTGCCGTCGTCCTCCACGTCGGGCGCGGCCGACACGGTACCGCAGTATTCGCAGCCCAGCAGCTGCGTTTGCGGTGCGAGCGCATCGGTGAGCGTCATCGCGCCGCCTCGGGTTGCAGCCACAGGTGCTTCAGCCCGCCCGATTCGAGCGCCGCCAGCAGCAAGGCGAGCGCACCGAAGGCGAACATGCCGGGCCCGGGCCGTGCGTGGGCGAGCCCCGCCATGCGCACGATGGAGACGGCCGCGGCCACCATCATCACTTCCACCATGCTCCAGCGTGTGGCCTCGTGCAGCGCGCGCATGCACGGCGCGAACCAGCGTGAGCTGCGCCCGAGGCTGAGCGGCACCAGCACCACCAGCCGCAGGCCGATGAGGGCGGCCGGTGCCACGATGGCCGTGAGCACCGCAAGCACCGAGATCACCGGCTCGCCGGCGTGCCAGGTCAGGCGCACGGCGTGGGGCAGGGTGGCGGCGGTATGCGCACCGCGCAGGTCGATCTCGACGATGGTGGACAGATTGGCGATGAGCAGCACGAGCAGCGCCGCGATGGTCAGCGCCAGCATCGAATGCACACCCAGGCGGTGGCCGCGTGCGAGCACCGCATCGCAGCGGCTGCAGTGCAGCACCTCACCGCTGGCGAGCGGGCGCCAGCGGTGAACCGCATCGCATTGTTCGCAGACGACGAGGTGTTGTTCGTGCAAGCGCGCTGGTGTCCGGGGACGGCCGCCGGGGGCCGGGTGGGTCGATGGTACGAATGTGCCCGCGAACCCGCTGTAGGACAAGTACTTGACCTGGGACGCACCAATGGATTCGCGTCCGGTCTTCGCGAGCCGTTCCATCGCTTCGCACCGACCCGGGCACAGGCAGCACACGATGGTGATGATCGCCGGATCGACGCTTTGGTTGTCATGACATGACGCTTGCCATCACCCGCCAGATTCTGACTTCGACGATGTCCCGTCCGTTGAGCCAGGAAGAGAACCAGCGCGTCCGCTCGCATCCGCACCGGCTCGCCTCGGGCCACGATGACGCGATCGCTGCTCGAAAGGGGCGTGATTCGATGGACCCTGTCACCATGATTCAGCCCAGGGCCGAACTGCCTGCCGGGCTCTTCCCGCTGACCTGCAAGGCTGGCCAGATCGCGAAAGTGGCCGGCTACAACAGCAATGGCCCGTACGCCACCACGACGGGGACATCCCAGGAGGGCGTGCTGTGCGCGACCGATTTAATGAGCGTCTGCACGGCCGTCGTGCTCGCCGGAGATGCCATCAACCCGGATGCCAAAGCCAAAGTCCGGGTGTTCCACGTCTTCCCCGCCAATTTTCTGGCGCCGCAACAGGTGGCGGATGCCGTCAGCAAGTTTCGGGACGAAGGGCTGCTGGTGTCGGCGGCCATGCGTGGCGGGATGAAGGGAATCGAGGAAATCGAGGGATCCGAAGTCATGGTCAACGCGCTGAAGGATGCCTTGGATCAGCAGGGCGTGCTGCTGCTCGACCTCGCGATGACGGACGATCCTTTCAGCTGTGACCCCGTGCCGCTGGGAGGGGTGATCAGGGGAAACCTGGTCATCCTTACCGACGACGTGAGGGTGTCCGAATGAGGCCGCGTCAGGGCTTGCGGTAGGCCTCCAGCAGCGCCTTGCCCTCGGCGCCGGCGCGCTCGGTCCATTCCTGCAGCATGAACTGGCCCACCTTCTGCAGGTCGGCCTTGAGCTGCGGCGACGGCGGCTGCACGATCACGCCCAGTTTTCGCAGCTGGGCGATGGCCTCGTCATTGGCCGTGCCCGATTGCTGCCAGCCGCGCGTCTCGGCCTGGGCGCCGGCCTTGAGCACGGCGAGCTGGGTCTGGCGGTCGAGTGCGTCGAAGGCCTGCTTGTTCACGAGCACCGCGTTCTTGGGCAGCCAGGCCCGGGTGTCGATCCAGTACTTCAGGTGCTCCGCGGTGTGGGAGCTGAGCCCGGTGATGCTGCTGGACATGTACACGTCCACCATGCCCTGCGCCAAGGCCTGCGGCAGCTCCGCCGCCTGCACCGTCACCGAATGCGCGCCCATCAGCTCGGCGATGCGCGCGGTGGGCGGGTTGTAGGCCCGCCACTTCGTGCCCTTCAGGTCGCGCCCGGTGGCAAGTGGCCGGCGTGAGTAGATGCCCTGCGGCGGCCAGGGCACGGCGTACAGGAGCAGCACGCCCTGCTCGGCGAACTTGCGCTCGAGGAGCGGCCGCTGCGCGCGGTACAGCTTCCAGGCGGCGTCGTAGCTGTCGGCGAGGAAGGGGAGGCCGTCGGCGCCGAACACCGCCCATTCGTCTGCATGGTTGGCCAGCAGAATTTCGCCGATCGGCGCCTGGCCGCCTTGCACGGCACGCTTGATCTCCGGCGCCTTGAACAGCGTCGCGTTGGCGTAGATGGTGATCTTGAGGCGGCCGGCCGTCTCGCGGTCCACGTCCTGCGCGAATTCGGCGAGGTTGCGCGTGTGGAAGTCGCTGGTCGCGTAGGCGGTGGGCAGGTCCCAGCGCGTCTGCGCGACAACCGCACCGCACAGCGCGATCATGCCGGTCACGAAAGCCAGCGTCGAACGCATTGATTGTTCTCCCTGAAGGCCCTGCCGAGAATACGATGCGCACGGCATGCCGCGAGGGTGGCAACCATTAAGCCCTGCGCGCCTCATGCGAGAAGTGCACGAGACATGAATCGGCCGTGAACCCGCGATGAACCTGCCATGAACCTGCGATTTGTCGAAGCCTTCTACTGGGTGGTCTCGCTCAAGAGCGTGTCGCGCGCGGCTGAGAAGCTGTTCATCACCCAGTCGGCCATGAGCAGCCGCATCGCGGCGCTGGAAGAAGAGCTGGGCGTGCTCTTGCTGGACCGGCGCGACAAGCAGTTCCGGCTCACCGTGGCGGGCATGCGCTTCTTCAACCATGCGCAGCGGCTGCTCGCATTGCAGCGCGAGATCAAGGGCGAGATGGGCGCGGGCGGCTCGCAGCGTGCGGTGTCGCTGCGCATCGGCGCGATCGAATCGGTGCTGCACTCATGGCTCATCGACTGGTTGCATTCCATGCGCGCGGGCAACCCCGATTTCGAGCTGGAGCTCACGGTGGAAACCACGCCCGTGCTGGTGGACCAGATCCACCGCGGCGCGCTGGACATCGCCTTCGCCGCCTTGCCTTCTGTGGGCGAGCGCCTGCGCAGCCGCGCCTTGCCGCCGATGCAGATGGTGTTCGTGGGCAACTCCGCCATCCATCGCAAGCGCAGCTACACGCTGGCCGACCTGGCCGAGTTCGACCTGCTCACCTTCCAGCGCGGATCGCAGCCGCACGTGGGGCTGATGGACGTCTTCCGTGACGGCGGCGTGGAGCTGCGGCGCGTGCACAACATCTCGTCCATCTCGGCCATGGTGCAGCTGGTGGAAGGCGGCTTCGGCGTCGCGACGCTGCCCTTGGCGGCGGTGCAGCGCCTGTCCGAACGCCTGCCCCTCAAGCCCTTGAAATGCGACGTGCAGTTGCCGCCGCTGCCGGTGCATGCAAGCTACCGGGACGACCCGACCTCGACGGTGGCGCAAGGGGTGGTGGACGCGGTGCTGGACTACGTGGGCGTGCCCAAGCGCAAGGCCAAGCGGACACGGACGGACGAATGAGCTTGAACCACAGAGCACACAGAGAACACTGAGGACATTGCTTTCCTCTTTGTTCTCGGTGTGCTCTGTGGTTGAAAGAATCGATGGTTCAAGGCAACCAAGGGTTTCCACCAATCATTGAAAAAATCGATGATCTAAGAAGAAAATTTCTCGTTTGATGCTGCGGTGCGAGGACCAACACAATCCGTTTCACACCTCTCAGTACTCGCTTTTCCGAGGCCCACATTGAACGCAGCCTTCCACGCCATCCGCGATGACGACATGAGCGCCAGCAAGGTCGACATCGCCCGCGCCGCCATCCGCGCAGGCACCTTCACGGGGCACACCAGCGGCGTCGCCCGCGACCACGTGCAAGGCAACGTCGTCATCCTGCCGCAATCCCTCGCCTCCGACTTCCTGCGCTATTGCCAGCGCAACCCCAAGCCCTGTCCGGTGCTGGCGGTGTCGGAGCCCGGCGACCCGATGCTCCCGAAACTGGGGCGCGACGTGGACATCCGCACCGACGTGCCGCGCTACCGCGTGTGGCGCCGCGGCGAACTGGTGGAAGAACCCACCGACATTCGCCGCCTCTGGCGCGATGACCTCGTCACCTTCGTGATCGGCTGCTCCTTCTCGTTCGAGCAGGCGCTGCTCGACGCGGGCCTGTCGCTGCGCCACATCGACCAGAACCGCAACGTCGCGATGTACCGCACCAACATCCAGACCGAAGCCGCCGGCCCCTTCCATGGCCCGATGGTGGTGTCCATGCGGCCGCTGAAGGCGGCAGCTGCCATCCGCGCCATCCAGGTCACCTCGCGCTTTCCCGACGTGCATGGCGCGCCGGTGCACATCGGCGATCCGAGCCTGATCGGCATCAAGGAGCTGTCGCTGCCCGACTACGGCGACGCGGTGGAGGTGATGCGCGACGAGCTGCCGGTGTTCTGGGCCTGCGGGGTCACGCCGCAGGCGGCCATAGCGCAAGCGCGGCCGGAGTTCTGCATCACGCATGCGCCGGGCGCCATGCTCATCACCGACTTGCTGAACCACCAGCTCGCCGCTTTCTGAACCTCGTCAACCCACAGGAGAACACCATGCGCAGAAACTTCGTCAAGGCGGTCATCGCTGCCGGCATCGCGATGGCTTTCGGCACCCCCGCCCTCGCGCAAGCGCAGGAAGTGCGCATCGGCGTCATCTACCCGCTGACCGGCCCCTCCGCCTCCGTGGGCGGCGAGCTGAAGAACGCGCTAGAGATGGCCGCGGACATCATCAACAACGGCGCGAAGGTGCGCGACCTGCCGTTTGCAGCCGGCGGCGGCCTGCCGGGCCTCAAGGGCGCGAAGATCAAGCTGGTGTTCGCCGACCACCAAGGCAACCCGCAGGTCGGCGCCACCGAGGCCGAACGCCTCATCACGCAGGAAAAGGTCGTGGCCATCGTCGGCTCGTACAACAGCGCCGTGACGCTGACCGCGAGCCAGGTGGCCGAGCGCTACAAGATTCCCTTCCTGAACCCGGAGTCGTCGTCGGCATCGCTCACGGCGCGCGGCTTCAAGTATTTCTTCCGCACCACGCCGCATGACGACCTCTTCGTGCACAACGCCTTCGACTTCCTGAAGGAGCTGCAGGAGAAGAAGGGCATCAAGATCGGCCCGATCGCCACCTTCAACGAGAACGGCCTGTGGGGCACCGAGACGACCAAGCTGCAAGCCAAGCTCGCGCCGGAGAAGGGCTACACGCTGGCCAAGCAGATCCTCTACCCGGCGAAGACCACGCAGCTCACCTCCGAGGTGCAGACGCTGAAGGCCTCGAACCCGTCGCTGGTGATGCAGTCGTCGTACACGCCGGACGCCATCCTGTCGATGAAGACGTACAAGGAGCTGGGCTTCTCGCCGGACATGATCCTGGCGAACAACGCCGGCTTCACCGACACCGAGTTCATCAAGACGCTGGGCCGTGATGCGGAGTTCGTGATCACGCGCGAGGTGTGGGCGCTGGACCTCGCCAACCGCAACCCGCTGATCAAGGAAGTCAACGATCTCTTCCAGAGCCGCTACAAGCTGAATTTCACCGGCAACTCGTCGCGCACCTTCACGGGCCTGATGGTGATGGCCGATGCGATCAACCGCGCGAAGAGCACCGATGCGGAAGCGATCCGCAAGGCGTTGACGGAGACCAACATCACGGCTGACCACCTGATCATGCCGTGGAAGGGCGTGAAGTTCGACGAGCAAGGCCAGAACGTGCTCGGGCGCGGCATCCTCGTGCAGATCGTGGGCGGCAAGTACAACACGGTGTGGCCCTTCGACATGGCCAGCCGTGAGGTGACCTGGCCGATGCCCAAGTGGGACGCTCGCAAGGCGCCGTGAGTTGAAGCTCCCTCTCCCAGGGGGAGAGGGGGAAAGAGGATGAAATGACTCAAGAAATACTCCTTCAAACCCTCGCCTCCGGCGTGCTGATCGGCCTGATCTACGCGCTCGTGGCGGTGGGCCTGACCCTGATCTTCGGCGTGATGGAGATCACCAACTTCTCGCACGGCGAGTTCCTGATGCTGGGCATGTACTCGGCGTTCTGGATGTACTCGCTGTACGCGCTGGACCCGATCTGGACGCTGCCGATCTCGGCCATCGGCCTGTTCTTCGTCGGCGCGGCCATCTACCGCATCGTCATCAAGCGCATCATCGGCGCGGCACCCATCTCGCAGATCTTCACCACCTTCGGGTTGATGATCCTGCTGCGCGGCGTGGCCCAGTTCCTGTGGAAGCCGGACTATCGCGTGATCGAGAAGTCCAGCGTGTCGGGCCACATGACGCTCCTGGGCATCCAGCTCGGCACGCCGCAGCTCGCGGCGGGTCTCGGCGCGGTGCTCACGACGGTGGCGATCTATCTCTTCCTCTCGAAGACGCGGGCCGGTGCGGCGCTCGAAGCCACCGCCTCCGACCGTGAAGCCGCGCAGCTCATGGGCATCGATTCGCAGCGCATGTTCACGTTGGCCTGGGGCATCGGTGCCGCCTGCGCCGGTGTGGCGGGTGCCTTGCTCGCCACCTTCTTCCCGATCTTTCCGGAGGTCGGCGCGAACTTCATCCTCATCGCCTTCGTGGTGGTCAACCTGGGCGGCTTCGGCAGCATCGCCGGCGCCTTCTGGGCCGGGATCATCGTCGGCGTGGTGGAGGTGATGGGCGGCCTGCTGCTCGGACCGCAATTCAAGATGGCGATCGTGCTGTCGCTCTTCCTCGCGATGCTGATCTGGCGCCCGCAAGGCCTGCTTGGCAAGACATGAAGCCGTCCAAGGAACCACTCGACATGAACACCCTGACTCTCCCTGCGCGGGAGCACGGCGACGCGCCGGCCCGCTTCAAGCTGAACTGGAACCTGGCGCTGTGGGCACTGGGCACTGCCGTGCTGCTCGTGCTGCCGGTCTTCGTGGAAAGCCCGTCGCACCAGAACCTGCTGATCCTCATTCTCATGGCCGCGCAGCTGGGCGTGGCCTGGAACATCCTCGGCGGCTTCGCGGGCCAGGTCTCGCTCGGCCACGTGGCGTTCTTCGGCATCGGCGCCTACACGTCCACGATGCTGCTGCTGAACTTCGGCGTCAACCCGTGGCTGGGCGCGCTGGCCGGCGGCGTGGTGTCGGTGCTCGTGGGCACGGTGATCGGCTGGCCGACCTTCCGGCTCAAGGGCCACTACTTCACGATGGCCACCATCGCCATCGCCGAGCTCATCCAGATCGTCTTCAACAACTGGGACGCGGCCGGCTCGGCGGTGGGCCTCACCATCCCGATGGACAAGCAAGGCATCGGCATGATGATCTTCGCGTCCAAGCTGCCGTACTACTACCTCGCGCTCGGCCTGCTCGCGATCAGCCTGGGCGTGAGCTGGTGGATCTCGCGCAGCTTCCTCGGCTACTACTTCCGCGCCATCAAGGACGAGCCCGACGCGGCGCGCAGCCTGGGCGTGAGCCTCACGAAGTACAAGCTGGTGGCGCTGGGATTTTCCAGCTTCCTCGCGGCGCTGGGCGGCAGCCTCTATGCGCAGAAGGAGCTGTACATCGACCCCAACTCGGTGCTGCACACAGGCCTGTCGATCAAGATGGCGCTGGTGTCCATCCTCGGCGGCGTGGGCTCGCTCTTCGGCCCCTTCATCGGCGCCGCGGCCTTCACGCTCATCGAGGAAGGTTCGCGCATCGCCTTCGGCGGCACCGGCCGCGGCACCGACCTCATCGTGCAGGCGGTGATCATCATCGCGATCGCCGTGTACAAGCCCAGCGGGCTGATGGGCTGGGGCAAGGAGTTGAAAGATCGCTTCTTCAGCCGCAAGCAAGAGGGGGGCGCGAAATGAGCGAACTCCTCGAAGTGCGCAACGTCACCAAGCGCTTCGGCGGTCTGGTGGCCAACGACGACGTGTCCTTCAACGTCGGCCGCGCGCAGATCGTCGGGCTGATCGGGCCCAACGGCGCGGGCAAGACGACGATGTTCAACTGCGTGGCCGGCTTCTTCGCGCCCACCGAAGGCGAGATCCATCTCGACGGCCAGCCGGTGCACGGCCTGTCGCCCGAGCGCTGCGCGAAGGTGGGCATTGCCCGCACCTTCCAGGTGGCACGCACCTTCACCAGCATGTCGGTGGCCGAGAACGTGATGGTGGGCGCGCTCATGCTGAGGCGCAACACCACGCTCGCCCGCTCGAAGGCCATGGAGCTGCTCGAGTTCGTGGGCCTCGCACGCCATGCCGACCGAGCCGCAGGCACGCTCACCGTGAGCGAGCAGCGCCGCCTGGCGGTGGCCCGGGCGCTGGCGCTCGAGCCCAAGCTGCTGCTGATGGACGAGGTGATGGCCGGCCTCAACCCGACCGAGGTGCGCGAGGCGGTGGACGTGGTGCTGAAGATCCGCGCGCAGGGCATTTCGTGCCTGATCGTCGAGCACGTGCTCGAAGGGATCATGCCCATTGCCGACCGCATCGTGGTGCTGGACTACGGCAAGAAGATCGCCGACGGCACGCCCGCGCAGGTGTCGCAGGACGACCGCGTGATCGCCGCTTACCTGGGGGAATGACATGCTCAACGTGACCGGACTCAAGGTGAGCTATGGCGGCGTGCTGGCGGTGTCCAAGGTGGACATCGAAGTGGGCAAAGGCCAGATCGTGGCGCTCGTGGGCGGCAACGGCAACGGCAAGTCGACCACGCTGCGTGCCATCGCGGGCCTGAACTACGCCGACCAGGGCGACATCGTCTTCGAAGGCGCGTCGCTCAAGGGGCTGCCCGCGCACGACCGCGTGGGCCTGGGCCTGTCGCTCGTGCCCGAAGGCCGGCGGCTCTTCCCGCGCCTGTCGGTGCAGCGCAACCTCGAACTCGGCGCCTACACGCGGCGCGACCGCAACGAGGTCGCCGAGACCATGGACCGCGTGTTCGGCTGGTTCCCCATCCTCAAGGAGCGGCGCAGCCAGCTGGCCGGCACGATGAGCGGCGGCGAGCAGCAGATGCTCGCCATCGGGCGCGGCCTGATGGCGCGGCCGCGGCTCTTGATGCTGGACGAACCGTCGTGGGGCATCGCCCCGAAGTTCGTGACCAAGGTGCTCGACACCATCCAGCACATCAATGAACAAGGCGTCGCCATCCTCCTCGTGGAGCAGAACCTGCACAAGGCGCTGGCGATTGCACATCACGGCTACGTCATCCAGACCGGGCGCATCGTGATGCAGGGAAGCGGCCGTGAGCTGCTGGAAAGCGAAGACATCAAGAAGGCTTATCTGGGACTGTGAACTCGAACCGGGCTGTGGACTTGTTGGTGAAAGGACACGACGATGAGTTACGCGATCAATCGCAGGGGCTTCGCCCTTGCGGCGAGCGGTTCGCTGTTTCTGCCAAGCGGGGCACAAGCCCGCAGCACCTGGAAGCTGGCAACGGGCTACCGGGCCGAATCGTTCCAGACGGTCAACATCAACGCGATGGCGCGCGATGTGGGCGCGGCGACGCAGGGTTCGTTCACGATCGACGTGCATCCCAACAACACGCTGGCCAAGCTCAACGACATCCGCGCGGCGGTGCAGTCGGGCAAGGTGGAAGCCGGCGAGTCCATCCTCTCCAGCCTGGCGGCCGAGATGCCGCTGGCCGGTGCCGATTCGGTGCCCTTCATCGTCAGCAGCTATGCGGATGCAAAGCGCATGTGGCGGCACCAGCGTCCGCTGCTGGAGAAGCAGTTTGCGCAGCGCGGGCTCACGCTGCTGTATGCCGTGCCGTGGCCGCCGCAGGGGCTGTTCAGCACCAGGCCAGTCACGAGCGCGGCCGACTTCAAGGGTACGCGCATGCGCACCTACAACGCGGCCACGGCGCGCATCGCGGCGCTGCTCGGGGCGCAGGGCGTGGACGTGCCGATGGTGGAGGTGGGCCGTGCCTTCGCCGAAGGGCGGGTCGACAACATGATCACGTCGGCGGTGACCGGCGTGGAGAACAAGGTGTTCGGCCAGGTGAAGTACTTCTACGAAATCAACGCCTGGTTTCCGAAGAATGCGGTGTTCGCCAACACCAAGGCGCTCGACGAGCTGGAGCCGCCGGCGCGCGAGGCCTTGCTGCACTCGGCGAGCGCGGCCGAGCGCCGGGGCTGGGAAACGAGCGAGAAGGTGGCTGCGGAGTCGGTGGACGACCTGCGGCGCAACGGAATGAAGATCGAGCGGGTGCCGCGCGAGTTCGGCACCGATTTGAAACGACTGGGCGAGCGCTTCTCGCTCGAGTGGGTGAGGCAGGTCGGGACGGAGACGAACGACATCTTCATTCCCTATTTCACCCAAGCGTAGTTTCTAAGTAGCAACCCTAGTGGTCTAGACAAGTGGTGCCGGTGCGGCGTTAGGATGCCGATGCGGCCGCCACGGGCCACCTTTTTTCATCGAAAGACGAAGATGCAAGAGTCCCCACGCAGCACCGACCGTTGGCAGTTCTGGATCGACCGAGGCGGCACGTTCACGGACGTCGTGGGCAAGCGCCCGGACGGCACGCTCGTCACGCACAAGCTGCTGTCGGAGAACCCCGAGCAGTACCGCGATGCGGCGGTGGCAGGCATCCGCCACCTGCTGGGGCTCAAGAAGGGCGAGGCCATCACGCCGGCGCTGGTGGAGTGCGTGAAGATGGGCACCACGGTGGCCACCAACGCGCTGCTCGAACGCAAGGGCGAGAACACGCTGCTGGTCACCACGCGCGGGTTCCGCGACGCGCTGCGCATCGCGTATCAAGACCGTCCGCGCATCTTCGACCGCAACATCCAGCTGCCCGAGCTCTTGTACTCGCGCGTCATCGAGGCCCGCGAGCGCGTGGCGGCCGACGGTGCCGTGGGGGAACCGCTGGACGAAGCGCACCTGCGCGGCGAGTTGCAGGCCGCGTTCGACGCCGGCCTGCGCAGCGTGGCCATCGTCTTCATGCACGGCTACCGCTTCAACGAGCACGAGGCTGCCTCCAAGCGCATCGCGAAGGAAGTCGGCTTCCCGCAGATCAGCGTGTCGCATGAAGTGAGCCCGCTGATGAAGCTTGTGAGCCGCGGCGACACGACGGTGGTGGACGCCTACCTGTCGCCCATCCTGCGCCGCTACGTCGAGCAGGTGGCCGGCGAGATGCCGGGCGTGAAGCTGTTCTTCATGCAGTCGTCCGGCGGCCTCACCGATGCGCATGCCTTCCAGGGCAAGGACGCGATCCTCTCCGGCCCCGCCGGCGGCATCGTGGGCATGGTGCGCACCGCGCAACTCGCCAACTTCGACCGCGTGATCGGCTTCGACATGGGCGGCACGTCCACCGACGTGAGCCACTTCGCCGGTGAATTCGAGCGTGCCTTCGAGACGCAGGTGGCGGGCGTGCGCATGCGCGCGCCGATGATGAGCATCCACACGGTGGCGGCGGGCGGTGGCTCCATCCTCAGCTTCGACGGTGCACGCTTTCGCGCCGGCCCCGAGAGCGCCGGCGCCAACCCGGGCCCGGCCAGCTACCGCCGCGGCGGCCCGCTGGCGGTGACCGATGCGAACGTGATGGTCGGCAAGATCCAGCCCAAGTTCTTCCCCAAGGTGTTCGGCCCGGCGGCCGATGAATCGCTGGACCGCGAGGTGGTGGTCGCCAAGTTCACCGAGATGGCGCGTGCCATCGAGCAGGCCACCGGCAGCAAGCGCACGCCCGAGGAAGTGGCCGAAGGCTTCATCGACATCGCGGTCGGTGCGATGGCCAACGCCATCAAGAAGATCTCGGTCGCGCGCGGCTACGACGTGACCCGCTACACGCTGCAGACCTTCGGCGGCGCGGGCGGCCAGCACGCCTGTCGCGTGGCGGACGCGCTCGGCATGAACCGCGTGTTCGCGCATCCGCTGGCCGGCGTGCTGTCGGCTTACGGCATGGGCCTGGCCGACCAGAACGTGATCCGCGAGGCGTCCATCGAGCAGCCGCTCGCCTCATCGCTCGCCACCGTGGCCGAACGGCTGGACCTGCTCGCCGCCGATGCGCAGGCCGAGCTCAACCGCCAGGGCGTGACCAGCGGCCAGGTGAAGGTGCACCGCCGCGTCCACCTGCGCTACGAGGGCACCGACTCGGCGCTCGTCGTTCCCTTCGGCACGGCGGGGCAGATCCAGCAGTCCTTCGAGGATGCGTATCGCCAGCGCTTCGCCTTCCTGATGAGCGAGCGCCGCTTGATCGTCGAAGCCGTGTCGGTGGAAGCCGTGGGTGCGGGCGATGCGCCGGCCGAGCCGCGCCACCCGGTACAGGCAGAAGCCAAGGCGCCCGTGGCCGAAACCGTGAAGGTCTTCAGCAATGGCCGCTGGTGGGATGCCGCGCTCATCGTGCGCGAGCAGGCGAAGCCCGGCCAGTTCATCGACGGCCCGGCCATCATCGCGGAGAAGAACGCGACGACGGTGGTCGAGCCCGGCTGGCGCGCCAAGGTGACCGACCTCGACCACCTCGTGCTCGAACGCGTGCAGCCGCGCGAAGCCCGCAAGGCCATCGGCACGAGCGTGGACCCTGTGATGCTGGAGGTGTTCAACAACCTCTTCATGAACATCGCCGAGCAGATGGGCCTGCAGCTGCAGAACACGGCCTACTCGGTGAACATCAAGGAGCGGCTGGACTTCTCCTGCGCGCTCTTCGATGCCGAAGGCAACCTCATCGCCAACGCGCCGCACATGCCGGTGCACCTGGGCTCGATGAGCGAATCCATCAAGACGGTGATCACCGGCAACGCCGGCCGCATGCAGCCGGGCGACGTGTTCGTGCTCAACGACCCGTACCACGGCGGCACGCACCTGCCGGACGTGACGGTGGTGACGCCGGTGTTCGACGAGCAGGGCGACAAGATCCTGTTCTACGTCGGCTCACGCGGCCACCATGCGGACATCGGCGGCATCACGCCGGGCTCGATGCCGCCGTTTTCCACGCGCATCGAGGAAGAGGGCGTGCAGATCGACAACGTGAAGCTGGTGGAACGCGGCCGCCTGCTCGACAAGGAGATGCTGGCCTTGCTGCGGAGCGGGCCGCACCCGTCGCGCAACCCCGAGCAGAACCTGGCCGACCTGAAGGCACAGATCGCCGCGAACGAGAAGGGCGTGCAGGAGCTGCGCAAGATGGTCGCGCAGTTCGGGCTGGACGTGGTGCAGGCCTACATGCGCCACGTGCAGGACAACGCGGAAGAGTCCGTGCGCCGCGTCATCACCAAGCTGAAGGACGGCAGCTTCACGCTGCCGCTGGACAACGGCGCGAAGATCCACGTGGACATCCAGGTCGATGCGAAGGACCGCAGCGCGATCATCGATTTCTCGCAGACCTCGTCGCAGCTCACCAACAACTTCAACGCGCCGAAGGCGGTGTGCATGGCGGCGGTGCTCTACGTGTTCCGCACGCTGGTGAACGACGACATTCCGCTGAACGCCGGCTGCTTGAAGCCGCTGAAGGTGATCGTGCCCGAAGGCTCGATGCTCAACCCGCGTCCGCCCGCCTCGGTGGTGGCGGGCAACGTGGAGACCTCCACCTGCATCACCAACGCGCTGTACGGCGCCTTGGGCGTGATGGCGGCGGGCCAGTGCACGATGAACAACTTCACCTTCGGCAACGAGAAGCACCAGTACTACGAGACCATCTCCGGCGGCTCGGGCGCGGGGCCGGATTTCGACGGCACGAGCGTCGTGCAGACCCACATGACCAACTCGCGGCTCACCGACCCCGAGGTGCTGGAGTTCCGCTTCCCTGTGCGGCTGGAAAGCTACGAGATCCGCAAGGGCTCGGGCGGCGCGGGCAAACACCGAGGTGGCGACGGGGGCATCCGCCGCGTGCGCTTCCTGGAGACGATGACGGCGTCCATCCTGTCCAACGGACGGCACAGCGGGGCCTTCGGCGTGGCGGGCGGCAAGGCCGGCCAGCCGGGCATCAACCGGGTCGAGCGGGCCGACGGCCGGGTGGAGATGCTGGACCACATCGGCTCGACCGAGATGCAGCCGGGCGACGTGTTCGTCATCGAGACGCCTGGAGGCGGCGGTTACGGCGAGTGATGTTCATCCTCAAGCTCTGTCTCGTCGCCTTTGTCGTACTGGGGGCGTCGCTCGCGTCGAAGCGCTTCGGCCACGGCGTGGCCGGCGTCTTGTCGGGCATGCCCTTGATCGCCGGCTCGATCATGGGCTTCGTGCTCCTGCAGTCCAGCGTGGAGCATGCGCGCGGCATTGCGTTGGCAACGCTCGTCGCCTTCCCGGCGATGGTGTCGCACATCGTGGTCTTCGCGCATGCATCGCGCCGGCTCGATTGGCTGGGCGGGCTCGCGGTGGCCAACGCGGTGTTCCTGATGCTGGGTGGCCTGCTGCTGTGGATCGAGCTGCCGGTGTGGCTCGTGTGCGTGCTGGCGGCCGTGTCTCCGCTGGTAGGCATCCGTGCCATGCCGGCTCATTCGCATGAGCGCGTCGCACTGACCATCCCGCGCGTCGAGCTGGTCTTTCGGGTCGCGGCGGCGGTGCTGCTCGCCGCGACCATCGTGGGCGGCGCGTCGGTCTTCCCCTTCGCGCTGAGCGGCCTGCTGCTGGCCCTGCCCATAGCGGGCAACGTGCTGCCATGCTTCACCCTGCCGCGCCATGGGGCCGATGCCACCATCGAGCTGCTGCGAGGCTTCGTGAAAGGCATGTTCGGCTTCGTCACCTTCTTCGTGGTGCTGGAGGTGATGCTGCCGGTGCTGGGCGCGCTGCAGGCGTATGCGCTCGCGTGGTTGGCGGCACTGGTGTTGGCGCAGATCGGCTACGTGACGCACGCGAACCCGTCGGCGAACACGGCCTAGGCTCGGGGCGGAAGCGGTCTGGGAGGGGGCTCTGGCGTCTTCGCCAACCATCTCCCGGATTGAGGATGTATTTGAATGTTGCAAGGTGGACGACCCGCTGCTGCATCAGACATATGGACCGTTCGGGCTTTTTCATGACTCGTCCGAATAGCTCTTCCACTTCCCCATCGCACGGCTCAAGAACGTCACCTGCTTCTCGAACTCCACGCAGTTGTCGCACAGCGAGAGGTGGGTGCGCAGCAGCAGCCGGTCGAACCAGCCGAGCGGTCGCTCCTGCATGTCGGAGATGAGCCGCGACACCTCGCGGCAGCTTCGCCTCAGGACTTTCTTCTTCAGTCGCTTGAACATGGTGGGCACTCAGTGTCTCGTGGCGAACCACTTGGCTTGCAGGCATTCGCGCAGGCGCAACCGGGCGCGGTGCAGCAAGACCCACAGGTTGGTCGACGAGACGCACAATTCCTTGCAGATTTCTTCGGCCTCCAGTTCCAGCCACTCGCGCATCATGAAAACGCGGGCTTGCGTGGGGGGCAGGTTCTCGACGCAGGCCTGCAGCACGACGAAGAACTGGCGCTCCGCAAGCGACGACTCAGGGTTTCCCCAGGTCACCTCGCGGTCGCGGAAATGGCCGTCGGGTGCGAACACCAGGTCTTCCAGCCCCGAGTCGTCGTCGGGCGTGGACGCCACCTCGCGTGTATGACGACGCAACTGGTCGATCAATTTGTGCTTCAAGATGCCCACGAGCCAGGTCTTGAGCTGAGAGCCGCCGGTGAATGACTGGGGCTTCTCGAGGGCTGCGAGCACGGTGTCGGACACCGCGTCTTCGGCCCAGGCGTCGTTGCGCAACTGAGCACGCGCGAAGCGCATGAGCTGGGGTCGCAATTCCTCCACTTGGCGGGCAAAATCGCTCATTCGATGGGACTTTTCTTGTGGTTGGCCGCCCGCGCAGTGTAAGGACGTGCCGCGCTCCGCGACAGACCCTCGTCGACTTTCGCAAAGCCGACCCCATTCACCCACCCACCGACCATTTCAAAACACTGGAGCTGACTTCCATGAACCAACGTCTGATCGCCTCTTCCGCCCTGGCTTCCGTCCTCGCGCTGGGCCTCTTGTCCACCGCCAACGCCGCGGACGACAAGGCAGGCGGCAAGGAGAAGTGCTACGGCATCGCCAAGGCCGGCCAGAACGACTGCGCCAACCTCTCGGGCACCCATTCCTGCGCCGGCCAGAACAAGGCCGACATGGGCGCCGACGAGTGGAAGTACGTCGCCAAGGGCACCTGCGCCAAGCTCGGCGGCAAGAGCGCCGAAGAAGCCAAGGCCGCGCAGAAGAAGTAAGCCGCACGGCCCATGTCCGACAGCCCTCGATCCGCATCGCCGCGCTCGCGCGACATGGGCGAGGGCCGCTCGGCCGATATCCTGGGCCAGCCACCACGCGCAGGCATTGGCCTGCGCCACCCCCACTACGCCGAAGTCATCGAGGGCACGCCGCCCCTGGGCTTCGTCGAAGTGCATTCCGAGAACTTCTTCGCCGACGGCGGCGCTGCGCTCGCGGTGCTGCACGATGCACGCGAGCGCTATGCGGTGAGCCTGCACGGCGTGGGCCTGGGCCTCGGCTCCGCCGCGGGGCTGGACCCCTGGCACCTCGAGCGGCTCGCCGCGCTCGTCGATCGCATTGACCCGGTGCGCGTCTCTGACCACGCCTGCTTCAGCCGTGCACCGCGCGGCAGGAGCGCGGGCGCGGTGCATGCGAACGATCTCCTGCCCATCGCCTTCACGCCCGCGTCGCTGGACATCCTGTGCGCCAACGTGTCGCGGGTGCAGGACCGCCTGAAGCGCCCATTGCTCGTGGAGAACCTCTCCGCCTACCTGTCCTTCGCGGACGATTCGATTCCCGAGCCGCAGTTCTTCGCCGAACTCGCGCAGCGCACCGGCTGCGCGATGCTGCTGGACGTGAACAACCTCGTGGTGAACGCGTTGAACATCGGCGAGCCGGACCCTGTGTCCGCCTGCACCGCCTTCATTGATGCACTGCCGGGTGGCATCGCGCAGGAGATCCATCTGGCCGGCTACTCCGGCTCGCGCGAAGCGGGCGACATCGTCATCGACGACCACGGCAGCCTCGTCAAGCCCGAGGTGTGGCGCGTCTACGAACATGCCATCGCACGCTTCGGCGCGGTGCCCACGCTCATCGAGTGGGACACCGACATCCCCTCGCTCGACGTGCTGCTGGGCGAGGCCGAGCGAGCGACGGCAGTGATGCAGGGGCGCGCATGACCGGCCCGTCATGGCAGGCCGAGGCCGAGCGGCAGCGCCTGCTGGTCGAAGGCATCCTCGCGCCGCGTGCCGATGCCGCGAGCCTGCCCACGCGCGAGAGCGGGGCGCGCGCGCTGCGCGGCCTGCAGGCCTACCGCGTCAACGCCGGCGCATCTGCTGAACGCGCATTGGCCGCGGCCTTCCCGACGGTGCAGCAACTCGTCGGCACCGAAAACTTCGAGCACCTCGCGCAAGACTACTGGCGGGCCGATCCGCCCACGCGGGGCGACCTGGCCGAGTGGGGCGCGGGCCTGGCCACGTGGTTGGCCGCGCACGAGCAACTGCAGGCGTGGCCCTACCTCTGCGACGCCGCGCGGCTGGATTGGGCGCTTCATCGCTGCGAGCGATCGGCTGACCACGCGCTGAACGCCGAGTCGGTCGCGCGCCTGGGCGACACCGACCCGTCGCGCCTGGCCGTCGTGTTCGCGCCGGGCCTGGCGGTCATCGAATCGCGATGGCCCATCGCGGCCATCCACCGCGCGCACCACGACGGCGCCTCCTTCGACGAACTGCGCGCGGCCATCGACGCGCAGCGCGGCGAATCGGTCATCGTCTTTCGCCGCGGCTGGAAGGCGGTGTTCGCCGACGCCGACCCCGCCACCGCGTCATGGACGCGCCACCTGCTCGAAGGCTGCGACCTCGGCACGGCCATCGCGCAGGCGGGCGATGGCTTCGACTTCACCGCCTGGCTTACTCACGCACTTGCATCGAATTGGCTGAAAGAAATTCGCGTGCTCGCCGACTGATGTTCATCTCACCTGGAGGAGCACTCATGAACACCAGCCCGACTTCACTCATCGCCAGGCTCTGGCATCTCTCCGAGCAAGGCATTGCCGGACTCAACGCTCTGCAACCTGCCGCGCAACTGCTGGCGCGGCTGTACATCGCGAAGTGTTTCTTCCAGTCGGGTCTCGTGAAGATCCAGGACTTCGACACGACCATCGCCCTCTTCATGGACGAGTACCACGTGCCGCTCTTGAACCCGACGGTGGCCGCCTACCTGGGCACCGCCGCCGAGCTGTGCCTGCCGGTGCTGCTGGTGCTGGGCCTGGGCGGGCGCTTTGCCGCCGCGGGGCTGTTCATCCTCAACGCCGTCGCGGTGCTCAGCCTCATGGACGTGGCGCCAGCCGCCTTCCAGCAGCACATGTTCTGGGGCAGCCTGATTGCCGCCTTGCTGCTGTGGGGGCCGGGCAAGTGGTCGGTGGACCGCTTCACGACACCCTGGCTGCGCGCGAGGGTTTTCGGCGGGCAGCGGGGCATGGGTGCTCAGTACACTCACGCGGCCTGACTGAGGCGGCCCCCGAGGACCGATCTTGCCCGCTCATGATTCGACCCGGCGCCAGCTGATCACCACTGCCGCGGCACTGCCGTTCGCGGCCTTCGCGCCTGACGCATGGTGTTCCAACGATTGGCCGGCCATCGAACGCGCGGCCCGCGGCCAGACCGTCTACTTCAACGCCTGGGCCGGCAGCGAGCGCATCAACGCCTACCTGCAGTGGGCGGGCGTCGAAGTCGACAAGCGCTTCGGCGTGAAGCTCTCGCACGTGAAGATCAGCGACACCGCCGAGGTCGTGAAGCGCGTGCGCGCCGAGAAGCAGGCCGGGCGTGTCGCGCAAGGCTCGGTCGACACGGTGTGGATCAACGGCGAGAACTTCCTCGCGATGAAGCGCGACGGGCTGCTGTACGGGCCCTTCGGCGAGGCCTTGCCGAGCTACGCGAACGTGGACACGCAGGGCAAGCCGACGACACGCATCGATTTCTCGGTGCCGGTGGAAGGCATGGAAGCGCCGTGGGGCATGGCGCAGCTCACCTTCTTCGCCGACGGCAAGCGCGTGCCGCAGCCGCCGAAGAGCGTGGCGGAGCTGGTGGAGTTTTCGCGCCGCAATCCGGGCCGGTTCACCTATCCCAAGCCGCCCGACTTCCACGGCACCACCTTCCTCAAGCAGGTGCTGCTGGAAACGAGCAGCTACCGCACGCACTTCTATTCGCCAGTGGTGACCGAGCAGTTCGATCGGCACACGGCGGCGCTGTGGAAGACGCTCGATGCGCTGCATCCGACGCTGTGGCGCGAGGGAAAGCAGTTCGCGAACAGCGCCGCGGCGCAGCGGCAGATGATGGCCGACGGCGAGTTGCTCATCGCCATCACCTTCAACCCGAATGAAGCCGCCAACGAGATCGCCGCCAGGCGCCTGCCGGAGTCGGTGGTGAGCTGGCAGCACACGGCGGGGACCATCGGCAACACGCACTTCCTCGCGATCCCGTTCAATGCGCGCTCGAAAGAGGGCGCGCAGGTACTGATCAACTTCCTGCTGTCGCCGCTGGCGCAGGCGCGCAAGGCCGACATCGCGTTCTGGGGCGACCCGACGGTGCTGGCGGTGGACAGGCTGCCGGCGGCGGACAAGGTCTTGTTCTCGCAGTCGGCGATGCCTGGCGTGGTGGCGAAGTCCGCACCGGCCTTGCCCGAGCCGCATGCGTCGTGGGTCGACGCGATCGAGCGCGAGTGGACGCGGCGCTACGGACAGTGAGCGCATTGCGGCGAGCACGTCGACAGGCCTGGCTCATACCAGCCACCATCTTCTGCGCCCCCCTCGCTGCCGCCCTGTGGTTCGGCATCTCCGACTCCATCGACCTCACCGCCTGGCGACAACTCCTCGCCGACACCCAGCTCCCGGCCGCCCTGCGCCTGAGCCTGCAGACCGGCATCGCCAGCACGCTCATCGCAGCGCTGCTCGCCGTTGCCATCGTTACCCAGGCCCACGGCTCGCCGCGATGGCACCGTCTTACCGCGAGCGTGGGCGGCATGCTCGCGCTTCCGCACGTGGCCCTGGCCATCGGCCTTGCCTTGCTGCTGATGCCCAGCGGCGCCATCGCACGTGCCATCGCGATGTTCACCGGCTGGATGTCACCCCCCGATATCGCCACCATCCAGGACCCGAACGGCATCGCACTCGTCCTCGCGCTGGTGCTCAAGGAAACGCCCTTCCTCGTCTGGAACGCCGCCGCGCAATTGCAGCGGGAAGGGCAGGGCGACGAGATCGAGAAGCAGCTGCGCATCGCAGCCACCATGGGCTACTCGCGCCGCAGCGGCTGGATGCGCATCGTGTGGCCGCAGTTGCTGCCGCGGCTCGCGCTCCCGCTGCTCGCGGTGTGGGCCTACGGCGTCACGGTGGTCGACATGGCGCTGGTGCTCGGGCCCACGCATCCGCCGACGCTGGCGGTGCTCGCGTGGCGCTGGCTGCTCGATGCGGACGAGGCGATGAACCGCCAGGGTGCGGCCGCCGCGTTGATGCTGTCGCTGTGCGTGGCCATCGGCGCATGTCTCGCTGTCGCCGTGCGCAAGCTCGGCCGGCCCGCGCTCATGTCGCGGTGGACACGTGGCGACCGGCCCGCATCGCCCTCGCATCCGTGGCCTTGGCATGCGTTCATGCGGGCGGCCTACCTCGCCATCGTCGCGATGTTGCTCTTCATCTCCGTGGCCGGCGTGTGGACCTTCCCCGCCTGGTGGCCGGCCCGCTGGTCCGCGCAAGCCTGGCTGACGGCACTGGCGAGCGCCGGCACCTGGAGCACCACGCTCGGCCTCGCGCTCGCCTCGGCCACCACCGGCCTGGTCCTCGCCGTCGCCTGGCTCGAGACCACACCCGCGTCCTGGGACGCCCGCGCAGCGCCCTTCGTCTTCGCGCCCATGCTCGTGCCCGGCGTGCTGCTCGTGGGCGGGCTGTACGAGCTCGCGCTGCGCACCGGCAGCGACGGCAGCCTCGCCGGCATCTGGCTCGCGCACAGCGTGTATGCCGCGCCTTACGTGTTGGTCGCGCTGGCGCCGGCTTACCGCGGCTTCGACCCGCGCATCGAGCTCACGGCGCGCGCGCTCGGCAAGCCCCGCCCGGTGATGCTGTGGCGCGTGAAGTGGCCGATGCTGCGCGCGCCCATCGCCGCGGCCTTCGCGGTCGGTTTCGCGGTGAGCGTCGCGCAGTACCTCAGCACGCAGTTCGTCGGCGCGGGCCGCCACGCCTCGCTCACCACCGAGGCGCTCACACTCGCGTCGGGCGGGCAGCGCAGCCTCTCGGCGACCTTCGCCTTGTTGCAGGCTGCACTGCCGGCATTGATGTTCCTTGCGGCGCATGCCGTGGCCCGTCCGCGGAGCAAGGCCTGATGCTCGAACTGGACGCCGTGACCATCGCCATGCCCGAGCGCGTGCTGGTGCGCAGCCTCACCGCGCAGGTCGCGGCGGGCGAAGTGCTGACGGTGATGGGCGACAGCGGCTCGGGCAAGTCCACGCTGCTCGGCTGGCTGTGCGGCGACCTGCCGGCCGGCTTCCTCGCGAGCGGCAGCGTGCGGCTGAACGGCCGCGACGTGCTCGCGCTGCCGACGGCGCAGCGCCGCATCGGCATGCTGTTCCAGGACGACCTGCTCTTCCCGCACATGCGCGTGCTGGAGAACCTGCTGTTCGCGATTCCGTCCGGTGAACCGCGCGCCCAGCGAATCGCGAGCGCCGAGCAGGCATTGCGTAACGCCGGGCTCGACGGCCACGGCCCGCGCATGCCGGCAAGCCTCTCGGGCGGGCAGCGGGCCCGCGTCTCGGTGCTGCGCGCCTTGCTCGCCAGGCCCGAGGCCCTGCTGCTCGACGAACCCTTTTCCAAGCTCGACGCCGCCTTGCGCCAGCGCTTCCGCGCCTTCGTCTTCGAACGCATCCGCGAGCAGGGCATTCCTGCGCTGCTGGTCACCCACGACCCGCAGGATGTGCCGCATGCCGGGCGTGTCGTGGAGCTGAAGGAGGAGGCCGACAGTGCTTGACCGAATCGCGCTGCGCCTGCTCAAGCCGGCGATGGACCGGTCCGCCCTTGTCTTGCGACGCCTCGGCGTGCGGGCGGACCAGGTCACCATCGCCGGCTTCGTGATCGGCATGGCATCGGCCGCCGCCATTGCGCTTCATCACCCCATCGCCGGCCTCGCCCTGATGCTCGCCAGCCGGCTGTGCGATGGGCTTGACGGCGCACTCGCGCGGCTCACCACACCCACCGACCGCGGCGGCTTTCTCGACATCACGCTGGACTTCCTCTTCTACGCCAGCATCCCCTTGGCCTTCGCGGTGGCCGACCCGGCGGCCAACGCGCTGCCGGCCGCCGCGCTGCTGGCCGCTTTCATGGGCACGGCCAGCAGCTTCCTCGCCTTCGCCGCGCTGGCGGCGCAGCGCGGGCGGAAGAGCATGGCCTACCCGAGCAAGGGCATCTACTACCTCGGTGGCCTGACCGAAGCCACCGAAACGCTGCTGTGCTTCGTTCTGATGTGCCTGTGGCCCGCGTACTTTGCGATCCTTGCGTGGGTGTTCGCCGCGCTGTGCCTGCTGACCATCGCGACGCGCATCGCGGCGGGCTGGCGGGCGTTCTCCTGAAAGACCGGTTCGATGTCGCGCAAGAAGCTGCTCATCGTCATCGCCCTCGTGGCGCTCTTCATCGCCTTCTTCGCGTTCGACCTCGGCCGATACCTGAGCCTGGACTACGTCAAGCAGCAGCAGGCATCGCTGGCGCAGGCCTACCAGCAGCGGCCGGCGGCGTTCATCGCGGGCTACCTGCTCGTGTACATCGTGAGCGTGGCGCTGTCGTTCCCGGGCGCCACCGTGCTCACGCTCGCGGCCGGTGCCCTCTTCGGCCTGTGGGTGGGCACGCTCATCGTGTCAGTCGCGTCCACCATCGGGGCGACGCTGGCCTTCCTCGCCGCACGCTACGTGCTGCGCGACAGCGTGCAGGCGCGCTGGGGCAACCGGCTCGCCGACATCGACAAAGGCATCGAGGAAGAGGGTGCGTTCTATCTCTTCACCTTGCGACTCGTGCCGCTCGTTCCCTTCTTCCTCATCAACCTGCTGATGGGCCTGACCCGCATGAGGGCCTGGACCTTTTTGTGGGTCAGCCAGCTCGGGATGCTGGCTGGGACCGTGGTCTACGTGAACGCCGGCACCCAGCTCGCGAAGATCGAATCGGTGCGCGGCATCCTGTCGCCGGCGCTCATCGGGTCCTTCGTGCTGCTGGGCGTCTTCCCGCTCGTCGCCAAGTGGGTCATCGAGGCGCTGAAGCGCCGCAAGGTCTATGCGAAGTGGCAGCACCTGAAGCCCAAGTCCTTCGACCGCAACCTGGTCGTCATCGGTGCAGGTGCTGCGGGGCTCGTCACCAGCTACATCGCGGCGGTGGTGAAGGCCCGGGTCACGCTCGTCGAATCGCACAAGATGGGTGGCGACTGCCTGAACTACGGCTGCGTGCCGAGCAAGGCGCTCATCAAGACCGCAACGCTGATGCAGCAGATGAAGAACTCGCAGCGCTACGGCATCGAGCACGCGCAGGCCACGATGCGCTTTGCGGACGTGATGGAGCGGGTGGCGAAGATCATCCGGAAGATCGAGCCGCACGATTCCGTCGAGCGCTACACCAAGCTCGGCGTGGACGTGGTGCAGGGCCACGCACGCATCATCAGCCCCTGGGCGGTGGAGATCGATGAAGGGCAGGGCCGCAAGCGCACGCTGAATACCCGGGCCATCGTCGTGGCGACAGGCGCCGAGCCCTTCGTTCCGCCGCTGCCGGGCCTGGCCGAGGTGGGCTGCCTCACGAGCGATACCTTGTGGGGCCTGCGTGAGCTGCCCGTGCGCCTCGTGGTGCTGGGTGGCGGGCCCATCGGCTGCGAACTGTCGCAAGCCTTCGCGCGGCTGGGGTCGCAGGTCACGCAGGTCGAGCTGGAGTCGCGCCTCCTCGCCAAGGAAGACGAGGAGGTCTCGGACTTCGCACGCAAGGCGCTGGAGCGCGATGGCGTGCACGTGCTGCTCTCGCACGAGGTTCTGCGCTGCGAACGCGAAGGGGAGGGCGAAGGCGCGCGCAAGTTCATCGTCGTCGCGGCGAACGGTGTGGAACGGCGGATCGAGTTCGACCAGTTGCTGTGCGCTGCGGGCCGCAAGGCGCGACTCACGGGTTTCGGACTCGAAGCGCTGGGCATTCCGGTGGGCAAGACCATCGAGACCAACGAGTACCTGCAAACCATTTACCCGAACATCCTTGCCTGCGGCGACGTGGCCGGCCCCTACAAGTTCACGCACACGGCATCCCACCAGGCCTGGTATGCGGCGGTGAACGGCCTCTTTGGCATGCTCAAGAAGTTCAAGGCCGACTATTCGGTGATCCCGTGGACCACCTTCATCGACCCGGAGATTGCCCGCGTGGGCCTGAGCGAGCAGGAGGCGCGCGAGAAGAAGATCGCGTTCGAGGTGACGCGCTACGGCATCGACGACCTGGACCGCGCCATTGCCGACAGCGCCGACGAAGGCTGGGTGAAGGTCCTCACCGTGCCGGGCAAGGACACCATCCTCGGCGTCACCATCGTCGGCTCGCACGCGGGCGAGCTGCTGGCCGAGTACGTGCTGGCCATGCGTCACGGCCTCGGCCTGAACAAGATCCTCGGCACCATCCACACCTACCCGACGCTGGCTGAAGCCAACAAGTACGCGGCCGGCGAGTGGAAGCGGGCGCATCAGCCGAAGAAGCTGCTTGAATGGGTTGAGCGGTTTCATGCGTGGCAGCGGTCGTAGAGGCTTGAATTGCTCCCTCCTCCAGCGGGGGAGGGAGCAATTCAAGACCGCTTCATCCAGCAAACAAACCGCAAGAGAATCACCCCATGCCTTTCATCCGCCTCCTGCTTCTCTTGCTCGCCAGCAGCACCGCCTCCGCCGCGACACTGCAACCCTTCGCCGGCGCCGGCAGCGAGCCCGCCGCGCCGTGGCGGGTGGTCGGCCTGCCCAACCAGACCAAGCCGTTCACGCGTTTCTCCGTCGAATCGCTCGACGGCCACCGTGCCTTGCGCGTGGAGGCCGAGTCGTCCTACGGCAACCTCGTCCACCCCTTGAGCCTGTCGCAGCCACCGCATTACCTCGTGTGGGAGTGGCGTGTCGAAGACCCAATCACTGCGGCCGACATCCAGACCCGCCGGGGCGAGGACATCGCCATGAAGGTCTGCGCACTGTGGGACTTGCCGCTGGAGCGCGTGCCCTTCTTCGAGCGCCAGGTGCTGCGGGCCGCCCGCTCGCGTAGCGCCGAGCCGTTGCCCGCGGCCACCGTCTGCTACATCTGGGACCCGCACCTCGCGCCCGGCACCGAGCTCAGGAGCCCCTACACCGGCCGCGTGCGCTACGTGGTGCTGCGCGGTCCGGCCGACGCGCTGCACCATTGGGCGCATGAGCGGCGCGACATCATCGAGGACTTCCGCAGGCTCTTCGGCGCCGAAGCATCCGAGCTGCCGCCCTTGATGGGCATCGCCGTGGGCGCGGACGCGGACAACACCAAGAGCCACAGCCTCGGACACGCCGCCGACGTGCAGCTGGAGCCGTGAAGCAGCTCGTGCTGCTGGGCGGCGGGCATGCGCACATCCACGTGCTGCGTGCCTTCGCGCAGCAGCCCTTGGCCGCCGGGCGCATCATGCTCGTGTCGCCGCACCCGGCGCTGGTGTATTCCGGCATGGTGCCGGGCATGGTGGCCGGGCACTACACGCTGGATCAATGCCTCGTCCCGCTCGCGCCGCTGGCGGCGAAGGCGCGGGCGGATTTCGTCATGGCCGCGGCGACGGCGCTCGACGCGCCGAGCAAGACGGTGACGCTTGCCGACGGCACTTCCCTGCGCTATGACGTGCTGAGCATCGACGTCGGCGGCACGATCGATTGCGATGCGATTCCCGGTGCCCGCGAACTGGCCTTGTTCGTTCGGCCGATGGAGCACTTCGCGCGCCTGTGGAGCGACCTGCTCGCACTCTCCCAAGACAAGCCCTTGAACATCGTGATGGTGGGCGGTGGCGCCGGCGGCGTGGAGCTGGCAATGGCCTTGCAGCATCGCCTGCGCGGCCGCGCGCGCGTGAGCCTGCTGACCGGCGGCGGGCCAGTGCTGGCGTCATACCCCGCCGGCGTGCAGCGCCTCGCCACGCGCGCGCTCAAGCGCTGTGGCGTGACGATCTTCGAGGACGTGTGCCGGCAGGTCACGCCGGGCCACATCGTGCTCGGCCAAGGCACGCGGCTGGCCTGCGATGCGCCCGTCATCGCCACCGGCAACGCTGCCCCTTCGTGGCTGAAGGCAAGTGGCCTGGCGCTCGACGAAGACGGCTTCATCGGCACCGGCTCAACCTTGCAAAGCACGTCGCATCCGGAAGTCTTTGCCGCCGGCGATGCTGCCAGCCGCGTTGACGCGCCACGACCGAGAAGCGGCGTATACGCGGTGCGGGCCGGGCCGCCGCTCGCGCTGAATCTGGCACGCGCCATCGCCGGCGGTGTGCTCGAGCCCTACACGCCGCAGAAGCGCTCGCTCAACCTGCTGTCGTGTGGAGATCGCGTGGCCATCGCGTCGTGGGGCGGGTGGTCTGCCCAGGGGCGGTGGGCCTGGTGGTGGAAGGATCGCATCGACCGCGGATTCATACGCGGGTTCACCAGTGCAGTGCGCGGTCCCGTGTCCTGAAGGCCTGGCACAGGCGTTGGCGGACTTGGGAATATCTTCCCAAACACATGGTCCGTCAAGAAAATTTGGATGCCATGGATGAGCCCTGGGTCATGCCTTTACGGGCTCGACCGCGACAGCGACGATCGGCCGTCGCCGAGTTCTTTGGTGGCTGAACATCCCTCATCACGTCGCGCCCGCGGGTTCAAGAGACCTCTGGGCGCTGCATGCAATTCACGCCTTCGGGCACAGGAGCAGGCATGAGATTTCGAATCAAGCAGGCAGGCGTTGCGGCCGCGCTCGCCCTCGCGTCGTGGGCCCTGGCGAGTGGCGCCTTCGCGGCACCCGCGGGCAGCGGTGTCGAGGTGGGACACGCGGATCACGCGAACCTGATGTCCTTGCGCGGTGCCATGCCGCGGGCGGACGAATTCAGCAAGAGCCGCGTCGAGCATCCCGCGAGGCCGCTTCCATGGCTGGACGGCCCGGGAAGTCCCGAAGACGCCGCGACGCAGGGCCAGCCCGGGCCGCTCGCAGCCACTGTCGTTGGCAAGGGCTTCGACGGCATCGGCCAGGGTTTCACCGGGCCGCAGGGCACCTTCACCGTCAACTCCGCGCCGCCGGACACCAACGGTGCGGCCGGCACGACCCAATACGTGCAGACCGTGAACACGGCGCTCGCGGTCTTCGACAAGGCGACGGGCACGACCGTCTACGGCCCCGTGCCGATCAACACCTTGTTCGCGCCCCTGGGCGGGCGCTGCGCATCCGACAACGACGGCGACCCGGTCGTGGTCTTCGACAAGCTGGCCAAGCGCTGGGTGATCTCGCAGTTCGCCGTCACCACCACGCCCTACTACCAGTGCGTGGCCGTGTCCAAGACCGACGATGCCACCGGCGGCTACAACCTGTACGCCTTCAACTACGGCTCGGTCTTCCCAGACTATCCAAAGATGGGCGTGTGGAGCGATGCGTACTACATCAGCTTCAACATGTTCACGAGCACCTTCCAGGGCGCCAAGGCCTGCGCCTATGACCGCGCGTCCATGCTGGCGGGCCTGCCGGCGACGCAGCAGTGCTTCCAGCTGTCGACGAGCTACGGCGGCCTGTTGCCGGCGGACGTGGACGGCAGCGCCGCACCACCGGCCGGCTCCCCCGGCATCTTCATGGCACGCGGCTCGTCGTCGCTGTACCGCTGGCTGATGTCAGTGAACTGGAGCAACCCGTCGCTCACGACCTTCTCGAGCACGCCGGCGTCGCTGCCCGTGGCCGCCTACAGTGCCGCATGCAATGGCGGCACCTGCATCCCGCAAAAAGGCGTCAAGCAGCAGCTCGATTCGCTCGCGGACCGCTTGATGTTCAGGCTTGCCTACCGCAACTTCGGCAGCTACGACAGCGTGGTGGTCACGCACTCGGTGCAGATCGGCAACGTGCACAAGGGTGGCAATGCGGCGGTGCGCTGGTATGAGGTGCGCAACCCTCGCACGGCCACCAGCGTGTACCAGCAGGGCACCTTCAGCCCGGATGCGACCTCGCGCTGGATGGGCTCGATCGCGCAGGACAAGCAGGGCAACATGGCGCTGGGCTACAGCGCGTCGTCATCGACCATCTACCCGAGCATCCGCTACACCGCGCGTGCCGCGACCGACCCGCTGGGCACGATGCAGGCGGAGTCGACCATCATCGACGGTGCCGGCTCGCAAAGCGGCAACAATCTCGCGCGCTGGGGCGACTACAGCGCGATGACGGTGGACCCGACGGACGACTGCACCTTCTGGTACACGACCGAGTACCTCAAGGCGACCGGTTCCTTCAACTGGTCCACGCGCATCGCGTCCTTCAAGTTCCCGGGATGCACCTGAGCGGGCCTCAGGCGTAAGACGGAGGGCCGCATTGCGGCCCTCTTTCGCTTTCAGCGGGCTTGCTTGGTGAACACGACGTGCATCGCGTTCGGCGTGGTCATGTGTTCCGTGCGCTCGTAGCCGAGCGCAGGCAGGTCGATGCCGGCGAGCAGGGCTTCGCCGCGGCCGAGCGGAGAAGGCGACATCACGAGGTGCATCTCGTCGATGAGTTTGGCTTGCAGATACTGGCGGATGCTGGACACGCCGCCGCCCAGGCGCACGTCGCGGCCTTGCGCGGCTTGCTTCGCGCGTTCGAGCGCTGCATGGATGCCGTCGGTCACGAAGTGGAAGGTCGTGCCGCCTTCCATCTCGATCGGGTCGCGCGGATGGTGCGTCAGCACGAACACCGGCACGTGGTAGGGCGGATTGGTTCCCCACCAACCTTTCCAGCTGTCGTCCGGCCACGGCCCGCGCACCGGTCCGAACATGTTGCGGCCGAGAATCCACGCGCCGACGTTGTCGAAGCCGCGCCGCGCGAAGTCGTCATCGACGCCGGTGGCGCCGCCTTCTGGGTTGCCGAACATCTGCTGGAAGAAGCGCGTGGCAAAGGCCCACTCATGCAAGGCCATGCCGCCGACGCCCATCGGGTTCTCCAGGCTCTGGTCGGGCCCCGCGCCGAAGCCGTCGACGGAAATACCAAAGCAGGCGACTTTGAGTTTGGACATGGCGGTCTCCGGGTCGAGGAAGGCGTTGATGATCCGCGTTACGCGCAGGCCACCGAAGCGGGTTGGCGCTGCTGCGTAACCGCATCGAAGCGTTGCAGATAGTCCGGGCGCTCGGTGCCGAACCACCGGTCCCACCACGTGAACCACAGCCCGTAGTTGCCTTTCGCGGTCTCGTGGTGAAGATGATGGTGCGTGGTCGTCGTGAAGTGCTTCCAGAACCAATGGCGCGTGAAGCCGCCGGGCATGGTCTCGACAGCGGCATGGCCGTGTGCGTTGCGCAAGATCTGGTGCAGGCTGAAGAGCAGGATGACGCCGCCATGCAATGGCACGACCGTCAGGGCCAGCGGCGTGACCAGACCGTTGATCACCGCCTCGATCGGGTGGAACGCATAGGCCGCCCACGGCGACGGATTGCGCGAGCGGTGGTGCACGCCGTGCACTCGGCGGAACAGCCAGGGCGTGTGCAGCAGGCGATGCGTCCAGTAGAAGTAGAGGTCATGCCACAGGATCATCAAGGGCAGGCTGAGGGTCAGCCACGCCCAGCCGTACTGAGCCGGCTTGCCATAGATCACCATGTGGCCTTTGATGATCATCGCGAAGACGCCCATGCCCATCGCCGCGAAGATCACGACCGAACTCAGCGAGTACGCGAACTCGCGGCGCATGTCTCGCGAACTGGGCCACGCGGCGATCAATCGATGCGCGAGCCGTCGCTTGAGAAGCACGTGCAGCACCAGCCACATCACGACCACGCCCAGCAGGTAGCGGCCGCCCTCCATCAGGGCATTGAACGCGAAGGAGCTGCGCAGGACATGCCACGCGGCGGGGTCGAACCAGGGCGAGACGGCGCCGTGCGTGGGCATCAGATGTCTTGCGGCCGATAGACAATCACCATCGGCGAATACACCCGCCCGTCCGCATCCCGCGGCAGCACAGCCGTCTTCTCGATCCCGCGAAGCACCGCTTCATCCCATTCCTTCACACCACTCGGCTTGGTCACGCGGCTGGAAAGAATCTTGCCGTCCGGCGCGACGGTGATCTCCACCTCCACCGTCGGATTGCCCGTCACCGTGTCGATGAACACCACGTTGGGCTTGATGCGCGCCTTGATTCGACCGAGGTAGCTTGCTGACGGGCCCGTGGTCTGCGACGCGCGGCCAGTCGATGTCGCATCGCCGCCGCCGGCCGCGGCCATCATGCGCTTGAGGTTCTTCTCGCGTTCGGCCGCGAGGCGCTGGTCTTCCAGCTCCTTCTTGCGCTTCTCTTCCTTCTCGAGCTTCTGCTTCTCCAGCTTCTGCTGCTGGGCGAGCTTCTCGGCGTCTTCCTTCTTCTTGCGTTCGTCTTCCTTGCGCGCCTTCTCGATGGCGATCTGCGCGTCGGGCCGCGTCTCTTGTTTCGGCTCGGGCTTGGGTTCAGGCTTGACGACGGGCTTGGGCTCCGGCTTCGGCTCGACCTTCACCGGCGTCGGCTCAGGCTCCGCGGCCTTGGGCGCCGCGATCTGCGGCACGGCAGCCCACAGCTCGGCCTCGACGCCTTCGGGGTCGCTGGCCTTCCAGTTGACGCTGAAGGCCAGCGCCGCCACGAGCAGCAGGTGCGCGACGAGCGCGAGCATGAAGCCGCTGCCGCGCCGGTCGGGGCTGCGCGGCATGAGGGCATCGCGCTGGAGGGCCATCGATGTCATGGTCGGTGCGGGTTGATTCGCTTGGTGTCGACGATGGATGAAACGGTCACGACGCCGACTTCACCGACAGGCCCACGCGCTGCACGCCGTTCTTCTGCAGGCTGTCCATCACCTTCACCACGGCTTCGTACTTCACCGCCTTGTCGGCGGAGATGACGACCGGCGTGTCGGCCACGCCGTTCTGCGCTTCGAGCACTTTCGCGGCGATGTTCTTCATCGGCACGCTCTGCGGATCCTTGCCGTCCACGCGCATGCGCACGCTCTCGTCGGTGTTCACGATGACCTCGATCACGTGCTGAGGCCGCTGCTTGCTCTTGCCCACCGTGGGCAGGTCGACGAGCCCGGTGGTGATGAGCGGCGCGCTCACCATGAAGATGATGAGCAGCACCAGCATCACATCGATGAAGGGCACCATGTTGATTTCGCTGATGGTGCGGCGGCGCGAGCCGGTGCGCTGGATGGCGGCGGGCATCTGGCGGCCCTCACTGGCCGGCCGGGTGGCCGGCGTTGCGGTGCAGGATGTTGGAGAACTCCTCGATGAAGGTCTCCGACTGGATGGCGATGCGATCGATGTCGCGCGCGAAGCGGTTGTAGGCGATGACCGCGGGGATGGCGGCGAACAGGCCGATGGCCGTGGCCACCAGCGCTTCGGCGATGCCCGGCGCCACGGTGGCCAGCGTCACCTGCTGCAGGTTGGACAGGCCGATGAAGGCATGCATGATCCCCCACACCGTGCCGAAGAGGCCGACGTAGGGCGAGACCGAACCCACCGATGCGAGGAAGGACAGGTGCGATTCGATCGCGTCCATCTCGCGCTGGAAGCTCGCGCGCATGGCACGGCGCGCGCCATCGAGCAGGGCGCCGGCATCGGCCAGGCGCCGCTCGCGCAGCTTCATGAACTCGCGCATGCCGGAGGCGAAGATGCGCTCCATCGACGCGCCGCCGTTGGGCCGCTTGGTCGCATCGTTGTACAGGTCGTTCAGGTTCTTGCCGGCCCAGAACTCGCGCTCGAAGTCTTCGTTCTGGTTGCGCACGCGGCGCAGGCCGAAAAGCTTGCCGAAGATGACCGTCCAGCTGGCCAGCGAGGTGAGCAGCAAGCCCGCCATGACCACTTGCACGACGAAGCTCGCGTGCAGGACGAGGGTGACGATGGAAAGGTCCTGGTTCATGGGGTCGGGATCGCTTGAAGTAGCTCGTTGGGAATGCGGCGGGGCTTGAAGGTTCCCGCATCGACGCAGCCGATGCGGATGTTGCCTTGTGCGAGCAACGCCTCGCCGCGCCAGGCCTGCTGCTCGATGCCGAGCGTGGCGCGCCCCGCATCGGTGATTCGCACGGTGACGCGCAGTTCGTCATCGAGCCGCGCGGGGCTGAAGTAGCGCACCTGCGTGTCTGCCACGACGAAGATCGCACCGGTGTCATGGCGCAGCCGCTCCTGCCCGAAGCCGCGATCGCGCAGCCATTCGGTGCGTGCACGCTCGAAGAACTTCAGGTAGTTGGCGAAGAACACCACGCCGCCGGCATCGGTGTCTTCCCAGTAGACGCGCAGGCGCAGGCTGAAATCAGGTGGGCTCATCGGTCGCGGTCAGCGCCCCTCGGAGGGCGAAAGCGCGATTATGTGCGACGAGATGGCTCCCTCACCCAGAGGGAGACGGAGCAAGACTTCTCAGGGGTGGACGCGCTTGTACACGGGGCCCCACAGCGGGTGCCCAGCCTCCGACTTGCTCAACGCAAAGGTCGGGTCTGCCTGCACCGCCGCGCGGAACGACGCCTCGCACAGCGCGTGCCGGTTGCTCGTGCAGTAGATGAAGGCGAGGTACTTGTGCGCCGCGGCGCGGTCCTTGGGCGACGTGAGGTTCAGCTTGAGCGCGGCATTCAACTGCTTCTCGGCCTCGGCGTACTGGCCGTCGTCGTACAGGCGGATGCCCGAGAGCAGGGCTTTCTCGGCCGGGCGCTCCGCGATGTCCGTCAGGCCCACGGGCGAGGTGGGCGGCTGCGCGCAGGCGGACAGGAAGAGCAGCGCGGAAAGAACGACGGCGAGCGATGGACTTCTCATGATCCGAACTTGTGCTTGATCGTCACCGGCTGGCCCGATGTGACATTGATCGTTGCACTGTACGGCGGAAAGTCCTCGTTGCGGATCGTGATCTGGTGCTTGCCCTCGGAGAGCGTGATTTCGTTCAGGGGCGGCGCGGTTCCGAGGGGCGTGCCGTCCACCTCGACCTGCCCCCATGGGCTCACGCCGATGCGCACGAGACCGGAGGCCAGCGGCACCGCACTGCCGCGCTTGGCCTCGCGCTCCTTGGCTTCGCGGGCGCGGCGTTCCTTGGCGGTTTCCTTGGGAGGGGTGTCCTTGGCGGCCAGTTTGGCCGTGCCAGCCGATGCGGCGAGGCCGGGCGTGCTGGCCGACGAATCGGCGGCCGGCACGGCGGCCATGCTGGCGGCGGCTTCAGGCGCGGATGCGGCGGCAGCGACGGCGGCCGAAGCGGGCGGCGTCACGGCCGGCAACGGCGCGGCGACGGCAGCCACGGCCGAGGCCGCCGGCTTCACTGTCTCGGGCGGCGCTTCAGCGGTGGGTTGCGTCGCGGCCTGATGCGACGAGGCGGCCCACCACACCAGCGCACCCACCACCACCGCCGCGACGGCTCCGGCGGCCAGCACCAGGCGCGAGCGCCCGGCCTTCGGGTCGTTCTCGTTGGCCTGGCCGTTCTCGTCCAGCCAGTGCCTGAGCTCGCGCGAGAGCGACCGGGCGGAGCGGAAGCGGTGCTCAGGGTCTTTTTGCATGGCCCGCGCCGCGATTTCAGCGAGCGCCTTGGGCACGTTCTTGTCGACCAGGTTCGCCAGCGGCGGCTCGTGCTCCAGCACGGCCTGCGTGATCTCGGCCAGAGAGCTGCCGCGGAAGGGTTTCTGGTCGGTCAGCAGCTCGTACAGCACCACGCCCAGCGAGAACACGTCCGCACGCCGGTCCACCGGTTGCTGGCGCACCTGCTCGGGCGACATGTAGTAGGGCGAGCCGGCGGCGATGTCGTCGTTGTTGTGGGAGTCGTGCTGGTGCGCGACGCGGGCGATGCCGAAGTCGAGCACGCGCGGCTGCGTGCGGCCCACCATGAAGATGTTGGCCGGCTTGATGTCGCGGTGCACCACGCCCTTGCTGTGGGCGTACGAGAGCGCGTCGGCCACGCGCCGCACGATGAGCGCGGCCTGCGTGGGCGTGGGCCGCCAGCCTTCCTGGCGCAGCTGGCGCAGGTCGCGGCCCTTGAGCAGCTCCATCGCGATGTAGGCGCTGTCGTCGGCCACGCCGGCATCGAACACCGTCACGATGTTGGGGTGGCTCAGGCCCGCGGCGGCGCGCGCTTCGTTCAGGAAGAGGGAGTTGAAGGCCGAACGCTGCTCGGCGTCCAGGTCCAGGTTCAGGGTCTTGATGGCGATCAGCCGCGACAGCAGCGGATCGTGGGCGGCGTAGACGGTGCCCAGGCCACCTTCGCCGATGCGGTACTTGAGCGCATAGCGGCCGATGTGGCCGATGGTCGTCATCGGCTGCTCACCCGGCTTCGAGTCGGCGCTGGCCGGCGGCGGGTGGGGAACCGTCTTGGGTTCAGCGGCCGGGCTCAGCGGGAGATCCACATCGGAATCGCCCCAGAGCGCGAACCGGTCCGGGACGCTGGGCTGCGGCCCAGGCTCGCTGTCAGGCGGCAGGCTCGGGCTGGGCACGGGAGGGTTGGTGATGGACACGCCGGCAGCTTAGTCGAGTTGTTACAGCCGAACCTGTGAAAAAGGCCCCACTTCTCCCCCGAGGTAACACCTTTTCACGAATGAGACTGGGCCATGAGTGAAGAGTTGGCGTCTCCGCCACACGCTCCTCAGGCCAAGGCGTCGTTCAGCCGGGCGACGGCCTCTTGCAGATGCGCCATCGAGCTCGCATAAGACAGCCGCACGAAGCGCTCGCTGCCATGGCGCCCGAAGTCTCGGCCGGGCGTGATGGCCACGTGAGCCTCGCGCATCATGTCGAAGGCGAAGTTCCAACTGTCGGAAGCGTAGCGCGAGCAATCGGCCCAGGCATAGAAAGCCCCGTCCGGCATGACGGGCACCGTGAGGCCGATGGCGTTCAGCGCCGGCACGAGATAGTCGCGGCGAGCGCGGAACTCGGCCCGGCGGCGTTCGTACTCGGCGATGGACTCCGGCTCGAAGCAGGCGATGGCCGCGTGCTGCGCGACGGTGGAGGGGCAGATGTAGAGGTTCTGCGCCAGCCGCTCCAGCGCCGGCACCAGATCGAGCGGCGCCACCAGCCAGCCCAGGCGCCAGCCGGTCATGCTGAAGTACTTGGAGAAGCTGTTGATCGAGATGACGTCGTCGCCGTGCGCCAGCGCGCTGTGGCCGAAGCGGTCGTCGTAGCTCAGGCCGAGGTAGATCTCATCGACGATGGTGAAGCCGCCGCGTGCGCGCACCGCCTGCACGATGCGGCCCATCTCATCGGGGTCGATGGACGTGCCCGTGGGGTTGGACGGCGACGCCAGCAGCACGCCGCGCGTGCGTTCGGCCCAGTGCTCCTCGACCTTCGCAGCACTCAGCTGGAAGCGCTCTTGCGGCGATGCAGGGATGAGCGTGGCGCGGCCTTCCGCGGCGGCCACGAAGTGCCGGTTGCAGGGATAGCTCGGGTCGGGCAGCAGCACCTCGTCGTCGCGGTTGACGAGCGCGAGGCAGGCCAGCTGCAAGGCGGCCGATGCGCCGGCCGTGACGACGATGCGCCCAGGTGCAATGTCCAGCCCGAAGCGCGTGCCGTACCAGCCGCAGATGCGCTCTCGCAGCGCGGCCAGGCCGATGGCGTCGGTGTACTGCGTGCGCCCGCTGCGCAAGGCCCGCTCGGCGGCGTCCTGCACGAGCGGCGGCGCGGTGAAGTCCGGCTCGCCGATGTTCAGGAAGATCATCGGCTTGTCGGCACATGCCGGGCTGCGCGCCAGCTCGGCCGCGGCCTTGGCGCACTCCATCACGTAGAAGGGCTCGATGTGGTCGAGGCGGGCGGCGAGTTTCATCGGAAAAATTTCCTCACCACAGAGGAAACAGAGAACATGGAGAACGCCAAATCAATGCATTCCTCTGTGTTCTCTGTGTCCTCTGTGGTTGAAAAAGTCAGCGCCGCGACTTCGCCGCCGCGACTTCGGTGGCCCGCAAGTCCGCCGCCGCCTTGTCCAGCACGCCGTTCACGTACTTGTGCCCGTCCGTGCCGCCGAAGCTCTTGGCAAGCTCCACGGCTTCATTGATGGCCACCTTGTAGGGCACGTCGATGCAGTGCTTGAGCTCGTACGAGCCGATCATCAGCACCGCATGCTCGATGGGCGAGAGCTCGGTGGTCTTGCGGTCCACGTGGCGGGCCAGCACCGCGTCCAGGTCGGCCGCCTCGTGGATGCAGCCGTGCAGCAGCGCGTCGAAGTGGGCGGTGTCGATCTTGTCGAAGCCGTCCTGCTCGCGCATGTGGGCGTCGATGACGCCGGCTTCGGCGCCGGAGATGAGCCACTCGTACAAGCCTTGCAGCGCCACCTCGCGCGCACGGCGGCGGGGGGACTTGGGCTTGCTGGCCGGCGGCTTGCCCGCGGGCTTCTCGGGCTTCTTGTTCGCTTCGTCGGTCACGACAGGTCTTCCATCAGGTTGGCCATCTCCACCGCCACGCGGGCGGCATCGCGGCCTTTGTCTTCGGTGCGGGCCCAGGCCTGCGCTTCGTTCTCGACGGTGAGGATGGCGTTGGCGATCGGGATCTGGTGGTCCAGCGACACGCGCGTCACGCCCGCGCCGCTTTCATTGGCCACCAGCTCGAAGTGGTAGGTCTCGCCGCGAATCACGCAGCCCAGCGCGATCAGCGCATCGAAGTCGTCGCTCTCGGCCATGCCGGCCAGCGCCAGCGGCACCTCGAGCGCGCCCGGCACTTTCACGTGGCGGATGTGCTTGGGCGACACGCCCACGGCTTCGAGCTCGGCCAGGCAGGTTTGGGCCAGCTTGTCGGTGATGGCGGCGTTCCAGCGGGCCTGGACGATGCCGATGCGCAGGTCGCGGCCATCGATGGGGGCGTCGCTGCCCTTGTCGGCGTCTTGCATGGGAGGTCCCTGGGTTCAGTGGTTGTTGTTCGATGCGACGAAGCCGGTGACTTCGAGGCCGTAGCCGGTCATGCTGGGCATGCGCCGCGGGCTGCCGAGCAGCTTCATCTTCGAGATGCCGAGCTCGCGCAGGATCTGCGCGCCCACGCCGTAGGTGCGCAGGTCCATCTGGCCGCGCTGGCGCTCGATGCGCTCGTCGTGGGGCGTGAGGTGGCCGAGCATGGATTGCACGTCTTCGCCGCAGTTCAGCAGCAGCGCCGCCCCTCGTTCGGCCTGCTGCAAGGCGGCCAGCGCCCTGGGCAGCGGCCAGGAGTGGCCGCACTGGCCGGCGTCCAGCAGGTCCATCACCGACAGCGGCTCGTGCACGCGCACCAGCACTTCGTCCTGCGGGCTCCACTGGCCGCGCGTGAGCGCCAGGTGCAGTCCGCCGGCGCGGTCGCGGAAGGCGATGCAGTCGAACTCGCCCTGCGGCGTGGTCAGCGGGCGGCGGCTGATGCGCTCGACCAGCGATTCGTTGCGGCTGCGGTATTCGATGAGGTCGGCGATCGTGCCGATCTTGAGCTTGTGTTCTTGGGCGAAGACTTCCAGGTCCGGCAGCCGCGCCATCGTGCCGTCGTCCTTCATGATCTCGCAGATCACCGAGGCGGGCGTGAGGCCGGCCATGGCGGAAAGATCGCAGCCGGCTTCGGTGTGGCCCGCACGCATGAGCACGCCGCCGTCCTGCGCCTGCAAGGGGAAGATGTGGCCGGGCTGCACCAGGTCCATCGCGGTCGCGTCGCGGGCCACCGCGGCCTGCACCGTGCGGGCGCGGTCGGCGGCCGAGATGCCGGTGGTGACGCCGGTGGCCGCCTCGATGGACACGGTGAAGGCCGTGCCGTGCTTGGTGCCGTTGCGCGTGGCCATGGGCGGCAGCCGCAGCCGCTCGCAGCGTTCGCGCGTGAGGGTCAAGCAGATGAGCCCGCGGCCGAACTTCGCCATGAAGTTGATGGCTTCGGGCGTGACGTGGTCAGCCGCGAGCACCAGGTCGCCTTCGTTCTCGCGGTCTTCCTCGTCGACGAGGATGACCATGCGGCCGGCAGCGAGTTCGGCGATGAGCTCGGGAACAGGGGAAATAGCCATAGGGTGTGGATTGTAGGTGGAGGCCTTCTAGAGGAATTCGCCAAAAACGGTATGCGGGAACGCGGCTTGCCGCTTTGTTCACATGACTTCTTCGGCCCCCCGGGGGGAACAGAAATGGCCCGATGTGCTGTGGATCGTGCGGCACGGCCAGAGCGCCGGCAATCTCGCACGTGACAAGGCCGAGGCGGCCGGACTGCCGCTCATCGACATCGCCACCCGGGACATGGACACGCCGCTGTCGCCCTTGGGCGAGCGGCAGGCCGATGCGCTCGGCCGCTGGTTCGGCGCCATGCACGACGAGGCGCGGCCCAATGTCGTGCTGTGCTCGCCCTACCTGCGCGCGCGGCAGACGGCGTGGCGGGTGCTCGCCGCCGCGGGCATCGACGCGGACGACGTGTCCCTGGTGTGCGATGAACGGCTGCGCGAGAAGGAGTTCGGCATCCTCGACCGGCTGACGGCGCACGGCATCCGCCAGAAGTACCCGGAGCTCAGCGAGCAGCGCGCCCACGTCGGCAAGTTCTATTTCCGCCCGCCCGGCGGCGAGAGCTGGTGCGACGTGATCCTGCGGCTGCGCAGCGTGATCGAGATGATCACCCGCGAGTACCGCGAGGAGCGGGTGCTGGTGGTGGCGCACCAGGTGACGGTGAACTGCATGCGCTACCTGCTCGAGCGCATGGACGAGTCGCAGATCCTCGCCATCGACCGCCAGGCCGACGTGCCCAACTGCGCGGTGACGTCGTATGCGTTCGACGGCTCGCTCGGCCGACACGGCAAGCTGGCCACGCGGCTTGTCAACTTCGTGTCGCCGCTGACCGAAGCCGGCGCGCCGGTGACGGATGCGCCGGACGTGCCGGCGGCGCCCAAATCCTGATGGCGCCGGCCGTGCGCATCGACGAGGCGGCGCTGCGGGCCTGGCCGCTGCCGCGGCCCGATGCGGATGGCGACAAGGAATCGCGCGGGCGCGTGCTCGTCATCGGCGGCTCGCGCGAGCTGGCGGGTGCAGCCATCCTCGCGGGCACCGCGGCGCTGCGCGCGGGTGCCGGCAAGCTGATGCTGGCGGTGTCGTCGGCGGTCGCGCCATGGGTGGGGCAGTCCTTGCCCGAGGCTCGCGTGACCGGGCTCGACGAGGCGGCCGACGGCGCCTTCGTGTTCGACGAGCGACTGGCCGCGCTGGTAGACAAGGCCGATGCCTTGCTCGTGGGGCCGGGCATGGCGGGCGACAACGCATCGTTCATGGCCACGCTGCTCTCGCATGTCGTCGACGGCACGCTGGTGCTGGACGCGGGCGCCATGGATGCCGTGCCACAGTGCGCGGGCAGGCGCTGCCTCATCACGCCGCATGCCGGCGAGATGGCGCACCTGCTTCGAGCCGACAAGTCGAGCATCGAGCGCGACCCCGCCCGCACGGCAGTCGATGCGGCAAGGCGCTTTGGCGTGGTGGTTGCGCTGAAGGGGCCGCTCACCTGCATCGCCGACCCGCAGGGCAGGCTGTGGCAGCACGAAGGCGGCAATGCCGGGTTGGGATCGTCCGGCTCGGGTGACGTGCTGGCCGGCGTGATCGCGGGGCTCGCCGCACGAGGGGCACCGCCCGAGCAGGCCGCGGCCTGGGGCGTGGCGCTGCATGCGAGGGCGGGCGACCGGCTGGCCCGGCTGACCGGCGAGATCGGCTACCTCGCCAGGGAGCTGCCGGGCGAGATCCCGGCGCTGATGTCGTTTCTCTCTTAGGCGAGTGCCCATTGATCACCACAGAGAACACAGAGAACACAGAGAAAAGATTGCTTCTCTGTGTTCTCTGTGTTCTCTGTGGTTAGAGCTTGTGTCCCTGCAAGCTCAATCCTTCCCCAGCATCCGCGCCACGTAGCGGGCGATCATGTCCACCTCGAGGTTCACCCGATGGCCGGCCTTCAGATCGCCGAGCGTCGTGTTCTCGATGGTGTGCGGAATGAGGTTGATGCTGAACTCGCAAGCGTCGGCCGAATCGGCCACGCGGTTCACCGTGAGGCTCACGCCGTTCACCGTGATCGAGCCCTTGTAGGCGAGGTACTTCGCCATGTCCTTGGGTGCCGCGATGCGCAGCTCCCACGACTCGCCCACGGGCGCGAAGTGCGTGACCTGCCCGAGGCCGTCCACATGACCGCTCACGATGTGACCGCCCAGACGGTCGTGCGCGCGCAAGGCCTTCTCGAGATTGACGCGACCGACCTCCCCGAGTCCTGCGGTCTTGTCCAGGCTCTCGGCCGAGATGTTGACGGTGAAGCGGTTGGCCGCGCTGTCGAAGGAGGTGGCCGTCATGCACGCACCATTGAGCGCGATGCTGTCGCCCAGCTGCACGTCGTCGAGGTAGCCTGGTGGCGTTTCGATGACGAGTCGCTTGCCATGAGAGGCGTCGGCGCCCAGCGCCTCCACCTGAACGATGCGGCCGAGGCCGGTGATGATGCCTGTGAACATGGGTGAGATTCTCTTTCGTTTCTCTCGTTGGGGTCAGCCGAGGGGCCTGGCGATGATGCGAAGGTCTTGTCCGACGGGCGTGATGCTCACGAAGCGCAGCTCCACGCTGTCGGCCAGCGATTCGAGCGGGCCGAAGGCGGCAAGCTCGCGGCCGATGCCGAGCAGCTTGGGTGCGACGTACACCAACAGTTCGTCTACCAACCGTTCGCGGATCCACGAGCCGTTGAGCTTGTGGCCGGCTTCTACATGCAGCTCGTTGACGCCGCGTCGGGCGAGGTCGGTGAGCATGGCGGCGAGGTCGACCTTGCCGTGCTCGTTGGGCCACTGCGCAATCTCGGCGCCCGCGGTTTCGAGCGCCGATCGACGGGCGCCGTCGGGCTGCGCGCAGTAGATGAGCGCCTGCCCCGGCGGCGCCAGGATGCGCGCGGTGGGCGGTGTCTCCAGCCGCGAATCGACGATGACGCGCATCGGCTGCCTGGCGGTTTCAACGAGTCGCACGTCCAGCCGCGGGTCGTCGTCCAGCACCGTGCCCACGCCGGTGAGCAAGGCGCCGGCTCGCTTGCGCCAGGCGTGGCCATCGGCACGCGCCTGTTCGCCGGTGATCCATTGGCTCAGGCCATTGGGCAGGGCCGTGCGGCCGTCCAGCGACACCGCGGCCTTCATGCGCACCCAGGGCCGCTGCCGTTCCATGCGCGAGAAGAATCCGATGTTGAGCTCGCGCGATGCTTCGCCTTCGGAGCCCGTGATCACCTCGATGCCCGCCGCGCGCAGCCGGGCCGCGCCTTGGCCTGCGACGAGCGGGTTCGGGTCTTCGACGGCCATCACCACGCGAGCGACGCGGGCGGCGATCAAGGCATCGCAGCAAGGCGGCGTGCGGCCGTGGTGCGAGCAGGGCTCGAGCGTGACGTAGGCGGTGGCGCCTTCGACGCTTTCGCCGTGTTGTGCCGCATCGCGCAGCGCCATCACCTCGGCATGCGGGCCGCCGGCCTGCTGCGTGTGCCCTTGACCGATCACCCGGCCGTCGCGCGAGACGATCACGCAGCCCACGCGAGGGTTGGGCTCGCTCAGGCCGATCGCCTGGTGGGCGAGGGCCAGCGCGGTGCGCATCGGATCGTCGCTGTCGTGCATGGTGCTCAAGGTTGATGCTGGACGGTGGAGCGGTCGGCGAAATCGGCGCCGCGCCTGCCCGCCCGAGGGCAGTCCTGGTCGCCCCGCACGATGAGGAAGTTCTGCTGCATGAGCGCCTGCGTCACGTTCTTGTAGTCGCCGGGATGTTCGATGTTGCTGTCCACCGCGCCGCTGCCGTCCTGGTCGGCCGAGTAGCGGCACACCTTGCGGTCGGCGGCGGTGGGGCCAAGCGACCACCCCTTGGGAATGATCTCGCTGCGGCCCGACCACGGCATGGTGAAGACGACGCAATGGTAGGCGACCTCGCGCTCTCGCTGCTCGGTGCCGCACGACGGCCCGTCGGTCGCCGATGGTTCCGACAGCGTGAGCCGGATGTCCAAGGGGAGGGACGCATCCATCGAGCGCTCGTTGTCGGGTGGCGCCGAGAGCGAGAAGCGCACCGTGCCGCTGAGCAGCAAGCCCTTGATCGAGGTGCATTCGCCCAGCGTGCCGTTGCTCAGCTCGCCGTTGCGAACGCTGCTGGCGACCTTGTCGCAGCGGGCCACGACGAGGCCGGTGGCGTCGTCCATGATGAATGCAAGTGTGCCCGCCTCGTTCGGCTTGAAGGCGCTGGTGCCGTGGCCGAGCTCACGCGCGAAGGCCGGGATGGCGACGGAGCGGCCCAGTGCGGCATGCAAGGGCCGCGTGTCGCGGCGGATGACCAAGGCGGCCGAGAGCGCGGGCGGTGTCGTGGCGATGATGGATCGCAGCGCGAGGTGTTGGTCGGCGCCGGCACGGTCGGTCCAGGTGACGAGGACGTCGGCCGCCTGCATCGCGCCGTCGGCGGACACGCTGCGATCCACCCGGTAGCGGGTGTTGCCTGCGCGGCTGCTGTCAGGCGCGACGGTGAAGGACGCCGAGGCTGCCGCTGGCAGGGCGCGAAGCGATTCCATCTCCTGCTGCGCAAGCCGGACCGCTTCCGATCGCTGGCGGGCGATGTCGGCGTTGTGCCGCAGGGCGCTTTGCATCTTGGCCATGCCCAGCACGCCGAGCGAGAGGACGAGAAAGGCGATCAGCGCTTCGATCAGCGTGACGCCGCGTTGGGTGTGGCGATGCGCTCGCATCAGAAATCCTTCCAGCTGCCCGGCAGGCGCGAAACGCTGCCGAGGTCGTTGTGGAGTGCGTCGAGGACGGCGGCATCACGCACGAAGTCCATGACGCCGTGGCCGAGGGCGTTCGATTCGGAGATGGCCGCGCCGCGGAGCGTGCCGCCGTGTGTCCACACGAGGCCCTGGGCGTAGGCGAGGCCGTGCAGCGTCACGTTGCCTTCGAATGTGAGCTGGCCGCCCACCACGATGACGATGGGCCGTTCACGCGAGCCGAGGACCAGGTCCGTGGTGATGCGGGCGTCGCCCTCGATCCACACCATGCGTGCGCCCGACACGACGGCTGCGGAGAGGGCTTCGTCGCAGGAGGCATCGCAACGCAGGGTCCTCACACCGGGCTGCTGCTTCCACAGGGGCTTGGAAAGCCCGAAGAAGGACTGGAAGAAACCGTCGGGCGTGAGGCTGGCGAGGGACGTGTCCTTCTCGAGGATGGAGGATTCCCACATCGCCCCGGGTGCCGTGGTGAAGCGTGCCGCGCCGGCGCTGACGGTGCCGCCTGCATGCAGCGTGACGCCGTTGGAGCCGGCATCGGCGTTGTGGAAACCGGCGCCGGCAAGCCCCGTGTCGATGCTGTCTCGCGCCGTCAGGGCTGCGATGGGCGATGAAGCGAGGGCCGGCAGCGAGGCGATGGTCGCCTGGACGTGCGCCACAGCATCGGTGGGCCGCGCGGACGACGGCAGGCACTCGCCGGACAGGCTGGTGCAGCCGACGGCGCTCACCCGCCATGCGCGAGGCGCTGGGTCTGCCGCGATCGCCACGGCGAAGGCCGGCGCGTGAATGGAAACATCCGCCGCGAACACCGCCCGGCCATCGGTGGTGCAGGAGCAGGCCCAGCCCCGGGCGGCCTTGACGCACGTGGCGCGCAGCGCTGTGCCGGCGCGATCCGCAGCGCGTTGCCGCTCGCGAAAGCTCAGGTTGGCGGCATCGGATGTTGCGCGGCATTGCGCGTCGATGGTCCGAGGGTCGTTCATCATGGCCGTGCTCCATTCGACCGCGGCTTCAGCGGCTTCGAAGGCCTGCGTCGCGCGAACCTGGTTCAGCGACGAACGTGCTTCGAAGAGCAGGTTGCGGTTGGCGAAGGCCGCGACAAGTGCCATCACGCCGAAGAGGATCAGCGTGACAACCAGCGACGCCGCGCCGGCTTGCTTGCATCGGATCGCGTTCATGCGGGGCAGGCTCCGGCGATGGCGTCATTGCGCAGCCTCACCTCGCTCGTGAGCGTGCGGACGATCCTGCTGTCCGCGCCGGCGCGGGCGGTGATGGAGACGGCGAGGCTTCGCTGCTGCAGCGTGGGGCCGCAGGCCGCGACGCCAACGGGGCAGGGCGTGTCGCAGAGATCCGTCGCCAAGGCTTGTTCGCGCACCGTGGGCGTGACGGTGAATGCCGTCACGTTCAGCGTGCCGGCGTCGGTCAGGGCCTGCCAACTGCCGCTGCCGATCAGCATGTCCAGCACGCCCTTGCGAAGCCGGAAGCCGAACTGCTCGTTGTCGTCGAGCCGGTTGTTCTCGACCTCGTCGCGAGAGAGCTGGAAGCTGACCGCATCGGACGCAGCCGAAGCAGGCGCGAGCGAGAGGTACGGGTTGGATGCCGGCGACGCCGCGTGCATCGCCGCGGTGGCCTGGCCCCAGTAGCCGGTACGGCGCAGGTCGCGCGTGACGATGTCCATGCTCGTGCGCAGGTCCTGCATCAGCCGCGCTTCGACCAGCATTGCCTTGTGTTCGCGCAAGCGGGCAGCCAGCAGGCCACTTGCCGAGCCGACGACGAAGAGGCCGACGGCCAGGCCGATCATCAGTTCCACCAGTGTGAAGCCGCGCTGCTGCATCACAGGCCCCAGCATTGCTTGTTCACCTCGGCGGGGTTGTCCACCGAGGCATCGGTGCCGGACTGGCGCGTCACGTTCAGGCCATCGACCGTGACCTGCAGGTGGCGGCAGCTCGTGTCTGCCGACTGGGCGCCGCTGGCGACGGCCTGTGCCTTGAAGCCGGAATCGGTGATGGCTTCGACGCTGAGCGTGTAGTGCTTCGAGGGCGTCAAGGCCGGCATGCCGATCTCGGCGATGCTGCCGTAGGCCATGTGGTCGGATCGATAGCGCTCCTGCGCCATCTGCAAGGTCATGAGGGCGACGTGCGCATCGGAACGGCGCGCCTTGTGCAGCACCTTGCTGAAGCCAGGGTAGGCGACCGAGGACAGAACGCCCGCGACTGCGACGGCGCACATCATCTCGATCAGCGTGAAACCTGCCTGGCGTTGGAAGCTCGGGTTCATCGCCACCTCAGCACGCTGCATGGCCGGCCAGGCCGATGGCGCAGGAGCGTACGCGGCCCATGAGGTTGACCACGTGTTCGATCGCGCGGCCGCTTCGCGAGGTGATCTTGATGCTGCCCGCCGGCGTCGCGGTGCCGTGCATCGGGTCGAAGCCGATGGAGGCGACGTTGCTCTCGAGCGCCAGCCCGTCGTTTGCCGCGAAGGCGACCGCCTTGAGCTGGCGCGCGCCGACCGTGCATTCGGCGATGCCGTCCGCCTTGCAGGTGCACGTGCCGGCCGCGCCGCTATGGATCACGTAGCACGAGCCCCAAGGCTGGCGCTGGACCGCGAGCCTCAAGGCCTCGTTGCGCAGCACGCTTTCAGCGCGTGTGAACTGGATGTCGGTCGCCAGCTGCGCGGCGGCGCCTTCGAGCTTCTGTTTCTCGACCAAGCGCTGGAACCCCGGCGCCACCGTCCCGAGCGTGACGGCCCCGATCGCGAGCACCACACCGGCTTCCACCAGCGTCACTCCCCGTTGTGCACGATGCTGTCGCATCCCTTCCTCCATCGTTGTTGATGGAGTGGGATTGTGCGAATGGCGCGCGAAATCGGCGACCCCAGGAGGTGGGGAACGCAGTCGTCCTGACTAGGGGAGCCGCCCGTTCGGGCGGGGAGGGCAGAGGTGCCTTTGCGGGCGATGAAAGAAGCTTCGCCCCTGCGAGCGAGGGCGCCTCAGATGTCGCGGATCAGCTGCCTGAACTCGTCGACGTCCTCGAAGCTTCGGTAGACCGAAGCGAAGCGCACGTAGGCCACCTTGTCGATGCGCTTGAGCTCGCGCATCACCAGCTCGCCGAGCTTGGTGGACGGCACCTCGCGGGCGCCGCTGTTGAGCAGCTTGTCCTGGATGCGCTCCATGGCGGCGTCGATCTGCTCGACGCTCACCGGCCGCTTGCGCAGCGCGAGCGTCATCGAGGCGCGTACCTTGGCCGGGTCGAATTCGGCCCGCGTGCCGTCCTTCTTGACGACGGTGGGCAACGCGATCTCGGCGCGTTCGTAGGTGGTGAACCGCTTGTCGCAGCTCTGACAGCGGCGACGCCGGCGCACGACGTCACCCTCGTCGGACTCGCGGGTCTCGACGACCTGGGTGTCTTCGTGGCTGCAGAAGGGACAACGCATTCAGTGGAGCCCGCGGGCAATTGGGCGCCGCGGGCCCTGGACTTTAGCGATAAACCGGGAAGTCGCGCGTGAGTGCCGACACCTTGGCTCGCACGGCCGCGATGTTGGCTTCGTCGTGCGGGTTGTCCAGCACGTCGGCGATCAGGTTGGCGGTGGCGATGGCCTGCGCTTCCTTGAAGCCGCGGGTGGTCATGGCGGGCGAACCCAGGCGGATGCCGCTTGTGACCATCGGCTTTTGCGGATCGTTCGGGATGCCGTTCTTGTTGCAGGTCATGTGCGCCGTGCCGAGCAGCGCTTCCGCTTCCTTGCCGGTGAGGTTCTTCGGGCGCAGGTCCACGAGGAACACGTGCGACTCGGTGCGCCCGCTCACGATGCGCAGGCCGCGCTGGGTGAGCGTGTCGGCCATGGCTGCGGCGTTCTTCACGACCTGCTGCTGGTACACCTTGAAGTCGGGCGAGAGCGCTTCCTTGAAGGCCACGGCCTTGGCCGCGATGACGTGCATCAGCGGGCCGCCCTGGATGCCGGGGAAGATGGCGCTGTTGATCTGCTTGGCGACGTGGTCCTTCATGAGGATGATGCCGCCGCGCGGGCCGCGCAGGCTCTTGTGGGTGGTGGAGGTGACGACGTCGGCGTGCGGCACCGGGTTGGGATAGACACCTGCTGCGATCAGGCCGGCGTAGTGGGCCATGTCGACCATGAAGTAGGCGCCGATGTCTTTGGCCACCTTGGCGAAACGCTCGAAGTCGATGCGCAGGCTGTAGGCGGAAGCGCCGGCGATGATGAGCTTGGGCTTGTGCTCGTGCGCGAGGCGTTCCATCTGGTCATAGTCGATGGCTTCGTTCGCATCCAGCCCGTAGCTCACGACCTTGAACCACTTGCCGCTCATGTTCAGCGGCATGCCGTGGGTCAGGTGGCCGCCTTCGGCCAGGCTCATGCCCATGATGGTGTCGCCCGGCTGCAGCAGGCCGAAGAACACGCCCTGGTTGGCTTGCGAGCCGGAGTTCGGCTGCACGTTGGCGTTCTCGGCGCCGAAAAGCTGCTTGATGCGGTCGATGGCGAGCTGCTCGGCCATGTCGACGAATTCGCAGCCGCCGTAGTAGCGGCGGCCGGGGTAGCCCTCGGCGTACTTGTTGGTCAGCTGGGTGCCCTGCGCGGCCATGACGGCGGGCGAGGCGTAGTTCTCGGAGGCGATCAGCTCAATGTGCTCTTCCTGGCGCTGGTTCTCGCGCTGGATGATGGACCAGAGCTCGGGGTCCACATTGGCAATCGTGGATTGGGATCGGTCGAACATGATGTGGCAGTCCTTCGTCAGCAGAAGACCCGCGACTGAAAGCGATGCGTGGCGCACGCTGTCACAGGCTGCCCAGGCGAACGGCTGAAACGTGTGCGTCGACGAACTGCCTGACACACCGTCTGCACTCCCCGGTGGTTCACCACCTCAGGCTCCGCAAGTGAAGCCCCATCGCCAGTCGCGCAGAGCGGCGAGTTTACCCGACGGTCCCGCGAAAAGCACATGACAAAAATTCAAGCGCCGCCTCGGGGGCGGCGCTCTTTCGTGGGCGTGCCCGCGGCTTCGCGGGGAGCCTGCTGCGGATCAGGCCGGGGCCTTGCTCAGCAGCGCCACCTTGTCGACCGCCGCCGGCTTGTCCACGGGCTTGGCATCCGCCTTGACCGGCATGGCCGTGGCATCGTCCTCCGGCTTGTGGACCGGAATGGGCGCCGGACGCTGCACGTTGATCGCGACGATCTTGCCGCCGGCCACCATGCGCAGGTTCGCCTGTTCGGCCAGCACCTTGCTGGCATAGCCGCCGTCGTCGTCGAGCTTGCTTGCGCCCACGTAGTAGCGCAGGCCCGGCTCCAGGCCGCCGGCGCGGGCGATGCATTCCTTGAGCACCTGGGCGCCGACGCGCAGGTTGGTCACCGGGTCGAAGGCCGCGAAGTTGCCGCCGTAGGCGTCGTACTTGTCGTCGTGCACGCGGGTCATGACCTGCATCAAGCCTTGCGCGCCGACGGGGCTCTGGGCGAAGGGGTTGAAGCTCGACTCCACCGCCATGATGGCGAGGATCAGCGTCGGGTCCAGGTTGACGCGGTCGCCGACGATCCAGGCTTCCTTCACGAGGCGGCTGATGGGCTCGGGCGCCACCTTGTAGCGGCGGGAAATCCACTGGGCCACGGCCGCCTGCTGGCGGGTCAGGCCCTTCGGGTCGAGCGCGGTGGCACGGCTGATGGCGTCCGGCTCGGCGAGCGAGGCGGCGACCAGTTCGGCCGGGTCGGTGCGGGCGTCCTGGCGGGCTTGCAGCCAGTCCAGGGTCTGGGCTTCGATGCTCTGGCGCAGGTCGGCCCGGCTGCCAATGAAGAACACGGCGCCGATGGCAATGAAGCCCACCAACGCGAGCGTGTTGTGGCTCACCTCGAGCAGGCCTTGGCCCACGTCGCGGATGAACACTCCTGCAGATGCCGCACAAGCGTCGCCAACCTGGCGGACTTGCGCGAGCAGACGGCGTATCGCTGTCATGTCGTCCTTTCTTCATCGCGCCTCGACGACGCCCACTTTGCTACTGCTCAGCGGGTGCCGAGGCGACGGTGATAATCGGCTGAGGCGCGGCACTGGGAGAGCAGTGCGAGCCTTCGAACCAGCCTGTTCGGCAGCGTTGCGCCCTCTCCATCCCAACAATGTGGGGCGCGGGTTATCCCTGACTCGTCAGGAACGGGCGAATTCTAGGAAGGCTTTTCATAACCGGTCAAGGTTATGAAACTAGTTTCTTATTTCCATTTGATATGAAATATCGCGATTTGCGGGACTTCATGGCCGGCCTGGAGAAGCTCGGCGAGCTTCAACGCGTCGCAAAGCCAGTATCGGCGCGGCTTGAAATGACAGCGCTCAGTGACAAAGTCCTGCGGGCCGGCGGACCCGCGCTTCTTTTCGAGAAACCCGACAGTTACAAAATTTCAGCCTTGACGAACCTCTTCGGCACTCCTAGGCGGGTCGCCCTGGGGATGGGCGCGACCGAGGTCGGCGAGCTTCGCGAGGTTGGGCAGATGCTCGCCAGCCTCAAGGAACCCGAGCCGCCCAAGGGACTGAAGGACACCGGCCGCTTGTTACAAATGGCCAAGGCACTGTGGGACATGAAGCCCGCCAGCGTCCGGTCGGCGGCTTGCCAGGAAGAAGTCGTCGAAGGTGCAGACGTGGACCTCGGCCGCTTGCCGATCCAGCTGTGCTGGCCGGGCGACGCGGGGCCGCTCATCACCTGGGGCCTGGTCATCACACGCGGTCCGCAGTCGGTGCCCAGCCCGCGCCGTCGCCAGAACCTGGGCATCTACCGGCAGCAGGTCATCGCCCGCAACCAGGTGATCATGCGGTGGCTCGCTCATCGCGGCGGCGCGCTCGACTTCCGCGACTTCGCGCTCGCCAACCCCGGGCAGCCGTTTCCTATCGCGGTGGCGCTGGGCGCCGACCCGGCCACCATCCTCGGCGCGGTCACGCCGGTGCCCGACACGCTGTCCGAATACCAGTTTGCCGGCCTTCTGCGCGGCAGCCGCACTGAAGTGGTCGACTCGAGCGTGGGCGAGGGCGGCATGATGCTCCAGGTGCCGGCCAGCGCCGAGATCGTGCTGGAAGGCCGCATCCCGACCGCGGCACCCGGCTTCACCGGCGTGAGCGAGCACGGCGTGAAGCTCAAGGAAGTCGGCGGCTATCTTCATGCACTGGAAGGCCCCTTCGGCGACCACACCGGCTACTACAACGAGCAGGACTGGTTCCCCGTCTTCGAGATCACGCGGATCACCTCGCGCCGCGAGCCTATCTACCACTCCACCTACACCGGCAAGCCGCCCGACGAGCCGGCCGTGCTCGGCGTGGCGCTGAACGAGGTGTTCGTCCCGATCCTGCAGAAGCAGTTTCCCGAGATCGTCGACTTCTACTTGCCGCCTGAGGGCTGCAGCTACCGCATGGCGATCATCAGCATCAAGAAGAGCTACCCCGGGCACGCCAAGCGGCTGATGTTCGGGCTGTGGAGCTTCCTGCGGCAGTTCATGTACACCAAGTTCATCGTGGTGACGGACGACGACGTGAACATCCGCGACTGGCGCGAAGTCATCTGGGCGATCACCACCCGCATGGACCCGGCGCGCGACACCACGCTCGTCGAGAACACGCCCATCGACTACCTCGACTTTGCCTCCCCGGTGAGCGGGCTGGGCGGCAAGATGGGCCTGGACGCCACCAACAAATGGCCGGGCGAGACCTCGCGCGAGTGGGGGCGCACGATCACGATGGAGGCCGCCGTCGAACAACGCATCGCCGGCATCTTCGACGAGGTGATGGCGGCCGTCCGGACCAAGGGCTGAGCTGAGACGCACGGTGGGGTGCGAAAGTCATCGATCGTCGCAAATTCCGTTGATTATTCGCTTGATCTCGTGAGGGGCATGTCCTAAGTTTGGGGGGCCTGCATGCAGGTATCCGCAATGGCGCAATCTTTGCGCGCCAGGAGCCCCGGACTTCAATCCCTCCGGAGCCCCAAAGGAGGCGTCAGCCTCCCACCCCCTCCCGCCACCCCGGCGGCGAGGGGTTTGTCATTTTTGTCTCCCTAGAACCGAAACGACTCTCCCTAGCCGTGGGTGTGGGCATGAAGCACATGCTTACGCAGACTCTCGGGTCGGAAAGGCGCAAAGCCTTCCTTCACAACCTTTCGGAGTCGTCCATGAAAAAACTGATCCTCGGCGCGGCCATCGCGCTCATCGTCAACGCGGCCCAGGCCGTCACGCTCGTCGACAACACGGCGGTCGCACTGCCGGGCACCACGGTCGCCGCCGAGCCGCAGCTGGCCGGCACCGTGCTGGAAGACACGCTCACCGATTTCGCGATCGCGGGCGAAGGCATCACCGGCCACATCCAGTCGCGCGTGGTGCGCAGCGTGGATGGCACGCTGGACTTCTACTGGCGTGTCTTCAATGACGAGACCTCGCGCGGCAACATCGGCAACTTTCGCATCGGCGAATTCCTCTCGCCCGAATACAACGCCAACTGGCGCATCGACGGCCTGGGCGACGTGGCCCCCACCAGCGCCTACAAGTTCGGCGGCGGGCTGGCCGACCAGGGCTACATCAACTTCCAGTTCTTCGATGCGGCCAGTACCACCGGCCTGCTCACGCCGGGCAAGTCGTCGATGTTCATCCTGCTCGATACGAGCGCGACCTCATACAACGAGTCGGCGCTGATGGACGTCGCCAACCGCGACACGACGCAGATCTCCGGCATTGCGTACACCTTCACGCCGGCGGCGCCGGTGCCCGAGCCGAGCACCTACGCGCTGATGGGCCTCGGCCTTGCGGCGATGGGCTTCCTGCGGCGCAGGACGTCCCGCGGCTGATGCACTGACAACGCCTCACTTGACGCCGCGCTGCTTGGCCAGCGCGGCCTGCGTCTCGTTCCACAAGTCCATGCCGACGTTGGATGCGATGGACGCGTTCACGCGGGTCAGCTTGTCGCGCATGCGCGCGGCCTCGGCGGGCGAGAGCTCGTTGATCTGCATGCCTTTCGCCTTGAGGTCGGAGAGTGCCCTGGACGCTTCCTCGCGTGTGTCCTTGCGTTCGAAGTCGCGGCTCTTCTCTGCCGCCTTCTGCAGCACGTTCTTCTCGTCGGGCGACAGGCCGTCCCAGAACTTCTTGCTGGCCATCACGATCCACGGGCTGTAGACGTGGTTGGTGACGGTGAGGTATTTCTGCACCTCGTAGAACTTGCTCGACAAGATGGTGTTGAACGGGTTCTCCTGCCCGTCCACCGCCTTGGTTTCGAGCGCACTGAAGAGCTCGGAGAAGGGCAGCGGAATGGCATTGGCGCCCAAGGTCTTGAAGCTCTCGAGGAAGACGTTGTTCTGCATCACGCGCAGCTTGATGCCGTCCAGGTCCTCGAGCTTGTTGACCGCGCGCTTGTTGTTGGTGAGGTTGCGAAACCCGTTCTCCCAGTAGGCGAGACCGACGAGCCCCTTCTCGTCGAGCTTGGCGCGCACCTTGGTTCCGATCGGGCCGTCGAGCAGCATGTCGGCTTCCTTCGCGTTGTTGACGAGGAAGGGCGTGTCCCACAGCGCCATCTCCTTGGTAATGCCCACCAGCGTGGCGGTGGATCCCACCATCATCTCCTGGGCGCCGCCAATCAGGGCCTGCTGCATCTGCGTATCGGGGCCCAGCGCTGCCGCGCCGATGGCCCGCACCTTCATCTTGCCACCGGAGGCCTTTTCGACCTGCTCGGCAAAGACCTTGGCGGCGCGGCCCTGGTTGCTCTGCTCGTTCAGGCCGTAGCCGAAGCGGATCAGGCGGGGTTTGATGTCTTGTGACAGGGCGGCAAACGACGCGGTCAGGGCGGCTGCGGCGGTAAG
>Ga0207648_10000064_pt1 | contig 99090 bp, 105 predicted proteins | sample KBSMisM32_FD_184310 | JGI IMG/M metagenome (GOLD analysis project Ga0207648, IMG submission 184310) | Miscanthus rhizosphere microbial communities from Kellogg Biological Station, Michigan, USA - KBS Miscanthus M3-2 (SPAdes) (version 2) | ecosystem: Host-associated > Plants > Roots >...
TGGAAAGATCCAGAGAGATCGGCTGGTATAACACGTCGAACTGTAACCCTGCGACTAGTGCTCCCTGCGCGGAGTACACCACGCTGGTCAGCCGCGTGTCGCCCGGAGCCCCTGAAAGAGGTTCCGTCGAAAACGAGAGGCTGGCCGCCTCGGCACACACTGTCCACGACATCAACAGACCGATCAGCACCGCGGATCCGAAAAATCGTTTCATAACATCCTCCCCATCTCATGAAGCAGTTAGGGGCGTACTAAAGCGGCGTGACAATAGCTTGTTTAAGCGCGCCAGGGTGAGCACTTTTGACCATCTACTGCGACCTCTATTCAGCGAGAATGCGATAGCGCCTAAGATAGCTTCACTCCCACTTCACCCTGTCCTGCGGCCTCCTGGAAGGCCCGACCGCCAGACACCTAATGAAAGGCGGTCGTCCTCATGTCTGACCCATCGATTCTACCCATCCGCCCAGACCTTCGTGCTTTTTTTACTCACTGCGAGGGCCTGCTAAGCAAGGTCCTGCAACCGGACCATGCGCCGTTCTCGCAGGATGAACTGCAGATGATTTGTTACTATGTCAACGAACTCGCCAAGATTGCGGATGCACAGAGGCTGCACAGCAATGGAAAACCGGCAATGCGATAGGGTCACGGCGTCCGCCGCAGGCTGCAGCGTATCGGCAACGGGTCGCTGAGTGCCCGTACAGACTCCCTTATCTTCCGCCAAAACGCCCTGAGCTGTTTTGACCAGCCCTGATGATTACTCGGCCCTATATTGACGCGTCTTTCTCTCTGCTCTCTCACGCACAGGAGGGCCCATGATTAAACAGGTTGGAATCGCCATCTTCGCAATGTTGATTATCGTGTTAGTCGGTAATCCCGTGATGGCACAGCAAGTCCAGGTATACAGCGATCCCGTGCGATTCGACATTCTCGCAAAGGCTCCGGCCATACCGATTCCAGACTCTCAGCGGGCTTTCCCTGGCACATCATGCGGAAGTGGGGATCGAGGACCTACGGGCAGTGGGCCTAGCGTGCAAATCCCTTTTGGTTTAAACAGTGTCACCATCATGGGCGGGAATGGATTAATTTGTGTATTTTTGATGGCGGCACCATGATCTTCTCAGCAAATGGTGGGCTTGATAACACCCAGCCGAACTTCATGACAGCCAACACCATTGTTCAAGACACTCATGCATGCACTGAATCAGGCCCACCTGCGTGGCTTCATTGCTGAAGTGATGAAGCGCTTTGCCCAAAGAGCCACATGATGACTTCTGAAGAAGGTGCTGACTGGCGCCGAATATTCTTCGACAACGTGTACAGGCATCATCGGACTCTCTATGGTCGTGAGGCGCCGAAAGAACCCAATCAAGATCAGCTCCAGGAATTCTGCGAGGGAGTGCGTACCCTCGCCAAGCAATATGTGGATGATCCTGATTTGCATGATCCTGCGATGACCCATTTCCTTCTGCTTGACGTGTTGCAAAGCCAACAACAGATCTTGCTGTGGACGGCGCAGTGGGGCGTCTATTACAAGGTCTCGTTCCGGCGGTCACTTCCATCCCCTTACCGGTACTTTGTGTCTCCACTTTTGGGGGTCGTGATCTACGTGGCATCTATAGGTCTGCTGTGGTGGTTGGACACCAGGGACCATTCGGTGCTCGCAATTATACTCACGGTCTGGATGTGTTACTGGTACCTCATTCAGAGGCCCAACACGTGGTGGCAACGATCGCGCGCCCGGAAACACTTCAGTCGATTGGCCCAACTGCTGGCCGTTCCTATCTATGAAATAAGGTCGAAGACCTACGACCCCGATACGATTCGGCGACGATTGGAGGCTTGCGACCAACATGATCTCTACATCGCAAGCATCGCCTTTGCATTACTGAAAGTTCTTCCCACATCTTTCGCTGTACGGACCTGATCCTCCATGCTGATTCAGATTAAACAGATGCCGCTTCCATCGTATGCTCTCTAAGGTACGGGCCGTTTGGCACGGGTGGTCAACGTGCCTTTCGTGCAAAGTGCACCGTCCCATACGGCTCAGCCGGCGGATGCGCGCGGTGCGCGAGGATCAAATTTAGTCCGCTTCACCGCCACCAAACAAATCCACCCCTTAGCACGCCGCACTTCGACCACTTCTTCAGGTTGCAGCTGGCTTGCGGATTCGGCCCGTGAGACGCTCGGGTTTGCCGGTTTATCGTGCTTCGCCACCCACTCTCGATTTCCTTCAGGGAAGAGGTGGGAATTGACATCCATCGTCACTTGGAAGGAGGAGTCCCCTAGCTCGTTACACAACTAGAGAAGTCGGATGCGGTTCAAATTGACTCTTGGCGTGGGCAAGACAGCGATGAAGACAACCCTGTTCATCAAGGTCCATGAGAATGAACTCGAGGCCGCACTCATGTCCGCTCACCCATCGAACCGACGTCAGCGATACCGTCAATGGAGTCATCCCAGTGGGCACATAGATAAGGAGCTTGCCAAAATCACCCGGGGTATAAAACGCCTTACTCTTAACCCTGCACCCCTTCGCCGATAAATTCGCAATCATTGCAAACGCGCCGTGACCGTGATCGGTGGACACCCTCACAGGATATTGCACGGAACAGCGAGGATACTGGCGTGGCTTCTTCTGCGGTGGCTGGAGTCCCTCCTTATAGGCGAGCATCACGCGTCGGTGTTTCTGCCAGCCCGCACTCCATGCCTTACGGCCGAAGTTGATTCGACGAACACAACGTAGAGCCACAGGAACAATGGCAATCATCGCACACCAGCGAATCCACGATGCCTTGAGCACAACCTCTTGTTCTCCCAACAGCCAGAGTATGATGCCGCCCAGGACGGTCATCGCCATGGCCAGGTAGAAAGCCAATGCCCAAACACTCAGTGATTCGGTAAGTAAATGCTTGGGAAGAATCTTCATGTGTCGCTCCAACGATGGGGGGCATTTGAAACTGGGACTTATCTGATGGATGCAGAAGGGAAGCCCGAAACCTTATTTTTCCAATTTGAGTCTCTCGTTGCTGTTCAAAACGAGACAGGCGGGCGATTATTAATGGAATTGTGGGGAATATTCACTACGCATTGGTAGGCCAACGCGTACAAAGTTAGCCAAATGAAACGCAGGATACACTCACTGTCACGATCTGGAGATTTTCGAAGCTTTACGGCTTGTAGGCGGTAGCACCGGCCCGCGTCAGAAGGTTCCGCATCATTTGGGCGACTGCAGGTTGATCTTCCAAGTGTTGATTGAAGTAAATGGTGCTGGCCGCGAAGACGAAGGCTGATCCGCGTTCATATAACGTGGCTTCATGTCGGCTGCCGGGCGTAACGTTGTTCGGCACAACGGATGAGGCCAGCACCGTCAAGCCGGACGGTGTGAAACCATTGTCAACCAAGTGGTCCCATTCATAGAAAATGAGACCTGGAAGGATACTGCCATTATTCAACCCCGTACCCGCGTACACCCAATGGCTGCTGTTGAATACGACCCAATCGGCCGGTTGATCATTGGACGCGCCGTCCGACATCACTCCGGTAATCTGATTCTCGGGGCGGTTGACGATGCGATTCCGGAACAATGTTGTCGTCAAGCGCGACTGGATGGGATCTGCGCTCGCCCGGTCTTTGTAGCCTACAATAGTTCTCTCGTTGTCTTCGTATCGAATTTGCCAGGTGAGCGTATCGCCAGTGAGAAATGCCAAGCTGGTTCCGGCTGCCAACATCGCCTCGAGCGCATCGAATTCAGCCATCGTGGCATATTCATCATGAGCGAGAGTGATGTACATCCGATGGCGTCCAAGCCGATTAATGGACCCTCCAATGTCTGAGGTCGCAAAGTATTCGACATCGTAGCCGGCGTTCTCCAGCCAACGGATACCATCATGTTCCTCGAACAGAAACTTGCCTGATCCATATCCAATCGTGATTGGTCGATCAAGAGACACCTTCACGGCATGGCCTCCAGGCATACCGTGACTGGAAACATAAAGACTTTCGCCCCCAAAATCATTGTACGCATGCCAGGTGGCGGTTGGGAGATGCACCGCCACCTCGGCATCTCGAGTATCATCCCGGAGGATGAAGATGGCATAGGTCTGAAACCCGTCGTTTTTCGTCAACAAGACGACGTACACGCCGGTGAGCCACGAAGATCCGTCTGGGTATCTCGTCGAGAACGAAAAGGTTACAGGCCAACCGCAGACCATGAGGCCAGTGCTTGGATCGAATGAAGGATCAGCTTGGTGTGGTCCTAACATGGGCCCTCCTTTCGCATAGAGCCGTCCTCCCATGCTGCCATACCCTCCCATGCGAAAGACTTTCCAACCGAATTGTCCGGGAGGATTGGCAGAGACCGAGATGCTCACTTCCGACCCTGACGAATAACTTTGGCGATTCGCATATGCGACGATTTCGTTGTGTGCCGAAGGGTTACTGATGTGCCACTCGGAACTGCCGGATAAGGCATTCTCTCGTGCGATAGCCTTGGCATTCCCGGTCGGGGGCGGAAGCGAGCTCGGCGGCGGCGTAGAAGGAGGTGTCATTGGAGGTACCGTATTTGTGGGAATTGTACTGGGAGGAGGCGGTGTTGGGATTGTATCCGGAGTTCTCGTTGGTTGAGTTGAACTTGGAGTAGTCGAAGACGGAGAACTCGAACTATCACCGCCACATCCTAAGAGGAGCAGCAGGAACGCCCATAAAGAGAAGAAGACACAAGTGAACCTTCCGGCACGGATGCGGTTCGCGACAACCAAATTGGAGCTCCTGTGGTAACAGTTTTTGGTAGGGGCTACAGCCTAGAAGATAGTTCCGTGCACAGTTCCCATCGACTAGGCGGTTCCCTAGCCCTCGTGGGAAACTTACCGGAGTAAATGCGTTGGCAGGAAGTCCGATTCGCGAGATGCAGTGGATACAGAACGGGGACCGAAGCCGAGACCAACACTCATTTTGTTGTTTTCATGAGAGGGTACCCTTTCTTGGACATGCATTTGTGAAATTGAAAGCGTGACTCAGGTGTTGCACCAAACAGGATGACGGACGAGCCTTCATTGTATGCCTCAAAGTCCGGTTCGTCTCGATGGACCGATTGAGTGCAACTATCAACGGCACGTTCAAGGTCGCTACGTAAGGGCCAAAACTCTTTGGCTGCGGTTACGTAGTCGCGAAGCTCGTCTGCTTTATGGGCTTCAGAGAGACTCGCCAACCCCGGTGCTGGAAAGAGAAGGATAACGGTGATGAGGAGAATACCTTTGTTCATTGGGCTTCTCTGATTTGCGGGTAGCGGATTCTGGTGCCCTTGCCTTGCGTCGTACTAGCCATAGCACGCCGCGGTCTCCCCTGCTACTTTTCAGTTAAAAACTACCACCAGAAGCAGTAGGAGAATTAGCGCAGCACACTACGACGCAGCGGAGAATCACTGAAGCCCTCCTAGTGAACTCTCAGTGGAGATGATCAGCCTGAGCGGCGTGAATCGCTTCGCGCTAGGAGAGATAGTTGACGAACACTTAGCGAAAGCTGGGGGTGCGACTGGCAAAACTCTTACATGATCTTTTTAGCAAAATAAAGGTGGCGCATACATCCAAGCTATTTTCACTCTGCTCATGATCGAGCAATATCGGCGAAGACGAAGCAATGTCGGGCGTTTTAAGGGATGCCGCCACATGCCGCTTGTTCTCAATAAATGCTCTTGCTCACCTCATTGGAAGGGAGGCTCTCAAGACCGCCCGTGTCATAGTCTGTCACTACAAAGTAATAGGTGCCTACGGCGAGATTGCTCACCGAATAGGAGGTCACGGTTCCTACATGGATGGGCGGGCCATACACTCCTGAGGTAGTTCCCATATAGACATTATATCCAGCCACATTCGTGTCGGTACTAGAATCCCAGGTCAGCGTCGCGGTAGCAGCTGAAATGGTGCTCGAAGACAAACTGGGTGTCGTTGACGGAGTGACTGTCAGCATCACTGGCACTGACACACTTCCTCCTTTGTAGACCGTGACGGTCACGGTCGCGGAATAGGTACCGGCCGGAAGCCGCGCTATGTCCACATTCACGGCAACCTGCGCGCTGCCTGCAATGCTTCCCACTCCTGGAGAAACCGCGACCCAACTCGCGCTATCCGATGCCGTCCAGGTCGAGTCGCGTTTGTTCGATTTGGACACCGTGACCGATTGACTGGGCGGATTAGTTCCTCCTTGAGCAGCTTGAAAGGTCAAGGCCGTTGGGCTCACCGTCAACGCCACAGCTTCAGTGGCCATCCAGGTGTTCATCCCGAATGTCAAAGCAATGCCTAGCAACAGTCCAAGTGGAAGAGGACACAGGGCACCGCGTCGGAACATTACCTTGTAATTTGATTGACGCATACCATCCTACTTCTGTGTGTGTTGGTTTAATCCCAGATGGACGGACCAATCGTTTCTTGTGCAACAGCGATGCCATCACGACCTCTACTCGCATGGCCTTAAGATAGTTCGCCTTCCGGCTCAAAAAAGATCATTGAAGGATGGTGCGGTTATCAGCATTTGATAGCACTGCTCGAAGTCATGTACGGAAGACGTTGCATGATTCTGCCTTCATTGATGACAGACTTGTTCACAATTAGGGTTGGAAACATTTTTCCCATGGCGCCATTGCACCGTAGCAAGCGATGCCATCCCACGGCAATCCTGGGACGCTGTATATTGGGCTAGTCGAAAAGAGCGCGCACTCCTTCCTTCTGCGTGCTAGTTGACGGTAAGAAAGTCATTGGCAAATTGTTTTATTAGGGGCTCAACCACCTCGGTCACTCGGCCTGTTATTTGATCCCCGATCATTGCCACCTGCACTCTATTCCATGTACGCGCAGACATTTTTTGCTCCGGTCTGTTCAGCAATGACACTGCCTGGTGGAGTTCAACTTCTATCGCTAAACAAAAGGTATCCGCACTGCTGTGTTTGAGAGGGTTCACCTTCACGTACAGAAAGGGTGCGGAGGAGGTCTGGAGTCGTTCTGATGCACTGAGAATCCTTATCCCGTTAGACTGAAGCACCAGTTCGACGCCTGTGCGAATCGCCTCCCGTGAAAAGCCAGCAGCTTCCTCCTCTGACAAAAATGTCTCTACGATGACCTCCACCCCAGGTAGTCTGCGTAGTGATTCACGGTCCTCAACCCGCCCTGCTCGCGCGGCGGTGGTGTCGACGTGGCTCAGAACCATCAAAGCCAGAATCAGGACATATCGCATGACATTTCCTATGCGCTGCTGCTTGGTGGCGTTTTTGGCGTAAATGGCACAGGTCATTGCTGAACCCTCCGCCTTTGCATGCTCATGATTTTCATCGCTGTAGTTGATCGCGCTCTTTACGCTGTGCTTCCCCTTCCTGAATGAACTGCTTGATTTGTTCGAGATCGACCAGCAGATAGTGCGTCTCAGTCGCGGTCAGCGTTTGGCTTTTGAGGCGGACCTGATCGGCGATCTCCGCCGCATGCTTATGCGTCTCTATGAATGCCGGATCGCTACTGTCCTGGTGGGATTCATGGCTTTGCAACCATTGCCCAAGCAGCAATATCACTTCGCTCAGATTTCCAGATCTCTCCACAATGCACCTCCCATCTGCGAGCGCTACGGCATCATGAGGCGCGAGTACGACCGATTTCTACATACTCCCCTTTGGTCTTGAAACTATCGGACCCGCAGACCATTCCTTGAAACGGAGGCCTCGAGAATTATGCGGCTCGCTTAAATAAGTCCGCGCGGCCTTCTTACTGGAAGGGGGGGTTGTGTGGGAGTGTGCTGCGACCAGGCGGATCTGCCGCAATTGTGGTCCTTCCACCGGCTGATGCAGATAAAAGATATTCAAGATTGGCAGCTTCTGCATCGAGGATTTTTAATTGTGCTCGAAGAATGTGGACGTCCATAGCATTCAGCCTCATCCTGTCAGAGAGGAGCATACGTTCACACAAACTCTTGGCCTCGGCCACGAAGTCACTGACCATCCTTCTGATATCACTATGTGCCGCCATAAGGGAGATTTTACAGAGGCCTCAAAAGCAACCTACTAGGACAGTCCCGAGAATCACTCCCTACGGGCCTCCATGGAGGGTGCCCCTGCTTGGGAGCCTATTTACAAGCACTCTGCACAGGCGCAAAATACAGCCTCTCCCATCCCTAATTTCGAAGGTATATTCATGCCGCTTTCAAACGAGGTACATAAATTTACCATGGCTTGTGAGCATCTTATAGCGGGTATGGCTATGTATCGACCACTCACGGGGGATGAGCGGTTGCTGATCAAGCACTATTGCAATGAGGTGCTCACCAAAGTTGATCAGCCACAGACCAATTCCGCGCAAGTCGAAATTCCTCTGTCCCCGTGATCTTTATCTCGTCCCTCATGCTGTGGCGTTTGGCAAACGGGCACCCCGTACTTGGCAAGCTGAATATGGGAACAGGTAGTTCCCAGCACTAACGCGATCTGCAGGACAACTCATAAGCACGGGCACCGAGACGAGGCCGGATTCACCAGTCGATCCTCCGACGCCCCCCACTTTCAACACCTTCTTATTCTAGGTATCATCGGGTGAAATCATTCTTACACCGTAGCCTGGGCGTCTTGGCGCGGACTACTTCAGGAGGTGCATTCGATGCGATATCAGTCTCGCCCCCTCTCTGTCATAAAAGATATTAGGCCATACAGACCTTACGTGATCGGCGTTGGGATCGCGCTTTTGCTCGGACTCTCTCTCACACCATTGTTGGCCACTGCCGGCACAGCCACGGAGGCAGTGAAAAGCACAATCGATCAGGTGGTCAGTCTGCTGGAAGACAAGGAACTGAAAAAACCTGACCGAGTCGTGGAACGCCGACAGAAACTACAAAAGATCATCGGTGATCGATTCAGCTACGAGGAAATGGCCAAGCGCTCATTGGGCGCACATTGGAATCAACTGAACGAGACGCAGAGAAAGGAATTCGTTGGACTATTTGAGCAGCTTCTTCTCCGTACCTACACGGGAAGGATTGAAGCATACTCAGGAGAACAGACTCAGTATCTTGGCGAGCGCCGTGAGGGCGACTACGCAGAGGTTCGGACCAAACTCATCGCTCGCAAAGGCGAGCTTCCGATCGATTATCGGCTACTGAGTAATTCCGGGGAATGGCATGTGTATGACATTGTGGTAGATGGCATTAGTATGTCCAGTAATTATCGCGGACAGTTCACCAATATCATCCGCACCTCCTCCTACGAAGACCTGGTCAACAAGCTGAAAACTAAAACGGAGACCTTCAAACCGCCGACCAAATAGAAGTGAGGACACGGCTCGTACGGGTGTCGAAGAAAAGTCCCTCGACGAGCCTATTTCCCAGCTCAAGCAACCCGTTCTTTTATTGGTGTTTCGATCACTCTTTGTCTCCTGTGGGTCGGTATCGTGTTCATTCTGTACAGGATCACGCGAGCGACCCTCTAAGCAGAAAAAACGGGCAGGCCGCCGAACGTGCTCTTGCGCCTGATCTCAGACTCCCGCTAAAATACCGTAGCTCTTCATGCCTGATGTACCACTGTCGCTAAGATCTCTGTCGCTCCGCCTTACGCTGATGGTCATACTATCAGCGTCCATCTTTGCTTCCTTCTCTACTTGGGGACGTGCACAAGACCATGAACAGGAGCGGGAGACTTCCCATCTTTTGGCCATCCTCTTCGATTCCGGCCGTCTTGTGGTGGGCATGAATCAGGACCTCATTAACGATGCGTCGAAAGGCGACAAAGGCTTTACTCCCGCGGTGTTTGAAAACCAGGTCCTCAAGGTATTTGAACAAAGAACGGGCATCAACCTGTCGAATTCCAGCGATAAGCTTCCTGCCATGGCACGGCCGCTCCTTGACCGCCTTCTAGAAGAAAGTAAGAGGACGATCGAGAGTTACCAAGCCCCGATTAACATTGCTGGAATCAGCTACAAGGGACTCATTCCCGCAACGTTTGGGACGGAAACCGCCAAACGGTTTCAGAAATGGTCTGGCATCTATCTCCGACAAATCGCGCCAGAAAGATTTTTAAGAAACGCAAAAAATAAACCTGACCCGTATGAAACTGATGTTCTCAAGGCACTTGCCGAAAACGCTTCAGGCTCGGGCGAATCACAGCCCAAATGGGAGATCACGGATGGCGGCCACACCCTCCGTCTCATGCTGCCTTTGTATTACAGCAAGGCCTGTCTGGATTGCCATGGAGAGCCAAAAGGCCAGCGTGATATCTCGGGCTATCCTCGGGAAGGCGCGAAGGAAGGCGAGCTTGGTGGGGCCATTAGTGTGAAGCTTCCACTGAAGTGAAAGGCATAGCCAGGCACATCCCGTCCGCGAGAGTCACAGTGGTGCCCCGACACACACATCTTCACTGAAACCAGCCGGTCTCACACGCCTCCCGATCACCCTCACACGAATTTGGTGCCGCCCGCCACGATGCCGCCGAATAGGGCCATATCGCAAGCCTACAGGCGCGAGAAGCCACCCGCTAGTGTCTTGACATGTCCGCGTTGACCCCCTACGTTGCTCACATTTTCCGGACCCCGCGTCCGGCCGAACAACCTCCAACCCCTATCCATAAGGAGTCATCATATGAAATTCGTGAAGGTGCAAGATGAGGAACGTCCCGGCGAGGTCGCGATCAATCTCGACTTGGTACGAGAAGCGCACTTTGGCGGCGGATTGTTACGCCTCTACTTTGAACGTGGAGCTTCTCAGGACGACATGACGTTCACGGGTGAGAATGCAAAAACACTTTGGGCGGCGATGGGATAGTGCGCTCAGGGTGAGACCAGCACGGGTGGAAGGATCTCAGGTGAGGTCCAATACCGTCCGAGGAAATTCCCACTGTGTGCCGGTCTTCTCCGCTTCGTCATGAAGTCTGACCAATCCGTGCTCTTCCTGCACGCGCATGACACGGTCCGCTTGTCCGCGCATCAGATCAAGGCAACGACGGCTTGCACGCGTGAGCATCGGGGCTTGCGGACAGAGAAAGAGTAATGTCGAGCCGTGGTGGGCCAATTTCTGGCTCGCATCCATCATACGGCCAAAGAGCCGCATCGCCTCATGCTCAGGCACGGTCTGATCATAGAATGTGTCGAACAATCCGGAGAGGATGGCGATACGAGACTGATACCGGTCGAGTGCGGCCATGAGGCAATCGGAGATCAGCCGCTCCAGCTGATGACACGTAAACGCGCGGGCCACATGAATCATGGACAACAGCGCGCGCGGCTGCCGTCGATGCGCGCGGGCCATACGCCCGATGAAAAACGGATCGAAGGTGTGTGCGCCGTCGAGATACACGATCGGTTCTCCGGCCAAGACGCGTTCGCCGGCGGCATACAGCCCCAATCGAAACACGAGTGGATGTCCATACAGCAGGAGCAGCCGGTCTTCGGGATGAAAAGGGATCTGCGCGTGACGCAGTGCGAGAAACCAATCGCGACCTGCCTCACTCGAGTCGTGCGAAGCTCCTTGAGGTTGAGCAGGAACGAAGGGAAGTTCCGCTGGTTCTGTGGTGACTAGCGTTGCCTGCATAACTTCCCTCGCCTATCCGCAGCACCCGCCTGCAAAGGTCTGCCGCTGTTGGCAGGCAACCCAGCAGGCGTAGCACAGATCGACCGTCGAGTGGGTGATGCCATCCACACAGGCGATCCGTTGCTCCACGAGTAGTCCGCAATCGGCACAATGCCCGGCTACTTGTGTCTTACTGTTCGCTTCCTGTACCAGCATAAACCATCATCCTCGTGTTCGGCCGTACCCGCCTGTTACAGCAGGCCGACATGAATGTATTGGCTTGCCTCGTCCCTAACAGATTTCTCCACCACCGCTCGCTCAACGTCCTCCGTTGCGCATGCCGCAGTTCCCACTGCATGTCTTGTACGCGGCCTTGCAACGTGTCCACCGTGCGCTGCAGATTCATCAGTCGTTCTTCTTTTGTCGCTCCCATGTGCATACGGGCCCTCCCTTCCAGATTTCTTAGATGGCACAATGTCGAATCACGCCGATGAGCACGCCTTCGATTTGAAATTCATCAGCCGCCTGTACGATGATCGGCTGCATGGCCGCATTGGCCGGATGCAGTTCGATATGTCCCGGCTTCTTCATATAGGTTTTCACGGTGGCCTCGCCGTTCACCAGCGCCACGACGGTTTGACCGTTCTGCGCCGTCTCCTGTTTGCGAACGATAATGAGATCCCCGGGAAGAATGCCTTCGTCTTTCATCGACTCCCCCTTCACACGCAGAGCGAAGGTCTTTCCACCCTGGAGCATGCTGGGCGGCACGTCGATGAGTTCGGACTGTTGCACCGGTTCAATCGGAAGCCCCGCGGCGACAATGCCGGCCATTGGAATTTCAGACACCCGGCCAAGCCGATCGATCGCCACCTTGACCATGCCGGGGATCCGTCGCATCCCGGCCTCATACCGCGCAATCGAGACTCGGGTCGTGCGAAGCGCAACGGCGAGTTGCTGCTGTGTCAATCCCAGTTGCTCTCGAATGCGTTTGAGATCGTTTGGCTTCATGATGTAACCAATGGTTACACAGGTACCGCCACCCTGTCAAGTCCCATCTTGCGGCCCTTTATTATGGTGAGCAAAACTGCTGTTCGGCGGGGGTCTGTGCATAACTCCTGATGAAACGCCAAGCCTGGCCTCACGGTCCGCGATCGAGAATGTGAAATCCCGCCCCCAGTATAGGAATAGCGGTTAATCCTCTTTTGCCAGAAAGAACCACTAGATATGGTAGGTCGAGAATGGAGCGGCCTATGCCCAAAATATGGGCAATGAGGTGGATTACAGATGAAATGCAGGAGTTCCTGTGCTGCGGTTGACGTTACGCACAGAGTTATCCACAGAAGCTGGGGAGACCCCTAGTGGTCGCGGCCACTACTCCATTCTTGCCACGAGATGGACGGCTCCAGCCTTAATAATGGCTACCACGGGAGACCCCAATTCGATCCCCAACTCCTGCTGCGCCCCTCGGGTGACCATGGCCACGAGCGGAAACCCGCAGTCAATCTTGACGTGGACCATCACGCCATGAGGGATGATCCCGATAACTTTTCCATTCAGATGGTTTCGTGCGCTGGTCAGTCCGGTGCTACCCTGCTCTAACACCACATCCTCGGCACGAACGCAGACAAACACTGGGGAGCCTATTGCATAGCCACCCAAACCTTTCAGCAGGGTCCCGTTCACCCGAACGGTCGCCAGCCCATCCGCCTCCTCGATGACATGACCTTCGATCACCGTTTCAACGCCGACAATTTGAGCCACTGTCGCATTGGCCGGTCGACAAAAGACCTCTTGTGGTGAGCCAACCTGTATCACCTGTCCTTCTCCCATCACGGCCACCAGGTCTCCGAGGCTGAGTGTCTCTGCCCAATCATGGGTGACGATGATCGACGGCAAGGCCAGACGCTTCAGCAATGTTCGAAGCTCTCCGCGAAGCTGCATTCTCGTAGGAATGTCGAGCGCGGAGAGCGGCTCATCGAGCAAGAGCAATTGCGGACGAGGCGCCACGGCCCTCGCCAACGCCACACGCTGCTGTTGCCCGCCGGATAGTTCCCTGGGCTTGGATGTCTCAAGACCGCGCAACTGAAAGAGTTCCACCATTTCATCGACACGCCTGTTTCGTTCAGCCGCCGTAAGCGCCGACAATCCATACGCAATGTTTCCCGCAACGGTATGGGTGGGAAACAACGCGTAGTTCTGCGCCATATAGCCGATCTGGCGATCCTGGGGAGCCACACGAATCCCTGCCGCGGTGTCGAGCCAGGTGCGCGAGATGAATCGGATCCTCCCTCGCTCCGGCCATTCGAGACCGGCGATGGACCTCAGCACCGTTGTTTTTCCGGATCCTGACGGCCCGAACAGCACCAGTGCGGTCGCTTGCTGAAGCTCGTATTTCAGCTCGGCGCTGATGCATGCGCGCGCGGGAAAGGTCTTGGTGATCTCGATCGCTACTTCTGCGGCCATACCGCCCAGACCTTGCGATTCATCGCATAGATGAACAATAAGACGGCATAGGAGACGACCAGTAGAAACAAGGCCGTGTTGGCCGCGGCGCTATAGTTGAGCGCCTGGACGTCATCATAGATGTCGATGGAAACCGTTCGGGTGACTCCTTCGATGTTCCCGCCAACCATGAGCACGACCCCGAATTCGCCGAGGGTGTGGGCAAAGCTCAAGACTGCTCCGGTGATTACACCAGCGGTAGAGAGTGGAATGATCAGCTTGAAGAACGTTTTGGCTTTGGAAAGGCCGAGCGTCCACGACGCTTCGATAAGGTTGCGGTCAACCTGATCAAAGGCTGTCGCGAACGGCTGAACGGCAAATGGAAGGCTGTACAAGATCGAAGCAACGAGCAGACCCTGGAAGCTGAATGGGAGAGTCTGACCCACGATGTCGGTATACAACCGGCCAATCGGACTATGGGGACCGATGGCGACGAGGATGTAGAAGCCCAGCACCGTCGGCGGCAGCACCAACGGAAGCGCCACGATTGATTCGACGAGAAATTTCCACCGCCACTTCGAAAAGGTCAGCCAATAGGCAATCGGCAATCCGATGACGAGCAGCGCCATCGAGGTCAGGCTTGCCAATTTGAATGTTACCCAAATGGCCGTCCAACTCACAGTGCCGCCTTAACTGGATGATGCAACGGCGCGCCGCTATGGCGCCGGCTTTCCGAAGCCGGCGCCATGGTAGTAAGCCGCTCTCGGCAAAAGTCCACGCCGGCTATTTCCCGATCATGACCTCAGTTGCTTTGACTGCCACAGTAACTGAATCGTTCAGCTTGAGGCCCATGTTTTTTACCGACCCTTCCGTGATCGCCGCGATGAACTCGAGATTACCGACTTTCACCGCCACCTCGGCCATCGCCTGCCCCTCGGTGATGCGGGTCACGGTTCCCTGAAATTGGTTACGCGCGCTTAGCTTCATCGTGTCCTCCCTTGATTGGATTGTGAACTACCCTCTGATGAACTCGGTTGACTCTGGTCGAAGCCGATCATAAAACCTTCTGGGCCACTGACTTCCAGGCGGGTCACCTGACGGCCTGATCGCATCACATTGGGCTTGAGACGGAAGCGCACGATCTTGCTCTGCTCTGCTTCAGCCAGTTTGGCGACCGGAGACGTCTGGTACACCCGCTCGATCTCTTCCCGCACCGCCGCGACATCGGGCACCGAAAAATTTAACTGCACCCATCCCGTCGGTCTCGCCGTGCGAAGGTCCTGGCGCACGACCACCAGCACTCCGCGGTAACAATAGCCTCGGAGGCGGTCGGCCTGTGGGTGATCCGCATGTTGCACGAGTGGCGCCTTCAAGACTGATCCGAAGAATTGCTCGAACAGGGCGATGTCCGACGTTTCCACCTGCACGCCATCGAATCGATCTGAAGCGCTTGCGTCTCCGGACACAGACGTACAAGGACGCTCCTGCACACCAGCATCGGCCTGGTGGTGTCGAGACTGGTCAGGTTCGTCAGCCCATGCCGTGGCCATCGCCAGCATAACGCCTGCCCCGACAAGAGAGACTGCGCTGGTCCTGTGCTTCATTTGCATCGAAATTGAATTCCCCAGCGACGGTTCGTCATTTCTCCTTCCTGGCCCTCGACACTCGACATGCTGCTGTAGCCTTTCATTTCTCCCTCGCGAAGGACGATGTAGCCCTTGGGACACTTCTCATCGACGAGTTTCAATGCGGCTTTGCGATGAGGCGATCCCATCGGTCCGCCTCGGTCTTCCTTGAAGAGAAATGTCACCACGCCTCCCTGATCGGTTTCATGCGTCATTTGAACGGCTTCGGAACAGCCGCTTAACAGCACGAACGCAAAACCCCAGAGCGCTCTATTGCGGAAGCATAAACCCATAACGTTTCATGATCTCCTGCCCCTGGGTGCCTCGCATAAACTCTACAAATTGCTTCGCGGTCTCTTGTTGCTTCGAGGATTTCAGGATCGCTGCGCCCTGTTCCAGCGGAGGATGGGCGTCACTGGGAATTTCCCAATAGGTGCCTGCCGCTTTCATGGTGGGCGCCAGCGCCAGTGAGAGGGCAATCACACCGACATCGCAAGCGCCTGATTCGATGAACTGGGCGGCTTGCGAGATGTTTTCCCCCAACACCAATCGGTCTTTTGCCTCGTCATAGACCTTGAAGTGTTGCATCGCCGCCACTGCGGCCCTTCCGTAGGGCGCGTGTTTTGGATTGGCGATCGCAATTTTTTTGACCGCGGGATCGCGAAGGACGTCCATTCCCTTTGACACGTCCCGCCGTGAGGCATGATTGGTCCAGAGCACGATCCGACCGATCGCATAGCGGTATACAGACCCAGGCACGATGAGACCTGCCTCTTCCAGTTTCTTGGGGTACCCGATATCCGCCGAAAAATACAGATCGAACGGGGCGCCATTTTGAATCTGCGCATAAAAGTTCCCGGACGAACCCAAGGACAACTTCACATGGTGTCCTGTCGCCTTCTCATACTCGGCTATGACGTCTTTGATTGCGAAATTCAAATCCGAGGCAGCGGCGATTGCGATCTCTTCGGCAACGGCGTTCGGAGGAAGCGCGAGTTGACCACCTACGCATAGGATCAGCGCCGCCGCCCAACCTGCAACATACAGTTTCCGGACATATGGGTTCAACTTGGTCATTGAAGAATCCTTCCTTGGGTATGCCTCATCAAACATGGAGCGGCAACCGACACTTCCACCACCTGAGGATCGACGACCACATTGACGACATCCCACGGCCTACTCGGTTGTTTCGCTCCAAGGACGGGCCCCAGGCTCTTGAGGGTCCATTCTTCTCCATGCACCTTTACCGTATACACGGCTCCTGCTTCCAGGTGCTCGATCAAGACAACGCGGCCAACCCAGCGATTCCACCGCTGTTTGCTCCGGCGAAACAGTCCGCTTTCCAGACGCACCGCACCGGCGGGAATCATGGCCACGACCGGCTGGCCGACGATGAAATGCCGTTCTTCTCGTTTCGTCCATCTGATGCGGAGATCGGTGCGCGCCCCGATGTTGATCCGAACGCCGGATCGAACGAGGCCGACATAGTGCGAACGGATCAGTCCTCTCACCCAATTCATGATGGTCCCTTCTACGGAAAGACTGCCACTCTCGACTCTCCGAGCCGCCGCGACGTTCGTGTCTTGAAAATCGATCGAATCCGTCTTGCGTAGCATCATTGTCCGACCTCCCTCGCTCAGAAAAAGATCTGCAGCTGCACACGAATCGCATTTTCAATCAAGGTGCCTCCTCGCGCGTCGAGCGGCACGGTTCCAGAGGGGTTAACGGCTCCCGGAGGCTGCGTGGGCAAAGGGGCGCTGCGGCCAATGGCAAATCCGCCTGTGCCCATCGCCAGATTCGTGTACGTCAACATCAGCTGATAGTCGTAGCTTCCGAAAGGAAACCAATTGATCGACGCATCCACCTCTTTGATCAAATCGCCGCCCGCATTGGTATCGGGGTCCCAATAGGCATAACGCGCGGCCACCTCCAAATGTCGAGGAATCAGATAATAGCCAGACTGGACATACCAGCCGGTCGCGTTCCCCAAGAGCTGAGGTGTCACGGTGGTACAAGCACCTGCCGCATTGAATTGCAAACACGGCGCTCCTTTGAATGTCCGCTCGATGTTCTTGAAGTACCATTCTCCTTGAAGCGAGAAGCCCCTGTATTTCAAGACGCCGTCGAACGCGTACGTCGTGTAATTGACGACCCCCCACCCCAATTGACGTCCGTTACCAAACGTCGCCAACTGACGACGGAAATTCAGGTTCGCCAGATCGATGCCGACGAAGGCATTGTCGGTGCTCGTATTGATGCCGGGGTTGTATGCGAGTCCGCCGCCCACCGCCATCTGCGGCGTTTCTGAATAGGCCAAATCGCCTTCGCCGTAGCCCGGCCGCCCCAGAATATTCCACTGGAGACGGCCGGCATACATCAGCTTGTCGATTTCGTCGCGGAAATTCGCATTGAGATTGCGTGAATTGGCTGGGCATCCGGCCGGAGAAGGGAACGGGTTGCCGCCAGTCTGCCCGCCGGGACAGCCCACCGTGGCTTCTTCACTATTGTAGGTTCCATAGCGATTAAAGAGCGGCCCAGCGCCGTTGAAAATCCCCAGGTAATAATTGACCGGGTAGATTTCGTCGTCGTTCATGACCGTCAGACCGATATCCCTCCGGTTCATACCGTTGGCGGTGAACGCATCCATGACCAGCGCCCGTTCGGCGAATTGCATGGACGCAGTGTTGTTGATTTGTGAGCGGTTGAAGTAAATCTTGTATTGGCCGAGCTGCACGTTTAAGAGAGGAAGATGTGTGCTGAGAACATAGTAGTCTAGCAAGTTGGCTGACCCAGGAGTCTGGGCATTTTCCGCTGTCTCAAACCCAATCTGAAGAAAGTACTTGAAGTCTGGGCTGAGGAGGTGACCGAGAAACAAGAGCCTGGCCCGTCGTAAATTGAATTGCGAGGCAAAATCATCCGATCGGTTGGCACGGTAGTCGCCAAACACGCCAAGGAGTTCCGGATAATTTTTTGCGTCTCCCGGATTTCTCCAGGCTTCGTTCCGCCAACGCGTCGTTTCCCGCAACTGCATGCGTCCACGGATCTTGAGGAGAAACGCGTTATCGTTCATGGAAAAATTGAAGCCCCGGTCGTACCAGAGCTTGAAGCTGGGCTGCATGAGATAGGCGCGAGTTTCTGACTCTTTAATAGCCTTGTCACGTTCTTCCTGCGTGATGATCCCTTTCTCGTACGAGCGCTCCAGCAACAGTCGCGTGGCTGGGTCCATGCTTTCAACAAATACGTATTGTCCGTCTTTTTCGATCAGCCTTCCTGACTCCACGGCCTGCGTTGGAAACGCCTGTAGAAGGTAAAGGATCAGCGCGCCCAGAACGATGAGGCCTTGAGTTCGGCGCATAGCCTCGGTGATGTCTTGATAGATGTTTCGCGATTTCATAGCTCCTCCACAAAAAAGCGAAAGAAAGGGTATGAATTCCACGTGACTCAGGCCCATGTTTCATGGCTATCTCGAAGAGGCAGGAATGGCCGTCTTCAAAAATTCACGGAGCTGCACGGCCTGCCGACTACTCACCGGATCGGTTTCCCAGAACCGTCCCGGCTCGAAGTACAGCAAGTATGTCTTTGCCTCCGGAGGAATGGCGGGATATCGCAGGTCCCACTGTTCTGATTTCCTGATGGGAAATTGGGCGTGGTAGTGCTCGAGCACCAGATGCAGGTAGGGCTCTCTCACGGCGATCCACCCTGCGGTTGTGTCACGCTCGGCCGCTGGGTTCATCCCTGGCGCCAGTACTTGAAAATACACACGCTCATCAGGGCCGGCCTTCTCGAGCCCTTCGACCAGGAACGGCACGACCGCTTGCATTTCATCCGAACGAAAAATCTTCTTCGGCGGCACTTCTTCCGCAAACCATCGGAGCGGCAACCGCTGTTTTTCTCGAAAGGAGAACCCTGTGAACACGGCAGAGAGTTCATCCGCACGGAGTTGTACGGGATGTGTATAGGGAACCGCGTCTGGATCCCGTTGAAGCGACACGACGACACGACGATCTTCGTGAATGACCGTCGTCGTATACGGAAGTCGCGCGCACCCTCCCGACACGAGGCTCACGAAAAAGCAAACTATAAGACCATGCGCTGACAGGAACCTTATCCGGCTACACATCACCGCCTCCTCCTCTGAATGACGTCACGGGTTATTCCTTTTTTTTCATGGACTGGCTGGACGGTGAGGCATACCCAAGGCGCTTGAGTTCTTGCTGCGCTTCCTCTGATTGAATGAAGCCAAGAAACTCTTCGCAGAGTGCCCGATTGGGACAATACCGTTCCATCGCCATGGAATGGATCACTGGTGGAATGATGCCGCGCTCGGACACAGCCACGATTCGGATGCGTTGGCTCTCCTGGACCGCGTCAGGCCCGAAGAGAATGCCGACATCGGCCTCGCCGTTCAGGAGATGATCCAACACTGAGCGCGTGTCGCTGGCTTTATCCAAACGATGCTCAACATGCCCCCACACCCCTAAGGTGGTGAGTAGTTGCCTCGTCCTTTGCCCAAGGGTGGTGAGCTCCGGGTCACCCACCGCGATCCGCAACGTCTCATGCTTGGCCAAGGCTTCAAACGATGTCGGCGCATCAACAAGCGCCTCCGGCACGACCATGACGAGCGGCACCTCCGCAAAAGGCCGCTTTGTTCCGGGCAGGACGTAATATCTCCACTCAAGGCGGGTAATGAGCTCATCCCCGCCTGGCGCCACGAGATGAATAGGACCTGAGCCGATGAAGTACTGACCAATGGAGCTGTTCTCCATTGCCGCGATGGTTCGCCGGATATCGAGGCCCGAATCGAAAAACAGCCGTACACGGATCTCAGGGTGTGTCTGTTCGAACAGCCGCCCCAACGCCTCGACGGGAATACGCATACTGGGTGAGGTGGCAATGACCAATTGCTCCGTGGCAACGGCGGGAGAGATCTCGAGCCCCAGGCACAGCACGCTCATACCAACAAGCCAACTCCACTTCATCGCCTTCTCCTTATCGCAAGGAATGCAGCTTTCCTGTCTCCCGGGTGTCGTAGCCGCCCAGCGCCTCGATCTCGTTTCGAAACGACCGGCTCGCGAGCGTGTCGAACAGATGTGCGAGCGTTGGATGCGACTTGAGGTAGGCGGTCGGCACGACGAGATCGTACCGGGCGGCTTGGATTGGGACGAAATCCAATCCGAACAGCTGCGCGGCCGATCGAATGCCGATGCCGACATCCGCGTGATGGCTTGCAATGGCACGAGCCACGTCAACATGAGACCGCAGAACTGTGTCGTAGCCCTGTATCCGGGTAGGGTCTAGCCCCGCGGCGCGCAGACGTTGGTCGAGCAAAAGGCGGGCGCCCGATCCCTCCTCACGATTGATCACTCTCACGTTCGACTCGGCGAGATCAGCCGCCTCGTGGATCCCTTTTGGATTGCTGGGTCGAACGAGAAATCCTTCCTCCCAGGTTGCGAAGGTCACGACGTGATACGCCGTCCCTTTCAGGACACGTTTCAGGAAGGGCAAGTTGGATTCCCCGCTCGAAGGATCGAACAGGTGAAGCCCCGCCACATGAACTTCTCCTCGCTCCAACGCCTGCAACGCCGCCGTGCTGCCCATGGTCCAACCGATCACAGAGCCCTGATCTTTTTGGCGACGCAGATGTTCCCCTGCGAGGAAAATGGCGGGATCGCATCCGGCCACGGATATGTCGCGCCCGACCAACTGCCGATCGCGGGAGAGACGCACCCGGGCTTTGACAGCAGAAGATTGCGGGAAGGTATCGAGCAAATATCCGTCCGCCGGAACCGTGTACGACAGCACGTCGCCAAGTCCGTTGACCGGACGAACGATAGTCTTTGTCCCAACCGTGGCGACTTTGACGCGGAGCGGAACAGACCGCGCATCGATCGGTGGTGGAGTCCCAATGAATGTCCCCTCGATCACCTCATCTCGTTGCGCGAGGCTGAAGAGATCTTCCACTCGGCACGCGAGGACAGAAGCTAATCGGAGAGCGACTGCCGTGGTGGGAAGATAGGCGTCGGATTCGATGGCCGAGACGGCTTGTCTCGTGATTCCGGATTTCGCGGCGAGTTCCGCTTGCGAGAGGCCTACGGCGATGCGGACGTTCTTCAGGTGATTCTGAAACAAATGAGCAGGCTCGGCTTGATTGTTTTGACCCATAGTGGTCAAGCGAGTATCATGTATACTTGCTATTAGTCAAGTATACTGTCTTACCACGTAGGATTTGTAACGGAGATTTATCTCAACAATAGTTATTTGCATATGCAAATAAAATTATTGTTGACAAAGTAGATTGTATTACTTTATACGGTATAACATAAACTCGAGCGGATTACTGTAGATTAACCATCAGAGACACCATTGAGGTCCGATATGCGATCCGATAACGACCCCAGAATCGAACAAACAATCTTGCAGGCCTTGAAAGACCTGCGTTTCGGGTCAGTGGAGATCATCGTGCACGATTCGAAGGTCGTCCAAATCGAACGCAGAGAAAAAGTGCGCGTGGAACTGGAACCGTCGCGCCGCGCATCCCTAGCTGGGTAGGCGTGGCATTGACTCGTTCAGTTAGAGAAGGAACTCACCGCCTCTCAGACGACTAAAGGTGGTGATCGAGATGGACCTACAATTTATGTTGCGGACTGACCGGACCACCGGAAGTTCCCATGTCATGAAGGAGCGACGACATGAGAATTTCCGGATGGTTGATTCTTATCGTGACGGGAACGATCCTGTTCGCCCACCCCGGCACAGTCCGGGCAGTTGAAGAGGGCCAGTTCGTCAAAAAGGAAGGGAAATGGGAATACTATTCGAGTGAAGATCCTGGCTTGAAATATCTCTACCTCAAAGGTCTCATCACCGAGGCGGAATATAACAAGGGTCTTCGGGTGTTGGAAACGAAAGAGCGTCTCGCCAAACCGAACTTCAATATTGATGTCAACAATGGGTTGAACATCCGTGTCGGTGACAGATTTTTTTTGAAAATGCGGCTGCTGGTGCAGACTCGTTACACCTACAGCACCTACAATCAGGCGTGGGGATCCATCGGCGACTCACGGAATGAAGAAATCCTGGGAGGTCAGGTGGAATTTCGGGCGTTCAGGCGGCAATCCGACTCGAGTCAATTTCTGATTCCTCGCGCGCGCCTTCAATTCATGGGCTATGCCTTTGATCCCGATTTTCGTTACAACGTCTCCTTGCAGATGGATTCGACGCCATCGAATCAAGAAGGAAGCAACGGCAAAGCCGGACTCCTGGACGCCTACGTGTCATCCTGGCACATTCCTTGGGCCAATATTCAACTCGGACAACAAAAGGTCTGGTTCAATCGTGCACTCATCAGTAACATTGCCACATCAAGTTTTGCGGACAACATGATCGTACAGAACGTGTTTGCCTCCAACCTCCAAAACCCCCGCGACATCGGCATCAATATTCTGAGCGACGAGGAGCAATACAAGTTCAATTACGCCTTCGGCGTGTGGGGCGGCGTCGGGCCGAATTTGGGACGGGATGGAACATCCGTGAGCCAAAATGTGTTGCCGCCAACGGGAGGCGGTGGAGTCAATTCTGGAGTCACGCGTACCTACAACTATGACACTCGCTTCATGAGCGGGGAACTCATGTACACCGCCCGGCTGTTGTATAAGATCGCAGGCAACCCGGGATACGGCTGGGGAGACATCGTGAATTCTCGGACTCTGCAGTCGGCTATTGGTTTCGGTTACGCCTATGATCCCGCGCAGAACTATCTCAGCTCGACACGCTCCGATATCGTCGACCGTGCCTACCGTCAGGCCGTCGCGAAGGCCATGAATGGACGACTTCTCGGCGGAGGCATCTACGATTTTCAGACCTACGAAGTGGATTTCGTCGCCAAATACCAAGGATGGTCACTTCAGGCCGAAGGCTACTATCGGCACCAACGGGTCAGGAGTAAAGATAGTGGAACCCAGCCATTTGACCTGACAACGATCCCGTCAACCGCAATCCAGGGCCCCCCGGTGGATCTCGGCCAGGCGTGGGGCTGGTATGTTCAAGGGGGCAAATACCTCATTCCCCGGAAGCTGGAGCTCGCTCTCCGCTACGGTGTGCTTGATCCCTCAACGCAGCAGACACATGACCTCACCTATGAGTTCGGCGCCGCCATCAACTACAGCTTCGACGGCACGTACAACAACCGACTGGTGATCGACTACTCCAACATCACCATGGGGAGCGGCGGGCGAGCCCCTGATCGCTTTCCATTTGAATCGCAACCAGGCTTCGGCCAAAAGCTGGTCGAAAACCGCATCAACGTGCAATACCAATTCTATTTCTAGTCGCGAGGAAACAATGAAACGGCATCACGTATTTCCCTTATTGCTCATCCTAGGTCTGCTGGCTGTACTGGTGTGGATGCCCGGTCGTGCCTTTGCGCAGCCAGAAACTTTGACCATTGCGGCGGCGAACAGCCTCAAAGATGCCCTCCGCACACTGCTTCCTGTTTTCGAATCTCAGCACTCGGAACTGACGGTGCGTGTCATCTACGGCCCCTCACAGTCTCTCCGCAAACAAATCGAAGAAGGGGCGCCGGTCGATGTGTTTCTGCCGTCACTGTCGGATGAAATTGATCAACTCGAAAAGAAAGGGTTGATCATTCAAGGCACCAAACGCATCTATGCCGGCACCTCGCTGGTCTTGATCACAGGTCCCGTGCTCCCCGCTCCGATCCGTTCCATCGAAGATTTGCGCACGATTCCCGTGCGTCGTATTGCTGTCGGCGATCCGAAGACTTCATCGGTGGGGAAAGTCGCGTCGCAATTTCTCAAATTCAGCAAATTGGATCCTACGCTCAAGTCCCAATACGTCTACGGTGAGCATTCTCGTGCCGTGCTGGATCTTGTCGCCAAGGGCGAGGCCGAAATCGGCGTGGTTTACCGGACGGATGCCGTTAGGGACAGCCACGTGCGCATTCTCGATACGGCGCCCGCCGAATCCCATTCGCCGATTCAGTACGGGGTGGCGATTGTGTGGACGGCGAGGAACATTTCGGGGTCCGGTGATTTCATCGAATTCCTTCTTTCTTCACGCACACAGGATGAGTTGAAACAGTACGGATTCGATCAGGCACGAGACAAAACGGGGTTGGTACGACGGCAGGAGGTCAGACCATGAAGGACTGGACAATATCGCATCATCAACGTGTCGGCGGGTTCATCTGGCCGCTGTTCGTCATCATGGGATTGATGGGTGGTGCGGGTTGCGCCGGCGCACCACCCACACCGACAAAGATCATTTACGAATCGGGAAGAAACCAGGTCTGGCTCGAGAAAGACCCCGAGTCAACCACCAGCGACCACCCGGCGAATCTCTCGCCCGAAGAAATTGGCACCTTGCTGCGAGGGGTTCGTAGTTGGGAAAGCCGCAACGTCATCCATCGATTGTTTTCGGGAGAGGCTGAAAAGACTCGAGCGTTTCGTAATGAAGAAATTACCTTCCTGGCGCCTGCACTCTCGAAAGCACTTGCGCAGGCCTCACCGGACGACCGCGTCTATTTTCATCTCAGTCATGCCACCGAGCAGGGCGATGAGGAGAGCACGTCCGGATGGCTCTCGATCCGGCAGGATGCGTTGGTGCTCGCCCTGAGCGAAGTCCATGACCGTCATGGGCCCCAACCGGACATCAGCAAATATGACCGCCAAATGCCGAACGTACCTGAACGGTCGTCGGCGTTTGAAGTCATCTTTGAACCGGAGGAATACCTGATCAAGGTCAAGTCCGGAGGAAAGTTGTTCGCTCCTGACCAGCGGGAAGAACTCTATATCAAGTATCGCGAGGCGCTGTCCGCACTTCCAAGAGTTCCCGGGCTCGAACCCCGTCTCACAAATACACCGTGATTGGAACAAGCCAATGATCATGACGGAAGAACGGTCGAACCACCTGCCACATATCGGGATCGTCGCGGGCACTGCAGACGGCGCGGCGCTCTGCTATCGAACCCTGTGCCATGAAGCCGAACGGCGTACAGTCGGACAGGCCTATCCTGAAATCACGATGCACGCGCTGCCACTCGAGGCCTACCTCGCCTCCATTGACGCAGGTGATTGGGCCGGCGTGGCCGCGCTGATGGCCCGATCGGCTTCGCTCCTGGCACACGCCGGAGCGGATCTGATCATCTGCCCGAATAACACCTTGCATTGTGCGTTCGATCTCGTTGTATCCCCTGTGCCGTGGGTGCACATCGCCGCCGCGGTTGCGGCCGAAGCGATTCGCCGGAACTACCGGCGAGTGGGACTCCTAGGCACGCAAGTGACCATGCAGGGGTCCGTTTACCAGCCGATCTTTGAACATCATGGAATCGAAATCCTGTTGCCGCCGGTTCCCACGCGCATTGAACTGGACAGAATCATCCGAACCGAACTCATTCGAGGACACTATTTGCCTCGCTCTTGGGCGTATGTGCAGGACCTCATCTCGACGATGGCGGCGAGCGGCGGCGTGGACGCGGTCATTCTGGGCTGCACGGAGCTGCCATTACTCTTGTCAGGAAAACCAGTAAGTCTTCCGCTCTTGGACTCTACGCGCCTGTTGGCAAGTGCGGCATTGACCACTTCCCTTCTGGTCTCACCTCCATAATTCCTAATTAAGGTGATCGCATGCACATGATCATGATGATGTGGATTCTCTTCCTCGGCTCTCTCATGACCACTGCTCCTTCATCCGCTGCGGCCGGAGACACTATCCGGGTGGGTCATTTCCCCAATGTGACGCATGTCCAAGGGCTGGTCGCACACCATCTCTCGCGTACTGGGCAAGGATGGTTTGAGCAGCGGCTGGGTCCTGACGTCAAAATCGAATGGTACATCTACAATGCCGGCCCGAGCGCCATGGAGGCCATTCTCGCGGATTCCATCGACCTGACGTATGTGGGGCCGAGCCCTGCCTTGAATGCCTATACAAAATCCAATGGCGAAGAGATTAGAATAGTCGCCGCCGCCGCCGCGGGAGGGGCCGCCCTGGTTGTACAACCTGACTCAGGGCTGAAGGAGCCCGCTCACTTTAGGGGAAAGAAGATTGCGACTCCCCAACTGGGTAATACACAGGACATTGCCTGCCGGGCTTGGCTCAGCAACGGTGGTCTCAAGATTACGCAGACCGGTGGCGACGCGTTCATCATCCCAACACCGAATCCGGATCAGCTTACGTTGTTCAAGAACAAAAAGCTGGATGCCGTGTGGACGGTCGAGCCCTGGGTGTCGCGGTTGGAGCGCGATGCCGGTGGGAAAGTCCTTGTCGAGCAGTCCAAGGACAGCATCACGGTGTTGGTCTCTGGCGTCAAGTTTCTCAAAAGGAAGCGCGACCTCGCAGCAAAGTTCGTCCGCGCTCATCGTGAGTTGACGGACTGGATCCTTTCGCATCCGGACGAGGCCAAACAGATGGTCAGGCAGGAACTGGCCGCTGAAACGAAAGCCGACGTGTCGCCCGATCTGATTGCTCAAGCATGGAAACGCATCGTGCTCTCCAATGACCCCTCCATAGATGAGTACCGGCATTTCGTCGCGGATGCGCAACGCGCCGGGTTCATCCGGTCGGCTCCCGACCTCTCCCGCCTGATCGAAAGGGTCAATTGAGATGTTGACGACCGAGCATCCGCCGGCACCATCGCAGGCCGCCAAACTAGTCCTTGAACATGTGTCGAAATGGTTCCAGACCAGTTCGCTGCATGTCCATGCCCTCGACGACGTGACGCTCCGCATTGCAGAGGGAGAGTTCGTCTGTTTGGTCGGGCCGAGCGGCTGCGGCAAATCGACGTTGCTGAATATTATTGCCGGACTTGACCATGCGGATCGTGGCACCGTCCAGGCCGACGGCAAGCCAATCGACGAGCCCGGGCCACACCGGCTGATGATGTTTCAGGAGTCGGCGCTCTTTCCGTGGCTCACGGTTCTCGGGAATGTGCTCTTCGGACTGAAACTCAGCAATGGCTTGAGCGCCCCAGAACGTCTGGAAAAAGCAGAGTACTTTCTGGAACTGGTGGGACTTAAACGGTTCATGCATTCGAATGTCCATGAGCTGTCCGGAGGGATGAAACAACGCGTCGCGCTTGCGCGGGCTCTGGCGCCTAATCCGAGCGTGCTCTTGATGGATGAACCGTTCGGGGCACTTGACGCATTGACACGTGAGCAACTGTACGGCGATATCCAACGGATCTGGAGCCAACATCGCAAAACCATTGTGTTCGTCACTCATAACGTGCGCGAAGCCGTCTGTCTTGGAGACCGCGTGATTCTCTTTTCACCCCACCCCGGACGTATCCGCGAAGAATTCAGCATCCCGCTCCCCCGGCCGCGTGACATCAACAGTGTGGATCTTGCCCGTTACGCCACGGAGATCACGCGCGTCTTGAAAGGATACGTTCAGCCGGAGGTGGCTGGTTGATCACACGATGGTTGGCGGCATCCCTCTTCTTCGTGGGTCTGGTCGTGGCATGGCATGTGGTCGTCAAAGCCCAAATCTGGTCGCCTCTATTGCTACCTTCGCCTGCGAGCGTCTTCGAGTATCTGCGCACTGCCGCAGAGGACGGCACGCTCTGGGAAGCCACCATTGTCACGGTACGACGGCTGCTGATCGGTTATGGATTGGGCATCCTCGTGGGTCTTCCACTTGGGCTGCTGACCGCCTCATTCCGCTGGTGCCATGACACGATTGGCATTCTCGCCTTAGGCCTCCAGACGCTCCCCAGTGTCTGTTGGGTGCCGTTAGCCCTGTTGTGGTTCGGACAGACGGAGGCCGCTATGCTCTTTGTGGTGGTCATGGGCACGGTCTGGTCGTTGATCATCGCCACGGACAACGGCGTGCGGACCATTCCGCCGATCTACAGCCGCGCAGCTCGCACCATGGGTTCCACCGGACTGCACACCTGGACGCATGTGGTGATTCCGGCGGCGCTCCCCTTCCTGCTCAGCGGCATGAAACAAGGGTGGGCCTTCGCCTGGCGTTCGCTCATGGCGGCCGAAATTTACGTCACGATCCTCAGCGGCTTCGGACTTGGTCAACTCCTCCACTATGGCCGAGAACTCCATGCCATGGACCAGGTCATCGGTGTCATCCTGATCATCATTTTCATCGGCCTCGCGGTCGACAAATCACTCTTCGCCCCCACTGAACGCTTCATGCATCGACGATGGGGGACCGAACGCGCATAACTCTGAAGAGAATCGCCGTCACCATCGATACTTCTCCACTGGCGCACAATCTCTCTCCATGGTACCGTAGCGCCATGAACCGCTCTTTGACGGGGTGGTTTCGCCACCTTTCGATCGGCCAGAAGCTTCTCATTTCGTTCGGACTTATTTTCAGCCTCCTCGCCTTAAGCCTGACGGCGCTTCTCTTCTATCTCGCCAAAATCAACAGTTATGTCGACCGACACAAACGCATTACGGTACCGGCGATCGTCACGGCCGCTAACATGCGGCGCGAGGCGTATGACATCAAACTGGCGCTGCACTCATCGACGGAACGCATTTCGTCGGAGCCGAGTGAACTGAGATCCCGCCTCGAACGGCATACGTCGGAGCTCAGCCGGACGCTCAGTCTCTACAAAGGGACGCATGCGGCCCGAACCCATCCGGTCCTCTACGGCATGCTGACCGACCATGATCGGCTCGACCTGGCCGAGCAAGAAGATCGCGCGATCGAAGACATCGGCGAGGCCCTTCGTACATTGGCGACCCAACTAGACCAGCTGAAGACGGCGGATGCCGACCGTCTCACGACGCGGGTGACTCAAGGCCTCGATCAGCTCATGGATGCGCACACACAGATCGATATCGAGATGAAGCACGAGGGCGACCGGCTCGTCGGCCGCGCCCGGCTGATCGCCCTATCGCTCGCACTGTTGTTGGGGGTGGTCATCGCGATCACGTATGCGCTCGCTGCCACACGCATCGCTCGTCCCCTGAGAGCGTTGGCCGCCACCGCCGACCGCGTGGCCCATCACGATCTGTCAGCGCAGTTCCCGTCTTGGCCCAGTCGCGATGAGGTCGGCACGCTTGCAGGCTCGCTGACGACGATGCTCGAGAGCTTGCGCGAGCACAGCACCTCGCTGTTCCGCAAAACGAAGGAACTGGAAGCGTTTACCTATTCGATCGCCCACGACCTCAAGGGCCCACTTCGAGAGATCGAGGGATTCTCCTCGCTGCTCGAGAAGCAATTTTCAGAAACCGGCGATCACGAGGTGAGACATCATATCGGCGTCATCCGGCAGTCTGCATTGCGCCTCACCCACATGATCGACGCGCTTCTGAAATACTCGCGCCTGGAACAGCAAGCCCTACCAAAACAGTGGTTCAACGTGCGAGAAATGATCACCACCCTCCTCAACGACCGGATGAGTTCGACGCAACAGGCGGCGCCGACCATTCACGTTGAGTTGACGTTCGACGATCTCTACGGCGAGCCGGTCAGCATCCGGCAGGCCGTCGCCAATCTGCTGGACAACGCCGTCAAGTTCTCCCGGAACCGGCCGAAACCGGACATCCGAATCGATGGGATGCGGAACAACGGGCAGTGCATCGTGCGGATTACCGATAACGGCATCGGATTCGACGTGGCGCAGACGGACAAGATCTTCGGGCTGTTCGAACGGTTGCACGGTCCGCACGAATATGAAGGCACCGGCGTCGGCTTGGCGATCGTGAGACTCGTAATGGACAAGCACGGAGGCCGAGTCACGGTCGAATCGGCGCCGGAGCGCGGCAGTACCTTTTCGCTGGTCTTCCCTCAAGGAGCCTCGTGATGCGGGCCCTGATCATCGACGACGAACACTATGTGCGACTCGTGCTCGAGCACACCCTGCGGGAGGAAGGCTGCGATGTCGTGGTCGCCTCGGATGGCAAAGCCGGTATTGCGGCGCTTCAAAGCGAGACGTTCGACTGCGTCATTACGGATCTGCGTATGCCGGGCATTGATGGTTTGAACGTGCTCGCATGGGTAACGGATCACCAGCCTGAAGTCGAGGTGGTGATGCTGACCGGGCATGGCGACGTGAAGGTGGCAGTCGAGGCGATGAAACAAGGCGCCTGGGATTTCCTGATTAAGGATACGCCCTTTGACGGCACGGCCGTGAGCGCGGCTCTGGCGAAACTCCGGACGGTCCGCGCCTTGCGACAGGAAAACCTTGCCGCACGCCGGGGCGGCTACACCCGCGATGTCATCATCGAGGGCTCCAGTCCGACCTGGAAGGCACTGAACACCCAGATTGGCAAAGCCGCAGGCTCGAAAGCCCCTGTGCTCATCCAGGGGGAAACCGGTTCGGGCAAGGAAGTCGTGGCACGTCTCGTTCACGAATTGAGCGGCAGAGCCCAAGGGCCGTTTCTCGCCATCAACTGTGGCGCCATGAACCGCGAACTGCTGGAAAGCGAGTTGTTCGGTCATGACAAAGGCGCATTCACTGGTGCCGTTGGAGCAAAGACCGGGCTCGTCACGGCGGCGGGCGGCGGCACGCTCTTTCTCGATGAGCTGGCCGAAATGCCGGCTCCCATGCAGGTCAGTCTGCTGCGGTTCCTGGATCGGGGTGAGTATCGACCGGTTGGAAGTACGCGCACGTTTCACGCGGACGTTCGCATCGTGGGAGCCACCAATCAAGATCTTTCGACGCTCGTCGCGCAAGGCCGCTTTCGCGAAGACCTCTTCTACCGCATCAACGCCGTAACGCTTTCCGTCCCAGCGCTCAGAGAGCGCAAAGAAGACGTGCCAGGGCTGGCGGAGCATTTTCTCCACAGTCTTCGCGCCGCGGGATCTGCGACACGCACGTTGTCTCCCGAGGCAACAGCCGCCCTCTGCGGCTACTCTTGGCCCGGCAACATCCGGGAGCTTCGCAATGTCCTCGAACAGTTAATGCTGATGGGAACCGGAACGGCCGCCATCTCAGGCGAGGAAGTCAGAGCGATGCTGCCGGCGCCGCTTTCCGAGTCCGAGACCGGTCAGCGTGCCAAGCGCTCCCTCGAAGACATCGAGCGCTGGCATATCGAACGGGTCCTCGAGGCACACGACGGGAACAAGAGCCAGGCCGCCAAAACGCTCGAGATCGACTACAAAACACTCTTGAGCAAGCTCAAGAAGTACGGCCTCACGAGCAAGACAGCGCATGATCACTGACAAGCATCCGATGAACGAAGTTCACCCCGGCCTAGGAGGAGAGACATGATCCGCATGTGGGCATTCACCCTTTTGATGGCGTGCTCGCTTCTTGTCCCTGCAATTGCGTCAGCTGGAGACAAACCCTCCCACAAAACATCCACAGTCAAGGACGTCAAGGCGATGTCCGAAAAAGATCAGACGGCGTTGGCGCTCAGCGCGGCACCGGCCCGCATTTCGAAGGATGCCGGTGTCATGATCTATGGTGCTGACGGCAAACTGACGGAAGCGAAACAGGGGACAAATGGTTTTACCTGTCTTCCCACGGTCATGAACCTGCCGGTTCCCGATCCCATTTGTATGGACGCGGCCAGCAACCAATGGATGACCGACGTCATGAACAATGCTCCCAAGCCAACCAATACGGTGCCGGGCATTGCCTATATGGCACGGGGAGGATCTCACCTTGAAAAGAACGGCAAAGTCGTCATGGCAGGAGAAGGTGCAAAGGTGGTCAAGGAACCGCCGCACTGGATGGTTATGTGGCCGTTTGATCCCGCCGCCTCTCAATTGCCGACCGTTCCCAATCCGTCAGGCGTCTACATCATGTTCGAGGGCAGTCCGTATGCACATTTGATGATTTACCAGGATCCGAACCGGATGAAGTAATCACCTTCTCCCTGGGGATTTGACCAGTGTCAGCCTACGCTCCGGACGGCCTAGGCTGTCTGGATGAACGTACGGGACAAGGAAGTGCAAGCGGAGGTCATCGCTCGAGTGCTCGACAATGCGATGACCATTCCCGGATTGCGTCCCAAAATCGGCCTCGACCCGGTGATCGGCCTGTTTCCGATTGTGGGCGATACGATGGCGACGATTGGCGGCGCCGCAATCCTGGTCGTGGCGCGGCAGCTGCAGGTTCCCTGGGAGGTGCAGTTGCGCATGGCCTACAATCTCCTCAAAAACGGCCTGATCGGCGCCATTCCACTCCTCGGCGATTTTTATTCATTCGTGTTCAAAAGCCATCAACTCAATGCGGCCTTGCTGGTCCGGTCGATCAAACGCGGCGAAGACGGACACTGCGACTTATTGACGAGACCGTTGTCGTTCCGCGACATCACGGTGCTGGCGCTGCTTCTCCTCCCCACCATTCTGCTTGTCTCAGTTGCGGGAGCATGGTTTTGGAACCATGATATCTCGCTCTTGGACCTCCTCTATCCCACGCCCTATCAGAGCCGAGGGAATTGACGGCCGCTCCGGACTCTAGAAGCGCTGTCCTGCCCAACGGATTCCATAGTGCGGAGCCTCGAACCCTCGCTCGAGCACGCCAATGTCCGGCCCTTCACCGATAAAGTCGTCGTTGATGTTGGGAAGCCTCCGGCCGGCATCGACCGCATTACTCCCCGCATCGAGCATCGGCGTGGGCGGCAGCATAAAGGACTCGAACATCGGTGGAACGGCGATCGCTGTGACGAAGACGGGAACGGTCAGCAGCCGTCCATGTGCTTCATATGGAGACTCTCGGCTGAATGACGCAAAGTCGCTCCAGCTGTAATCGAACTTGAATTCCCCGTCAGGACTCCACCCGTTGTAATCGATGCCGGCCAACTGGAGATAGGGCGTCAGATAGACCGGTCTGTCCGTCCCGATCGTGAGATTGTTGTGAAAGGAAAAATTGGACACATACGCTCCGTATTGCAGCCAGGCCCATCCCCTACGAATGGACGTGTTGTGTAAGATGAAGAACCCACTGGGTTCCTGGTTGAGTTTGTAGGGCGCAATCGCGGTGTTATAGATGAGGTTACGGACGGCGTACACCGGGCCTCCCCACACCGGCTGGAAACTGATTCCCATAGCGACATTTCCAAAACGGTTGCGGAAGGCGCGAACGTTCCGTTCGCTGTAGTCCAATTCGATGCCGTCATCCCCGCCCCAGAGCACGTCGTTCCCGTAGAAATCAATCCCACGATTCGGGATCTCCACCGGCTGTGAAAGCCCAAGCGCGTCACCAAAGCCTGCCAGCGTATTGTGACAGATCACATGCCCGGCGCCAGTGACGACAATGCCCTCATAGTTCCACGTCCGGCCGCTCGTATCCGGCCAGTGGACACCCCTGCCTTCCAGAAAATTGTCGCAGATGTAGAGGTTTCGGTTGGCACCGCCTCTGCCATTGATGCCGTAATGGACGTTCGTGATAACCGTCCCTCTGATGACGACGTCGCTGGCGTTCGTGAGGGCAATTCCCCAGGTGCTCGAGCGAATCGTCATGTCTTCAAGATGAACGTGAGAGCCGGTGACGCGGACACCGTATTCTTCACCGGGAGAGTCAATGATGCTTGAATCGCGATCGCGGCCCTTGACGACAATAGGATTCGCTCCGGTCCCGCTCCGTTCAAGGCGGAACGGACCGTTGTAGCGACCCTTGGCGAGCGTGATGACATCGCCGGGTTTGGCTTGCGCGAGCGCGGAGGCCAAGGCGTCGCCCGATTCCACGTCTACAACATGCGGGGACTCAGGAGCATCAGGAGGGACTGCCCGCGTCGTCGCTCGAGCCGTTCTCATGAGAGTCCCGCCGTCCGGGTCTTCAATCGTCAGCCGGACCTCGTAGACGGAATTCGGGTCCAAATCGAAGATGCTGCCGGCAAATTGTTCGGCGATCGCAAACTGACTCGGAACCGCACGGGAAAGCGTGTCGGGGCGCACGCGCTGCAGCGGCAGCGCCTCCTTCCACGTCGGAGAGTTCACCTCGCGGTACGCGACCCGAACGGACGCATCGAAGTCCTCATCGCCATCGAGGACCGGCAGACTGAGGCCGACCGTGTGCAGCGTGGCAGGATCGATCTCGATTTCACCAATCGCGATGGGATGCACCACAAACGAAGGAAACCATGAACAGCCCGAAGCCACCAGGAGGACGAGGAGCACCCATTGCCATTGCATGGAGGCGCAGCATGCCGCGGCCCTTCGTGCGCTCCCACTCGGAGAATCCCTTGTACCCGAGAAGAACTCGACTCCGTGAGATTCTTGAGATTCTTATGGTCGCCAGCCGGGCCAGCTCGTGAGGGGTCGTGTCTTCGCCGCTGTCACACATGGGAGGCCTTGCCCGCCCGAACGTGGGCCGTTATGATGGCCGGCCATGACTCGGGACGAGGCGCGTGCCCATTACAATTTTCTCTTGACGCTGTGCATCAGGAAGGCTGAGACCTTCGGCCCATTGGCCTTTGCGTTCATCAAAGACCACAACCTGAATACTTTGGGTCTTTTACCGGAAGAACAATTCAATTTACTCGTCGCCACCGCCGAGGTCTTTGCCGATGAGCCCAAGCGCTACATCCACAAGTTGGACTGCCTGCAGAAAGCCCTCGACATCCTCCCACGGACCAGCTTTTTCGATCCAGCACTGGCTCGTCAGCTTCAGCAAGATATCCAGCGATTGAAGGCCGAGCTTGACGTGTATTCAGCGGCAATGAAGCCTGAACGTCAGGCGTCAGGCAGTCCGCCCCAACGGATCGTCGTCGAGACCGACATGCCGGATTATTACCTGTCCATCGCCCAGCAGCGAGCGTCCGCCTATTTTCAGGAAAAGTATCGGCTCTCCAAGGAATCGAAGATCGCCCAACATTTCACCTCCGCCGCCCGCAAGTTCGAGCCCGAGACCACGGCCGTTCAGAAGGAGTTTCCCGGCGCCTGCGCCCCTTTTGTCGCCGCCAGAACCGGGGCTTGGCATGTGATGCTTCCGTTTGATCTCAAAATTAGCCGTTCTCCAGAAGATCCATTGGACGCCGCCTTGCGCATCTGGTACGCGAAGATCGGATACTCGTTTCCACTTCGCTACGACATGGGACGCCTCTGCAGTTACTATGACGACCAGGTGCTTGATCTCGACATGAACGATCCGCATCTGCTGTTCGTTTCGGTCGGACCGCTGCGGGAAACCAATCTCGGCAAGGTGGATCGCCCAATGCCTGACGACGTTCCGTACGAGATCGGGCTGCCGCGCGCATTCCTTGACGGGACGAATTCGCTGGGCCCCTACGTCCAGATCGGCTGCAACATCAAAGTCTGGTTCGATGCCAATGCCGTCAGCTTGCTGGTTCAGGGCGCGCCGGATTTGCATGAATACGGGCTGGAGGGAGGAGCGGGGTTACTGACGCGGACCTACGCCTCGGAAAAAACCGCCGCCTATGCGGGAGCCGGCAGTCAACCTTGGCAGGATGGTCTGAGCTTCAACTATGTGAACATGCATCTTCAATTGCTGCCGAATGTGACCACGGCGGTCGTGCCGGCCCATACGCCGATCTTTTCTCTCTATCCCGTGACCGCACGAGGACAGTTCCAACTCACCGACGCGCGCGCGATCGGGTCTTGAAGCGCCATCGTCATTACACTGCGTTCCCGAAATCCAATTGCCGCCAGGCTTCATAGACGATCACCGCCACCGCGTTGGAAAGATTCAAACTGCGACTGTCCGCCAGCATAGGCAGGCGGATACGGCACTCAGGGGAAAACTGTGCGAGCAACTCTGCCGGTAATCCCCTGGTTTCTGGACCGAACAAAAAGGCGTCACCGGCGCCATAGCGATTGAGATCGTAACGCTGGGCACCTCTTGTTGAGACCGCGAACAGCCGTGTGGCCCGAAAGTGCGCGGCGCAGCTCGGCCAATCGTCATGAACTTCGATCGTCGCATACTCGTGATAATCCAAGCCAGCCCGTCGCATCTGCCGATCGTCTAAAGAGAATCCCAAGGGTTTCACGAGGTGGAGTCGCACCCCCGTGTTGGCACAGAGCCGTATGATGTTCCCCGTATTTGGTGGAATCTCCGGCTCATAGAGGATGACCTCAATCATGCTGCTGTCCCTCCGTTGGTGTCCCGGCTGCCTTTTCCCCACCTAGGGCGATCCCTAGTGCCTGCAGTTCCTACCGTAACGGATGCTGAATCGATGAACAAGCTGCTGTTTCCAGACCTGCACACCACCAATAAGCTCACACTTCCGGCACGTGTCACCTTTCTGACAGCGGCCTTGATGTGTGTCCTGATTTCCCCGACGTATGCCGAGGAAGAAGAGACACCGACGCCGCTGGCGGGCGAGGAGTTCGATACCGAGGTCATGGGCGAGCCGGTCAAGGTGGCGGCCAGGGATCGTAAGAATGTCACTGCCGCAAGCTTCGGAGTGGAATACCTTCCCAACGGTCCGACGTTTTACCAGGTCTTGCCCTTTGGCGCCTTGTATGTATGGCGCAATTCGGATGATTTGAAACAGCGCTTTCGCGGAACCTTTTCCGGCCCGGTGAACGACTTGACGTACAACGTCGGGTCGCATTCATCCAGCGGCTGGGAGCTTCGGATGACGCTGAATACGATGATCATTCCACTCGGCCGGTCGGAATATGTCGAAGGGCAAATCATCCGCGAAGTCGAAGTGGAATGGAGTTACGTCTTCGGGGGGCTAGGGATTGCCTATCGGAGACTGTTGGATCCTGGCCATCAGGACAACGCGCTCGAGATGTCCCTCACCTATGAACCGGGCTATCGGTGGTTCAAGGGCACGAGCAAGTCGAGTCCGGACTTCATCGTGCCAGAGGATACCTATGAGGGGCGCGTGCACGCGCGCATCCGCCGGGACGCGTTGGAACGCAATCTCATGGAGCTCCCGCATCGGGGCTTTGCATTTGGCGGCGATTTTATGTACGGACACCGCGCCAAGTGGAGTGCCTGGGGAGGACCTCCCCTAGGGCTATCCGACGAGCACGAGTACTTGATGGGAAGCGTGTTTGCCGTCAGCGCAACCGGCGTGCCCTTCGTCAACAGTGAACGGCATCGGCTGGTGACCTCGGTCTATGCGGGCATCGGACAGCACCTTGACCGCTTTTCGACGTTCCGCCTGCCGGGACGGCCGACCGGCTATGAATGGGAAGCATTGGCCCTGCCCATGATGCCTAGCGTCGCCTTCAATGAATTATATCCACGAAAATATGCCATCGGCCATCTCGAATACCGCTATGAACCGATCTTTTTTATCTATCCCTACATTCGCGGATCGTGGGGCCTCGTGGAACAGGCGCGCTTTCAGCCTGACGGCTCGATCCAATTCAAGATGGACGCCATGCCCGCCGTGGGCGGCGGCGTCGTGACGGGAGCGCCGTGGCGCTCCCAAGTCGAAATTAACTACAGCTACAACTTTGGGATTTACAGCGATCATGGGGGTGGTCCACCCCTGCCAGGCCGCCACGGCTTCTTCGTGTTTTGGTCCAAAGAGCTCTAAGCGGCCCCTCCCGCACGGCCCACGAATCCTTTCGGTCCACTTGGTCTCTCAGCAAATAGGTCCACTTACGTTATAATGAGGTGATGATGTCCCGACGTTTCTTAGGCATCGTAGGAACACTCAGCCTGATTCAGCTCTTCGCTGGAATGATCGTCGTGCACGCCGATGATGCCCAGGGCCTTTCCGATGGCCAAATTATCGAACAGGCGAAATCCAACTGGGAGAGCGGTGCAATCACGCCGGCGCTTGAAGCGCTCGATCAAGGCATCGAGGCGAATCCCGATGCGGTGACGCTTCACAAGCTCCGCGGGGACATCCTGGCGACCTCTCGCGCTTCCCAGCAAGCTCTCCAAGCCTATGACACCGTGCTTGGGCGGCAGCCCACAGCCCTCGATGTGCGATGGGCCAAGTGGAGCCTGTTGGTTCGGTCCGGCTACGGAGACGAGTCGATTGAAGAACTGCGACGTATTGCGTCAATCGACATCCAGAATCCTCTCATTCATTTTCGCCTTGCACGCGAACTCCGCAAGCTTGATCGCCTCGAAGCCTCACTTGAATCATACAAGCAGGCGGTCACTCTCGCGCCGGAGATGCTGACATGGCGGTTGGCTCTGGCACGCGCCCGCTTCGATGTCTTGGATTACGAAGGCGCCGCGAACGATGTGCAATACGTCCTCGATCGCATCCCGCCAGGCTCGCCGCTGGAACTGCCGGCTCATACGCTCGTGACGGTCTTTCATGGACATTCGCAGGACCGGGGGCGGCGCTTCGATCCCGTCTTTACACCAAAGGACATCACCCCGGATCAACTGAAACAGTGGGCGCTCATGCGCGCGGACGCGTGGAGATTGTTTGTCGCCGGCCGCTACGGAGAAGCCGAGCCGATGTATCGGAAACTGCTGGAGTTGAATCCGCGCGATCCATCAGCGACCCATCAATTCGGCCTGACTCTGATGCAGCTGGGCAAATGCGAAGAGGCGCTCCCCGTCTTCGGCAAGGTCTCGGATCTCGATCCGACCGAAGACCAATACGCGGATATCGTCTTCCGGATGGGGCAGTGTCTCGTGGAATTGGGAAGGTGGGAAGAGGCGCACCTGCACTTCTACACGCTGTATGAGAAAGCCGTGCTGTTCGAGCTTCAGAACAAGGACAACGCGCTTCCGCCTGGCATCCGCGTGTTGGACAAGAACAAAATCCTGCGGTGGTTGGAGAAGGTCCGCCCGCACATTCCCGCCGAAATGGCCGCTCTGGAGCCCGGACAGAAACCGGAATCGCCTTCACCTCAGGCCCGCACGAATGCTGACGCAGGTCCGACGAAGCAGGAAGTGGAAGAAGTGCTGAATCGGCTCAAACCCGAGCGGCCGTTGGACACGGGCGGGACGTTGGTAGGACGCGACGCTGATTTCAGCTGGTTTCGGTTCGTCATTCCTGCGGCCAAAGTGATGCGCGATGATCTGCCCACCGGCCAGCACGACTTTATTCCCCTCAATCCCAGCGACAGTTTTCTCACCACGCAGCCGGAAATCTATCTGGTGTTCCGACTCGTGTCCGACTCCTATGACGCCGTGCCTCTGGCGACCCAATGTTTCCTGGAAACCGCGGAAGCGATAGGACATCCGCGAATGATCGCGCAAGACCACGTGCTCATGGCCATGAGTGACCAATCAGGCTATTTCCGATTAGCGGCTCCTGAACGGGGCTGGACGCCGGGCCTGTACCGCTGCGGCCTCTTCGCCGGCGAACGGACCTCCGCCTACACGCAAGCAGACGAAGTACGTTTCCGCATCATCCAGGCGAACACAACGTCGTAGCCGCCGGTTACTTCGCGCAACAACTGGCGGAATCGGCCTCGCCTTCAGTCCCTGTCTTCTCGAGGGTCTTCCTAGGGAATGTCCTAATCACGGTGCCCGCTCGGAGCCCCATACAATAGTGCTATCGATGGCGTTGTTGAGCCACGCGAAGGGAGGCTGGATGATGTTTCGGCTATCACCTTGGTTACTGCTTCTTCCGTTCCTCCTCTTGGAGGCAACTGGCTGCGCGACGAATCCCTACACCAAGCGCTGGCAGTTGCTGATGATCCCCAGGTCCTACGAGGCAAATCTAGGTACTCAGGCCTATCAAGATGTCTTAAGCGATCCGAAGGTGACGGTGTCGAAAAATCCAGCCGAAGTCGGGCCGGTCGAGAGAACTGCGGCGCGCATCATCGATGCGGCCAAACGATCACAATACGCCGAGGCGGCGAAGGACTTTAAATGGGAAGTTACCGTGATCAAAGACGACGGCACCAAGAACGCCTTTGCCTTGCCGGGTGGGAAGATTGCCGTCTACACCGGTATCTTCCCTGTCGCAGATAATGAGTCAGGACTTGCGGCCATCATCGGGCACGAAGTCGTTCATGCGCTCGCCCGCCACGGGTCCGAACGCATGAGCCAGGGCGTCCTGGCGCAGATCGGGCTGATAGGCGCCTCCATTGCCATGCAGACTCAAGGGTTCAGTCCCGCCACCAGTCAGTCTGCGATGTCCGCTCTGGGCGTCGGCACGCAGGTGGGCGTACTCTTGCCGTTCAGCCGAGCGCACGAATCGGAGGCCGATTACATCGGCCTCTTGCTTGCAGCGGACGCCGGCTATGATCCCCACGAGGCCGTCCGAGTCTGGCAGCGGATGCAGCAATCAGGAGGCCAACAGCCGCAGGAGTTTCTCTCCACCCATCCGGGACATGAAACCCGAATCAAGCGGCTGAGCGAACACATGCCTGAAGCGCTGGCGCTCTACAACCAGGCAAATAAGGCTCCAGTCGCGCAGCTTCCTCCGGTCGGGGCGACTGCGGGAGCGCCGTTCGCTCAACAGCAGTGAGCAGGCTCACCGGACTGCGAAGTCGCATGGCATCACCCTTATGGAACACTTCCATAGTCCTATGGAGATTTTCCAGGGCTCCCTATCGTCAGACCACCATGCGTGTAGTGGAGTCAGGTTGCTAAGCTATTGTTCTCTTTCTACAAGTCACCATCTCTCTCTTTTAGTCAATCTCGGCATGGTCTCTGCTGAAGTGCTGCTCCATGCAGCGCCATGCTTCCGTCCTCTTGATCGACGATAGTCCTGGCGAACGGGAACTCTTCCACCAAGCGCTACTGCGCACTGGACTCGATATTGTCCTCTACTCCGAACAGGATGCGGAGGCGGCTCTGCATTTTCTGAGGCACAGGTCTGAGTTACCCGGATTGATCCTGCTCGATTGGCATCTCTCCCATCAACGCGGCGACGGCTTCCTAAAGCGCATGCGGGCAGAACCGCGGTTTGCGGCGATTCCGGTCGTCGCGTTTACCACCTCGGATGACGGAACCGATCTTTCGACCGCCTATGCGAACGCCGTGAACGGCTACGTGGTCAAGCCGGAGACCTTCGAGGACCTTGTGCTCTGCGTCGGAGATATCTGCCGGTATTGGTTGTCAAGAAATCGAACGCCCTATTGGGTGGAAACCACATGCTGACGCGGGCCGCCCTTAAAAATCCGTACGCAGTCTTTGCCATCTGCATGATCGCGCTGCTGCTTGGTGCCGTGTCGTACAAGAAGATGCGGGTCGATATTTTTCCTGAAATCAAAATACCCACGATTCTCGTCACTACCTTCTACCGCGGCATGAGCCCGACCGAAATGGAAGGCGCGATCACACTCCGCATGGAGCAGCGGTTTGTGGAAGCGAGTTACGTCGAACACATCGAATCGCAGTCGCTTGCGGGAATGAGCTATATCAAGGTGTTCTTCCAACCCGAGTATGGAATCGATGCGGCGCAATCAGAGTTGACCAGTCTCGCGTATAGCATCATCCGGCTGTTGCCCCCCGGCGTCTATCCGCCCTCCGTCTATAAGTTCGGCGTCGCCAGCCTGCCGATCGGCTTGCTGTCCATTAACAGTGAGAGCCTGGGCCCCAAAGAGATTCGTGACCTGGCCTATTTTACGGTACGGAACCAGATCGCCAGTATCCCGGGCATCTCGTTCGGCCCGCCGCTGGGAGGCAAGGTCCGCCAGATCACCGTCTTTCTCGATCCCTCTCGCTTGTTGGCGCGCGGAATCTCGCCTTCTGAGGTGGTCAAGGCGATTAACGCTCAAAGCGCGATCATTCCTGCGGGAGACATCAAGATCGGGGATTTGGATTACTATGTGTACTCCAACAGCCTCATCGACCTGGTGGAAAAGATCAACGACATCCCGATCAAGATCGTAAATGGCACGCCCGTCTTGGTGCGCGACATCGGTACGGCATCAGACAGCGCGGCCATTCAAACGTCTGTCGTGCGGGTGAACGGTCATGAGGCCACGTATCTTCCGATTACCAGGCAGGAAGGAGCCAACACCTTGGAAGTGGCCGACGGCATCCGGGCCAAACTGCACACACTCACCGAAATCCCGGCGGGCGCGTCGGTCAAGTTTCTCTACGACCAATCACTGTACATTCGCCAGGCCATCGGCAATTTGCAAAAGGAAGGGTTGTTGGGAGCAGGGCTCGCGGGACTCATGATCTTCCTGTTTTTGCAGAGCATCAAGGCGGCGCTCGTCGTGGGTTTGGCGATTCCGCTTTCTCTCACCACCGCGCTCGTGGCCCTGTATCTCACGGGCCAGACCGTCAACATCATGACCCTGGGCGGCCTGGCGCTGGTCATCGGAACGCTGCTCGATAACAACATCGTCGTTCAGGAAAATCTTCATCGGCATCTCGAAATGGGGAAGGATGGCCGTTCGGCCGCAGAGGACAGTGCGACGGAACTGACCCTCCCGATTTTGGTGGCCACCATCTGCATTTTGATTGTGTATCTCCCGATCATGTTTTTTACGGGGATCGTCAAATACCTCTTCGTCCCGCTCGCCATGACCGTCACCTTTGCCATGCTTGCGGATTATGCCGTCTCCATGTCCGTGACTCCCGTGGTGCTCGCGCGGTTGTACGCCCGGGGCCATGTCAACGAATCGGGCGATGATGGATCGGCCGGCGAAGGATGGTTTCGATATGTCCTGGCGATGTACGAACCCGTGCTCCGGACGGCCGTTCGCTTTAAATCACTGGTCATTGCCGCAGCGGTGCTGGCGCTCGCCGGAACCGGCCTCCTGTTTCTTCCCCGTTTGCACACCGAATTCTTTCCCAAGATCGATGCCGGCAACTTCACGATGATTGTCAGCGCCCCGGAGGGTTCGCGCATCGAAAAAACCACGGCCATCGTGGCTGAGATCGAAACACTGGTGCACGAGACGATTCCAGCGCAGGATTTGGAAGAAGTGATTTCGAACACAGGACTCTATTACGGTGACGCCGCACGCTTTGCTCCGAATACCGGTAACCACACCGCCTTCGTACTGGTCAACCTCGTGAGCGGTCACGAAGGCACGCCAAACGATTACATGGCCTCCCTGCGGACGAAATTTCGGCAATCGCTCCCCGGCGTTGAAATCTCGTTTCAAACCGGTGGCATTATCAGCGAGGTGCTGAATTTCGGCTTGCGCGCCCCCATCGATATTCAGGTCAAAGGGCCGAGGTTGGACCTCATTCGTCCCGTGGCCGAAGACATCAGGATGAAAATCGCCCAAGTTGCCGATACCACCGACGTGCGCATCAAACAGGGTAAAAGTTATCCGGAGCTTCACATCAACGTCGACAGGACGAAGGCTGCCTACTATGGATTGACTCAGGATCGCGTCATCGTCGACGTGATCACCGGGATCAGTTCCAATCTCGCTCTTAGTCCCAACTACTGGCTCGATCCTAAAACGGCGAATGGCTATTTCCTGCTGGCGCAATATCCCGAACAATCGCTCACGAAGATCGAGGATCTGCTGAACATCCCGATCATCGGGGCACGCACACCGTTAAATCCCACGGCATCCCTCACGACCGGCGGAATCAGCGGCTCAAGCATCGCGCTGCAGAACACTCCCTTCGCAGGTCGCAACCTCGACCTCTCGAGCGGCTTCTATGCCGGCGACGATCGACGCGGGCCGCCGGTATTGCTTCGCGACGTCGCCTCGCTGGACATGAGAACGGGACCGGACTCGGTCGACCATTACGATCTTTCGCGCTTGATCGATGTGTTGGTCACACCCGTCGGTAATGATCTCGGGCGCGTCGCTCATGACATTGAACAGGTGCTGGCGGCGATCAATGTGCCTAAGGACGTAACCATCGACATGAAGGGCGAAGTGGCCAATATGCGGCAGGCCTTCAATAATTTCACCTTGGCGCTTCCTCTGGCCGTGCTGTTGATCTATCTCGTCATGGTGGGACTGTTCCGCTCAATGATCGATCCCTTGATCATTCTCGTCGCCGTCCCCCTCGGCTGGATCGGCACCATCCTCATGCTGCATCTCACCAACACCTCCGTGAACGTGGAGTCCATGATCGGCACGCTCATGATGATGGGCATCGTCGTCTCAAATAGCATTCTGCTCGTAGACTTTGCCAACCGGATGGTCCGACACGGAGCGACAGCCGAACAGGCTGTTTTGGAAGCCGGCAAGCGGCGCATCCGTCCGATTGTCATGACGGCGCTCGCCACGATTCTCGGTTTGTTGCCGCTCGCACTGGGCTTCGGCGAGGGAAATGAAACGATGGTGCCGCTGGCACGTGCGGTGGTCGGCGGCCTCGCGGTTTCAACGGTGATGACATTGGTCGTCGTACCCGTGATGCATGCGTTGGTGCTGGCAAAACGGGTTCATCCCCATACGTCACCAACGCCTGCGGCGACAGGAGAAGAGATTTAGGATCCATGTTGATCTATGGTCTTCCACTCGTCGCGTTGATTCTCACGTGTGGCGGTTGCCAGCGTCAGGAACCCCCTCAGCCACCGAAGCATGCCGCCACTGCGTCCAATGGGTCGTATGAACGAGACCTTCCAGTCGCCACTGGCAACCAGCCGGTGGATGTCCAAGTGGTCACAGCCACACGACGGCCGGTGGTGTATACGATCACCCTACCGGGCAACATCGCACCGCGTTATCAGACCACTCTGTATGCCAAAGTGTCGGGCTATCTGAAGTGGATCGGCCCAGATAAAGGTGATCCGGTGAAACACAACGAGGTCGTCGCGATTATCGATGCACCAGAGGTTGAGGAGCAGTATCAGCAGGCCGCCGCCGACTTCAAGATTAAGAGAATCACGTTTGAACGCCTCAGTAAGGTTTGGAAAGAGTCGCCTGACGTGATCGCCAAACAAGATGTTGATGTCGCCGAGGCGGCCTACGAAGGCGCCAAAAACCACATGCAGCAACGGGCCATCCTGCGCGATTACACGAAAGTGCGTGCTCCCTACGACGGCATCATTACCGCCCGGTTTGCGGACCCCGGCGCCTTGATCCAGATCGCGACCTCCTCAGCCACGAGTGCGATTCCGCTATTCACCATTATGGATCTCGCGACGGTCCGGATCTACACCAACGTGCCGCAAGACGATTCACCGTGGATCATTTCAGGGAAGACGAAGGCCACCGTAACGGTCAAGGAGCTGACTGATCGAACGTTCACCGGGACTGTGACACGGTCAACGTTGGCCCTCGACCCCTCGACCAGGAGCCTGTTGGTGGAGATCGATTTGCCCAATCCAGACCACGTCCTTCGACCGGGCACGTTCGCGGAAGTCACACTCGCGCTTCGCGAGATTCCGAACGCTCTCGCGTTGCCGGCACAAGCCGTCGTGAGTCAGGTGAAAGGAAAGGTCGTCTTCGTGGTCGAACAAGGGCACGCGAAATCCGTGCTGGTCCAGACAGGCATCTCAAACGGACACTGGGTAGAGATCGTCAGCGGTCTTCAGGGAGAGGAAGAGGTCGTTGTCGTCGGCAAACGCCGAATGGCAGACGGCATCCCGGTTCGCGCCACCCCCTACTCCTTGCCAGCCGCAGAATCGGCTCAACAAAGTTTCGAACGGCGCTCGGCCGGTACCAGCGCATCTCCATCGAACAAGTAGATGATGAAATCACCATGGCTCACCCTCGAAGAGGAGAAATGATCATGACATCTCTTCGGTTCCAATTGATGGCTTGCGTCAGCGTGACGTGCGTGATGCTCGGTGCGATCGAGTTGCGAGACAGCATGGCACAACCTGGTCACGACCAGGCGTCCCTGCCAATGCAAGGAAGCTTCCTCTCGTTCCAACAGGCGGTCGACACGGGCCTCAAGAACCATCCGTTCATGCAAGAGGGCAACGCGAACCTCAAAGCCAATGAAGCCCGGACCGAGCAAGCTCGTTCCCTCTACTATCCGCAAGTATCTGCCAACTTCGATAGTGCGGCCGGCGCAGGGCGAATCAATCCTCGCTTTGTGACGCCAGCCGGTGGGCTGCTCCAGCCAAACCTCAGTTCCTATGCTGGCGGCGTACTCGCCACCCAACGGGTCTACGATTTCGGTTTCACGCAAAATTTGGTGGAATCGAATCAGCTGCAACAGCGAGCCTCCGAACAGGACATCAATGCGAGGCGCGCCCTGGTGACGCTGTCAGTGCAGCGATCGTATCTCAACAGCTTGAAGCGACGAAAGCTGGTCCAGATTGCCGAGGAAACCGTGAGGGAACGGGGAGTCATTACCGGACAGATCGAAATCCTGTATCGGCAGCAACTCAAATCGAAACTGGATTTCGATTTGGCCAGAGTGGAATTGGTCAATGCCCAATCGCTCCTGGTCAAGACCCGCAACGATGCAAAAGCCAGCTTTGCGGATCTGAACCGTGCCATGGGGATTGCGGGCCCCGAGGACTATGTGCTCGAAGACATCTCGGTCGACGTGAGGCCGGTGAGGGCATTACCCGACTTGCTGTCGGACAGCCTGTCCCACCCCGAACTGCAACGGGCCAAGGAGCAGACAGCTTCCGCTGAGGCCAAGACACGGGCCATGAAACGTCAGTATCTTCCCACCGTGTCGGCGATCGCGAGCGGAGGCAGTTACGACACCTTCGATTCCAGTCGAACGGATGTGCCGACCGGAGGTTGGTGGGCAGCCGGCGCGCTCGTCTCGATGCCGCTTTTCACCGGCTTCATGATCGAGAATCAGGTTCGCGAGGCGAGTGCGCAGCAGGCTGCTGCGCAAGCCGCGAGTCTCAATATCGAGCAGGCCTTGACCCAGCAAGTGACCAATGCGTACCTCGATACGGTTACGTTTGCTCAGCACATCAAATTGGGAGAGGAACAAGTGAAGACCTCGCAGGAAGCCCTCCAACTCGCCAAGCAACGCTACAAGCTCGGCCTTGGCACCATCGTGGAAGTGACGCAGTCGGAGGTCGCGCTGACGGCCGCAGAAACCAGGTTGGCCGAGGCTCAATACGACTACAAAATTGCCGAAGTGACCCTGGCCTATGCCTCGGCAGGCGGCATCCAACTCGCGGTGGATCCTACCATGCGATAGACTGCCGTCGCGGAGATCGTGATCATGGAGCGTGGTTGCGGGCGGACTGAGGAACCACTGACGTCTGCCAACGACTCATGTCGATCACCAACTCATCCTTCGTGTTGGCAAAGATCGTGTCCCACACGCTGCTGCGTTGCCTCACCACCGCTTCGGAAGGTTCAAAATACAGATCAAACCCCTTGGCCGCCGTGGGACGCATCGGGTACCGACGGTCGTAAATCATGCCATAGGTCGGAATGCCGTAGACGATCTGCCAGTTGCCGAGGAGGACGTGCAACTGGTCACCGTGCACGTACATTCCGCCTGACGTAATCACCCGCTTGACCGACGTTTGGGGCTGGCTCAGATAGAAGGTGACCCGTTCGTTGTATGTCGAAGCAGCAAAGGCATCGGCCAGTTGCGGAGCCAGCAACGCCACCTCTTCATCCTTGAAAGCGGGGATGAGTGGCGCCTCACCTTGAAACAATTTTTGAAGCCAGATGCGATGCTCCTTCACCGTCATGCCGTTGAGCAGGCGTGTCATCTGATCGGCGGTAAAGGCCTTTGGATGGGCATGGTGCCCCGGCGGCCATTCCGGGAGCACAGCGTCGTCTTCCTCCAAGCGGACATAATTGACCGGGTCTTCGTAGATGGTGCGATAGGGCACGTATGGAATGGCACAGCCGGCGACCAGGAGCCAGATGAGAAGTTGCGGAAACAGGCCCAAGAAGGAACCGCCTCTTACGAGCCGGCTCCCTGCGCATTCCTGTGCGACCTCCGTCATCGTCACGTCAGTCGGTGATGGTCACCGTCATCTCGACCCGCTCCAGCGGGTTGTCCCGGCCATCGCGTTTCATCGCGACAACGGCATCGGCCGCTTCCATCCCGCTCACGACCTCGCCGAACGCCGTATATTGCCAATCCAAAAAATGCGAATCGGCCACACAGATGAAGAATTGGGAGCCGGCACTGTCCGGGTCGTTGGCGCGCGCCATCGAGAGGACGCCCCGTTTGTGCGGTTTACTGTTGAACTCTGCTTTGACCTTGTAGCCGGGGCCGCCCATGCCATGAGAGGAGCGATCAGGATTCTTACTGTTCGGATCCCCTCCCTGGATCATGAATTTTGGAATCACTCGATGAAAGGTGGTACCGTTGTAAAATCCTTTCTTGGCCAGGTCGATGAAGTTTTTCACATGGCCGGGCGCGACATCATGAAAGAATCGGAGCACGATATCTCCGATTCGCTGGCCTTTGCTGGTGATCGAAATCGTGGCTCTGGTCTTCTCCGTCACGTCAGCCATGGCTCCATTCCCTTTCCTATCATCGGGTGAACAGCGCGTCTCCTACCGAAACACAAATGGCGGCGGAGCGACGCCGCCTTCCAGCCCCTCATTGATGGCATTCCAGCTTTTCCCATCATCATCGCTTCGAAATGCGCCGGCGTTGGTCCCGGCATACAGCGACCCATTGGATGACTCGACGAGCACCTGTACGGCCATGCTGGTCAAGCCGTGGTTCAGCGGAACCCATTGCCGGCCCTTGTCCGTGGTTTTAAAGATCCCATGGCCCGTGGCGACAAACAAGCCGCGACTGTTGAACACGATCCCTCGTATGGAATCATTCGGCAACGCGCGGCTGATCGAACGCCAAGTCGTGCCGCCGTCATTGCTTCGAAAGACTCCGCCGTCGAACGTCCCGGCGTAAATGCCGCCTTCTGGATCGATGGTCAGGACACGGATGAAATTCTCGATCATCCCCTCGTGATCTTTCAATCCATGGGGCAAACGCACCCAACCGCTCGAATTGGCCTTGAAGCGCAGGACCCCCTTGCCGGAAGTTCCAGCATATAACGTACCGTCCGCCGACTGCGCCAGCGCATGAACAAGGATCTCATCGAGGCCGCTGGTCACCACCGTCCATCGGCCCTCAGCCCGATTTAATCGGTATGCGCCATCGGCGGTCCCCGCATACATCTGATCGCCGACAGCCAGCAAGGTCTTCACTTCCTTGCGCTTGAGCCCGGCGTTCACGGATTGCCAGGTCTTGCCTTGATCCGTAGTTCGAAACACTCCCTCTCGAAACGTGCCCACGTACACTGTTCCGTCCTTTGCCGTCGCCAGCGACAAGATAAACGGGTCGCTCACGCCTTCACCGGATTTCATCCAGGTTGTGCCGCGGTCTTCGCTGCGAAACAGGCCGAGCCCGAACGACCCTGCGTAGAGCACATCCGTCCCTACCAGCGTCAGGGCCTGGATGCTGGCGGCCTGTGGATCAAACGGACCGGGTTGGGCGGACGCCGGAAAGGTCGGCGACAGGAAGAACAATGTCATGACCGCCATCATCAATTTCGTCATGGGACTATCCTACCGAACTCGATGGCCTGCTGTCCTGATGGGTAAGTCGGGATCCAAAGGAAGGTCCATGTTGGTGGGTTGACCGCGACCGAAGAGCCGGGCGCCAAGAATGCCGATCTCGTACAGGACCATCAACGGAACGGCCATTAGCATCATCGTAAAGAGCGTGGCATCCGGCGTGATGATGGCCGAGATGATCAAGGCGCTGAGAATGGCGTGTTTGCGGTATTTAGCAAGTTGCTGCGCGGACACCACTCCGACGCGCGCCAGGATGGTGAGCACCAGGGGCAATTCGAACGCACACCCGAACGTCAGCAGAAACTTGACGTTGAAATCGATGTACGTGCCGACGCTCAGCTCGGGCGTAATATCGCGATCCATACCGAAGCTGACAAAGAAATCGATGACGAGCGGCAGGATGACGAGGTTACAAAACAACAGTCCGAGTCCGAAGAGCGCCCCGGCAAGCAGGATCAGCGGGATGCCCCAGCGCTGCTCCCTGGGGAGCAGCGCTGGTTGCACAAACTTCCAGAACTGATAGAACACGACCGGCAGGCTGACCAGCACCGCCGCAAGGAACGAGACCTTGATCGAGGCGAATAGCGCTTCCGTCGGGCCGTAGAACACCAGAGGATTGGGGAAGGGACGATTCAACCATGCCACCATCTCGGCCGAATAGGTGAAGGCCACCATCAGCGACACGAGCACCGTGGCTCCGATGATAATCAAGCGCCGTTTGATGGTCTGAATGTGTGCGGCCAGCGGATTGATGATCGGCGGCATGAACGGCGTTCCAGTGACGGCCAGTCGGGCCCACAATGACGCTCCTCAATGGGCGGTGGCGTGCGAATCGTGATCGCGATAAATTCGGATCAACTCCGCCATCTTGTCTTTCTTCGCGAGTTTCTCCTTCTGCATCTGCTTCTTGGTTAATTCTTCCGCCGGCGTCAGCACGTGGCGTTTTTGCAACTCATTCAATTCCAGATCGAGGCGATGGTGGGACTCTTCCAGTTCGCGGAATTCTGTGTTCGATTGGCGGAGCCGCTCCACGATCACATTGTCCGTCAGCATTGTTGTACCTCCTGGTTGAGTGACTACTGCAGTGGCTGGTATCCTCCCTCGTCACGGCACACCGGCGAACCGGAAAGCCTGACGACAATCGGGTCCAATTCCATAAGGACGGCATCTTCCTCTGGATTGGCATAATACTTCGGCCGAATGGCCGTTTGGGAAAAGCCGAACCCCTCATACAGCCGTTGAGCGGCCTGGTTCGAGGCCCGGACTTCAAGAACCGCACGATGGGCGGATTGGGAGATTCCGGTCTGTAATGCGGTGGAAACCAGGGATCTGGCGATCCCGCGATGCCGCATCGACTCGATGACCGCCAGGTTCATCAGCCGGACTTCCTCGAAGACAATCCAATAACAAAGATACCCGACTATCGCCTCAGCCAAAACCTCGGTTCTTCCCTCGTGCCTGGCCACCAGAAAATGCGCGAAGGGATTCCCGCTCAGCTCTGCTTCCAGCATTTTGCGCGTCCAGGGTGCCGAGAAGCAAGCTTCTTCTATCCTTAAAATTTCTGAAAGAGATTCGATGGTTGCGGGTTCTATGGTCCAATTACACGCTGTCATGCCTTCCGCCTGGTGCGAGCCGGCTTCTTGTCCAGACGGCTGTTGAGCGTTCGCGCGAGCTTTTCCTGCCGCCTTGCCACCGGTGAGATTCCTCCGGACTGTTCATATTTGAGTTCAGCTTCAGGGCGCTGAATGTACAGAGGACTGATTCCCAGCCCGGCCCGATCGCCACGAGACAGGCGCAGCAGTCCCGCCAAGCCGACCGACACAGCCGACGGTCTCATCTGGTCGGCGGCTTCCGTGATGACGGCGGTTCCGATTGCTGCCTTGATGGCCGTCTTCTCCGTCTCCCATCCTTCACCATACACGATCACGGGTCCGCTGAGTTGTTCTCCCAACGCTTTGGCGGTACCGACCTGCTCCGACACGAGCCGCTCGAGGTGATCGCTTCCTCGCCATTGAAACATCGCCCAATACACTTCGCCGCGACGGCTATTGATGACTGGACAGACTGGCATGGTCGCATCGCGCAGATTCCACGCCATCCCTTCGAGGGTCGGTACGACAACCAGGGGCACCTGCGTGACCGTGCGGATGCCGAGCACGACGGAGAGCCCGACTCGCAGCCCGGTGAAGGATCCCGGCCCGATGGACACGACAAGCCCGTCCAATTTTTGCGGTACGACGCCAGCATCTGACAAGACTCGGTCGATGGCGGGCAATAGCAGGCGAGCATGGGAGCCGGCCGCAGCCTGGTCGCAACGGGCAAGTACGCGTTCTCCGCTCAGAATGGCGACGCTTTGCCAGGCCGTTGCGGTTTCGACTGCAAGCACCTTCATGATGTGATTTCACCCACCCAACCCTGGGCGTCTGTTTTTCACCCGCCCGATCCCCCGATTGCTTTGCAATCGATCACCCGAGACGCGCCTTTTTCCCGAGGGCCTTGAGATGCGAGCTGAGGACACCGGAACGAGGCGGTTATCCTTGTGCGAGTTCGCTCGGCTTGAGGGTGGTATTCGGGATCAACTCGTGAAACGTCACCTGGACACTTCCCTCCCCTCGCCCATCTTCCAGCAAGATCTTGAAGGGGCGCAGCATGCGGCCGTCAGGAACGAGCGAGAGATCGGCCGATTCACCCACCGCACGGAAATCTTCATATTGGATGATGGCGTCGATCTCGCCGGTGTCCGTCAAACGATCCTCTTTTACAACTAAGAAAGTCTGCCGGTCGAACCAGAGCCGTCGGTGGACGAGTGATCCGCCATTGGGCGCAGGGCCGGAGATCTCGAGACGGTAGTGATCCCCATCCTCGGCCACCTGAGCCGTTTCGTTGACGCCGATCGTGCCGGTTCCAAGCACCCCCCGCATCGCCCACACACTCAATTGGAAGGGGCGCGCCAGTTTGCCCATTTCGCTCATGTCGGCAGGATGTCCGGTGAGCACCCGCCCCATCGTGGGAAGGCGTAAAATGAACTGATCGTCTGCTTGAACGAATTCAAACAACTCGCTGCCAATGGCCGTGAAACCACGGAGCCGCATGGCATTCGGACGTCGATAATACACGGTCCCTTCGACCCGGGTCGCAATCGGGATGATCCCGCCACGGACTTTCGCGCTGAAGAGACCTTTCATCGTCTGAATGGCCGATTCACGTTGGCGGAGCAAGGCCGTCAACTCCTCCGCCGTGGCCTGTTTCAGCTGAAGATCTTCCTGCGGCGCGGAGGTCGCACAGCCGGCGATGAGCACACCCCACACGAGAAGATGCCAGAGGCTCGGAACGCGCCCCGTCGGCGGTTTACGCCAATACCACATCCAATGCCTCCCCGACTTCGCTGATTCCCACCAGGTCCATGCCCTCGATGGCGTCGAGTTTCGCGAGATTCCGCTCCGGCAAGAGACAACGCTTGAAGCCCATCTTCGCGGCCTCACGGATACGCAATTCAGCCTGACTGATGGCCCGGACTTCCCCTCCTAGCCCCACTTCTCCCAGTACCAGCAACCCCGGTTCTATCGCCACTTCGCGTAAGCTCGACGTCACGGCAGCGACGATTCCCAAATCGATCGCAGGCTCGTCGATGCTCATGCCGCCCACCACGTTCACATACACGTCTTGACCCGACAGGTGCATGCCCAACCGCTTTTCCATGACGGCCAACAGCAACGACACCCGGTTCAAGTCCACGCCATTGGCCATCCGCTTGGGCATCGCATAGCTTGTCGCCGAGACCAGCGCCTGCAACTCGACAAGGATAGGTCGCGAGCCTTCGAGACTGGACACGACAACCGAGCCCGTGCTCCGCTGCGGGCGCTCGCCTAAGAACAACTGAGACGGATTGGCGACTTCTTCGAGACCGGATTCTTTCATCTCGAACACACCGATCTCATTGGTGGACCCGAAACGGTTTTTGACGGCGCGGAGAATGCGATAGCTGTGTCCCTTGTCGCCTTCAAAATACAGCACGGTGTCGACAATGTGCTCCAGCAAGCGCGGCCCTGCAATGGCCCCTTCCTTGGTCACGTGTCCGATGATAAACACCGGGATGCCAGCCCGCTTGGCGAACCACATGAGTTGTCCCGACACTTCCTGCACCTGACTGATGCTGCCTGGCGCCGAGGTTAATTGCTCCGTGTAGACCGTCTGGATGGAATCGACCACGATGGCCGCCGGCTGTATCGCCTGGACGGCTTTCAAGATTTCTTCGAGCGACGTTTCGGCCAGAATGAGCAAATGCGGATGTTCGACCCCCAGCCGCTGTCCCCGCATCTTGATCTGCCTGGGCGACTCTTCACCCGACACATACAGGACCGGCTCTGTGCTCGACGCAAGGCGGGGCAATGCCTGCAACAGCAGGGTAGTCTTTCCGATTCCCGGGTCTCCTCCGATCAAGATCACGGCGCCAGGAATCACACCTCCACCCAGCACACGGTCGAACTCACCGATACGGGTCAGCCGACGGTCTTCACCGATGACTTCGATCTCTGCAATCGGGGTCGGCTTCGCCTGCAAGGTCTTGAGGGCAACCGGACGTCCTTTGCCGGTAGCGGCCTGACGCTCTTCCTTCATGGTGTTCCAGCCGCCGCAATCGGGACAGCGCCCCAACCACCGTGGAGATTGGTGACCGCAGGACTGGCAGGAAAAGACGGACTTCGCTTTCATGGACAAGAAGCCTCAGGTGGTGTGACGGCTCTTATCATAGAGGAAAGTGTCGAATAAAAGGAAGAAAACGACACCGCTGGGCTGGGAGAGGTCGCTGCTCGCTACAACTTCTTTCGCACGTCTTTCCAATCCTTCGCCACCTTGGCCTTTCTGGGTGCGTCGCCATTGGCAGAGTCAATAATCATGATCGCCTCGAGACGGCGGCGAAGAAATGTTTCGACGAAGACTTTCGAGCGACCGATTCCGGTCTTGACGGACTTCCACCCTGCCTCGTGGAGTTCATCGATCTTCGTCCCCAACGCGTCTTCCCCACCGGAAAGCGTCAGGACGAAACCAGGAGGACATTTGTGCGTGGCAAGCCAGTTCCTCGCGTCAGTGTTGATCGCAAATGCGTCGACGCCCGAAGGCACCGTTGCGACGTATATGATTCCGTAATAAAACTGGCTCAGCTTAGCCAGTGCCTCGGCAGCATCGGGCATAGGCTTCAGATCCTGCTGGAAACCGGAGCCGATGCCAGACAACGGTCCTTCGGAGCGAGCGACTTCGATCAGCGACGACAGCTCGACCACGAGCACGGGAGTCCGCCGCTCCCATACCACCAGATTGGCATGGGCTTCCGCGGCCGATACACGGGGGCTCCCTCCCACACGCACCTGGACGGGAACGATGCCCTTGCCGGTCGGAATGAACGGCAGGAGCGCCCTGCCGTCGCCACCCGTCATGCTCGTCGCCGCTGCCACGCCATTCACGAGAAGTTCTACAGGCTCTCCACCCAACGGCGAATCATGGAGAATCCCCTTCGCCACGAGTTTGGCTTCAATGGTCGCCTCCTGCCTCGGTGCCGTGAGACTGTCCTTGACCAGGACCGTCGCGGAAACCTTGTCTGCACCCATCACGGCGTCGGCGCTGCACACATGGAGGCCGAGTAACAGGAAGAAGGTGGCGTGGGCTATGCGGCGGGGGGACTGCATCGTGTGGATTCGAAAACGTCGATGGTGGCAGAGCGGTGTGGCGCTAGGAGGACCGGAGTGCTGTCAACACTTCATCCACATGCCCATCGACTTTTACTTTCCTGAAGATGGCCTTGAGTTTGCCATTTGGATCAATGACAAAAGTGCTGCGCTCGATCCCCCAGTATTTCTTTCCATACATATTTTTCTCTTTGTAGACGCCGTAGGCCTTGGACACGGCGGCGTCCTCATCGCTCAACAGCGGAAAAGGCAACCCGAATTTCTTGATGAATTTCTGGTGAGATTCCTTGTCGTCCAAACTCACGCCGACGATGACCCCGCCCGCTCTCACAATCTGGGATTCCACATCACGAAATTCGCACGATTCCTTGGTGCAGCCCGGCGTGTCATCCTTGGGGTAGAAGTACAGCACGACCTGCTTCCCTCTAAAATTTTTCAAGGTCACCGGCTTGCCCTGCTGGTCAGGCAGCGACAAGTCTGGCGCAGGGTCTCCCACTGCAAGTTCTTTGGCCATGGCGATTCTTTCTACCGAGGCCCACCGCCGAACGTCGGACGGCTGTTTGTTGTCCTGTGTTCTTTGGTCACCTTTTCTGTCTGCGGATTGCCATACTGATGGAGGGCGGGCGAATCCCAAATCGTCTTATCGCCGGGGGCCAGGTTGGCCGCCTCGATGAAATGTTGCCTCGCTTCATCGACATCGCCCAACGCATTGAGCGCTAGCGCATAGTTGTAATGGGTCTGCCCGGACTGCGGATCGGCCGCTACCGCTTGCGAAAAATACTGCTTTGCCGCGTCGAACTGTTTGGTTTGATAGGCTTGTGTTCCCTGCTCCGTCAACGTCACAGCCTGCGGCGTCGCACCGCGGTCCAGCGCCAGTGGCACAAGCGGCCTCCCCTTTTTCGCACAGCCTGTGAGACCAACGATGACCACGAGCACCAGGACCAATACCCTCGCTTTCATGATGTTCCTCCCTGCAACAGTCGGCAAGTCACTTTACATGTTTCCTGGATTCTTCCTCAAACGTCTTCCGATATAAGACCTCCCATTCCGGACTGCCCTCCACGATCCCGCGAGAGTATGACCCCAGCTTGGCCCGGACCTTTCGATCGATGTCCTGTTCTTGCCCCAGCTCGCCGGCAAGCACCCGCTTGATCTCCTTCAATATCCGTCCATCCTCGGTTTTCACCTGGACCAGCGGGCTGTTTTTGACCGCCAGGAGGATGACATGTGAGAGGTGGCTGACCTTGTCTTCGGACAGCATCTGTGGTTCGTCGCTTGGACGATCCCCTCCTACAAAATGATGCCACGTTCACGGACCAGTTTCTGCTTGATCATCGTGAACATCTTCTGGTAATCGACCTGACCGGCTTCAATCTCACGTTCATACGCCTTGAGCAATTGGCGGACCTCGCCGTTCAACCGGTCCTCTATCGATAACTCGTCGGTCACAGCCTGATCCAACGCCTCCACAAGCGCCTTCGGCGTTCCCGTCAGCGAGACATGACCTTCTTGGACCAACCGCGCCACCAGGGCTTCAGCCATATGCCTGACCCGCTCTTTGGACAGCCGCATCGCTCACACCCGTTCGACCCGAATCCGCGGCGTTTCCATCACCCGCCGCAGGACTGTGGGATCGCCCGTGATGCGGCCGATGACATTGACGCGGTCCGCCGGGACAGGGTCAGGCCCCATACTCATCGGTGTGCGCCCGAAAAAAATGGCCAGCACCTGCCCCGCCCCCCAGAAGGCGACGTCACCGATCTTCACCTGATTGGTCGCCGTCTCCCGGTAATCCTTGACGCCGTCGAGCCTGAAATAGAACTCTTCGCCCCAGGTATTGACCGGAGCTTCCACAGGGAGCGCCGCGTACACCTCCTGAGCCGTTTTATTGCCTTTCAGCTCTGCTTCCACTTGCACGGCTCCGACCGTGATGCGAATTTTCCTGACTGGGTCAGCCAACGACGGGACACTCTCTTTCTGCAACGAGACAAAACCCGCTCCCATCGCGGACTCTAGCTTGTTTAACCGGTGAAATCAAGGCTACAATCAGCCGTCACGATGTTGACCTCCACCTTCGTTCTGCTCAAAGGGATCGGTCCTGCAACCGAACGGCGACTGTGGCAGGATGGCATCGCCAATTGGTCGGCCTTTCTCAACCGACCGGTGATTCCCTACATTTCCTCCATGAAAAAATGTTGGTATGACGACGTCCTCGCCACGGCACAATCGCGCCTGGCGGTCGGCGGTGCGGATTTCTTTCGAACGTGCCTCAAGAGCCGCGACCATTGGCGTCTGTTCGACACCTTCCGTCATCGCGCGTTGTATCTGGATATCGAAACTACGGGCCACTCCGCGCGCGAGGGATTCGTGACCGTCGTGGGACTGTATCGGAACGGACGCATGGAGAGTCTGGTCCGCGGCGAAAATCTGACCGAAGAGCGCTTGCACGAGGCGCTCGAGCAGACGGATGTGCTCGTCACGTTTTTCGGCAGCGTCTTCGACATTCCCTACCTCCACAGCGCCTTCCCCCGCTTGAATCTCAACAAGCCACACTTCGATTTGTGCTTTGCCGCCCGACGCCTGGGACTGCAGGGCGGATTAAAATGCATCGAGCGCGAGCTGCAGATCCGCCGGGAGGAGGCTATCGAAGGCCTGGATGGCTGGGATGCAGTTCGGCTGTGGCATCGATGGCGAGGCGGCGAAGAGGAGGCGCTCGATTTGCTGCTGCGTTACAACGCCGCCGATGCCAGAAACCTGGAACCCTTGGCCGAACTTCTGTTCCAGCAAATGGTGGCTCGCTACGGTCCGCCTTCGGTCGGCGACGCGGTGACTCCATGAAAAAATCCCCGCGGTGGCTGGGCGTCGGCCGAACGGAAACGGGGCATGTGCGCCGCTCGAACCAGGACGTCTTCGCCGCGATCAACAGCTGCAATTTCTGGATCGTGGCCGACGGGATGGGCGGGCATCCTGCCGGAGACGTGGCCGCTCATGTTGCGGTTCACGTGGCCACGCAACGGGCGAAAGCGGTGCTTGTGGCGAAGGACCAGGCACCGGAGGTACTGGAGAAACACCTGACCGAAACGATTACCGAGGCCAATCGCGCCATTCATGAGAAAATACGGGACGAGCCGGCCCTCAAGGGCATGGGCACGACCATCGTCGCCATGACCATTGCGCCGACCTCTCCGCCGGTGGCCTACATTGCCCACTTGGGGGACAGTCGCGCGTATCGGTTTCATGCCGGCACCCTCACCCAGCTCACCCGCGATCACACGCTAGTCGCCCTCTTGCTCGAGCGCGGTTTGATCAACGACGCGACGGCCCGCTCCTATCCGAATCAGCACGTGCTCGCCAAAGGGCTGGGGATGGGGCTCGACATGACGCCGGAAGTCACTTCGACCGCGTTGACGGATGATGATGTCCTGATGCTCTGTAGCGACGGACTTACCAAAATGCTCGATGATACGGACATTGCGTCCATCCTCTCGCAAACACAACGCAATCCTCGGCGCGCATGTCACGACCTGGTGGAAGAGGCATTGGCTCGGGGAGGTGAAGACAATGTGACGGTCATCGTCTGCGCGTACACCACGCCTGCCAAAGTCGGAAGTCTGGCCATTGACAAGACCCTACCGCCGATGTAGCCTCAGAATCTAGCCACACACTCCTTCGCGCGCCATCCGTGATATCGACTAGCTGGAGCGATCTAAGATGTTGTTAATTCGAGGCTCCGTCGTTTACTGGGCCCTCTGCGTGACGGCCCTGGCGGCACCCGCCTGTGTGAGCTTCGCCTCCGACGACCAGAGTGCGGAGGCCGCCGTGCGTGCCCTCGTGCGGGCCAATGTCGAGAAGGACATGCGGACGATGTCGCGGATGATGGCGCACGACGCCGACATCACCAGCTATACGATCGGAGGCAGAAAATATGTCGGCTGGTCGCGTCTGGAGCAAGATCTTCGGGAGGAATTCGATTCGGCGGCCACCATTGAGATTTCCATCCAGGAGTTGAAGGTCTGGACCAAAGGCGACCTCGCCTGGTATGCCATGGAGCTCGACTACATTCGAACCGTGACCGATGGCAACGATCCGCAGCGGGCGCTGCTTCCACTACGCGAAACCGGTGTCTTGGAGCGTCGGGACGGACAGTGGGTCCTCCTGTCCTGGCACGAATCATTTCGCAATGCAGGGAGCGCGGTGACACTGAACGATCGACAGCCATCGCCGCCGGCGTTCACGTTGACGGCGTCAGCCCTAGCTCAAGTTGCACCCGACTTGAGCGGCGAATGGGAAATTCTTGAGGTGGAGGACGACAAGCGCTATCGGGCGACGTTGGACAAAGGCGGCAATGGTCCCTATACGCAACACGGCGGCCGTTTCGTCACCACACAGTTCGCCAACCGCCTCTGGCAGGGAACCTGGCAACAACCGGGCAACGATCGTGAAGGCGGCTTCGAGGTGCTGCTCTCAGAAGACGGGAAAGAAGCCAAAGGCGTCTGGTGGTACACCAGAGTCGGCAACCATAAAAACATCCCGCCGCGCGAACACGGCGGCACCTATCAATGGAAGCGGATCACGCCGGTGCCCGCAGCCCCGTGATCGATCCGAACGCCCAGGCACAGCCGGCGCATGGTCAGCGCCCGGCCGGGCTTTGATGAATTTACGTTTTTTGGAGGAACTATGTACTGGCTCGTGTTACTCAGCGCCCTCTGGCTGTGGCCTTCTCCAGTCTTGGCAGACGGCGGCCATGCTCATCATGCGGTGCCGACACTGAAGAATCAGATTACTACCGTCGTCACGATTAAAGACAATGCCGTCACCCTGACGTTCGGACCGATCGATCTTCCCTCGGGGCATGAGGGCGACTTGGCCGCATCGATGCCCAAACACGTTTTCCAACTCCCAAAAGACATGTATATGGTGGGCTTCAAGTCCGCCGTGTTCACGCAGGAAGGGAAGACGCTTCCCCGAAATTATCTCCACCATATTCTCATGCTCAACAACGACAAGCCCAGCGTGTCCTGTCCCGGCGAGCCGCTGTTTTTCGGTGGAGCGGGCCTGGAGATGACGGAAGCGAAATTTCCGGAAGGATACGGCGTGAAGCTGGCCAAGGGTCAACATCTGATGTCGGTCGTGGCGTTTTATCATAAGGCGCCTCCGACCAAGCATGTCATGGCCAGTTTCACCATGTACATGGCGCCCGAGGATCAACCGGTGAAGGAGATGGATGTCTACCAGGTGGGCGTCAACGTCGTGTGTTACAGCAAATTCGCGCAGCGTGGCCCGGACCAGACCGACGAAGGCATCGAAATCAAGTCGGGCGTTCAGGTCCACACCGCCCCATTGAAGTTCTCCATGGATGGCTGCGTGAAATTCGCCTATCCGCACGGACACGATGAGCTGCTGCTCATCGCGCTCGAGAACAAGACGAAACAACAGACGCTCCTTCGCACCGTGCCGGACGTCATGCGCGATGGCACCTTCCTCGAGTTTCAACCGCATCAGGTCTACAAAGACGCTCAAGGGTTTCCTGTCACCAAAGACGACGACTACGAAATGGTGATGGTGCATCATCATCCCCTGCAGAAACAGGATCCCCAGCACGGCATGGGCAATTACCTGTTGTACATGACTCCAGGCACCTGTCCGTCCCCCGCCACGGCGAGCGTCCACTAGCCGTCAGACGAGGGACCCGATGCGCGATCCCTCGGGACGCCGCCTGGTCCCCTACGAAAGTAGGAGCTCTTTCCCCCAGAGCCAGGCTGTGTTTCTTGCGCACACCTGTGCTAATCACTTACCGACCCGAGCAGTAGATATTCGTCTACCCACGCCTGGGACGGTTCCGTCTGACTCGTTGAGGCGCGGGATGGTGACTTCTCTCGCTCTGGAACCGTGTTTCCTTTGGATACCGGTCCGATGCCGCAGAGCGAACCCATAACCATCCTTCTCGTCAACGAGCACGCCGAAGAGATCAAACTCGTCACCATCAGCCTGCGCGGGTTCTTTGCCGACGTCCGCATCGAAGTGGCCTATTCCGCCGAGGAGGCCGACCGAATGATCCAGGCCCCGGCGGAGGCGTGGGCCGTGGCGCTCGTCGACGAAAGTTCCCTGCCCGATCCGCCTTCGACCTTCATCTCTGCCCTCAAGCATCGGATGCCCTACGCCTCAATCATCTTACAGACCTCACGAACCGATTCCGGGGCAGCACTCGAGGCGCTTCAGATGGGCGCGGACCTGTTCCTGTACAAACACTCTCCGGCGTTTTTGACCGAGCTCTTGTTTTGCACGAGAGAGGCCATCGACAGACGTGAGAGTAGGTTGGCGGCAGAACAAGCGGAGCGCCGGCATTCCTGGGTCGTCGACTCCCTCGGGGATGTCCTCTACGAACTCGACGCCGATGGACGGTTTCTCTCGCTGAGTCGCAATCTGCCGGCCTCGCTGGGCTACCGACCGGAAGAACTGATCGGCCGTTCATACTCCACATTGTTTTCCGAGGCCGAGCAACGGCTCGCACGCTTTCGCTTCAACGAGCGGCGCGCCGGCGACCGCGCGGTCAGGGAATTTGAAGTGACGCTTCAAGGAAAAACGGCCGAGGGTATGGGGCACATGCTCGCCTCCGTCACAGCGCGCGGGTTGTACGACGCGGCGCGGCGCTTCCTCGGCACCATCGGCCTCATTCGAGACGTGTCTCACCGCAGAAACGACCAGGCCGCGCAGCAGGCAACCATCGAGCAACGGCAACGAGCAGAAGAACTTCAGACAGTCATTCGGCAGATGGCAGAACTCTCGCAGGGCCTCGAAGCGCCGCTCTCCGCCCTCGTGCACGAATCACAGCAGCTCGCCGATACGCTCCGCGAATCCCGCATCGTCGACTGTCTCGAGACAATACGCGGCCAGGCCGCAGCCTCGGCAGCGCTGGTTCAGCGGCTGACGCGCCTGGCCCGTCCGGCGGGACCCGCGCACATCGTCAACCGCCTTCTCGATGAGCTGTTGCAATCGGCATCCACGGCCGCCGGATCGAGCGGCTTCACTTTGGATTTCACCTCGGCCCTTCCCGACTACACCGGCGATCGCGAGACCACCGCCCATTTCTTCCGACAGCTGCTGGCCTATGCAGGTGCGTATCTGGCAACGGTCGGTCGGCCTCATCTCCTTGCCATCAAAACGGGCGATTTGGTTGATACACCCACACTGTTTCCCGTCGCTCCTTCCACGCACATCCAGCTGGACATCACCGAAACCGAGAGAGTGAACCCCTCAGGCCGCATCCTGCCGTCGTTGACCGACAGCCTCGATGTGCTCAGCCTCTACCGGCTGGCCGGAGCGCTCGGCGCAACGCTCGACGTGTCCGCGCCGGCCTCAGGGCCTTTTCGCATGATCGTCCGACTCCCGACGGGACCCTCTCCTGCATCCGGTCAGCCGCAAGTCACCGACGCGGCTGCCATCGAGCGAACGCCTGAAGCGCCGCCATCCGTGGACCCTTCGGCGGCCCAGGACCTGGTCACTGCCGCTCGCACCGAGCGCCGCAGCAATGCACGGGTCCAGACAGCGCTGCCGGCGAAGATCACCCGAGGATCGTCCGTCTGGAAAGGAACAGTCATGAGCCTCAGTGTGAGTGGAGCCGGAATACGAGTGCAGGGCGACTTTCCGCCGCTGCCATCCCAGGAAGCGGTCATCAGGGTTACGACCGCCGTTGCGACGTTGGAGCTTAACGGCCAGGCTCATACACGACCCGCGGCCGCATCAGGGATCCAGCTGTCGATTCAACCCGACACTCGACTAATCGTGCAATTTACTGGGCCGAATCAGACGGAGAGGGCGGTTCTCGCCTCGCTCATTGCGGCCACTCATGAGCGATCACTTGCCTTCACACTGGACATCCACCTCCCCATCCCGGCTATCCTGCCGCACGCCGATCGGCCCCCTTCTTTCGACCTTGCCGAATATGACCGCCGGGAAACCGTGCGCGTATCGACGGCCTTACCCGTCCGCCTGCAAACAACCTTCCGGCAGGAGCACGGCACCCGCCTTCAGGCACAGGTCATAAACCTCAGCCGCTCCGGCGCATGCATCGTGGGGCGGGAACGGCCCGAGGCATTGGAAGAACGCCTCGAAATTCACTTCGCCCCCGCCCATCGCAGCGAGCCGGGGTCACATGAGCCGGGAGCACCGGATACCACGCTCGCAGCACGTGTCGTCTGGACGGCCGCCGATCCGACGGTTCCCAGCGCACTCCACACGACGGACCGGGACAATGCGGTACGGTCGGGACTCCGGTTTGAACCGCTGACCCCTTATGCCGAGCGCGAACTGAACCGCGTCATCAAACAACATCTCCGCGCCCAGCGATCCGGCGAAGCGTTTTCAACGGCGGCGCCCGTGATCAGCCTGCCGCGCGAATGCCGCAACGCTCGTGGTCAGACAATCGCGATCACGGACGACCATCTCAGTCAATTGGTCGATCCGAACTGTCCCACGATCATTATGGCCCCTGGGTATGGGCAAACGGCTTCGGACTATATGGCCCTCAGCTACTATTTGGCCCAACATCGGTTCCGCGTGCTTCGCTATGATCCGACCAATCACCTCGGGAACAGCGAGGGCGAGCTCCAACAGACGACATTGCGCAGCATGCAGCATGATCTCGAAAAGGTCATGGAGTTTGTGCGGCACACCTGGCCGCAAGCGCCGCTCGTCGTGATCGCCTGCGATCTGGCGGCCCGCGCTGCATTGAAAACTGCCGCTCATACGGACCCCCTGGATTTGCTTCTATTGGTGAATCCCGCCATTGATATGGCGAGCCTGCTCATGGCGGTCCATGGACATGATCTCATCGCCGACTACCAGTTCGGGTTGCGGCGCGGCGTCTGCAACCTGTTGGGGTTGAACGTCAACGTGGATCAGTTCGTCAGCGATCTGGTCGCCGGCCGGTGTGCCGATCTCGAATCGACCCTGGAAGACCTCCGGTTGATTCGCTCGCCGCTCTGTATCGCGACAAGCCCCGCTGATTCCACCGCGTTGCCTCCGACCGATCTGCCGCACGCGTTCATGACCGCGTTGGGCACCCATACGAGGCTGGCGAACATTTCCTCGCCGGTCACCGACCGGCATCTCGACGTCCACGGAGCGCCGCCCGCCGCCTTCGGACAGCTGCTCAAGCAGATCAGTTCCATCATTTCGGTGCAGACTCTCTCACCTCAACAGGAAATCGCCGCGCAGCCCTTCGTCGCGCGACAACATCGCATCGAGCAGGAATTCAACTTCCTGCGGCATGACGGCTCGCAAATCAACCGAGAAGCGCTCTGTGCGGCCCATCTCGCCCAATTGCCACAATTGGGCAATCTGCATGAGTACCGGAAACTGCTGGATGATCTCTATGGTCTGATGAGCCCGCTGGAGCCCGGCGCCGTGCTGGTCGATGCAGGCGTCGGCCAAAGCGATTTGACACGCACGGCGCTGGTCAATCACACGTACCGCGCCGGCCAGTCCAGCTGGACCGACCGCCCACCTCCGCTGATGGTCGGCGTCGGACGGTCGCGCGAGCGGATCAGCCAGGCCCGCCATGCGGCGCTGGTGCTGCAACGCGAACTCGCGACGGGCTTCGTCGGCCGACTGTCGGCCATGCCGCCCCTTGCCATCGCCTGGCTTCAGGCCGATCGGAGGTCGGCGCTCCCGTTTAAGACCGGCTCGGTGAGCCGGCTGGTCTGCAACCTTTCACTCCCCTATGCGCCTTCTCCGCTCGCCGCTCTCAAGGAATGGGACCGCGTGTTGCATCCCGATGGCCGCCTGATTCTCACTGTCTTTCACCCGAACACGGATCTTTCCCCTATCTATCGGAGGCATCTCCGGCAGGCCAACCAGGACGAGTTCAGTGCCCAAGCGCAACCGCTGCTTCACTACTTTGCCCGGCTACGGGAAGCGATCCATCACGGCATCCTGCAGACATTTGATGAAGCAGGGCTTGGAGCACTTTTGAGACAATGCGGCATCGTCTCCTTCCGCATCCTTCCCATCTTCGACGGGCAAGCGTTGGTCGCCATTGTCGGGAAACAGAATTCCTCTGGCTCCCTTCGATAAGCCGGTGTATACTCCCCCTCGCTGTACAACTTTGCACATCATGTGCACGTGATGACCTAACCTGTTCCTGTCGGCGATGACTCATGCATAGCGGCGCGTCCTTCTCTCTATGAGCGTACGACCGACCGAGATGGCCTCAGCGTCAACGATTTCTCCTACACATCTGCTGGATTTGGTGACCCGTTTCTCCACCGAAATCGGCGCGATGACCGATCTCGGCGCCCTGTCCGAACGCATTATTCAGGAGCTCTGCCGTGTCGGCGGGACCACGCACGGCGCGCTGTATCTCTTGGATCGTGAGCATGAACATTTTCGCCGTGCGGGCCTGGTCGGCCTGGCCGCCGAGTCCTGTTTTCCCGGTACACTCGCACTGACCCATACCATCCCGCAACATCTGTCGTCTTCTCTCCAAACGGCCCCGGGCATGACCGAGCCGCACAACGGGTGTCGCGCGGCGTTGGATGATGCGCTCGCGGCCATGAGAGCTGGACGGAACCTGCCGCATGTCAGCCGCGGGCGACTCATCGCTTTTTCACTCCTCGGAGGCAACCGGACCCACGAGCATGACGCGACGCCTATCGTGTCGTTGCTCAATGCGCTCGCTCAAACCGCCACCAATGCGCTCGACACCAGCATGCTGTTGGAAGACCTGCACCGCTCGCACGCCCTGATGAAGCGCACGGACCGCTTGAGATCGCTGGAAACGATCGCTGGAGGATTTGCGCACGAAATCCGCAATCCGCTGACCTCCATCAAGACCTTCATCCAGCTGGCCCCTGAACGGAAAGACGACGCCGATTTCATCCGTGAATTCAGCCGCATCGTGCTCGACGACGTGTATCGGATCGAACGGCTCATCGAGGAAATCCTCGATTACGCCCGTTACATGGAGCCGAAGCTGACGGAGGAGGATGTCAACGACATCGTGTCTTCCTGCCTGTATTTTATCGAGGTCAAGGCGGACAGCCGCGGGATTAAGATCGAAAAAGAATTGGTGCCAGACCTTCCTCGTGTCATGCTGGACCGTCAGCAACTCAAGCAAGTGTTTCTCAACCTGTTTCTTAACGCCTTGGATGCGATGAGCGAAAAGGGCGGAGTGCTGCGCGTTCGGACGAGGCTCCTGTCCAAACCTGGCGGCAAGCCTTGGGTGCAAATAGAAACCGAGGACACAGGGCAGGGCATTTCCGAGGCGAATCTCGAGCACATTTTTGATCCGTTCTTCACGACCAAGCACGAGAGCGGCGAACACGAAGGCACCGGTCTCGGCTTGACGATCGTGCACCAGATCATCGAAGAGCACCATGGCGACATACAAGTTAAGAGCGTTGCCGGCGCTGGCACCACATTTCTCGTCAACCTCCCAGCGATCCCATCATGACATCAAAAAACGGCATTGAGACGACCGTGAAGAAGCGCGTGCTTTTAGTCGATGATGAAGCCCGCGTCCGGGCCTCGCTCAAGGCCGTCCTTGAGCCGGTGTATGAGGTGATTCAAGCCGCCGACGCGCAGGAAGGCCTCGATTTGTTCCACAAAGAAGCACCGCATGTCGTGCTGCTGGACGTCATTCTTCCCGGAACCGATGGGTTATCCGTTCTCCAGGCGCTACGGACGGAACAGAATCCGACCCCCGTCATCATGCTGACCGGCACCAAGTCCGTAAAAACGGCGGTCGACGCCATGAAGCTGGGAGCCGCAGACTATCTCTCGAAACCGTTCGACGTCGAAGAACTGCGGATCGTCGTGGACCGCGCGCTCAATTCTCAGGAACTCGAACGCGAAGTCAAACACCTGCGCGCCCAGGTGACCCAGCGTTATGCGTTCCATAACCTCATCGGCAAGAGTCGGCCAATGCAGGAGATATACGGCAAGATCGAACAGGTTGCCGACAGCAGGACAACAGTGCTGATCACCGGTGAAAGTGGCACCGGCAAGGAACTAGTCGCTAAGGCCTTGCATTACAACAGCGGCCGGCGAGACCGCCCGTTTGTGGCATTGAACTGCGCCGCCCTTCCCGAGACGTTGATCGAAAGCGAGCTGTTCGGTCACGAAAAGGGTTCGTTCACCGATGCAACGGCTCGCCGCGTGGGTCAATTCGAGCTCGCCAACAGCGGTACCTTGTTCCTCGACGAGATCGGGGACCTCAGTCCCATGACGCAGGCCAAGCTCCTACGGGTGCTGCAAGAACGCGAATTCACGCGCATCGGCGGCGTACAGGCCATCAAAGTCGATGTTCGCATCGTGGCGGCGACGAACAAGAACCTCGAGGACCTGGTCCGGAAAGGGCAGTTCCGCGAGGACCTCTACTACCGAATCAATGTCATCGCGTTGTACCTGCCCCCGCTTCGCGATCGGGGAGAAGATATCCCATTGTTGGCGAAGCATTTCCTGTCCAAGCGGATCGAGGAGGACAGCCGGCCAAACCAGGAATTTTCCAAGGAGGCGATTGAGCTTCTGACCCGGTACCCGTGGCCGGGAAACGTGCGAGAGATGGAAAACATCATCGAACAGGCGTTCATCTGGTCGAAGGGCTCGGAGGCCGTCACCCCCGAACATCTTCCAACGATCCTTCGCAACGACACCCGGTCCTCCTCTTTACGAGACGATACCCTTGCCGGCCGCCTCTCGCTCGAAAAAGCCGTGATGGAATTCGAGCGGGAGATCATTCTTGACGCCCTGAAAAAGAACAACTATGTGCAAACTCACGCCGCGACCCAACTCGGAATCAGCAGGCGCATGCTCAAGTATCGCATGGATACACTGGGTATCGGCCGTCCGGACAACGACACCACCCCTCCTGAACCTGAATCTGTCGTGCAGGAATAACACACCCCCTGTTTCGAACTGCGTGAATTCTGCAGCAATTCAGGCGTTTTCGTGATCCAATCTACGTAGAGATCCATACGTGGAAACTACATATAGGGCCATCACCAGACAGCACCACATCCACTAGAATTTCACGCATAAATAGCTGAAAAGGAATACGTTTTGCTTGACAGAATACGTACATCGGGGTACATGAACAACATATGGCAATGTCCTTCGAGCCGCAGAGACCGGCGCAGAAGCCCACCGTCCTGGTCATCGACGATGAGGCAGGACCACGCGATGCGTTGAAAGTCATCCTTCGTCCCTTCTTTAATATTCAATCCGCCGAATCGGCCCAAGCCGCGATCGACGTGCTGAATCAGCAGCGCATCGACCTTATTACGCTGGACCAGAAACTCCCCGATCGGCAAGGTCTCGATTTGCTTCAGGAAATCAAACAACATCACGCCGATATCGAAGTCATAATCATTACCGGATACGGCAGTCTGAGATCCGCGATGGAAGGTATCCGGCATGGAGCCGCAGGATATTTGCTCAAGCCCTTCAACGTCACGGAACTGATTACGCTGGTCAATCAAACGCTGGAAAAGAAACAGCGGCTCGACTATCTTCGCCGCTATCTTCAGGGGTCCAATGCTCTCTGGGGATCTGAAGCGGAATGTGCACGGGCCTGGCAAGAGCTACGCGCCGGGTATGAGGCAATCGGTCGATCAGGCGGCCCGACCTTGCCATGGGGAGACGACACCGCAGATCTGCTGCCCATGCTGTCCGATCTTCTTGAAGCCAAAGACCGTCAGCTCTTAAACCATTGTAGCCGGGTGAGTTTTTACGCCACCTTGCTTGCCAACCGGACGAATCTCACCGTGGACGAGCAGAAATCACTGGCACTTGGGGCGTTCCTCCATGACATCGGCAAGATCGGCAACGAGCCATACCGCTTTGCCGACGATGAAATCGTGGCAAGAGACTGCGAGAACGCGCAACGTGCGCATCCGGAAATCGGTGCGAAGATGGTGGGTCCCCTCGGCCTGCCCGCAGCCGCCGGGCAGATTATTGCCTGTCACCACGAACGGTGGGACGGCTCAGGGTATCCGCACGGGCTGCGAGGGGATGGCATTCCCATCCTGGCGAGAATCGTCTGCCTGGCTCAAGCGTTCGACCACCTCACCGCCGAGCTCCCGGACCGCACCGCGCTCTCGATCGACGATGCCAGCAAATTTCTCACCGAACGGTCGGGGACCTATTTCGATCCCGCGCTCACCATCTTGTTCACCCAGGTCGTGCAGGAATGCAAGGCGTCGTTGCCCGCGATGGCCATTGCGACCAATCCCTCCAGCCGCTCAGACGCCTGAGCCTTTCAGCGTTTTGTCTTCGCGCCCGCAATCAACTCCGCCGCGGTAGCCCGCACCTTCGTGGTGACCGCTTCCCCACCGATCATGCGCGCGATTTCCTCCTCGCGGGCAAGACCGGTCAGGGCCCTTACTGCCGTGGTGGTCCTCTTGCCATCTTGGCCTTTGGCCACCAACAGATGGTGTTCGGCTTGAGAAGCCACCTGTGGCAGATGGGTGATACAGAAAACCTGGTGGTAGGACCCCAGCTTTCGCAGCCTGCTTCCCATGGCTGCAGCCACTGCTCCACCGACACCCGTGTCCACCTCGTCGAAGACCAGCACTGGCACATGATCTCTCTCTGCCAAGACGGTCTTCAGCGCGAGCATGATGCGCGAAAGTTCTCCGCCGGACGCGATGCGGTTGAGGAGACGAGGCGGCTCGCCGACGTTGCTGGACAGCAAAAATTCGACGTGGTCACGCCCCGTCGGTCCAAGCCGAGCCACCGTGTCTTCGGTCGAGACGGCAATATCGAAGGCGGTGTGTTCCATTTTGAGTGCAGCCAGTTCCTTCATGACGAGGGCCGTCAACCGCTTCGCAGCCTCCCGGCGCTTTTTCGTTAGCTGGTCGGCCCTGTCCACCACGGAACGTTCCGCGGCGTCGAGTCCCTTGGTGAGATTGGCGACCCGGCCCTCATGATCTTCCATCGCCAGCAGGTCCTGTCGGGCGCGCTCGCCTGTGGCCAAAGCCGCCTCAACCGATCCTCCGTACTTGGCCTTGAGCCGTTGAAGCAACTCCAGCCGGTCCTCGACCAGCCCCTGTCTCGCCGGGTCAGCCTCCAGGTCGGCAGCATAATCCCGAAGACGGCCGCCGAGATCCTTGAGTTGAATCGCTGCATCGCGGACCCGAGGTTCACAATCTGCCATCCCAGGATCGGTGTGTCCCAATTCGCCCAGCAGGCGTGCGACGCGGGCGAGTTGCATCAATATCCCCCCCTCGTCACCCTGCAGCTCGGCATAAGAAGTCTCCGCCAATTCTCGGAGTCGATGCGCGTGCCCCAACCGCTGTCGCTCCGCTTGTAACCGATCCTCTTCAACAGGCGATAACGCCGCCTGCTCGATCTCCTGCACTTGAAAACGTAACAGCTCCTCCAGCCGAGCACGATCGGCACCCCGCTGGCGCAGCCCGTCGAGCTGCCCCTCCAAATCCTTCCACTCCCGGTAAGCCGCCTCGTACAAATCGCGCATGGACTGAGCGGATGCGAACGCGTCCACCGCCTCGAGTTGCTTGACAGGCGCCAACAACGACTGCTGCTCATGCTGCCCGTGTACGTCAACGAGGGTACCACCCAACGCTTCGAGCACGCGAAGAGAACTGAGCCCGCCGTTGACATAGACTCGATGCCGTCCTGATCTGGAAAGAATCCGCTTGAGTACGAGGTCCCGGTCGTGAGGGCCCAGCAGGTCCATCGCCCGCAGTTGCCCGAGCAGCGGATGCGTGGCAGGAAGGTGAAATGAGGCTTCGAGCTGTGCCTCCTCTTCACCAGATCGGATCTGCTCAACCGAGCCTCTGCCCCCCACGAGTAAGGCGATGGCATCGATGAGTAGCGATTTACCGGCGCCGGTTTCGCCGGTGAGCACCGTAAATCCCGACTGGAACTGAATGTGAAGCTGTTCTATGAGGGCAAAATTGACAATGCGCAGCTCGGAAAGCATTGTTACGAGTGAGGAACCTCTCGAGTCAACGTGGCTGTCAGCCTCTGCGCCCGCGATGCGAGAACGAAGCGCTGGGCAAAGCGCGTCTTGGCGCGCCGGGGTTAGGCGGAGCCTGCGTGTTGCGCCAAGAGCTGGTCAATCATTTCCTTGAACTGCCGCTTCGGCCTGGCGCCCACGAGCTTTTCCACGACCTGGCCATTCTTGAAAAAGAGAATCGTCGGTATGCTCATGACCTGGTAGCGTCCAGCCACTTCGGGATTTTCATCGGTGTTCAGCTTACGAACCTTGACCTTTCCTGCATACTCGTTGGCCAATTCGTCCACGATCGGAGCAACCATCTGGCAGGGTCCGCACCAGACCGCCCAGAAGTCCACCATTACCAACTCCGGGGCCTTCATGACTTCGGAATCCCAGCTTGCATCCTCCACCTTCAACGCATTGCCTGCCACGTCTCTCCTCCTTGAAAATCAATTGAATCGCAGAAATGAGTGGGGAATCATCGTACCGCAGCCTTCTCCGAGGAGTCAAACCGACATGTCACTGGTTTACCACGCCCATTCAGGAGGAACCGTGAACCACCAACCCTCTGGTTTGGCTTTCCGCCAAGCCGTTTGCTGAGGCCAGACAACCGCGACGAGGGACGGATCGAGCCTCGTGGCGAGTTCGGACGTGACGTCTGCCTGTTGTCGAGCCGACGCCTGAATCATCTCCTTCGCCATACGAGCAAGGACGTTGGGAGGATCCAGCAGCTCTTCCGGCCCCCCGGAGCTCAAGTTCAGATAGAGATGCTCCATCGCCACCCAGCGATCCGCTTTCGCCAGCCATTCCACATGGGCATCGAGCGCTTGATACACGTACGTCAGGTACAAATAGCTCCGTGCAGAGGGATGTTCCTGAACCTCCTGCCGACACGCTTCGACGGCCCGCCGATAATCTCCGGCTGCGAGAAAGACTTTCGCCCGCTGTAAATGGGTGGGCGGCGTGGGAGCAGCAGTCATCACCGACGTGCTGCAGCCCGTCACGCACAGAACGACGGCGACAGCGCAGCTGACAGAAAGACGGGGCTTGAGCCCGACGAGCCGCCTCATCGGGGCGCTCCGCCGACACGCGGCTGCGGCTGGGCGGTTTCCAGATGACCATAGGGTCCACCCGGTGAAGCCCATGGCAATCCTTTCTCGCCCCACGTGAGAGGACTCAGGATCTGTTTCACGACATTCGTGCCATAGTTTTCGGACCAGCCGATCCCCGTGAGACTGAGCATGAAATTGTACTGCGCCCGGTCGGGAAATTGGAGATAAAACAACCCGAGGGACCAGCATTTACATGGATTCTGATACAGCGCGACCACATCGTATTCCGGACTCGTGCGATTATTGATGTCGTAATACCCCTTGGCGCCGATCAGCCACCCAAAGGGTGTCCGAAACGCCGCGCCAGCCGTCACAAACTGGACTTCATCAGTGGGATCGAACACTTGATTAAACGAGATGGGGTTCCAGAGGTCGCCCCGCTGAACCCGATTCCCATTCCTCGAGTAACGCTGGCCGATTTCCACATACCACTCATTGGACTGTTGAAGCCGGAAATCGGTATTAAACTGGCTGAGACCGGCGCTATAGGGATCGAAAAAGGCGTCCACCGTCACGTATCGGTTGATGGGGGGCCTGGCGAGTGAAACGGCGCCAGCGCCGCGCCCGAATACCGGCCCAGCCAGCTGGGCCACCGTGAGTTGGGGCTCGTTGTTCCCGATGACCGCACGCAGCCAGATGTCGGAAAATTTCTTCCCGGCGATCGGAACCGTCGCCGGCTGCAACGGCTGCGTCACGGTGCCGAGGGGGGGCACGGCGCCCGGCGCAAAATCCCTCGCCTCGGTCTGCACGGCGCCGACGTGGTAACTCTGGGCCAGCGTGAAATCCAGCCAGTTGAAGCTTTTGTCCCCGTCCTGTTCCAGCAGCCGGCTCCTCACCATATAGGTCAACAGATTCTTTTTCGGCAGGTTGTCGACCTGATCGATCTGCGCGATTTGCGATTGATCCGTCGCCGGAACGTACTCGTAGATCGCGCTCGGCTCGATCGTATGCATCATGGCATTGCCGTCGTCCCGGTTGAAACGGCGGCTCATTTTAGAGGTCGCATCGAGGGCTGCCCAGAAGGTTTCCCGGTGCAGACTGCTGGTCTCCTGCACGCCGCGCGAATAATAGACCTCACGAAACTTGACCTGAGGCGTAAATCCCACCACATGGCCTAGATCGAGGACGTCGGTCGAGAGTCCGGGGACGACATCAAAGCGGTTCTCCGTGAATCCCTCCTCCCGGAAGAAATACACCGCGTTGGTGTCTCCCCCGAACAACAAGGGAGAATTGAACAGCGCAAGGTTCGGTAGACTGTAGCCGACCTCAGGAAGGCGCTGGAAGGTATCTGGGCCGCCGGACTGCAACGGCTGCAGATATTGACCGAGCAGATAGGCGTTCCCATAGCGCAGACGCTGGTTGGCAAAAAGGTTCGATTCGTTGCTGGGAAGCGCACGCTGCGCACCCGAGTTACTGAGTTGCTGCAGGTACTGGGGGTCGGACACGAGATTGGCATTGACCCGCAGCAGCAGATCCTGCGTCACTTGCTGGGTATGGGTACCGGTGATCAGCGCCCGCGCCTCCTTCGCATTCTGTCCAGTATCGGTCACTCCCGAGACATTCGGCAGCGTCGTTTGCTGGAGGTAGCTGACAAACCATTGTCCTCTTGCATACCGGTTGAGCGCGTAGCGGTATTCAAAATCGCTGCCATATCCCAAGTTCGAGTAATACGACGGTGAAATCGTGAGATCCTGGCTTGGATTAATGGCCCAATAGTATCCCTGCTGGTAATGGAACCCGAACCGATTGTCGTAGGCCGGGGTCGGGATTAAGAATCCACTTTGGCGGGGCGATAGCGGATACGTCATCGTGGGAAACGGGATCACTGGCACATCCGCTACGCAGAACCAGCCCCCTTTGAACGCGAGACTGTCGCCGGCGTTGAGATCCAGATCTTTGAACCGAAATCGCCAGGCCGGCGTTTCCCCTTCCGGTGCATCGCAGTTGGTAAACCGTCCTTCCTTGAAGCGATAATGGTCTTCCGAAAACCGCTGAATCAGACGCCCGTCGACCGTCGTGTTGGACGCCTTGATGTACACTTCTCCGTGGGTGACGACCCCCGCCTCGGTATTGACGTTCAACTCCAGCCGCTCGGCGATAATATCGGCTTTGGGATCGGTCAACCGCACGTGCCCGGTGGCAATCACGACCCCTGGCAGCGCCTGGATGGTCACGTGGTCGGCGGTGAGGTGCACCGACCCCTGATCGATCACGACGGATCCGTCCGCCTCATAGATGTCCTGTTCTTGAAGATAGTCGATGCGATCGGCTTTTACGTCGAGCGGAGGAGATCCGGAACCGGTCTGACCGGACGGACCGGCGGCGGCCGCCAACAGCGGCATCGATACAAGAGCAACCAGCAGCACTCGCGTCAGGCGGTCAATGACTCGCGTCACCACTCCCGCCATATCAACCCCGCAGCCGGGACAACCCACAGCCTCGCAACGATGCTTTCGCTTCACCGACGAGCATCAAGGAGCCGGTCACACAAATCACATCTTGTGGCCGCGCAAGGTGTCTGGCATCGGCAAGCGCCCCAGTGACCCGTGCGTTCCTTCTTGCCCGTGGCCAGGTTTCCCCGACGAGCGGCAACAGTTCGTCCGCCGTCGCGGACCGGGTCACATCTGCCTGCGTCACCACGACTTCGTCCACGAGTCCTGTGAAGCACTCGAGGAATCCGCGATGATCCTTGTCGCGCATCATGGCCAGCACGAGGATGACCCGGCTCAAGGGATTCGAAAGGCGAAATGTGCGGAGGTAATCAGCCAGGGCCTTGGCCGCCGCAGGATTATGAGCCCCGTCGAGGACGGTCAGCGGGTCCCGTTGGACGATCTCCAGACGCCCTTCCCATTGAACCTCCCGCAGCCCTTCGCGGATGGCCGACTCTCCAACCGCGAGCCGATCGCGTCGGGAGGTTTCCACCAAAGACACGGCGCACGCGCAATTCTCGAGCTGATGCCTTCCGAGCAAAGGACAGGACAACTCGTCATACCGCATGCCGAAGCCGGAATATTTGAAGCGCGCCGGCATCTCGCCTTCGACCTGAAAGTCACGCCCCAGGCAAAAGACCGGCGCATCCTGCTCACCTGCGATTCGCTCGATCGTGTCACGGGCCTCGCCGGGCAGACGACCGAGGATCACCGGCACGTGCGGCTTGATAATGCCGGCCTTCTCGAACGCGACGGACTCCAGGGTGTTGCCCAGGTATTGCTGATGGTCCAAGGCGATCGTCGTAATGGCACTGGCCAGGGGGGACACAACATTGGTCGCGTCAAACCGGCCTCCTAGTCCCACTTCTAGCACTGCCAGGTCAACCTGCGACTCGGCGAAATACTGAAAAGCCATCGCCGTCGTGAACTCGAAGAAGGTCGGCGACACGTCTGGCTCGGAAATGCTCTTGACCAGTTCCGTCAGCCGCGCAATATCCGATTCGGAAATCATACGGCCGTCCACTCGAATGCGTTCCCCGAATTCGACGAGGTGCGGCGAAGTGTACAATCCCACACGATAACCTCCCGCCTGAAACATGGCGGCCGTCAGTGCGGCGGTCGAGCCTTTGCCGTTGGTCCCGGCAATGTGGAGACTTCGATATCGAGACTGCGGCATCCCAAGCCGGCCTGCCAGAGCCGCCATGGTGTCCAATCCAAGCTTAATACCGTGCTTTTGGAGACTGTAGAGGTAGGAAACGGCAGCAGTGTAGGTCATGGTATGGTCGGGAGAATGGCCACGAGTAGACTATGAGCTACTCGCTTTCGGACTCCGAGCATCACCCCTCACAGACCAACGTTCTCCACGGCCCGGGCGGAACGGCGGCTGGACTTTCTCCACCGTCTTCATCGCCAGGTGTGAACAGTCCATCTGCCAGTGACATTCTGCTCAAGCCGACCGGAGCGACGCCTGGGATAGGCGCGTTCCGGGTAATCGATTGCAAAGCAAACGGCGGGTCAGGCTGGCGCAAAAAACTCGCCAGGGTTGGGCGGGTGAGAAAGGCTGTTTCATCACCCTGCTAGAAATGGGCGACGAGAGTGCTAAGAGTTTCTTTGAGCTGCTTGCGCTCGACGATCATATCGATCATTCCGTGCTCCAGAAGAAACTCCGCGCGCTGAAATTGATCCGGGAGCTGCTGTTTGATGGTTTGCTCGATCACCCGGGGACCGGCAAAACCGATCAATGCCTTCGGCTCGGCCAGGATCACATCACCCAGCATGGCGATGCTGGCCGTCACGCCCCCGAAGGTCGGGTCGGCCAGCAGACAGATCAGCGGAAGCTTGGCCTCGCCCAGCTTCGCCACGGCCGCAGACGTTTTGGCCATCTGCATGAGCGAGAGAATTCCTTCCTGCATGCGCGCGCCGCCGGACGCCGTCACGAGCACGACGGGCAGTCGGCCCTCAATGGCGCGATCGATGGCGCGGCAGATTTTCTCGCCCACTACCGAGCCCATGCTGCCGCCCATGAATCCGAAATCGAAGACACAGAGTGCCACTCGACGGCCGTTCATGAGGCCTTCGCCGATCATGATGGCGTCCTTTCGCCCGGTCTTTTCTTGTTGAACCTTTACGCGCTCCTTGTAGGATTTGGTGTCGTGAAAATTGAGGGGATCCAGCGGGCCCAGGTCGGCATCCCACTCCTTGAAAGTTCCGAAATCCACGAGGAGCGTGATGCGTTCCATTACCGAAATCGGAAAATGATAGTCGCACTTCGGGCAGACCTTGCTGTTCCGCTCGACTTCCTTGCGGTAGACGATTTCACGGCAGTGGTTGCACTTGAGCCACATTCCCTCGGCCACCTTGGATCGCTTCGGGACATCCGGCTCAGCACCCTTTTGCTTCTTGAACCACGCCATCCCCGACTCCTTTCACCGCTCTATCGGCCAAGGCGACTCGATGATTTCAGGAGCGTGCTGGAGAATAGCACAGCAGGCTCGTCTGCGCACGTAGTTTCCCGCTCGTGGGAACGTGGCATCTCTCATTCCGAGAGTGACTCGGCGAGAAAAATGCGATATACGATCGCACAGCCCAGCGCGATGCTTCCCACACTCGCCAATCCCTGCACAGCGAGGAAGAGCGGCCGACCAAGTCGCAAGGACCACATCACCGGAAGAGTCAGCGCGAGTCCGATCAGCATCATGCCCAGAATCGAACCGCAGCCGAACACCGCGATGTACATTAGCCCGCCGATCACGCTGTCCGCCGACGTCACAACCAGCAGCAGCAACGCTGCGGAACCTGCCAGACCATGCGCCATCCCGATGCAGAGCGGTCGCAGTGATTCCCGCCACCAATGGGCATGACCGTGATCCTGGGCATCGCGGTGGCTGTGTAAATGCATGTGGCTTCTGCCGTCGTGATCATGGTGATGGAGATGCCAGCGTTCCCGAATCAGTTTCATGCCGAGCAGACCGCCGAGAACGATCAGCATGACGCCGACGATGCCTTCTGCCGCCGCCGCAAGCGGCTCTGGGATCGGCACGCGAAGCACGAGGACGATCGCTCCCACGAAGAGCAGGACGGCAGTATGGCCCACTCCCCAGCTCAGACCCACCAGGCCAGACGCACGCCATGAGGGCCGCTCGGCGAGCACCGTCGAGACCGCAGCAAGATGGTCAGAGTCCAAGGCGTGACGCAGTCCGAGGATGAAACCGAGCCCGAGAACGGTGAGATAGGAAGAATCAGCCATGCGGGACCCAGAACCATTCACCGAAGGCGTTCAGCACGAACAGATGCTGCACGGGAGAGCGAGACACGATCCAGACGGAGATGGTCCGCTGTTATCCGCCGCGCGCGTGCATCTCGAGATGCGGATCCTCGCGCAAGCGATCGATGCCGATCAGTCCGCCTTCACGCAGCCCCGCACGCTCCAGCGCTTTTCGTTCTTCTGCGCCCCGGTCGCGACGCGCTTCCCACCCAGCGCGAATGAGCGCCAGCATCTCATGAGCCGCAACGCCTTCACGGAGCGGTTTGCGCAAATCCGTGCCCGTGGTCGCGTACAAGCAGCGGTACCACATGCCGTCGGCCGTCAGGCGGCTCCGGTCGCATGCCGAGCAGAACGGGGTTGTCGTGGATGGAATGATGCCGAACGTTGCGCCGTCAGGGAGCCGGAATCGTTGCGCAGGAGCCGATCCACGTTCAGGCAACGCTTCAATGGTCCCATAGTATTTGCCCAAGATCGCCAGCATCATTTCACGCGACAGCACCTTTTCGGCAGCCCACCGGTTGGCGCCTCCGACGTCCATATACTCGATGAACCGCACCTCGGCCTGGAAATGCTTGGCGAACTCGATCAGCCCCGCCAACTCATCGTCGTTGAACCCGCGGATAGCGACGGTGTCCAGCTTGAGTCCGGTAAAACCGGCACGGCCGGCTGATTCGATCCCTTCCAAGACCCGCGCGAACTCGTCGCGGCGGGTCAGCTGTCTGAACCGCTCCGGTCTCAACGTGTCCAGGCTGACCGTCACCCGGCTCAAACCGGCCTGGTAGAGCGCTTCCGCATAATCCGGCAGCAGAATCCCGTTCGTTGTGAGCGCAATTTCCCTAATGTTGTGGTTCTGCAGCAGCAGCCGAATGAGCCTGGGCAGATCACGACGCAGCAGCGGCTCTCCTCCTGTGAGCCGGACCTTGTCGACGCCGAGATCCGTAAAATAGCCGGAGAGCGCCGCCATTTCCTCGAACGTCAGCACATCCTCACGGGGAAGCCAGACATACTCCTCCTCGGGCATGCAGTAGGAGCACCGCAAATTACACCGGTCCGTCACGGAGAGCCGAAGACTTTTCAGCGGCCGTCCAAACGCATCGACGACGTTCTGGGTAGACGCGCTCTGTTGAAGGATCTGTTCCATGATCATTCGTTACGAGGATGGTCAAACGGCCGTCCACAGCTCGAGACGATTTTCACCATCCTCGTTATGGATGTTCTTCGACCCAGACCTCCCCTGACGGCGTATGCTCCAACTTCCAAATCGGGGTGATCTGCTTTAATTCGTCGATCGCCCATTTGCAGGCGCGGAACGCGTCCGCTCTATGTTCTGCGCCGGCAATGATCAACACAATATTTTCGCCAATCGTGATCTCGCCGTACCTGTGAACGATCAGCAATTCCAGGATATCGAAATCCTTCAGCGCCCTTTCGCGAATCTCCCGCAGCTTCTTTTGGGCCATGCCCTCGTAATGCTCAAAAGTGATACCATCGACGTCACGTCCCTTCGAATGGTCCCGCGCCGTCCCGAGGAAAATGGAAATGCCACCGATCCGCCTGGAGCGGCTTCGCACGCGATTGATCTCCGCATCGACAGAAAAGTCTTCACGCTGCACGCGAACCAACAGTTCATTCTGCTCGGCTGCGCTCATTCGACCTCGCCATGATTTTCACCGGCCGATCCCACCGGTGACTTTGCAATCGATTGCCGGGACGCCCCGTCACCGGGGCCGGCCGCCGTCCCTCCGGCAAACGGAGGCAGCAGGGCCACTTCATCGCCTTCCTGCACCTTGGTATCGGCGTGGGCAATTTCTTGGTTCACGGACACCAGGACCTTCTTCTGGTAGATCAACTCGCCGATCTTCGGATAGCGCTTGTTGACCAGTTCGATCACGTTTTTCACGGATTGGTTCTTTCCCAAGGCCAGCGTCAGGCTCGACTGGTTATCCGCAAGGGACTTCGTCATGCCGAACAGTCTCACCGTGATCATGCGTTTCGACTCATTCGTCCCCGTGCTCTCCGTGATGCCGTGACGTTCCGCTGTCCCGGTCATAGGCGCCAGATTTCCCGCCCGACTTTGAAACCAGCCAGACATCGCTGAAACTTATTCCCCGGTCAATTGCCTTGCACATGTCGTAAATGGTCAGGGCGGCAACGGACGCGGCGGTCATCGCCTCCATTTCGACCCCGGTCTGCCCGCTGGTTTTGGCGGTTGCCATCACGGTGATCGAACAGCGGCCCTGTCGGTCCGGTTGAGGCTCTTCCTTGAAAGAGATGTCGACAGACGTGAGCAATAGAGGATGGCACATGGGAATGAGATCAGGAGTCTTCTTGGCGCCCATCACGGCCGCCACCTGGGCGACGGCTAAGACGTCCCCCTTGGCGATCTTGCCGCGCTGAATTTTTTCCAGGGTTTCGGGCCGGAGGTAGACTTTGGCTTGCGCAGTCGCGACCCGTTCGGTCTGAGCCTTCCCACCGACATCGACCATCCGCGCGCGGCCGGACTCGTTGAAGTGTGTAAACTCAGCCATTTTCCCCGCTGAATCAGTCGGTTAGATTGCGTCGACCGGTAATTATATGAGGGGGCGAAAGAGTGAGTCAATAGAGGCTGCGCCGCTGCGCCCTCCTCTCGGTACCCATCTTACGATAGGTTGACAGTCTCTCTTTTCATCCCGGACAATGACGGAAATGCCCGATAAAATTGTTATTGAACGCCTCGAATTTCACACGAGGTGCGGCATCACGCCCGAGGAGCGGCAACGGCCCCAACCCGTGGCCATCGACCTTGAATTGGACTGCGAAACTGCTTCGGCCGCCACTTCCGGTCATTTGAGCGACACGGTTGATTACGCTCAAGTGTCGGAGCGGATCGTCGAACTTGGAAGCAAGGAAGTCTGCGCCCTTCTGGAAACCCTCGGCGAGAAGATACTGACCCTGCTCTTCACAGACTTTCCGGTCAGCCGCGTACGTCTTTGGCTTCGGAAATTGGCACCTCCGATTGCACAAAAGGCGGGGTCTGTCGGTGTGAAGCTCGACCGACCACGTGCCGCCCACCATGCTCAGGACACGGATCCGGCGCCTTCTCGTTTTGTCACCCAGCAGCTCCACCGCCTCCCGAAAGGTCGTGCGCTCGATGTCGCTTGTGGAGCCGGGCGTCATGCACTCTATCTGGCCGCTCATGGCTTCGAGGTCGAAGCGATCGATCGAGATCATGACAGTCTCGCAAAGCTTTCGGCCGTCGCCGCCCAGCGCCGTCTCCCGCATCTCACCGTCAAACAAGTCGACTTGGAACGGCGCACCGATGATCGACCGGAATTTCCCGTGAACGCGTACGATGTCATCGTCGTCTGCTTCTACCTCCACCGCCCATTGTTCCCGTGGCTGGTTGAGGCCTTGAGGCCGGAGGGGGTCCTATTGTACGAGACCTTTACCATCGACAATTACGTACGCTATCGCCATCCCCGTCGATGGGAGTTCTGCCTGGCGCGGAACGAGTTGCTTCGGCTCACATCCTCCCTCCGCGTCCTCTCCTATGACGAGGGCGAACATGACGGAGGCCCCGGCATGGGGTCCGTCTGTACCGCGCAGTTAGTGGCACAAAAACCTCGGCAGGCCGTCCCCACGCGTGAGTCGTCGTGAGCCGTATTGATCTTCACCTCCACACCATCCATTCCGACGGAAGCCTCTCGCCGTCTGACGTCCTGAGGCGAGCGGCGAACGCCAGCGTCACGGCGTTGGCGATCACGGATCACGACATCACGAGCGGGATTCCTGAAGCCATGGCCACCGGCCAGGAACTGGGCATCGAAGTCATTCCAGGCGTCGAAATCAGCGCCTTTGACGGCCGGAGCGAACTTCATATTCTCGGCTATTGCCTCGATTGGCAGGACCCCCTGTTGCATGAGCGGCTGGCGACGCTTCGAGCCAGTCGGCACCGCCGGAATCCGCTCATCATCGAGCGCCTCCGGTCTGCCGGATTGGATATCACCTACGAGGAAGTTCGTGCGCTGGCCGGCACTGAATCGGTCGGACGCCCTCACATCGCACAGGTACTCATGCAGAAAAAATATGTGTCCTCCGCCAAAGAGGCCTTCGACCGATATTTGGCGGAGGGGAAAGCAGCCTACGTCGCCCGCGAGCTTCCCGCGCCCGCTGAGGCGATCAAGTGGATCAGGGAGGCCAAAGGGGTCGCGGTGCTGGCGCACCCGACCTGGATCAAGGACGACGGCGACGGGCTCCGCGGCTGCGTGACGGCCTTGAAAGAAGCAGGGCTTGACGGTGTCGAGGCCCATTACAGCACTCACAGCAAATCTCAGACATCGCGTTACCTCGAATTGGCGCAGCGACTCAACTTGCTGGTCACCGGCGGAAGCGATTTTCATGGGATCACGAAGCCCGACATCGAGGTCGGGTATGGACGCGGCGACCTCAAAGTGAATCCCCGCCTGCTGGAGCCGCTCAAATCAGTAGCGGCCGGACGTTGAAGCCGATTGCCGGCGCGTAGCATCACAATTCTTCAAGCGCAATCACCGCACATTTCCCTCAATTCGTTGACTCTCGGTCGCCGTCCGTTAGACTGAGGTCCATTCACTTTCCCTGCTAGATCATGTCCAAGAGCCTGCACTGGATCATCCCTCATGCGAGCGGCATTCTCGCAGCGCTCCTCCTGGGCCCTCTGCTCAGCGGGCTGGCATGGGTCGAGTTTTTCAGCATCCCGCTGACCGCTGTCACGGGCGCCAACGCCGTGCGGCTGGTGAGCCAGGGGGTCGCGCTTGGCCTTCTCATGGCGCTTGCCGCGTCCGCCTATCAGCAGCTCCCGGACAATGGGCGCGGATCCAGTTTTCTTCGCACCATTGTGCTGCCGTCAGCCGCGTTGGCCGTGGTGATCTTCGGCGGAAGGACCCTTCGCACCCTTGGCTCGCCGTTCATTGATCAGATAGGCCTCTCCGTGTTTGCGCAAGGCTATACGATCATGCTCGTTGTATCGGGGCTCTGGCTGACCATCGCCTGGCTGCGCCATCTAGAACTCCTGCGCAACACCTTTGCCCCTGAGCCCGTCAAACGAAAGCCGGTCCGTACACCCGTGCCCGAGGAGTCGCCGGTTACTGACGACAGTGCAGAGATCGCCGCTGACCCCGTCGAAAAAAGCACAGCCATCGTGATGAATGGCAATGGACAACCACCGGCGAGTCTCGGCCGCTATAAGATACTCAAAGAACTCGGTCGCGGCGCCATGGGGCTGGTGTATCTCGGGAAAGATCCGACCATTCAACGCTTTGTCGCGATCAAGACCATGCGTTTGGACCAATTCGAGGAGCCGGACAAGGTACAGGAGATCAAGGCCCGTTTCTTCCGTGAAGCCGAGTCCGCAGGACGCCTTTCACATCCAAACATCGTGACGATCTACGACGCCGGAGAACAGGACGAGTTGGGATACATCGCGATGGAGCTGGTGGAGGGTCAGTCGCTCAAGAACTGGTCGCGCAAACCGAATCTGATGCCGTTGCCCCAAATGGTGCCGACGTTAGCCTCGGTCGCAGAGGCGCTCGAATATGCTCACCAGCAAGGCGTTGTACACCGTGACATTAAGCCCGCAAATATCATGATTACCAAGGAACGGCTGGTCAAAGTCATGGACTTCGGCATTGCCAAGATGGCTTCGAGCAACAAGACCCAGACGGACATCGTGCTCGGGACGCCGACGTACATGTCTCCGGAGCAGATCGCCGGCAAGAAGGTGGATGGCCGGTCGGATGTCTTCTCGGTGGGCGTCGTGCTGTTCGAATTGCTGACCGGACAACCGCCATTTACCGCCGATAACCTGTCGGCGCTGCTCTTCGCGATTGCCCACCATCCACATCCGGATTTGCACACGCTTCGCCCCGAGCTCCCGCCGATATTTCAGGAAGTCGTCAACCGCGCCCTCCAGAAGGAGCTGCCGCAGCGGTATCGTCGGGCAGGAGAATTGGCACAGGACCTGCGGGACTGTCTGCACAGCCTCGCAGCGTAGGAGGCAACGTTAGGTCGTGGCGATTGACCGGCTGCACTTCGCCAAATCTGACATCGGGCGGAAACGACCCCAAAACGAGGATTGCTTCGTCGCGGATTCCTCGCTCGGGCTGTACGTCGTCTGTGATGGCATGGGAGGAGGCAACGCAGGTGAAGTGGCAAGCCGCATGGCCATCGAGACCATTCTGGCCCGCATACAATCAAGGGGCAACCATCCCGCAGCCGACAACGCAGAGGACGATCCCAACCTGACGCCGGCGACCAATCAGCTCGCACATGCGATCCGTGCCGCCAACACTGCCATTTTCCGTGCGTCCTGGGAGCATCCGAAATACGCCGGGATGGGCACCACCGTCGCCGCGGTCCGTCTATCGGGACACACGTTGTCGATTGCTCACGTCGGAGACAGCCGCGTATACCTGATCAGGGATGGGGTGATGCAGGTGCTGACTGTCGATCATTCGTGGGTGGCCGAACAGGTCGCGCAGGGATACATGACGGAAGAGGAAGCAGAACGTTCGCCGCGACGGAATATCGTCACGCGTGCGTTAGGCGTCGAAAGCACCGTCGATATTGAGTTAGCGGAACTGCCGGTATCCGCCGGCGACCTACTGATGCTGTGTTCGGACGGACTCACTCGCGGCGTCCGCTGCAGCGAGATGCTAAGAACGCTGGAACAGAACGGCGATTTGGGCGAGAAGACCGACCAGTTGATCGCTCTAGCCAATGACGCCGGAGGAGAGGACAACATTACGGTCATGCTGGTCACCGTCGAAGGCGGTGCGACCGGTCGCCTCTGGCACCGCATCAAGCACCGGTGGTTTTTGAAAGCATCCTAACCCTTCAGGAGCATGCATGATGGGTAACGCCCTCACCGCCTCGGCGAAACTTCTGGTGAAGCTGCACGGCCAAGCCTCGCGGTCCATCGATCTCACCGCGGACAGCTTCAGCATCGGCCGCAAGCCGGAGAACGATCTGCCGATCGACGACCATACGGTCTCGAGCCGTCATGCCAAGATCGTGCGGGTGCAATCGGTGTACTTTCTCGAAGACCTGAAAAGCACGAACGGCACGGCAGTGAATGGCAAGCCGGTCGAGCGCGCTCAGCTTCACGATGCCGATGTGATTACGATCGGGCAGCATCGCATCATCTTCCAGGACAACGCGCCCTCTGCCGTGACCTCCGTACCAGCCTCGTTGGATTTGGACCAAACTCTGGCGATCTCCGGCAAACATCTCGCCGCTGCGCCATCGATCACGGCCAAGGTCGTGATCACATCTGGAAAGACGGACCGCTTGGAGTACCATCTGACGAAAACGGCGAACCTGATCGGATCGCAGGAAGGGGCGGCGATCCGCCTGACTGGATGGTTCGCACCCAAGGCGGTGGCCCTGATTTCGAGTCGTGGAAGTGGTTTCACCATCAGCCCTTCGGAGGGAAGCAAGCGGCTGCTGGTCAACGGAAGAGAGGTGTCCGCGCCGCAGACATTGAAGGATGGGGATGGGATTGAAGTAGCCGGCGCGTCGATGACGTTTTACATCATCGCGCCGAGGACGAAATAGGAAGACTCATTTTCATGTCTGACGAGACGGGCTGACTGAAAGGCTCATTGCTTGAAATACAGCGTGCCCTTAGGAAGCATCCCGTAACACCCGTCGGATAATTCCTGCGCATGGTGTTGCAAACACTGTAACGTCTGCCCGCCGCCCGGTTTGACGTCGGGACAGAATCGCCTCATGTCGGCCTGACAGGCCAGCGTCAATCGGCTCCGCTCCTCTTTCCATTTGACCAAGCGTTCCCGCATTTGCTGATGACAGGGCGCTGACAACTGCTGCGCGCGCTTCTCCAGACATTGGCGGCGCCCTGACCCATCCGATGCCTCCGGACACAGCTGCGCGACTTCAGCCTCGCACCGCAACCGAACTACCTGCGCTGCACGAGGATCCGTCGGAGCCGACGCCGGCGGCATGTCGGCCGTCGCAGCTGGCTGGATCTCGGATGCCGGCGGCGTCGCTCGCACGCCGGGAATCGAGAGATCGAGCACCGGTTCCGGAAGAGGCGATGCGGGCACCGCGTGAGTCGGCGATTCCTTGGCGGAGAGTTCCTGTTGAGAAGGCAGATTGCTGACGATCGCCATCCAGGCCATTCCAAGCCCAACAAAGGTTATCGCACCTGCCAGAATCCGGTTGGAAAGAGGCTGCTGACTCATGAGCGCTCCTCTCGACGAGTCCTGAGCATAGGTCAAGAGGTGCAAAAAATCGATGAAATGCGCGGATTCGGACAGCCAAAAACCAGTGCATTCTTATGGAAGGCCGGCGGGGTGATCGGCAGAACTCAGTTCTCGGGGGCTTCGACGATATGATTCTCAAACCTTGTGCAGCCTTCGGCCAGGAGGCGATTGGTCAGCATCTCTCCGGGCCATTCGATCGGCAGGTCGGCGGTGAAGACCCACACATCGGGCGACGTCCAGACAGGACCGTGCTCTTCGGGGAGTTCGGGGTCGAACAGATCGGTCCACACCGGCATATAGACCCCGTTCCCGCATTGCGTGTGAAGATGCACGATGGTTCGGGCACGGACGAGCGGATCAAGATCGCGCCAGACGGCTGCGGTTTCGTCGGCAAGGTGATGAAGGCGAACGGCGTTCTGCGCATCGAACATGGCATAGGCCGCATACACAGGCGCCTCGATCGTATCGGGAGCCAGCGCCAATTCGGGACATTGCTCGACCAAGCCCTCCAACAACGCACGGCGGTGCGGATCCTCGAGTGAATCCGGCAGACCGGCATCCGGCACGCCGATCAATTCGAAAAAGAGAAACGCCGTGTTCTCGACCGGAGGATACAACCGGGCCGCGATCGAGCGGCCGCGCTGGGATTCCGCCACGGTAGTCAGATGCTCGTTCAAGGCTTGCAGACTTAACGCTTCGAGCGTGGCATCCGTCAACAGCCGTGGCTCCACGCGGACCACGGTCCCCGAGGACAGTCGAAGATGCCGATGCAGCACTTCAGCCGTGGCGACGGGATCGATTTTGAGCTTTAGCGGGTGGGAGAGATTGGCCTGAAGCGGAAGCTCCAGCGCAGCCATCACCGCGTAGGAGAGTTTTTCATCGGCTGTCGTGTCGAGCATCACGGAACAGGACGCCTCGGCCACCAGATCGAACAACCATTCCGCCATGTCCTCATCGAGCGCCGCGAGCACCGTCAACAGATCTTCTTCACGCCCCTGCTCGAGGAACGCTTGGAGCGTATCGATCGCCGCATCAGTGTCACCATGATCGTGGCGACGGGCATTGATCAGATGAACCAAATCTCTGGTCAGAGGATCGGGACGAGACCAACTTTGCATGAAATACTCCGGGCAGTAGCCGATGAACCGTAGACGTCCATGTTGCCAAACTTTCCATCGAGGAGCAAGCGCTCAGTCGGTTTGAACCTCGCTTACCGACTCTCCCGCTCGACTCCTCAGTCGCCAACGACTTTCACCAACACTCGCTTCTTGCGCCGGCCGTCGAACTCACCATAAAAAATCTGTTCCCACGGTCCGAAATCCAGCCGGCCGTTCGTGATCGCCACTACGACTTCACGACCCATGACTTGCCGCTTGATGTGCGCATCCCCATTGTCCTCGCCCGTTTCGTTGTGGCGATACACGTCGTCATGAGGCGCAATCCGTTCCAAAAAGCGATCGTAGTCCTGCAGCAGCCCCGCTTCATCGTCATTGATGTAGACGCTGGCCGTAATGTGCATGGCGTTGACCAGCACCAGCCCTTCCTGCACGCCGCTCTTGGTGACGATCTGCTCGACTTGAGGCGTGATGTTGATGAAGGCGCGCCGTGTCTTCGTTTCGAACCAGAGTTCTTCGCGGTACGAGCGCATAGTCGTGTCACCAGCACTGCATTGTGAGACCGGGAGCCGAAAAGATTCAAGCCCGGTAATATCGTCAAACGGCGGAGCGGGCGGCTATAATACCGCATGCGTGCTCCCCGCTCTGTCCGGTCGCCGGTCCCCCCTTCCAGGCCCGTCCCGCGGTTGTCGCCCGAGGCGAAGATCGTGCTTCGGCGGCGATACCTCATCAAAAATCACCACGGCACGGTCACGGAAACGATCCCGCAATTGTTCTGGCGCATTGCCACTGACGTCGCACGAGCCGAACAGCTCTATCCCGGCCCGACGCGCCTTGCCGGCGCCGCGCAACGGTTTTACGAATCCATGGCACGCCTGGAATTTCTCCCCAATTCGCCGACGCTCATGAACGCCGGACGTCCCCTGCAACAATTAGCTGCCTGCTTCGTCCTCCCGGTCGAAGACTCGCTGAATTCCATCCTCGATGCAGTGAAACAGCAGGCACTGATCCATCAATCGGGGGGTGGGACGGGGTTTTCGTTCAGCCGGCTTCGCCCCCACGACGACCTCGTGTCCTCCACGCACGGCATCGCTTCCGGTCCGGTGTCGTTCATGCGCATTTTCAACATGGCCACGGACGTCATCAAACAAGGTGGCACACGGCGCGGAGCCAACATGGGCATTTTGCGTGTGGATCATCCCGACATTCTAGAATTCATCGGGCTGAAACAGAATCCGGCCGAAATGACCAACTTCAATCTATCGGTCGGGCTTACAGCAGACTTCATGCGTGCCTTCGAACGTCGGCAGCGCTACGGCCTCATCAATCCGCGCACCGGAAAAGCGGCGAGGCGGCTGCCGGCGCAGATGGTGTTCGATCGCCTGGCGCAGGCCGCCTGGGCCAGCGGAGAGCCAGGCGTCATCTATCTGGACCGGATTAACGCGGCCAATCCGACGCCCCGGCTAGGCGACATCGAAGCCACGAACCCCTGCGGCGAACAACCGCTGCTGCCGTACGAATCCTGCACGCTGGGATCCATCGATGTCTCAAAGTTCGTCGCGCGTACCGGCGGCACCGCAGCCATCGATTACGCGAGGCTCGATGAAACAATCAGCCTGGCCGTCCGCTTTCTGGACAATGTCATCGATCGCAACCACTACCCGCTCAAGGGCATCGAAACCGCCACGCTGCAGACGCGAAAGATCGGACTCGGGATCATGGGATTCGCCGATTTGTTGATTGCCCTGAACATCCCCTATGGCACCGACGCCGCCATTGCCCAGGCGACCTCGCTGATGTCGTTTGTCCAGACTCGTGCCCACGACGCGTCCCGCCAGCTTGCCTTACAGCGAGGGCTATTCCCGGCCTACCAGGGCAGCCGGCTTGACGCCCGCCGCGAGCGACGGCGCAATGCCACCGTCACCACCATCGCGCCAACGGGAACGATCAGTCTCATCGCAGGCTGCTCACCCGGCATTGAACCGCTGTATGGCGTGCGTATTCTCCGCCGGGCTCTTGAAGACCTGGAGTTGACGATGGTACACCCGGCTTTTGCGAAGATGATCCGCGCCCACGGCCTTCCTCTGGAAGAGCTTCGGACTGATCTGGCAGCCAGCCCGTCCATCCAGGATATCGCACGTATTCCGCGAGAGATTCGGCGGCTCTTTATCACCGCACACGACGTCCCGCCACAGCAACACGTTCGTATGCAGGCCGTCTTTCAGCGCTTTAGCGACAGCGGCGTGTCAAAAACGATCAATATGCCATCGTCCGCCACCAAGGCAGACGTGGCCGATGCCTTTCTCCTGGCCTATGAACTGGGGTGTAAGGGCTTGACGGTCTTCCGTAGCGGCAGCCGTGAACATCAGGTCCTGTCCTGCTCACCCGCACAACCGTGCTGATACCGACTCGCGGCATAATCAAAGGGGAAATTGACTCTCAGAGGGGATGGTGATAAGAGAAGGTTCAATCGTCCAGCTTGGAGGTATGTCGATGGCCCGTCAACCGGAGCCGGACTTGGAATTTACGGAAGAGGAACTGGATCAGACAACTGCCACCAGACCTGCCTCTCCCATGAAGTCCGGAAAGAAATCGCGCGGCGGACGACCGCTGCTGTGGATCTTCCTCCTCCTCCTCGTCGGAGGCATCGCCTACCTCGCCATGGAACCGGAACAACTCGCGGACTGGCTGGCTCCCTTTACGGGTGACAATCCACCTGAACCGCACGCGACGGCGACAAGACCCAAGACTGCTCCACCGACGGCTCCTCCACCCGCTTCTACGTCCACAGTTCCGGCAACACCTCCGGCCGCTTCCGAACCCACTCCTTCAGGTACTCTAACCGAGCCGATGCCTCCTTCTGCGACCGCTCCAGCAACGGCTCCGACAGCACCCGCATCCGCTGTCGCTTCTCCGATGTTTGCCGAAGGGCAGAAGGTGACTGCGATCGGGAATCCGGCCGCGCCGGGCGAAACAATTCCGCTCTCTTTGGACCCTGCCGGTGCGAAGCCGGGTCCGGTGGTCCGTCCCGGTGTCACATTGAGCGTGCTCGACGGCGATCTCCAACCGAGCGGCTGGGTCTACTCGGTTCGGACGGACGACGGCGTCAAGGGCTGGATCCCAGAAAAGCGGCTGCGACTGAAGTTCTGAATCCTGCGACTGCGTTGGTCCGCCTTCTTTTTGTGACCCCTGTGTTATAATCCGCGCCATCACTTCCAACATGATCTTCCCGTCGTTTCTATGTCGACACTGCAAGCACTTATTTTCGATTTCGACGGCGTCATTGCCAACACCGAGCCGTTGCATTATGCCGGCCTGCACCAAACGCTAAAAGAAATCGGCATCGAGCTGACGGAAGCGGAATACTACGCCGACTACCTCGGATATGACGACCGCGGCTGCATTCTGGCAGCGCTGGCAGCGAATCATCGTCCCGCCGATGCCGCCGTTGTCGGCCGTTTGATGAAGCGGAAAGCCGAGGCCTATCTCGAATCAGTCAGGCACCATCAGGTGATCTTTCCCGGTGTCCCCGAATTCGTCCACAAAGCTGCCCACGCTTATCCCATGGCCATTGCATCCGGCGCGTTGCGGCATGAAATTGAGTTCATTCTAGACACCGCTGGTCTCAGACCAGCCTTTCGGCACATCATTAGCGCGGAAGATGTGACCAGAGGCAAACCGGACCCACAGCCGTTTCTCCTCGCGTTGAAAGCACTCCAGCAACGCGACGCCGGACTCATTCCGGCCTCGTGCCTGGTGATCGAAGATTCACTGCCTGGAGTGCGCGGTGCACGAGCCGCCGGCATGACGGTGCTGGCAGTGACAAACACGCACACTGTTCAGGACCTGCACGAGGCGCATGCCATCACGAATAGCCTCTTGGAGACCGATCTCACAGAGCTGCGCACTCGCTTATGGCCAGCCGCCTGAGAGGACGCTGATATGCGAATCTGCTCGCTTGTGCCGGGCGCAACCGAGGTCGTCATGGCGCTTGAGTTGGCTGACTCGCTCGTCGCCATCAGTCACGAGTGCGACTATCCACCGGCCGTCCGCCGTGCTCCGGTCGTGGTCCGCCCCGCTGTCGATTCGGAGGGCACGGATAGCGCGGATATCGAGCGCCAGGTCAAGGCGCTGACGTCGTCGGGACAACCGCTGTATCGCGTGGATGAGCGGGCCTTGGCTGAGGCGCGGCCAGACATCATTCTGACCCAGGACATCTGTCACGTGTGCGCGGTGACGCCACATGAACTCGAGCGTGCCATGCAGTCACTGCCTCGGAGACCGCAGCTCCTGACGCTCGCTCCCCACTCGCTCACCGATGTGATCAACGATGTCGAACGCATCGGAGCCGCACTGGGGGTGGATTTGCGCGGCCGCAAGCTTGCGGGTTCGCTCCGAAATCGGATCACCGCCGTTCGCGAGGGAGCGTTGCGACAGCCACGGCCACGCGTCGTCTGCCTCGAGTGGCTGAGCCCTCTCTATGTCGGCGGTCATTGGGTTCCAGAAATGGTGGACGCCGCGGGAGGGTTCGATGTGCTGGGACATGCTGGCGAGCCCTCCCGGCAGGTCACCATGGAAGAGGTGCGAGCCGCGGCGCCCGAGATCCTCATCGTCATGCCTTGCGGATTTTCGCTGGCCCGCACCATCTCTGAACTGACGGTTCTCTGCCGGGAAGATTCGGCTTCCTCGCTTCTGCTGCTTTCCGCCGCCAAGCTCTATGTCGTCGATGCCGGGTCATACTTCAGTCGTCCCGGTCCTCGTCTCGTGGACGGCCTGGAGCTGATGGCCGACATCTGCGCCGGAACGGTGCATGCCGCCCCTCCGAGCGATGCCGTTCGCGATCTAACGGGCAGCGTATGCCTCACAGGTCAATCGAGATGACGATGACGTCCGCGGAGGCTCAGGCCTACTGCACCACTCTCACAAAACAAAGCGGAAGCAACTTCTATTATTCGTTTGTGTTCTTGCCGAAGGCCAAGCGCGAGGCGATGTATACCGTCTACGCCTTCTGCAAGGCAGTCGATAGCGCCGTCGACGAACCGCCGCCCGGAAGCGACCCCAAGGAAGAGCTTCGTCGCTGGCGCGCCGAACTTGAACTGGTCTATGTCGGCGAACCCACATGGCCCCTCATGATCAGCCTGGCGCATCATGCCAAGCGGCTCGCAATCCCGAAGGCCTACTTTGAAGAGCTCATCAAGGGCGTCGAAATGGATCTGTCAACAACGCGCTACCGAACCTTCGAAGACTTGTCGCTGTATTGTTACCGTGTGGCCTCGATCGTCGGTCTGATCTGTTTGCACATTTTTGGTGCGACCTCGGCCCATGCACAGGACTATGCGGTGGATCTCGGAATGGCTTTTCAACTCACCAACATTCTCCGCGATCTGGCGACCGATGCCGAACAAGGCCGCATCTACCTTCCTCAAGAGGATTTGGCGCAATTCGGGTGCAGTGAAGCGGAATTCCTCGAACGGAGAGTGAGCACCCACCTGCACGAATTGGTCCGCTTCGAAGCGCAGCGGGCGAGGACCTACTATGCAAAGGCCCAGGCCGCGCTGGCTTCCCTGCCGGCAAAAGAACGCCGTGCGCTGACCGTCTCTGAAATCATGAGGGCCGTCTATTCCCGTATCCTGGAACACATTGAACGTCCCGATCATGCGGTATTCGGCCCGCGGGTTCGCCTGTCGACCTCTCATCGTCTGGCCATTGCCGGCGGCGTGTGGCTTCGCTCGAAGTTCTCGTGACGCCGGACAGCCGCCAATCGGTGATGGTGCTCGGCGCCGGACCGGCGGGACTGACCGCTGCCTATCGGCTGGCACGAGGCGGCCTTCGGGTCACCGTGCTCACTCCGTCTGCTCGGATCGGCGAGCATGTGCGACGCGAAAGCGATCCGCCGACCTGCATCCTGGGTTGTCATGGAGCAACCTGGGCTCTCTTGCACGCGCTCGGTGTTCGGCCGGATCAGCCAGCCTTCGCCGAGACCCAGTTGGAGTTCTTGCTGCCAAGCGGCCGACTGGTCCGCTATCCAAGGACGCGTTTCCCGACTCCCATTCAGCAACTCCTGACGATCGGACGTTTTTCAGGCCTTCGAGCCGCCGAGCGGTGGAAACTGCTTTCCTGGCTGGAACAGCTTTGGGAAGGGTCCGTCGAGTTGCCGGCCGATCTCGAACAACGCACAGCGGAGGGTTGGCTTGACTCGCTCTCCCATAGCCCGTCATCCCGACAGTCCGTTTGGGCTCCGCTCGCCCGCTGGCTGACCGGCAACGATCTGCAACACCTCTCTGCGGATGCATTCGTCACGGCGTTGAAGCCGGTCTTTCTCTCACATGCCGCGGACAGTCGTATCTGGATTCCCAAACAGGCATGGGACCGTGCGTTCGTGCAGCCGGTGACGGAAGCCCTTACACAAGCACAGGCCACGGTGCGTGCGGGCACGCGTGTAGTGCGCTTCGAGTACCACGACGATCGGATTATCGGGTTGCGCGTCAACGATGGAACCTCTCTTCAAGCCGATTGGTATGTCGCGGCCCTGCCACCTCGGGGGCTGACGGGCTTGTTGCCGGAACGCTGGCTCAGCCGATATGCCTATTTCCAGCAAATCGTCGACCTTGAGACCCTCTCCTCTACCGTCCTGCAAGTGCGCACGGAAGAATCGATGACGAGTCCACGTCATATCCTCATGGGCGCCGGCCCGTTCCATTGGATTGCGTGTAAGCCGTCGCAATTCGATCGCGGCCTGGTCGCGACCGTGACGATGCCCCAGGATCCGGCGGTCACGGAGCCCATCCAGCGAGTCTCCGCGCTGCTTCGATCGCTCAATTTGCTTCAACCGGACCGTCACATCACGGGATTCCGACAAGAAGACGGAGCCCACGCCTGGTTGGCACTCCCACCGGGCACAAAAGTCCGGCGCCCGCTTCAGCGCAGTCCGATTCGAAATCTCCTCCTGGCGGGAGCCTGGACAGACACCGGTTGGCCAGCCAATCTGGAAAGCGCCATTGTCAGCGGCGAACGATGCGCAGAAATCATCCTGCAGCACGGAGATCTCCCGCACTAGCATTTCTTCGTTCGTATTTTTCTGCCGTTGACAACGTTCGGTACCACTCCTAAGATGCCCTCCGTCGACCATCTCGCTGATCATGACGCTTCAAGAACTCGCCAAGTCGCTTCACAACTGCCAGCAGTGCAAACTCGCGAAGCTGGGTCGGACCCAGGTGGTGTTCGGCGTGGGGAATCCGCATGCGAGCATCATGTTCGTCGGCGAAGCACCTGGATTCAACGAAGACCAAAAGGGCGAGCCATTCGTGGGTGCGGCGGGAAAACTCTTAAACGATCTGCTGGTCTCTGCGAATCTATCGCGCGACCAGATCTACATCGCGAACGTCATCAAGTGCCGGCCCCCGAACAACCGCGATCCGGAACCCGATGAAGTGGACACCTGCAAACCGTTCCTGATGCAGCAAATCCAGATGATCCGGCCCAAGCTGGTGTGCACGCTGGGCAATTGGGCCACCCAGACACTGTTGGAGAGGAAAGTCGGGATCACCAAGGTCAAGGCGCAGGCCTTCTATATGAAGGACTTCGTCATTTTCCCCCTCCTGCATCCGGCAGCCGCCTTGCACCAGGGCAACCTGCTCGATACGCTGAAGGAGGATTTCAAGAAACTAAAAGACTTTCTCGACCGGCACACGCAACAGTCCGCTGAGACTGAATCTGCCGCACCCGCTGCTCCGGTTCTTACCATCGAACCGCCCAATCCCGCCCAGATGGATTTATTCGGATAGTTGAACCCCGGCTTATTTCGTCCATCCAATTTTGTGGCTCAAATGGAATTTATTAAGCACGCGCCCAGTGCTGACGCAGATCATACACGCTCTCCATCTCTACTTCTTCTATGGCCGACAGTGAGCAGGGCCTCGGCACCGCCACACCGACACAGTCTCAACGATGCCTTGTCACTTACTGAGGATGCGGGGCTAGCTGCGATCTGCGAGGGATCGCATGGTCCCTTCGATGCGGTCGCTGAAGGCGATGGCGAGACGCACTGTTCGAAGTTCCGTTCGGATGAAATCCCAGACGGAACAAGTTTGCGGAGCCAAGCAGCGAGGGACCATGCGGTTTCACCCTCGCCGAAGCACGCAGCCCCGTATTCTCAGGTCTTGGATTGGATGGTCGACGACGAATCTGAGTCGGCAGCCGTCTCGCCTGCTTCATCATCGGCGGGCTTTTCTTCTTCCGGCACGTCGAACCACTGGACCAGCATTTCATCCCACCAGGCCTCATCGATATCAGTGCCCGGATCGGTGCCCAGAAACGCGACATCATCCTTGGTCAGGTCGGCTCCAACTTGTCTCGGCTGGTGTTTCGCCCGCTCGATTACTTCCTTGGTGGCAAATCCGCCGATGATCCAGGAGTCCGGATCAGCACGGCGGGATTTGTAGGCTTTCAGCCCGACCTTCAGATACATGAAGATCTGCTGTTGAATGGGGTCGCCGACACCTGACTGAGGCAGGCTCAGTGTCTTTTCTATCTTCTTGCGCCAATGCCGGTCGTCGTAGCGTGACGTCACGAGCTGCAGCATTTTCTTTCCGAATTCGGTATCAAGTGGCATTCAATTCCTCCGTCAGCGGCATCCAGTTCTTCATGCCGTCAGTCCACCACGTGAAATGGTGCTATTTCCGACCGTACTTCGCTGTGAACGAGGCTTTTCCCAACTTATTCTGATTCAGGTAATAGCCCACCATCGCGCCCGACGCCTCTTTCTGCAAAGGCAATTGATCGATTTTCAGGGCGTACAACGTAAAGATATACCGATGCGGCTTATCCCCCGGCGGCGGACAGGGACCGCCGTAGCCCGGCTGACCAAAATCCGTCATGGATTGGACGCTGCCTTGCGGCGCTCCTCCGCCCTCCAGTGTGCCGGCCCCTGCCGGCAACGACGTGGTCTCCGGAGGCATATTGAAGATCACCCAATGCCACCACCCGCTTCCCGTCGGCGCGTCGGGATCATAGACCGTCACCGCAAAGCTCTTTGTCCCTTTCGGCGCACGCTCCCACCGCAGTTCGGGCGAGGTGTTGTTACCGGTACACCCGAACCCGTTGAAGACATGTTCGTTGCTGATGATGCCCTTATCTTTCACGGTCGGACTCGTGAGCCGAAAATCGGCTGCCGCCGCTAGGCTGGGAAGCACGACTACTGCCAAGAACACGCTCCATACCGGTCGCATACCCTCTCCTCTCTTCTCCTCGCCGATGTTCAATGCCTGGGGGCTGATCTATTTCGCTTTCTGATACGTCCCCATCAAACGAGCTTCGCTGAGAATGTGGCCCTTCATGGCCTCTTCGAGCTTCGCCTTGGTCGGCTGTTTCAGATCCGGCAACACGGTGTCCAACGCATACAGCTTGTGAAAATACCGATGGCGGCCGATCGGCGGACATGGTCCTCCGTAGCCCGTGCGCTTCCAATCGTTCATGCCTTCCTTGGTTCCCGCCGGCAGCGGCTTCACCCCTTCCGGCACCCCGTCATTCGTCGGAGGCAAATTATATAGGACCCAATGCACCCAGGTCATTTTCGGCGCGGCCGGATCGGGAGCATCCGGATCATCGACAATCATGGCCAAGCTCTTCGTCCCCGGCGGGACCTCCGACCAGGAGAGGGGGGGAGAGACATCCTTGCCTTCACAGGTATAGAGCGAAGGGATCGCACCCTCATGGGTGAAAGCCGTTGATCCAATCCGCATGTTACCCTCCGTTCGGGCTGTTGCGGCCATCGCCGTTATGGCGGCAGTCAACGTCGCGGCTCGCAGCGCCCGATTCAGATATGGAGGCTTCCCCGTCAATTGCCTGCCACCGTCATTTCCGCGATCTTCAAGGTCGGGCTGGCAATCCGGCCTCGGAAGACGAGATCACTGCCGACAACCTCGATGTCGCTGAACATCTGTTTCAAATTCCCCGCGATGGTAATCTCCTCGACCGGATACGTCAGCTCACCGTTTTCGATCCAAAATCCGCCCGCCCCACGGGAGTAGTCTCCGGTCACCATATTGATCCCGAAGCCGATCAGTTCCGTGACGTACAGCCCGTCCTTGACACCGCGGATAATGTCCTCCGCCGAGCAGGTTCCAGGAGTGAGATAGAAATTTGTCGGGCCGACCGAAGGACTCTCTCCCACGCTCCGTGAAGCGTTGCCGCTCGACGGCAACCCCAGCTTTTTCCCGGAATAGGTATCAAGCAGATAGCTGGTGAGCACCCCTTTGTCGACGACCGTGTTTTTTCTCGTCGGCAGTCCTTCCCCATCAAACGGCCGCGAGCCGAGCCCCCCGACCATTCGCCCATCGTCATACACGGTGAACCAGTCGGGCGCCAGCCGTTTCCCCAATTGTCCGCCCAGAAAGGATGCCCCTTTATACAGGGCATATCCCGACACAGCGCTGCACAAATTCCCGAGCAGGCTGCCGGCAGTTTCCTGATCGAACACGACCGGCACCCGTTTGGTCCCCACTTTGCGGGCACCCAGCCGTCTGACGGTGCGCTTGGCGGCTTCACGGCCGATGGCCTCCGGCGTGTCGAGCGTGTGAAACTTTCGCCGCACGTCGTACCATGCATCGCGTTGCATGCTACCTGAGACCGGATCGACGGCGACCGGCGACACGGCCAGGGAATAGCTGGAACTGCGATATTCTCCGATAAATCCGTGGCTGTTTCCCAGCACCACACGTCCCCAGGAAGAATCGAAATCTGCTCCCTCAGAGTTGGTGATGCGCTCGTCGCTGGCCAATGCCGCGGCCTCCGCTCGCTTGGCCAAATCGATCTGTCGATCCGTATCCAGCCGGGTCTCGTCATGCAGATCAAGGTCCGGTTGATCCGTCGCCAGTTGATCGGCGCCCGGTAAGCCGGAAACGGGATCTTCGACGACGGCCTTGGCTAGCGTACAGGTTTCCGACACCAATCGTCGCAGGGATTCAGAGGAAAAGTCCGAGGTGGACGAGGTGGCGGACCGCTTGCCGACGAAAATACGCAGTCCCAACCGCTTTTCCCGCGCCTTGGAAAGCCGATCGACAGATCCCAGGCGGATTTGAACGGAGAGATTTTCGCCGTCGGCTACGACCACATCGGCTTCCGTCGCGCCATGCTGCTTGGCCATCGCGAGCACGTCTGAGGCCAGTTGCGCCAGATGCCCGTTTGCCGGCTGGACTGATTGACCAGATTCTCGCGTTTGGCTCATGGTGATTCGTCCTTCATCCCGCCTGCGTGCCGCCGACGGTAATTTCATCGATTCGTATCGTCGGCAATCCGACGCCGACCGGCACGGATTGCCCTTCCTTCCCACAGGTGCCGATCCCTTCGTCCAACTTCAAATCATGGCCGACCATCGAGACCTTCGTCAGAATCTCCGGCCCACTCCCAATCAATGTCGCTCCTTTGACCGGCTTGGTCACCTTTCCGTCTTCGATCAAATACGCTTCGCTGGCCGAGAACACAAACTTGCCGTTCGTGATATCGACCTGGCCTCCTCCGAACGACACGGCGTAGAGACCTCTCTTGACCGATTTAATGATGTCCTCTGGATTCGACTCCCCGGCCAGCA